>JAESGM010000071.1_pt1 | contig 325692 bp, 309 predicted proteins | sample 9269721 | NCBI WGS metagenome assembly JAESGM01 (sample SAMN15720920, study PRJNA650825) | algae metagenome | isolation source: Komarekiella atlantica HA4396-MV6 and co-occurring heterotrophs from... | place: USA: Theobald House, Kauai, HI | collected 2009-07-29
AATACTCGGTATCACGGATGATACTTGAAGGGGGAGTTGAGGAAAAACAGCGGGTTAGGCTGTAAAGACACGGTCATTTAACTATGACATACAACGATTATTTTTTGTCATCATCACCCTTTTGTGAGGGTTGGGTGGGGTGAAAGGGGCGGCAGCTATGCTCAAGACAGGATCGCCGTCTCGAGGCATCTGCATTCTTTTTTCGCAAATTCATTCTTGACCCGCCCGCTTCGTCGGGACATAAAGTGTGCGAACCGTACCGTACGGTACCAGGAGGCGTTCATGTCCATCGACAATCAGACCTCGGAATTCACGCCGCGTCAGAACGCCGTTCTGGCGGAAGCGTTGCGTCTGCTCGTCGAGGGCGGCGACAAGGCGGTCACCACGGCCGGTCTGGCGCGCGCGGCAAATTGCTCGAAGGAAAGCCTCTACAAATGGTTCGGCGACCGCGACGGCCTGCTGTCGGCGATGATCTCCTATCAAGCCAGCAAGGTTCGCACGTTTGAGCGGCCGGGTGAGCGCCTGACGGTTGCGACGCTGACCGATCATCTTGAGGTTTTTGCTCGCGATCTGCTCGAGGTTCTCGCCGGAGATGTTTCGCTCGCCCTCAACCGGCTGGCCATCGGCCAGTCGAGCCGTGATGGCTCCAAGCTTGGCACTCTGCTTCTGGAGCGTGGTCGGCGACAGATCGATCGCCGTGCAAGGGCGCTGCTCGATGCCGGCCAGCGCGACGGCCTGTTACGTTTCGGCGATGGCGAGGACGCGTACCGTACCCTTTACGGCCTGATCGTCAGCGATCTGCATGTGCGCATGCTGCTCGGCGAGGCGCCGCAGACCCACAAATTCGGCGCCCGGGCGACGAAGGCGGTTGCCGCCTTTCTCGCCCTCTACGGGACCGACCGCGTACTGGCGGGCCTGGATGGGGCATCCCGTTCCGGCTCACCGATCAACAACATCCACCACAACTGAAAAGCATAGGGAAGGACACTACAATGCGCGTCTATTACGATCGTGATGCCGACTTGAACCTGATCAAGTCGAAGAAGGTTGCCATCATCGGCTACGGCTCCCAGGGCCGCGCCCATGCGCTGAACCTCAAGGACTCGGGCGCACAGAATCTCGTGATCGCGCTGAAGGCCGGTTCGCCGACCATCAAGAAGGCAGAAGCCGATGGCCTCAAGGTCATGACGGTTGCCGAAGCGGCCGCCTGGGCTGACCTGATGATGATGGCGACCCCGGATGAACTCCAGGCCGACATCTACAAGGCCGACATCGCTCCGAACATCCGTGACGGTGCAGCGATTGCCTTCGCGCACGGCCTGAACGTGCATTTCGGTCTGATCGAGCCGAAGTCGTCCGTCGACGTCGTCATGATCGCTCCGAAGGGCCCGGGCCACACGGTTCGCGGCGAATACCAGAAGGGCGGCGGCGTTCCCTGCCTCGTTGCCATCCATCACAATGCCTCGGGCAACGCGCTTGAACTCGCTCTCTCCTACGCCTGTGGCGTTGGTGGCGGTCGTTCGGGCATCATCGAAACTTCGTTCAAGGAAGAGTGCGAAACCGACCTCTTCGGCGAGCAGGTCGTTCTTTGCGGCGGTCTGGTCGAGCTGATCCGCGCCGGTTTCGAAACCCTGGTCGAAGCCGGTTACGCCCCGGAAATGGCCTATTTCGAGTGCCTGCACGAAGTGAAGCTGATCGTCGACCTGATCTATGAAGGCGGCATCGCCAACATGAACTACTCGATCTCGAACACCGCCGAGTGGGGCGAATATGTCACCGGTCCGCGCATCATCACGGCTGAAACCAAGGCTGAAATGAAGCGCGTCCTGCACGACATCCAGACCGGCAAGTTCACCTCGGATTGGATGCAGGAATACCGTGCCGGTGCTGCCCGCTTCAAGGGGATCCGCCGCATGAACGACGCCCACCAGATCGAAGAAGTCGGCGCCAAGCTGCGCGGCATGATGCCGTGGATTGCCAAGAACCAGCTGGTCGACAAGGCCCGCAACTAATCGCCATATCCAGGGATGAACAAGCGGCCGGAGAGGGAAACCTCTCCGGCTTTTTTCCGTCCGTTCCATGCGCTTATGCGGAGCCGACGAGCCTTTCATCGAGGTCGTTGTTACAGACCCTGTTCCTGCCGAGGGCCTTGGCATCGTAGAGCCTGCGATCGGCAAGCGCGATCAGTCTGCGTTCATCGTCTTCAGGCCCAGCGGTTGCCACGCCGATACTGACAGTCAGGTCCGCTGATCCACCATCGGCCGTTGGCAGGAACAGGGACGCGACGCGTTTGCGTAGATCTTCTGCGAAGACAGCCGGCTGCAAGGCATGATCGCCCTTTAGGACGACGGCGAATTCTTCGCCGCCATAGCGTGCAGCCGTGCCGTCTACATCCCGCATGCAGGCCGCAATTACGTCCGCCACTACCTGGAGCGCTGCATCCCCGGCTTGGTGACCATGGGTGTCATTGAAGAGCTTGAAGTGGTCAATGTCGATCAGGAGCAGCGCCAGAGGTCCGCCATCCGCCCTTTGTAGATCAAGAAAGTGGCTCAACTGGCCGTCGAAGCCGCGCCTGTTCTTGAGGCCCGTCAGGGCGTCGGTCTCTGCATGACGGCGCAATTGCTCGTTGGCATGGGTGAGTTTCTCGTTGCTGTCGGCGAGCGCCGCAACCAGCGTTCGCGTCTTCCTCTCCGCCTCCAGGCGTCTCTCGTCCATGGCGATCAGCCGGATCATATAGCTGGCGAGAAAGCCGACATAGGCGAGGCAGATCGGCACCATGATCCAGTTGCCCTCGCGCACGGCGACCAGGTTCACCGAGGCCGTCATCACCAACATGACGAGCATGGTAGAGCGGGGCGCCATGTAGGCGCGCGCCGCGCTCGACTGCAGGATGCCGCAACCTATCGCGAGAAGGACCACCTGGGTGTCCGGAGTGCCGCCGCTATAGAGAATGGCAAGCGAAGCCCCCCAGGCGACGCCTGAAAGGACCGAGACAAGGGTGAAGCGCTTGAGCCACTTCTGCGCCGTGTCGGATGACCTGCGTCGCCGAAAACGGAAGTCGGCAATGCCCCGCATCGCCACTTGTAGCGACAGGATGGCCGCAACGATCGAGACCTCCAATGTCCGCCCCTCCATGTAGGGAAGAATGGCGGCCGACAGAATCGCGATGGCTGCGACGATGTGGGGGAAGATATGGAAGAGAGTGCTCAGATGCTCCCAGGGCGGATCCGCTTCATTGTCGATGCCGACCATCGGCAGGGTGAGCTTTTGCATCGGCAAGTGGCGGGTCCTTTCACTGTTACCGAGACTATAGAGCGAATCGTCTTGCGTTTTAGGCTTGCCTGAAGGAACAGCGGCAACATGGTTGCCAAACTGTAAAGTGCAGCGGCCGGTCTCGATAGGTCAGCAATGTTGACCTATCGAGGTTTTCATGGTCTGTTGTCTCAAAATAACGACAAGTCTTGAGGAAACACCGATGCTGAACTGGGATCATGTTTTTGCCACGCGTTCGTCGCGCATGCGCGCGTCGGAGATTCGAGAGCTGCTGAAACTTCTCGACAAGCCTGACATCATCTCGTTTGCAGGCGGCATTCCCGATCCGGCGTTGTTTCCCGAGCGGGAGTTTGCCGAGGCCTACGCCGGCTTGTTTGCCGACGGAAAGGCCGGCGGCGCGCTGCAGTATTCGGTGTCCGAGGGGTATCTGCCGCTGCGTGCCTGGTTGAAGGACGAAATGGCGCGGCTCGGTATTGCCTGCGAACTTGACAACATCTTCATCACGTCAGGCTCGCAACAGGCGCTCGACTATCTCGGGAAACTGTTTCTGTCGCCCGCTGACACGGCGCTTGTGACCTGGCCGACCTATCTCGGCGCGTTGCAGGCCTTCAACGCCTACGAGCCTGTCTATGACCAGCTGTCGATCGGCAACCGGACGCCAGCGAGCTACAGGGACGAGGCTGAGAAGCAGGGGAGTGCCGTGAAGTTCGCCTATCTCTCCACTGATTTCGCCAATCCGACGGGGCAGACCGTGAGTCTTGAGGAGCGGCAACAGATCCTGGCGTTGGCCGATGAGCTCGACATTCCGGTGATCGAAGACGCGGCCTATCAACATCTGCGCTATGACGGCGAGGCCATCGCGCCCATCCTTGCGCTCGACATCGCCCGCAGCGGCGGCATCGACGCCTGCCGGACGATCTATTGTGGCAGCTTTTCCAAGACGCTGGCCCCGGGTCTGCGCGTCGGATATGTCGTGGCTGCCAAGCCCGTCATCCGCAAGCTGGTGCTAATGAAACAAGCGGCGGATCTGCACTCCTCGACCATCAACCAGATGGTCGTGGCCGAGGTGGCAGCAAAGCACTTTTCGGCACAGATTGCGAAGATACGAGCAGCCTATGTGGCGCGGCGCGATGCCATGCTGGCGGCGTTGGACAAGTACATGCCTGAAGGTACTGAATGGACTCGGCCAGAGGGCGGGATGTTCGTCTGGGTCACGCTACCGGAGGGAATGGACGGCGCGGAGTTGCTGGCGCGGTCAGTGGAGACGGAAAAGGTGGCTTTCGTGCCGGGCCAGGCCTTCTTTGCCGATCGTTCCGGTGCCAACACGATCCGGCTTTCCTATTCCTGCGCCAACGAAGCGATGATCGAGGAAGGTATCCGTCGCCTCGGCAGGCTCGTCGGACATGCGCTCGTCCAAGCAGCCTGACAGCTTTAGGCGCGTCTGCTTTGGGTTGCGGATACGGAAGGGGCGTGATTGACTGCCGTCGATCCGCCGCTTTCGCAACCGATCTCCCTTCAGGTGTTCATGTCCATCCGCATCGCGACTTTCAACATTGAAAACCTGATCGCTCGCTTCGATTTCACCGGCTATCGCAACCAGCTGAAATCCGATCGGGTGTTGAAGCTGTTCGACATCAAGTCTGAAGCCGACTACGAGCGGCTCGAGGCGGCGCGGGTCGTATCCTCTACTGACGACACGCGGCAGCTCTCGGCGCTGGCGATTGCCGACACCCATGCCGACATCCTGTGCCTGCAGGAGGTCGACAACATGGAGGCGCTCAAGGCATTCGAATACGGCTATCTCTTCCGCATGATCGGCTCGGGTTATCGGCAGAAATATCTGGTCGAGGGTAATGACAGCCGCGGCATTGATGTTGCCGTGCTGATGCGGGAAGAAACCCGCGACGGCCAGCCGATCGAACTGCGCGACGTGACCAGCCATGCCGCACTCACTTATCACGATCTCGGCCTCTATCACCCGGGCCTCGGGGAGCGGGTCCGGCCGGACGATCGGATCTTCAAACGCGACTGCCTGGAGCTCGACCTGCGCGTCGGAGGTCGGCCACTGACGGTCTATGTGGTACATTTCAAGTCGATGACCAATGGCCGTGATGGAATGGATGGCCGCACATCGACCATGCCGATCCGCGAGGCCGAGGCAAAAGCGGTACGGCACATCATCGAGAATCGTTTCGGGTCAGACAATGCTTCGCGGCGCAACTTCGTCATCTGCGGCGACATGAACGACTATCAGGAACGTGTCGATGTCATCGGAGATCGGCGCTCTGGATATGACTACGTCCACCGGCCGCATCTGCCGAGTGCACTCGATGTGTTTTCCCATGACGGTTTTGCCGAAAACCCCATGCTGCGGCGGGATCCGCTCGATCGCTGGACGCTCTATCATGCGCGTGGTCCCGAAGAGCAGCACCTGTGTCAGCTCGACTATATCTGGCTTTCCCAAGGGCTAGCACAGGCCAATCCTCAGGCGGTGCCCGAGGTTATTCGCAATGGGCAGCCATTCCGAACGCCCTTTCCGCCGGTGCAGGAGGTCGAGCGTTATCCGCGCATCGGATGGGATCGGCCCAAGGCGTCCGATCACTGCCCGGTTGCCATCACCGTGCATCTGCCATGAGCGATCTCTTCATTGACGAGGTTGGCCTGCCAACCGATGGCAGCCTGCATCCGGTTCGCTCGCTGAAGCTCAGGGTGGCAGCAGATCTGCATCCGCTGGACCTCACTGAGAGCACGGCCATCTCCGAAAATTGGGCACGTGAGGTCACGGCGAATCCGGCCCTCTTCAACGGCCGGATGATCCTGCAACGTCAGATCCGCTACCGCGACGGGCATCTCGAGGCGCTCGGGCATGTCTCGAACTTTGCCACCTTCCTCTGGTGGCGGCGCCAGCCGGAGCTTGCCGGCGCCTATCATCTGTTCGGCTATCCCGTCATCGTCTCATCCGACGGTGCGCTGATTGCGGTCGAGATGGCGCCGCATACCGCCAATCCCGGACAGGTCTATTTTGCGGCGGGCTCGCTCGACTTGTCCGATGTCGTTGACGGGACCTGCGACATCGAGGGCAACATGCGGCGCGAGGTGATGGAGGAGACAGGGCTTGATCTTGGCATGGCGCATGCCGATCCTGTGCTTTACGCCAGCTATCGCTCGCGACGCCTCACCTTGGCGCGCGTCTTCACGTTTTCGGAGACGGCGGAGGCTCTTGCCGATCGGATCGACGCCTTTGCCCGCGATTGTCCGGAGCCGGAAATCTCCAGGGCGGTCGTGATCCGCTCTGGTGATCCGGCAGCGCAGCGTTACGGCGCCGCGATGTTGCCGATTCTCGGCTGGTATTTTCAGGTTCGATGATGATCCGGGCTCCGCTTGCCTTGCCGTTTCGCCTCGGGCAGTGTGTGCCGCGAGCGTGACCTTCAACGGAGATAGGCCCGTGGCGAGACAGTATGCCATCTATGACGTGTTCACCGACCGCAAACTGGCGGGCAATCCGCTCGCTGTCATCTTCGACGGCGCCGGCCTGTCCGACGAGATGATGCAAACGATTGCCGGAGAGATGAACCTCTCGGAGACCGTTTTCGTCCAGCCCGCTGATCACGCATCGCACACTGCCCGGATCCGGATATTTACCCCTGGCCGAGAACTGCCCTTTGCCGGGCACCCGACGGTGGGTACCGCGGTTGCGCTGGCCGAGCGCGCCTATAGTGGCGAGACCGCCAACATGGATCTCGTTTCCGTGCTGGAGGAGACGATTGGTCCAGTGCGCTGTGCCGTCCGAGTCAGGCCGGGGGAGGCGAGCTTTGCTGAGTTCGACCTGCCGCGCCTGTCGAGTCGTCACGAGTTGCCGCTGGATCGGCAGGGTCTTGCCGATGCGCTGTCCGTCAAGGCAAGCGCCATAGGCTTTGAAAACCATGTGCCGATGGTGTGGAGTGCTGGCGTTCCCTTTCTTCTCGTGCCTCTGCACGACCTTGCGACGATCGAGAGCATAGAATTCGAGCCGCAACTATGGGAACGCGTGGCGCCGATGAGCGAAGGACGCCTGACGTCGGCTTACCTCTATTGTCGCGGCGGGGTGCATCATGCCGCAAAATTCCATGCGCGAATGTTCTCGCCCGATATGGGCATTCACGAAGATCCGGCGACAGGGTCTGCCGTGGCAGCGCTTTCAGGCGCCATCCATCATTTCGACGCGCTGCCGGAAGGTCATCACCCGATGATGATCGAGCAGGGTGTGGAGATGGGGCGGCCTTCCCATATCCATCTGCATATCGATGTGAAAGACGGCGCGATCTCGCGGGCTCGCATCGGCGGTCAGGCCGTCCGATTGGCAGCTGGAATGCTGGATCTCTGAAAACATTGGGTATTTTCCGGTTTTTGAAATTTTTTTGACCAAAGGGCGAAGAATTTTTCCAGTGGCGCTAGACAAGGTCGCATATCCTGTTTATACGCCCGGTCACGCCACCGGAAACGGGGCGGACGAGACCGGAAACGGTGTCAGGCGGGTGATTAGCTCAGTTGGTAGAGCAGCTGACTCTTAATCAGCGGGTCGTAGGTTCGAGCCCTACATCACCCACCAAATTCTTCATTAAAACAATATGTTGGTCGCAGGCGTTCTAAGGCGCTTTGTGTTTTTTGCGCGCCTTTTCTTCACTCCTGTCGGATGATCGTTGACACAGTACATCGCGCCGCGCCACCATTTCAAAATGGTGCCCGCACCGGCGTTAGCCGGCTACCGAAATCTCATGTCGAGAACTGTGCAGCCGCCTTCGTCCCCAGTCGCCGGTGTTCATCATGTGTTCTCGCCGGTCGTCGTTCATGTTCCGGGTTTGTTGCGGATTTTTGTGCGCGTTCGTCGGTCTTGCCCTGTGGATAACTGTGGACAACTGAGGTAGCCGGCTCAGCGTGTTGCGCTGAACCGGGCCTGGGGCAGAACATAAGGGATCGCAGCACTCGGCAGCCGTCCGACGCTGCCGGCAATGCCGTAGACATGGGCAATCGTTTCGTCGTCGATCGTTTCTTTGGGGTGACCTTCCCGGATCAGTTTGCCTTGGTGGAGGACGGCCAAGTGGTCGGCGAATTCGGCGGCGAGGTTGAGGTCGTGCAGGATGGCCAGGACGACGCCGCCGCGTCGGGCAAAGTCACGGGCCAACTCGAGAACTGAGATCTGATGACCGATGTCGAGGCTTGCCGTCGGCTCGTCGAGGAAGATCGCACGCGGTCGTCCCTCAAGGACCGGATCAGGCATCTGCGCCAGCACGCGAGCCAGCTGCACACGCTGTTGTTCACCGCCTGACAGCGCGTTGTAGCTGCGCCCCTCAAAGCCACCCAGACCGACACGGATAAGCGCGTGGCGGGCCGCGAGAATAGGATCTCGGGCCCCATGGGCGACGGCGCCCATACGTACCACCTCGAGCGCCGTGAAGGGGAAGGAGAGGGCGGTGGACTGCGGCAGGACGGCCCGCTCTCGGGCGAGTTCGACAGGGCTCAGCGAGCTGATCCGCCGGTCCTGGTAAAGGATGTCGCCATGGTCGGGGCGCATCTCGCCGGAGAGGGACTTTAATAGGGTGGACTTGCCCGCACCATTGGGGCCGATGATCACGGTGACCTTGCCGGCTTCCAGATAAAGGCTGACCTTGTCGACGAGCACGCGCCCGCCGCGGCGAATGGTGATGTCTTGCGCACGGATCATTACAAGCCCTCCATGGCCTGGCGGCCCTGCCTGCCGAGCAACAGCATCAGGAAGACAGGTGCGCCGAGGATCGCGGTGATGATGCCGATCGGCAGTTCTGCAGGTGCGGCGATGGTGCGGGCGACCGTATCAGCGAGAAGCAGCAGGGCCGCTCCGCCGAGCGCCGAAGCCGGCAGCAGGAAGCGATGGGACGGGCCGATCGCCAGGCGCAGCAGATGCGGCACGACGATGCCGATGAATCCGATTGAGCCTGCGGCGGCCACGGTTGCGCCACAGGCGGCGGCCACAGCGAGGATCGTCATGCGCTTCAGCCGCTGCACGGGCACGCCCATGTGGAAGGCTGCGGCATCCCCGAGGATCAGCGCGTCGAGGCCGCGTGCGACGAAGGGAATGATCGCCAGCACGAAGAGAACAAAGGGCAGGATCGCTACGATCTTGGACGTTGTTGCGCCGCTCAGCGAGCCGAGAGACCAGAAGGTGATGTCACGCAGCGCCCGGTCATCGGCGATGAAGATCAGGAGGCCGGTGGCAGCCCCGGTCATGGCGGCAATCGCGATCCCTGAGAGGATGAGGGCCGTCGTCGATGTCTGTCCGTTGCGGGTGGCGATGACGTAGAGGAGGAAAGTGTTGCCGAGGCCACCGAGAAAGGCCATCAGCGGCAGGAACTGTTCGCCGAACACCACCTGCAACGGAAAAAGCAGGGTGGGGCCGAGCACAATGGCGATGACGGCGGCGAGTGCCGCCCCGGAGGTGACGCCGACGATGCCGGGGTCGGCCAGCGGGTTGCGGAATAGGCCCTGCATCATTGCGCCGGAGACACCCAGTGCTGCGCCGATCAGGAGGCCCATGCCGGTGCGTGGTAGACGCACAGCTTCCAGGATGATCAGGTTCTGCTGGTCCATGCTCGCATGATCACCGGTCAGATAGGCGACCAGGTGCGGCAGGCCGACGCCGGTCGGACCAATCACGATCGACACGAAGACGGCGACCGTCAAAAGAACAGTCAGCAGGGCAAGAACGACAAACCCGAGAGCGGAGCGATCTCCGTCACGCCTGCCGAGGGTCGACATCAGGGCGAGCGTGTTCACGGTTACTGCCCTTCCGGATAGAGCATGGCGTTCAGGTCACGGGCGGCGTCGGCAGCACGCGGTCCAAGACCGAGGAGATAGAGGCCGTCCATGGTGAGGAAGGCCTTGTTTGCGCCGGCCGGGGTTGCTGCAAGGGCAGGGAGCTCAAAGGCCTTTTCTGCCGTGAGGTGCTGGGCGCCGCCGCTCATCACCAGGATAACGTCGGGTGCAGCCGCAATCACCGCTTCATCGGTCAGCGGCTTGTATCCGGAGATAGTTGAGACCGCGTTCTCGCCGCCGGCAAGGCGGATCATCGCATCGGCAGAGCTGTCGCTGCCGGCCGCCATGACACGACCATTGGCAAGGGAGAGAGCGAACAAGACTTTCTTCTTCGGCCCTGTTGCGGCCTTCACCTTGTCTTCGATGGCTTTGAGGCTCTCTTCAGTGGATTTTGCCAGCTCTTCGGCTTTTTCGGCGCGCCCGATCGCCTGGCCGACAGCGCGAATCTTGTCGGGGATCGCCGACGTCTCGGGCGGCGAGGGGATGCTGACGAAGCTGAGACCGCTCGCCTTGAGGATATTGATCGAGTCGACCGGGCCGGCACCGGCTTCCGCGATGATCAGATCGGGCCTCTGGGAGAGCACGCCTTCGGCCGAGACCTGGCGGACATAGCCGATGTCAGGCTTTGTCGTTGCCTCCGGTGGATAGAGGCTTGTCGTGTCGACGGCAACCACCCTGTCACCCTCGCCGAGCGCGTAGATGATCTCCGTCACGGTGCCGCCGATCGCCACGATCCGCTCGGCATCCTCGGCCGCTGCCGTCTGTGACAGAACGAGCGGCAAGGAAAGGGCGAAAGCGAGGGTGGAGAGGAGCTTGCGGCGGGCTGGGCGAAGGGACAACATGGATGTGCTCGAACCTATGATCCGGGCGTCCGGAGGCCGGCATGATGCCGCTCTGGATCGCCGATGATGAGAGTGCTCATGTGCGGGAAGCTCCCGACATTTAACTTGACTGTGCTACACAAGTTTAAATAGGAAGGCAACAGATCGCGGTTGTTCCAGTAGGCCGGATTTCGGGGTAGACTCGTCAGCCGAGCCGATGCCGACCGCGACGATCAGATCTTGTCTTGCAAAGAGGGAAACAGACCCATGTACATCGCCATGAACCGTTTTCGCGTCGTCCCGGGCTTCGAGGAAGCCTTTGAAAACCAATGGAAGGCCCGCGAAGGCCGGCTCGCAGAAATGCCGGGTTACATCGAATTCCACATGCTGAAGGGCCCGAAGGCCGAAGACCATACGCTGTATGCCTCGCACACCGTCTGGGAGACCCATGCCCATTTCGTCGCCTGGACCAAGTCTGAACAGTTTCGCGCGGCCCATGCGCGCGCTGGCGAAAGCAAGGTGCAGTATCTCTCCGGCCCGCATTTCGAGGGCTTCGACGTCATCATCCACGAAGACCGCTCGGGCAAGCGCTCGGCTTCCGAAGCCGCGTGAGGCTTAGATGGACACGTTGACGCAAAGCGACGGTGACAGACGCGAGCGGGCGCTGGCGGCACTTGCCGAAAAGCCTGACGGTGTGATCGAACAGATCGCTGCCAAGGCCGAGGTGACGCCTGCCGAGGTGCTCGCCATCCTGCCGGAAGGGGCCGCCGTAGTGGTGCCCTCAGAGAAATGGGAGCCGATCTGGAAGGACCTGACGTCCTGGGGCGAGATCCTGATGATCGTGCATTCCGACGACATCGTGCTTGAGGTCGAGGGCAGCCTGCCGGAAGGCAGTGAAGGCCATGGCTGGTTCAACATCCATGGCGACAGTCCGATCGGCGGTCACATCCGCAAGGAACGTTGTGTCTCGATCGCCTTTGTCGATCGCGGATTCCATGGGCGCCGCTCCTGCTCCGTCTGGTTCATGAATGCCGACGGAAAGGCCATGTTCAAGGTCTTCGTCCGTCGCGACAAGGAGCGCAATCTTCTGGAAGAGCAGGTCGCACGCTTCGAGGCACTGCGCCAGACTGTGGCCTGACGCATGAATTTGGCCCGCCGGTCCATATGGGACGTCGGGTTCTTCCATTAAGCCCTTCTTTCTTTTGCCTTTAACTGGATCTATTGTCCTGCGGGTTTCATCCACGCACTGGACCACATCTTGATCCGATTCCGTTCGATTTCTTTCGCCGTCGCGCTCAGCCTGCTGGCGGCGGGCTCTTCTTTGCTGCCGATGCCCCACGCCGCTCTGGCACAGGACAGCGGCGCTGCGCCGGCGGTGACTGAGCCGGGCCCGGTTGAAGCGCCCGAGGGACCGCAGATGCAACCGGAGACGGTGGCGCCTGCTGCTGCCACGGTCGCACCGCCGCCGCAGCGTGACGAGCAGATCATCGCTGCAGAACGGCGCGTCGAGGAAGCCCGAGCGCGCCTGAACGGGCTGCGCGATCAGGTCGAAAAAAACCTTCAGGAGGACGCCGTCCTTGCAGACCTCAAGGTCCAGTCCGATGCTCTCGGACGGGAGGCGCTGGAAATTACCGTCGATTTGCGTCCGCGGATCGATGCCATTCAGGGACGGTTGACGGAACTGGGCGAACCGCCCGCCGAGGGCCAGCCGGCAGAAAGCGCGAGCGTCGCTGAGGAGAGGTCACGTCTCAATGCCGCACGGGCGGAAGTCAACGCACTCACCGGCCTGGCCGAGGATCTCTCGATCGAGGCGAAGACCCTGTCGGATCGGATCTCCGACACGCGTCGAGCACTTTTTACCAGTCGGCTGCTCGAGCATACCGAAATCAATGGAGGTGTGCTTGAGGAGGCGCTGCAGTCCTTTTCCGCCGACGCGGCGCGGGTTCAACGCAGCATCACGAGCTGGCTGAGCTTCGTTTTCAAGTTCAAGGCGTTGCCACTCGCCATTGCGGTCCTTCTCTCCATGGCGCTCGCTTCGCTTATCCTGTTTGTCGAGTACCGGCTGTTCGGACGGATCAACCGGCGTGATCCGACCATCGAGACACCCTCTTATCTCAGTCGTTTTTCGGTGGCCTTCTTCTCGACGATCCTCCCGTCGCTGGCGCTTAGCTTCTTTCTGGCTTCCACCTATTTCCTGCTCGACACGTTCAATGTGCTGAGAACCGACATAGCTCCAATCGTTGCGGCGGTCTTTGCATTGATCGGTCTTGTGTTTTTCGTCTCGGCGATTGCGAGAGCAGTGCTCGCGCCCGCGGCGCCGCATTGGCGCCTGGTCAAGCTGTCGAACAAGGGAGCGCGAGACCTCAGCATCGCGATCTTCCTGATGGCGCTGGTCAACGGTCTCGATTACGTCGTGTCGGTCATGAACGAGGCCTACAGCTCGCCAGTCGTGCTGACCGTTATGCGCAGCTTTGCCTCCTCCGTTGTCATCGGCCTGCTGCTGTTCTTCGTGTCCTTCCTGCGACCGGTGCTCGCCGCGTCAGGGGATCCCGCGGTCCGGGGACGGCCCTGGCCACGGGCGGTTGCGATCACGCTTCGGATCGTCGGTGCCGTCCTGATCCTCGCGGCTGCCATCGGTTATGTCGGGCTTGCGCGCTTCCTCGCGACCCAGATCGTGCTCACGGGCGCGGTTCTGGCAACGATGTATATCGGCATCCTGACCGGCAAGGCGATTTCCGCGCCCAATCAGTTCGGTGAAACCAAGGTCGGTCGGTTCATTGGCCGACGTTTCCGCCTTTCGGCCGTTGGCCTCGACCAGAGCGGCATCGGCGCCGGTCTGGTCATCTACGCCTTTGCACTGGTGACCGGCATTCCGCTCATCCTGATGTCCTGGGGGTTCCAGCCGCGCGATCTGCAGCTCTGGCTTTTCAACCTCTTCACCGAGATCAATGTCGGCACGATCCGCATTTCGATCTTCGGTATCCTCGGCGGTCTGCTGCTGTTTGCTGCCGGTCTTGTCGTTACCCGTTGGTTCCAGAAGTGGCTGGACGGAAATGTCATGGCGCGCAGCCATATCGACGGCGGCGTGCGCAATTCGGTGAAGACCGGTGTCGGTTATCTCGGTACCGGCATTGCCGGCATCATCGGCATTTCGGGAGCCGGAATCGATCTTTCCAGTCTGGCGCTTGTTGCCGGTGCGCTCTCTCTCGGTATCGGCTTTGGCCTGCAGAACATCGTCTCCAACTTCGTCTCAGGCCTCATCCTGCTGGTCGAACGGCCCTTCAAGGTCGGCGACCACGTAATCACCGGCGTCAATGAAGGCATCGTCAAGCGCATCTCGGTCCGCGCGACCGAAATCGAGACCTTCCGGCGCCAGTCGATTATCGTGCCGAATTCCGAGCTCATCAACTCGCCGCTCGGCAACTGGACGCACCGCAATCGCATGCAGCGCTCTGAAGTGCCGGTCAGCGTGGCCTATGATGCCGATCCGCAGGAGGTGATCGACGTGTTGCTGGCCGTGGTGAACGAGCGGTCTGACGTCCTGCGCAATCCCGAGCCGCATGTGGAGTTCTTGCGCTTCGGTGCATCCTCGCTCGATTTCGAACTTCGTTTCCATCTCGGTGACATCGCCGACGGTCTGCGCGTGCGCAACGAAGTCCGTATTGAAATCCTTAGGCGCTTCCGCGCCCGCGACATCGTCATGCCTTACCCGCATCAGGACGTCATGCTGCACGTCCAGGACCACGACCGACAAGCTCTTGTCCGGGGCAAGAAACGGGCGGACGATCGTCCCGATGTGACGGAAGAATTGTCTCCGGCACCGGATGATGACAAACTCTTGCCATGAACGCCGCATTCAGCCGCCATTCAGGCGAAATGGGGCACAAGAGGGGCAGGAGCGGTCGGAGGTGTACCGGGCGCGGTTGAGAGGACGGAGCCTTTGGCTCCGCTATCGGCATGAAGCAGTTCTATGCGCGGCTGTTTGTCGTGGTGGTTGGCAGCTTGTTGGCGGGGCCGACACTGGCAGCTTCGGTGGTGAACACTGGCAGCTCTGCCGTGGTTATCGTCGTGGTCGAAGACGGCACCCGCACCGAGATTTCTCTCGATGCTGGAGGATCAGACACGATCTGCGCCGGTGGCTGTTTCCTGACGCTTCCGAATGGCGACCGCATCGGGCTCGCCGGTGATGAAACCGTCGAAATCAAGGATGGTATCGCCACCATCAAGTGAGTGGCTTCCACGTTGTTCGCCGAGCTACCAGGATATTCTTGAAAGCTTAACTATGCGGGAGGGTTGACACCGGCTGAGGGTCTGGAGTTAACGCTTCCGCAAACGGCCTTTGTTAGATGTCTTACAAATAAACAAGACAGTGAAGGCTGGTCATGGCAGTTCTCGGCATTTCTGGAATGCAGTATTCGGGGGAAACCTTTCCCGACGTTCGGATCATTCTCGGTGAGGACTCCAATGTCTTCACGCAGATGATCAGTCAGCGCCTGAAGGAACTGATGGGCGTCGATATCGAGATATGCCGCACGTTCGAAGACTTGCAGATGGCCAATGAGCTGTCGCAGGAGCCGGTGAAACTCGCGATCTCGAACATCAACCTGCCCGGTGCCGAAAACGGCGAAGCGCTGGAATATCTGATCGACTGCAACATCCCGACCGTGGTTTTCACGGGGACTTTCCAGGACGAGATGCGCGAAAAGCTGCTCGCCAAGGACATTGTAGATTATATCCTCAAGGACAATGTCTTTGCCGTCGAAATGCTGGCGGAGTCGGTTTATCGCTTCCTGACCAACCACCGTCACCATGTGCTCATCGTCGATGACAGCCCGACTGCACGTGCGCTCTTGTCGAGCCGCCTGCGTCGCTACAATTTCCGTGTCAGCCTGGCTGAAAGTGGCGCCAAGGCGATCGAAATCCTGAAGGCCAATCCTGATATCGGCCTTGTGGTCACCGATTACAACATGCCCGATATCGACGGTTTCGAACTGACGCGACGCATCCGTTCAGTTCGCGGCTCGCATGAACTGCGAATCATCGGCGTCTCGTCGTCGACCAACCGACTCCTGTCGGCACGCTTCCTCAAGGTGGGCGGAAACGACTTCATGCTGCGTCCGTTCATCGACGAAGAGTTCTACTGCCGCGTGAATCAGAACCTCGACACGCTCGTTCAGATTAAAGCTGCGCAAGCCCGCAAAAAATAGGTGCGACTTATAATTAAGGTCGCTAGTGTTCTGCCGAGGGAGGAGGTCGCTTATTGAGCGACCTCGGGAATTCGGTGGATATTTTATGTATTTTTCTGAGCAGTTTGATACCAAGCCCGCTGTCGCGGGTTCAAAACGCGCGGAGCAGGGCCGAGTCCTGATTATCGAGGATTCCCGCGCAGTCTCGTCTGTCATGCGTCACCGATTGGAAAAAGACTTCTTCTGCCAGGTCACCCAATGCGCCTCGGCAGACGTCTTTCGCAACGTGATGCGCGGAGGTGAGACCTTCGACGTCGCCGTTGTCGATCTCAACCTGCCGGGTGCATCGGACGGCGAAATTCTCGATGCTGTGATCGCCCAAGGAATTCCGGCGGTCGTGTTCACAGCCGACTTTAATCGTGACCTTCGTGATCGTCTGCTGCAAAAGGGCGTGGCGGATTATCACGTCAAGAATAACGAAGGCGCGATCGATCTCGTCGTCTCGTCGGTCCTGCGCCTTCTTGGCAATCGACAGGTCGGCGTACTCGTTGTTGACGACCTGCCTTCGGCCCGGGCGATGCTGGCCGATCTCTTGCGTGTGCAGAAATTCCAGGTCTACGAGGCCGCGACCGGATATCAGGCCATGGAGATCCTCGCGCGTCAGCCGCATATCGAGCTCGTGATCACCGATTACAACATGCCCGACATGGACGGCTATGAACTGACACGTCGGATCCGTCGCGACCACAACAGCGACCGTCTTCGGATTATCGGTATTTCCTCGTCCGCCGACCGCCTGCTGTCGGCAAGCTTCCTCAAGGCCGGGGCGAACGATTTCGTCTATCGCCCCTACGTTATCGAGGAGCTGCAGTGCCGAATCCAACACAATATCGAAACGCTTGCGCAGCTGCGGCAGCTCCGCGTGGCCGCCTTCAGCGACTATCTGACAGGTCTTCCCAATCGCCGCTATTTCTTCGACGAGGGGCCGGCGCAAGTGGCAGGACGGCTTGAGCGGCACGAACCGTGCTGCATCGCCATGCTCGACATTGACCATTTCAAGAAGCTCAACGACACCTATGGTCATGAAATCGGCGACCGGGTTCTGCAGGCTGTCGGCACCAAGCTCGCCCGCCGGCTCGACGGCAGTGGTCACCTCCTGGCCCGGCTCGGCGGCGAGGAGTTTAGCGTCTTGATGTTGGGTCTCGATGTCGAGAAGGGATCGGCGCTCTGCGAGACATTGCGGCGCGAGATCGAAAGCCTGCGGGTGGCGCTCGACGATCAGGACATCAATGTGACCATCTCGATCGGGCTTGCGGAAATCGCAGGACGGGAGAGTTTCAGCAACTATCTCGCAGCGGCCGACCAGTTGCTTTACCTCGCGAAAAGCTACGGCCGGAACCGTGTCTATTCCGAGACCATGCTTTCCTGATTTCAGTGCCATTGTGCTCTGGTCGCGCCGCTGGTGTGTGCCTATATGTGTCCGACCTTCCGCAGCCCGGAGTGTCAAATGGCTCCCATTATTTCCATCAATTCTCTCTCCAAGACCTATTCCAACGGTTTCAAGGCGCTCGATAGCGTCAGCTTCGACATTGAAGAAGGCGAGATCCTCGCGCTTCTCGGTCCCAATGGCGCGGGCAAGACGACGCTGATCTCGATCATCTGCGGCATGACCAATCCCACCGGCGGGCAGGTGACTGTCTCTGGCCATGACGTGGTCAAGGACTTTCGCAAGACCCGGGCCGAGATCGGTCTGGTGCCGCAGGAACTGACGACCGACATGTTCGAGACCGTCTTCAACACAGTCAGTTTTTCCCGTGGTCTGCACGGCAAGAAGCCCGATCCCGCCTATATCGAGCAGGTCCTGAAGGATCTCAGCCTTTACGAAAAACGCGACAATGCGCTTCGCGAATTGTCTGGTGGGATGAAACGGCGGGTTCTGATCGCCAAGGCACTGTCACACCAGCCGCGCATACTCTTCCTCGACGAGCCCACCGCCGGCGTCGATGTGGCGCTGCGCAAAGACATGTGGCAGCTCGTCGAGCGCCTGCGCAAGACGGGTGTGACCATCATCCTCACCACCCACTACATTGAGGAGGCGCAAGGGATCGCGGACCGTGTCGGCGTCATCAACCGTGGCAAGCTGCTGCTGGTCGAGGAGAAGAATGCGCTGATGCGCAAGCTCGGGCGCAAGCAGATGACGATCACACTCACCGAACCCATCCAGGCGATACCGGCAGAGCTTGCCGGCTATTCGCTCGCACTGGGCGAAGACGGGCGTGAACTCGTCTATGACTATGAACTCGGAAGCGAAGACGGGGAGATAGCACGGCTTCTGGCTGCGATCGATGCCGCCGGCCTGAAATTTGGCGATGTCTCCACACGCCAGACGTCTCTGGAAGACATTTTCGTCTCGCTGATCGGAGAGGCTGCATGAACATCGAAGCGATCAAGTCCATCTATGTTTACGAGATGGCCCGGATGCGCCGCACCCTGTTGCAAAGCGTGATCTCGCCCGTCCTATCGACCGCACTTTACTTCATCGTCTTCGGGGCAGCCGTGGGCTCGCGCATGGAAGAGATCGGCGGCGTCTCCTACGGCGCCTTCATCACGCCCGGCTTGATCATGCTGGCGCTTATCACCCAATGCGTCTCGAATGGTTCGGCGGGCATCTATTTCCCGAAGTTCACCGGCACGATCTATGAAATCCTGTCGGCGCCGGTTGCGATGACGGAAATCCTGATCGGTTATGTCGGCGCTGCCGCTACGAAGGGCATGATGATCGGCCTCATCATACTGGCAACGGCGATGTTCTTCGTGGACCTCGACATCGCCCATCCGCTGCTCATGCTGTTCTTCATGGTGCTCACATCGATCACCTTCAGCCTGACCGGCTTCATCATCGGGATCCTGGCGAAGAATTTCGAGCAGCTGAGCCTCGTGCCGTCGCTGGTCGTGCCGCCGCTCACCTTCTTGGGCGGAACCTTCTATTCAATCGACATGCTGCCGCCCTTCTGGCAGGCGGTCAGCCATCTCAATCCGGTGCTCTATCTGGTGAGCGGCTTCCGCTGGAGCTTTTTCGAGATTTCGGATGTGCATCCGCTGATCAGCCTCGGCATGATCGGCATCTTCCTTGCCGCCTGCCTCGGTTTCCTCGCCTGGATCTTCAAGACCGGCTATAAGCTTCGGCCCTGACCCGATCCGTCAGTCACGCAGTCTGAGTTCGTCAGTCTGCATCTGCATGGAACTCAGCGTCGCGAGAAAACTCATGCCGAGAAGGCTCTGGTCGAGCAGGCCTTCCTCGAGAACCACGGCATCGATATTGGTTCGGATGATCGGGCCCAGCCGCATTTCTGGAATACGCAAGGGGGCGGCAGACGCCCGGCCGTTGGCGGTAAGTACTGTGCGGGTGAAGCTGAGTTCGCCGGGATCGATACCCATTCGCATCGCATCTTCGTAACGCAGGGCGACCGAACTCGCGCCGGTGTCGATCAGCACGGGCACGGCGACGGCACCAATCTCGACCGTGGTCTCGAAATGCCCACCGAGCGCCTTGTGCAGGATCACTTCAGCGGAGCCATCCTCCGTTGTGACGGTGACGGCCCGTCCCGGCATCAGGCCCGCGAGAACGCGCTCGCCAACGCTGCGGAAATCGCCGCGATAGAGGTAACCGGTGACGAGCACGAGAGCGATCAGCACCCAGATTGCCATCTGGCGAAGGCTCTGGCCCAGATTGCGCCGGCCAACCAGAATGCCGGCCGAGATCATCAGGAGGATTGGGAGCGCCACAACCAGGCGGCCGAAGGCTTCGTTATCCAGGCCGAAGCTCTGGCCGCTATCGTGGTTCATCACGAGAATGACGAGGCCTATTGCGAGAATGGCGATGCCGATAACAAACCGCATCAGCCGCCCTCGCGCTCACGCACCATACGGGTGCGGCGTGTCTCGCGGCGGGGTTTGCGCTCGACGTTCTCGAGCCGCGCCGGCAGTTCGGCCATGATCGTGCGGCGCTCGATGCTGCTATAACTCGTCCAGAGGCCGATCTCTTCGCGCGTTCGGCCGCATCCGAAGCAATAGCCGGTCTTGTCATCGATCGAACAGACGAGAATGCAGGGAGATTCCATCGCGAGCCCTTTGGTTTCGCTCCTATATCGGTTGCTCAGAGAATGATGGCAAGGGTGATGAGGAAGGCGATCTCGCAGAGTTGTTCACTGGCGCCGATCGTGTCGCCGGTCTGCCCCCCGATGCGCTTGCGGCAATGTCGGGTGAACGCAGCCACCGTGCCTACCGCGATCAAGCTCGCTGCGAACCACGCGTGGAATGGGAGCGCGAATAGGCCGATGCCGGCGGTCAGCATACTGCCGAGAATGAGTGCGATGCGCGTCGCCTCCGGATCAGGTGCTCCGGCCGATCCAGCCACACCGTCAGGCCTCGCCGAGGGCAGGTCGGACCAGTGCCAGACCATCAGGCTTCGGCTGAGGATCGCCGTCGCCAGCCAGGCAAGGGCCATGGCAAGCGGTGGCAGAGTTTCGATCAGGATTGCGAGCGCCGCGACACGGAGCGCGACAGACAAGATCAGCGCCAGCGCGCCATAGGTGCCGATGCGGCTGTCCTTCATGATCGCGAGGACCTTTTCGCGGCTGCGACTGCCGCCCAATCCGTCCGCCGTGTCTGACAGGCCGTCCTCGTGCAAGGCGCCGGTCAGCATGATCTGTAGCCCGACACCCAGAAGCGCCACAAGGACTGGCGCGGCGCCGGAGGCCCCCAGGACTGCCATCATCGAGGCGGTGGGCAGCGCAATGATCAGGCCAGCCAGCGGGAATCCGGCGACCGTGCGGCTGAGGCTTCCGTCATGGCCTGCAAAGAAGCGATCCGGGACCGGCAGACGGCTCAGGAAGGAAATGGCACGCGCCGTTTCCGTGACGAGGTTCTCAACGACCTGCATGGGGCCTTTCCGTCTTGTGCTCGACCGGATGCGTCGCTTTTTTGAGTTGAGCAGCGCGGGTCCGGTCTCTATGAGAGAGGCCACAAAGCCTGATTTGCTGGAAGAATACAAGGAAGCCAGACCCATGAGCGTTACCGGCCTGCCATTCGACGATTTCCGCACGCTCTTACGTGACCTGCCGGGGCCCAGCACTGCGGCGCTCGTGGCGGCGCGCGAACGCGACAAGCAGTTGACCAAGCCGCCGGGCGCACTCGGCCGGCTCGAAGAGATTGCTATGTGGCTTGCCGCCTGGAGTGGCCGCGCGCCTGCGGTCAATCGTCCGCTGGTCGCGATCTTTGCCGGCAATCATGGTGTCACCAGACATGGCATCACGCCGTTCCCGCCATCGGTCACCCAGCAGATGGTCGAGAATTTTGCAGCCGGTGGCGCTGCCATCAACCAGATCTGCGTGACGCATGATCTCGGTCTGAAGATTTTCGACCTTGCACTCGATTACCCGACCGGTGACATCACCTGTGAAGCCGCACTGTCGGAGCGCGACTGCGCCGCGACCATGGCCTTTGGCATGGAGGCGATTGCCGGCGGAACCGATCTTCTTTGCATCGGTGAGATGGGTATCGGCAACACGACGATCGCGGCTGCAATCAACCTCGCTCTCTACGGAGGCGAGGCGGAGGACTGGGTCGGGCCGGGCACCGGCTCGGAAGGTGACGTGCTGGCGCGCAAGGTGGCCGCCGTCAAACAGGCGGTGGAATTCCACCGGGAGCATCTGTCCGATCCGCTCGAAGTGCTGCGTCGTCTCGGCGGTCGCGAAATTGCCGCGATGGCCGGTGCTATCCTGGCTGCCCGCATGGAGAAGATCCCGGTCCTGATCGACGGCTATGTGGCAACGGCTGCCGCCGCGATCCTGAAGGCTGCCAATCCTTCCGCGCTCGATCACTGCCTGATCGGCCATGTCTCCGGCGAGCCGGGACATCTCCGCGCGATCGAACGGCTCGGCAAGACGCCGCTTCTGGCACTTGGCATGCGACTGGGTGAGGGCACCGGTGCGGCACTTGCGGCCGGCATCGTCAAGGCTGCGGCGGCCTGCCATTCCGGCATGGCAACCTTCGAACAGGCTGGGGTAACCAACAAGTCGCATGAGTGATCGCACATCACAGCCCGGCGATGCGGAGCCGCTCGCCTCGACCGTCATCAGGAAGAAGACCGGCATTGCGCATCTCTTTGCCGCCGCTCAGTATTCGGCTCAGGGATTTCAACGTCTGATCCAGGAATCGGCCTTTCGGCATGAACTCCTGGGTTTCGTCGGCGGGCTGGTCGTGTTTGGTCTGGTCGGTGCGAGCCTCTTCGAATTCCTCGGCTTCATCGTTTTGATGATGCTGATGTTTTCGGTGGAGGCGCTCAATACGGCGATCGAGGAACTGGTTGACCGCATTTCGCCGGAAATCTCGACGGTTGGGCGCAATGCCAAGGATCTCGGATCCTTCGCCGTGTTCTGCCTGATCGTGGCAAATGGCGCTTTTGCTGCTTACGTCGTGATCAGCCGGCTATTCCTTGCCTGATCAGGCGAACTGCCGACGGCGGGGCTCGACGGCTTTGACTTCCGATACGGCAGGCAAGCTTTCGAGCACGCGGCTCGACGGCAGAATGGCGATGACTTCTGTGCCTTCCCTGAGCTTCGACCTCAGCTTGAATTCGCCGCCATGCTTGGCGAGGATCGCCTGGACGATCGGAAGGCCAAGTCCCGTGCCCTGTTCGGCACTCTTGATCGCAATCGAGCCCTGACCGAAGGCAGAAAGGACGACGGGAATTTCATTTTCCGGAATGCCCGGGCCGTTGTCCTTGATCGAGATGTACTGGCCGCCGCCGGCCGTCCAGCCGGCCTTGACCATGATCTCGCCGCCCTGGGGCGTGAATTTCACCGCATTCGACAAGAGATTCAGGATCACCTGGCGCAGGGCCTTTTCGTCAGCCCAGAGTGACGGCAGTGCCTTTTCGAACTGCTGGTCGATGCGGATATTCTTCGATTTGGCGCGCAGCTGGATCATGCCGATGCAGTCTTCCGCCACCTCTAGAAGGGACACACTTTCTTCACTCAGCTCGTATTTCCCGGCCTCGATCCGCGACAGGTCGAGGATCTCGTTGATGAGTTCGAGCAGATGGCTTCCGGAGCGGTGGATGTCTCCAGCATATTCCTTGTAGAGCGGGTTGTTCAGCGGCCCGAGCACTTCCGTTGCCATGACTTCGGAAAAACCGAGGATGGCGTTGAGCGGTGTGCGCAGTTCGTGGGACATGGAGGCGAGGAAGCGCGACTTAGCCATATTGGCCTCTTCGGCCCGACGCCTTGCCTCATCGGAAAGGGATTTGGCGACTTCCAGTTCAGCGATCAGGTCGTCCTTTTCCGTCTGGAAGGACAGAAGCTTGAGATTGGCCTGATGCAGCCGATTGGTGATGTAAATGAAGAAGATCAGCGCTGTGGTGAAAACTGCCGTCAGGCCGATGTCGAGGATGTTCCGGCCGGCGATCGACACGAAGGTCAGTGCCACCACGGTGGGCAGAAAACCGAAGAGCACTGCCTGGCGCAGCAGCATGCTTGCCATGGCAGTGATCGAGAGGGCGACGAGCAGCACCGCGCCCTTGTAAAAGGTAAAGGCGGTCGGGTTGCAGGTGTCGCAGTCCTGCAGGACGAAGATCGCCCAGGAGAGTCCCATTGCGGCCTGCGCGGCCAGCAGGATGCGACGCCATTTGACCTGGTTCTCGGGCGCAATCTCGCTCTTGGACGCGCGCTTGACGATCAGGATGCCGATCGCATGCATGGTCAACGCAAACAGGCCCCAGATGAGAAAATGCGGCTGTGCGGTGAAATAGGCGCCGGAAGCGGCGATCAAAAGGATCGCGATCGGGATGACGGCCGCGCCCTGCAGGCAGGCGCCGACATGCATGGCGAGGATCTCTGCATCGAAGGCTGGAGAAGTGCCGGGACCAGTCTGGAGACGTTCGCGGGTGGTGCGGACAGCACGCGTCGTTGCCCTGTTGCGATTGTGTCGCGTCAGGTCCAGAACATTCTTGTCCGCCGATGTGTCTACGCCGTTACTCATTGCGTTGCAGTCTTCCGCGCCTGGGTAAACCCTAGCGGCGAAATCTTAAGAAGATCCTGTCTTGGAAGGTTTTGTTTGCCATGTGTGAAAAGGATCTGTTGTTGAAGTGGGTGGAAATGTGACGAGACACGTCCGGCGCCTGCGCGATCTGGTGTTAGCGCTCGCGATCCTTGCGCTTTCATTGCTTGTCGTCGCCAAGCTCGAGAATGAAAGGGCGCTCAGGTTTTCCGGTTCGTTCTCGGTGATCGATGGGGACACGCTCAGCGCCGACGGCGAACGGCTGCGGATCGAGGGCATCGACGCACCGGAGCTTGCTCAGCTCTGCAAGGCCGCGGATGGGTCGCTCTATGCCTGCGGCGAGGAGGCGCGCAGTGCTTTGACAGTGCTCGTGTCCGGGCGTGACTTCGAATGCAACGGCACGGGCCGTGATCGTTACGGTCGACTGCTCGTGGTTTGCAAACATGGCCTAGACGATCTTGGGGAAATACTGGTCCGGACCGGGGCTGTCGTTGCCGATGGACGTTACCTTGCGAGTGAGGCGCAAGCTCGGCGGGCGGGCGAGGGGATCTGGCAGGGGGATTTCGTGCGCCCGGCCGACTGGCGGCGGCAACGACAGATCGAGGAAGCGGAACTCACGGGTTGGGTCGAGGCGTTACTGCCACGATGGCTGACGCATTGGTTTGAGGACGAAGCAGACAATGGCCGCTGAAAATCTTTCGCCGCCGAGCATGCCTGGCAGTAACGTGCCGCCGACGATCGACGCGTTGTCGAGCGCGATTGCGCGTTGTCGCATCTGTCGCGATTGTCCGGCCGGCGGGCCCGAGCGGCGGATGCCGCATGAGCCTCGACCGGTCGCCTGGCTTTCCTCGACGGCACGGGTGCTGATTGCCGGGCAGGCGCCGGGGCTTCGGGTGCATGAAACGGGTATTCCGTTCAACGACGCCTCAGGCAACCGCCTGCGAGACTGGCTGGGCGTCGATCGCGACACCTTCTACGACCGCAGCAAACTGGCGATCGCACCGATGGGCTTCTGCTTTCCCGGTTATGACGAAAACGGACACGACCTGCCGCCCCGACGGGAATGCGCGCCGCATTGGCGGCAGACGGTGATGGATGCCATGCCTCAGGTCGAACTCATCCTCGCAATCGGGCAATATGCGCAGGCCTGGCATCTGGGACGCTTGCGCCGCAAGACCATGACCGAGACGGTTACGCACTGGCGAGACTTCCTTCTCGCCAATCGCGAGGGGCCGCGTGTCCTGCCGCTTCCCCATCCGAGCTGGCGCAATACCGCCTGGCTGAAACGGCACCCCTGGTTCGAGGCTGAGGTGCTGCCCGTTCTGCGACGAGAGGTTTCCTTGTTGATAGCTTGAAATGATTTTCCATAATTTTTATGAAATCGGCTATATCAAGAAAAATCAGTTTTATAGGGTTTTTCATGGACCGCCTCGATCGCAAAATTCTCCGCATTCTCCAGGAAGATTCCACGCTTGCCGTTGCCGATCTCGCCAAGAAGGTCGGGCTGTCCACAACGCCTTGCTGGCGGCGCATCCAGAAGATGGAAGAGGACGGTGTCATCCGTCGGCGCGTCGCATTGCTCGATCCGGCCAAGGTAAACACCAAGGTGACGGTCTTTGTCTCGATCCGCACATCCAGCCACTCGATCGAATGGCTGAAGCGCTTCTCCGAGGTCGTGTCCGAGTTTCCGGAGGTGGTCGAGTTCTACCGCATGAGCGGTGATGTGGACTACCTGCTGCGTGTCGTCGTGCCTGACATCGCGGCCTATGATGCCTTCTACAAGCGGATGATCGCCAAGATCGAGATCCGTGACGTGTCTTCTGCCTTCGCAATGGAGCAGATCAAGTACACGACCGAGCTGCCGCTCGATTACATGATGATCGACAATCACAAGGCCGGCGAAGAATAGACCGCGCCGGTATCACTTGAGCTTCGCGATCCGCTTGGGGTCGCGCAGTTCCCGCAAGGCATCCTTGCCGATCCAGCGGGCTGTTGGATCGCTCTCTCCCGCCAGTCTTTCCGCCAGAAGAACCGCAGCTGCGTGGCAGGCGTGGCTGCGCTTGCCCGTGTTGCGCAGGGCCCAGTTCACAGCCTTCTTGGTGAAGTTGCGGGGATCGGTGGCATGTCGCTCAATCAATGGCAGCCATCCGAGGAATGTCGCGTCCGCCTCATTCCGGTTATGAACCGTCGCGCCTGCGATCATGGCAAAGGCGGTTCTGCGGATGAACTCGCGGTCATCTGCGGCGAAGTCTTCAACCAGTTTGCGCCAGTTGGGCGTCTCGGTCAGCAGATCGGCCGCCGCATCGACGATTTCCCACGAGTTGAAATCGGCGGCGAGCCGCCGGATGTCGTCCGTTGACAGGAGTGTTGGAACGAAAGTCCAGATCGCCAAGAGGCGCGCTTCGCGTATGCCTGATGCCCAGAGCTCTTCGGCGCGCCCCTGGTTCGGGCCGATCACCCTGGCAATCTGCCTCAGGGCAGGATTGCCGATGCCAAGGGCACTCTCGGTCACGATCCCATAGCGAGCCATGCCGGCAATGGTCTCCTCCGACCGCATCGAGCGCAGAGATGCGATGATCTCGGCTGCGGTGGAGGAGGGGCCGATCATTTTGTTTCCAGCCGCGCCAGCAGGGACGAGGTGTCCCAGCGATTGCCGCCGAGTTTCTGCACCTCGCCGTAGAACTGATCGACGAGCGCCGTGACCGGCAGGTTCGCGCCGTTGCGGCGCGCTTCCGAGAGGACGATATCCAGATCCTTGCGCATCCAGTCGACGGCAAAGCCGAAGTCGTATTTGCCCTGGTTCATGGTCTTGTGACGGTTCTCCATCTGCCAGGAGCCAGCCGCTCCCTTGGAGATGACCTCGATCACCTTCTCGATGTCGAGGCCGGCCTTCTTGCCGAAATGCACGCCCTCGGCCAGGCCCTGTACGAGGCCTGCAATACAGATCTGGTTGACCATCTTGGTCAGCTGGCCGGCGCCGACTGGGCCCATCAGGCCAACCATGCGGGCAAAGGAGTCAATCACGGGTTTTGCGCGTTCGAAGGTGTCCGGTTCGCCGCCGCACATCACGGTGAGCACGCCGTTTTCCGCACCTGCCTGGCCGCCAGAAACCGGGGCATCCATAAAGCCGCAGCCTTTGGCAGCTGTCGCTTCGGCGAGTTCACGTGCGACCTCGGCGGACGCCGTGGTGTTGTCGATCAGGATCGCACCCGGCTTCATCGCGGCAATCACGCCGTTTTCGCCTGTGGTGACAGAACGCAGGTCGTCGTCATTGCCGACGCAGGTGAAGACGAAGTCTGCGCCCTCTGCGGCCTCAGCCGGGGTCAAGCCATGACTACCGCCGAACTTCGCCACCCAGGCCTCGGCCTTGGCTGTCGTGCGGTTATAGACCTTCACCTCGTGGCCACCCTTGACCTTCAGGTGACCTGCCATGGGAAAACCCATCACGCCCAAACCGATGAATGCGACCTTTGCCATTTCGTCTCTCCTGCCTTGCGGTATGAGACATGCATAGTCGATGGCAAGGCAGGGTGAAAGGGCCGGGCTCCCTCAATCCGGCGGGTCCTGCGCATCGGCTTTGGCGCCAATCTTGTGGTCCGGCGTCAATTCGAGGCTCAACTGTCCAAGGCGGCCCGAAATCTCGTTCCACAGGCGTCGGAGGCGGCGAACGTGGAGGTCATCGCCGATCCAGTCCATCAGATGCTCGACAGCCCGGGAGGACATCGCCTTAGTCTCGCTGATGGTGGTGAGCGCCCAAATGCTGAAGTCCTTCGCGTCGACTTCCATGATCTGCCCATCTGCGCCGGGGATGAGAAATTTCGCCGTACTCTTCTCAAGGATGAGTTTCATCGGGCCAGTCGGTGCAAACAGGACGGATGCGTAGATTCGATCGAAGGCATCGATCGCTTGTTTGTCAGCCTCACTGTCGTCCTTGCGATTTTGCTTCAAGGCACGTTCGAGGTCGAAGATCGTGCGCACGTTGAATTGTCGCAGCAAAAGGAAGCGGTCGAGGCCGACGACGCAGCAGAGCTGTGCCTGGGCGATCCAGTCGACGGTCTGGTAGATCCCGTATGGCGTCTCGATATGCAGCATGATCGGATTGTAAGTGGCGAGCGACTGAACGTCTGAGATACCGCATTCTTCAAGGCGGAAGCGGGTGAAGAAGTCTATCCCGTCGATGGCGTCCAGGGGGACGACCCGGGTCATGTCGATGAACCGATTGTCCGACTGTTTGATCCAGTTGATCTGGGTGCCGATTTTGACCAGGATGAACTGCAGGACACTGCCCGGCAGCAGACCAAAGGCGAGGCCGAGAAGAATCCAGAGCGGTGGCAGATCCCCGATCGGTGTGGTCCGGTCGATGCTCACAGCCGCCTGGAGAGCGCTCAGGTCCGGAAGGGCGCGGTAGAGTGCGGCCGAGGCCAGCACCGAAATCACGATCATCGCCGCCTGCCTTATCATCGTGTAGCCGTTCAGGTCGAAAACGGCGAGCGCCTGGACAAGATAGCGCAAGGACGAGAGGTAGGCGCCAATGAATGTGATGGCGGCGACCGTCAGGACGTTTTCGGCGAGTTGTCTGACGTCAACTGCGGCGGTTTGATCCGAGAACTTCATGCCGCCTACCGTCAGCAGGTTGAAGGTCGTACCATCAAGGCAGGTCGCCGCCGTCTCGAAACAACCGAAACCCGAGAAGGCGAGGATGAAGCCGGTCGTGACGACGAGAAGATAGGGAATTGCAGCGGTCAGCAGTCGCAGGTCGCCCCGGTTCAGAAAGACGCGGGTCTTAGAGATCGTATCATTGATCTCGCTGATGATGTCCTCCGGCGATCGGAGGTTGCCGCTCGAAGCTCTCACGTCCCGTTCGTCATCGCTGCTAACATCGGCGGCGTATTTGCTGCGAACGAATTCGAAAGACGGGCTGGTGCCTTCCTCTCCCAAGTCGATGACGGGGAAGGTTTTCACATAGTCGCGAATGAGACGGAGCCGTCGGAGCCTGATCTCGTATCGTCCGAAGATCAAGGCGAAGACGGTAATCAAAGATATGGCGAAGGCGACGACCACCGTCCACGTCAATGACGCATCGGTGATCGCTTGAGCGGCAAGTTCTGTTTGCATGGCTTCCCCCTTTTTCCGAGGGAAGCCTAAACTCTTGATGGTAGCTGACTACCAATTAGGCGCGATCTATGATTGAAAATTCAATCCAGGATTGTCTATTTCGTCTTTTTCGCCACTACGAGATGACCGGGAGAGGGCTCGCCGTCCTGCATGCGCACGTTGATGTCGGTGATTTCGACCACTTCGAAGCCTGTCGCGGCCAGCCGTTCGCGCACATATGTCTCGGCATGGACGAAGCGCTGGTGCGGACCGACCATAAAAGGCCGTCCACCCATGACGTCTTCCGGTCTGGTTTCGGACGAGAAGACGAAGATCCCGCCGTCGCTCATGTTCTCGGCCGCGCCAAAGAAGAGTGGTTCCAGCGCGCCGAGATAGGGTAGCACGTCGGTTGCGGTCACGAGGTCGAAGGGTTCGTCGTCGTTATCTTCGAGGAAGTCTTCCAGTTCGGCCACATAAAGGGTCTCGTAGAGATCCTTTTCATGGGCGATCTCGACCATCTTTTCCGAAATGTCGATGCCGGTCATATCGTCCACCACGTCGCGCAGCGCGCCACCGGTAAGGCCGGTGCCGCAGCCAAGGTCGAGCAGACGCTTGAACGGGCCGAGACCGAGCGCTTGCAGACGTTGGCGGACCATCATCGGCACGGTGTAGCCGAGCTGTTCGACGAGAATGTCCTCGAAGGCATCGGCGTGCTGGTCGAAGAGCGTCTCGACATAGGCGTCGGGCGCTTTCGGCGGGGCCTCGCCACGGCCAAGTGCGGCAATGCGCACCGATGCGCCGCCGTGGTCATCGGGGTCGATTGCCAGCACTTCCTCATAGGCCTTCACGGCTGCGTCTATGTCGCCTGCCTTTTCGAGGGTGAGTGCACGGTTATAGGCTTCCGCCAGGGCTTCTTCGTCGATCTTGGCCATGTGAGGCTCCTGTTTTCTTGGCCGCTCATCGGGCCTTGGCCGGTCGTCTAGCGGGTCAGGCTGGGCTTGGCAATGAAAAGGGAACACAGCGAGGGCTCTTGGTGTTTCCTGATCAGGGAGCTCAGCATGGAACAAACTTCTGAGAACAAGTCCGGCATCCTGCCGCTGGAGAGCGCAGAGCCAGCGCGTCTGGCGCCGGCCCTGCCGGCCAGTTCGGCCGAGAAGGCCAACATGATCATTCACTATTATCGTGGTGAGATCGGTCGGATGACGAGTTGGCGCGACCGGATAGACCGGACGACAAACTGGTCGATGACGGTGGTGGCGGGCCTGTTGTCCGTTTCACTGTCGACGCCGTCGTCTCACCATGGCGTGGTGTTGTTCGCCATGCTTCTGGTTTCGGTGTTCCTTTTTATCGAAGCGCGCCGTTATCGCTTCTTCGATGTCTACCGGGCCCGGGTCCGCCAGCTCGAGCGGCACTATTTCTCCCAGGCGCTCTGCCCTCAGGCCGAATTGAAACCCGATTGGGCGGAGGCGATCGCTGCCAGCCTTCGGAGGCCGGTCTTCCTCATGGTGTACCGCGAAGCACTTTTTCGTCGTATCCGGCGCAACTACATCTGGATGTATCTTATCCTGCTCCTCGCCTGGGCGCTGAAGATCTCCAGCCCGAAGCTACAGCAGAACGAGGCGCCGGCCGAATTTGTCAGCAGCCTGTCCCAAATCGTCCAGAACGCGCATCTTGGGCCGCTTGATGGTGGTATCGTATTGTCGCTGGTGGGCGCGTTCTACATCGCGCTGCTCTTCGCCGTCATCCATCGCAAGCCGAAGGACGGGGAAATCGCGCATGGCGAGGTGCATGTCTGAACTCAATGGAGGATGAACTCGCCCTTCAGTGAGCGCCATTCGCTGGCCGCGATCATTTTCTTGTGAACATAGGTCACCGAATGGATGGGGCCCTCGATCTTGTCCTGCCAGAAGCGGAGGAAACCCCTCATCTCGGGGAAGTCCGGAGCCAGATCATACTGCTGCCAGATATAGGATTGCAGCAGTGAAGGATGATCCGGCAGGCGGTAGAGGATCTGGGCGGTTGTCAGCCCGTAACCCTTCAGCATCAGTTCCATTTCGCTGTTCATGTGCCGACGTTTCCCGTGTTCTCGTGGAAGACGGATCGACGCGGGCTGTGTCATCGCTTCCGCGACCGACCGGGGCCGCGACCGACGCGGGCCCTGACATGATGGAAACATCCGTTAGTGAAGGAATTGCTAATAAATACAGGCGGCGGCCCCAGACGGGGTCGCCAACCCTTGGTCAGCGTTTCAGGTGACGTGTCAGGCGTGCCTCGATCGCACCCCATGTATGACGCAGCGCCTCGACGATGGCGAGATAGAAGATCGCCGCCCAGAGATAGGTCTGGTAATCGAAGGTGCGCGAGAAGGCGTAGCGGGTCTGGCCCATGAGATCGAGAACGGTGACGACTGCGACGACGGCCGAGCCCTTGATCATGAAGATGATCTCGTTGCCATAAGGGCGAAGCGCGACGATCAGGGCCTGCGGCAGGATGATCTTCCAGAAGGTAATGGAGGTCGGGAGGCCAAGCGACTTGGCACCTTCCGTCTGACCACGAGGGACGCTTTCGATTGCACCGCGCAGGATTTCCGCCTGATAGGCCGCCGTGTTCAGCGTCATGGCAAACAGCGCGCAATACCAGGCCTCGCGGAAGAACCACCAGAGGCCGATCGCTTCGATCTGCGGGCGAAATGAGCCGAGGCCGTAGTAGATGAGGAAGATCTGCAGCAGCATCGGTGTGCTGCGGAAGACGTAGACATAGGCATAGGCAACCGTGTTCAGGATCGGGTTTTTCGCCATGCGGGCGAAGGTGACGGGAACGGAAAGGATCGCGCCGAGTGAAATCGACCCGAAGGTCAGCATCAGTGTGGTGGCAAGACCGTCCAGGTACCGCCAGCCATAACGCTCGATCTTGGCCGGGTCCCAGCTCGATGCGAGGTACCAGACGAGAGCGAGCCCGAGCACGATCCAAAGCGTGAGGATTCCATAGCCCGCGACGCGGGCCAGGTTGATCCGGCTTGCATTCGTCGGCGGCGCCGGGCGGGCGGGGATCATCTCCAGTGCATGGGTCATCGGCTTACCTCTGCGCGGTTCGCCCAGCGTGCGATGGCGTTCAGGCCGATCGAGGAGACGGTGGCAAGCACGAGATAGAGAAGGCAGGCGATCCCGTAGAACATGAAGGCTTCCTTGGTCACGCGCGCCGCGACACCCGTCTGCCGGACGATGTCGGCAAGGCCGATGACGGAGACGAGCGCCGTGTCCTTGAGGAGCACCAGCCAGAGATTGCTGAGACCCGGAAGCGCGATGCGGATCAGTTGGGGCACGATGATCAGCCACATTGTCTTGCGCTTCGACAGGCCGACTGCGCTGCCAGCCTCGTATTGACCACGTGGGATGGCCTGGAACGCCGACAGCAGAACTTCCGAGGCATAGGACGAAAAGACGACGGAGAGCGCGATCATGCCGGCCACGAAGGCATTGATCTCGACGCGTTGGTCGATACCGAGCCAGGAGAGGACGGACTGGACGAGTATCTGGAAGCCGAAATAGACGATGAACAGCGTCAGGAGTTCCGGCAGCCCGCGAAAGATGGTCGTGTAGACGCCGGTTGCAGCCCGAAGGCTCCATTCGCCGGACTGGCGCGCCAGAGCAATCAGGAAGCCGAGAGCAAGACCCACGGGCAGGGTGGCGAGTGCCAGCGAGATCGTCACCTTGACGCCGAAGGCGATCTCGTCGCCCCAGCCGGTGTCGCCGCAGCTGACAAGCGTATCCGTCGCCAACAGCCGGAAGAGCCCGACGGGACCACAGAGCGGATCAAACGCGTAGTTGATCCAGCCCCAGATCGAGCCGAGCGCGGAAGACAATCCGCCCATGCCATTCCCCCTTGGCGGTTTTTCCCGCCTTTTTTCAAATCGTTGCAGTTCGAATGCAAAATGGCGGAAGTGTTCGACTTCCGCCACTTGGTTTCATCTGTTTATCCCGGGATCACTCGCCGTAAACGTCGAAATCGAAGTACTTTTTGTTGATTTCTTCGTACTTGCCATTGGCGCGGATGCCGGCAATCGCTGCGGTGAACTTGTCGGCCAGCTCGGTTTCGCCCTTGCGGACGGCGATCCCAGCGCCTTCGCCGTTGATTTCGACATCAACCGGCAGCGGCGTCAGGATCTTGCAGCAGGCGCCCGCTTCGGTCTTCAGCCATTCCGAGAGCACGACGATATCGTCAACCACGGCGTCAACGCGGCCGCCTTCGAGGTCGAGCTTGTATTCGTCAGCGGTCGGGTAGAGCTTCAGCTCGCTGTCCGCCATGTGCTTTTCCGCATAGTTGGCGTGTGTGGTCGAAGACTGGGCGCCGATCGTCTTGCCAGCAAGGCCGGCCACGTCGGTGACTGCAGAATCCTTCGGCACGGCAACAGCCGGCGGAGTGTTGTAGTACTTCTTGGAGAAGTCGACCTTCTCCAGACGTTCAGGGGTGATCGACATGGATGCGATGATGGCGTCGAACTTCTTGGCCTGAAGGGCCGGAATGATGCCGTCCCAATCCTGGGTGACGAATTCGCAGGTGACCTTCATCTCATCGCAAAGCGCCTTGGCGATGTCGATGTCGAAACCAGACAGCGAGCCGTCGGCTTCAAGGTTGTTGAAGGGCGGATAGGCGCCTTCGGTGCCGATGATCAGCTTTTCCTGCGCCATGGCCGAACCGGCAAAGAGCGACAGGGCAGCGATCGATGCTGCGGCCAGAAAACGTGTCGGAATACGCATGAGATCCTCTCTGTTGGGTGGACGCCGTTTGTTCTTGTGAGGCGGCTGTCCGTGATCGTGTGGCATGGTCGACCACACTTGGGCCCAATATTCGTCTGGTTTCCCAGCCGAAATCAACAACAAACCGCGTGAGCGACAAATTTTGCCCCCTTAAATCCTCCAGGGGCCAAAGAGGACATTTTTTTGTTCCACCCGGTGTTGTCTGGTGGAGCAAAAGCCGCTCCAACTCGTTCAGCCACGGTTAATTATGCGAAATCTAGTTTGGCCGCAGCTTCGGTTCGCAAAATCGAGCACGCATTCAACAGCACGGACCCGGATGACACTGTCGCCGGCCTGTGCGTAGGGAAGGAAACGCAAGGTATGTTCAAGAAGAGATTGCTCAACACGGTGGCAATCCCGGTCCTCTCTGTCGCGGTACTGGCAAAGCCTGTCTCTGCGTCTGTCACCGGACATCCAGAACGCCAGACGCAGACGCGTCAGGCGGAAGAACAGCTGATCCAGCTGGCCCAGGCCGTCACCTGCACCGATGGCTCGGAAGCCCCTGACGCCGAGACGTGCGCTGCCCGCGATGCTCAGGCGGCGGCTGAGGAAGAAGCACGCCGCCAGGCCGAAGCAGAGGCTCAGGCTGCCGCTGAGGCGGAGGCGGAGGCGCAGCGTCAGGCAGAAGCAGAAGCGCAGGCTGCTGCTGAAGCAGAAGCTCAGCGCCAGGCCGAAGCAGAGGCTCAAGCTGCCGCTGAGGCGGAGGCGCAGCGTCAGGCAGAAGCAGAAGCGCAGGCCGCTGCGGAAGCAGAAGCCCAGCGCCAGGCCGAAGCGGAGGCACAGGCTGCCGCCGAGGCGGAGGCGCAGCGTCAGGCAGAAGCTGAAGCTCAGGCCGCCGCTGAGGCAGAGGCGCAGCGTCAGGCTGAGGCAGAGGCTCAGGCCGCAGCCGATGCGGAAGCCCAGCGTCAGGCTGAAGCGGAAGCTCAGGCCGCGGCTGACGCAGAGGCACAGCGTCAGGCTGAAGCGGAAGCTCAGGCAGCTGCAGAGGCCGAAGCCCAGCAGCAGGCTGAACAAGCGCAGCCTGTCGAGGAACCGCCGGTCGTGACCTGTGCGGATGGTTCGCAGGCAGCCTCAGAAGCTGAATGCCCGGTTCCCGCAACGGAGCCGACCGAGGAGCAGCAGCCCGCTGAAGAACAGCCAGCCGACGAGCAGCAGCCAACCGAGGAAGAAGCGGCTCCCCAGCAGACCGACGAGCAGGCACCTGCCGCTGATGAAGAGCTGCGTCCCGGTCAGGACGCTGCAGGCGAACAGCCGGCGACCGAAGGCGAAGTGCCTGCCGATCAGGCTGAGCAGCCGGCCGACCAGCAGCCCGCCGAAGAGCAGGCAACCGGTGAGGAAGTGCCCGCCGAAACCCAGCCGGAAGGTGAGCAGGTTCTCGTTCCTGCCGTAGAGCCCCCGGCCGATCAGCCGGTGCAGGAGATCACCGATACCCGCACGACCGAAGAGAAGGAAGCCATCGCCGAGGATCCGTCCCAGACGTCCGAGACGGTCGTTCTGCCTGTCGAAAACGGTGCCGCAGTCCTCGACAGCGACAAGGATGCCGACAATACGGGTGGCGAGGGCGCGCGTCAGCAACGCAATGAATTGCGTGCCCAGGAAGACGTCGCTCCACCGCCGGAAACCGATGCCGATGCGCAAGCCGAATCGGTCGCCGTCGACCCGCAGACATTGCAAGCCACGATCAGCGAGCAGGGCACGACGCTTGACGCTGCGCCCACGTTCGATGTGCCGACCACGGTCACCAACGTGACAAACAGCAACGTGACGAACAATGTGACCAACAATGTCACGAACAACAACGTGACCAATAACACGATCATCCAGAACAACGTGGTCAATCAGGTCACGGAAATCCGGGTCGTCGAGCAGGTCGATAACCGCACTGTCATCAACGTCGGCAACCAGATCGTTGTCCGTGGTGATGACCGTCAGCGTCTACGCTACGATGCAGAACAGACTTATTACGAGCAGCTGCCGCGCGGTCGCACGCGCGAGACCATCGAACGTGCTGATGGCAGCAAGCTGGTGACAGTCTACAACCGCTACGGTGACATCATTATCCGCTCGCGTATCTCGCCGCGCGGCCGCGAATATGTCCTGATCTATTCGCCAGAGGCCGATAGCGAACGTCCTCGCGTCTTCGTGGATGTGGGTCTGTCGCTACCGCCGATGCGCCTGACCATCCCGGTCGACGATTACATCGTCAGCACGACGCGTTCGCCGGATCGTGACTACTACGACTTCCTCGCCCGCCCGCCGGTCGAGCGTGTCGAGCGCGTCTATTCGATCGACGAAGTCAAGTCGTCGGCACGTATCCGCGACAAGGTCCGTCGTATCGACCTCGATACGATTACCTTCCCGTCGGGTTCTGCCGAGGTGCCGCTGGAACAGGCTCGTACCCTGCGCCGCGTTGCTCAGGCGATGGAGCAGCTGCTCGAAAAGGATCCGGGTGAAGTCTTCCTGATCGAAGGCCATACGGACGCCGTCGGTTCGGATCGCTCGAACCTGATCCTTTCGGACAAGCGTGCGGAAACCGTCGCCAACCTGCTCACCGAAGTCTACGGCATCCCGCCAGAGAACATGTCGGTACAGGGTTACGGCGAGCGCTTCCTGAAGATCCGCACGGAAGCCGCCGAACAGCAGAACCGTCGCGTGGCCATTCGCCGCGTCACAACGCTGGTTCGCCCCGCGAACGTGTCGAGCAACAACTGATCGACCACGCTCACGAATAAAAGCAGGCCGCCGGAGCGATCCGGCGGCCTTTTCTTTTGGGGAGATGTCAGGTGCGGGGTGGGAGCTCCGTGACCGCGGCGATGAAGTCCGCAATCGCTATGGTGTCATCGAGGTCGAAGACCGGAAGATCGGTGTCCTCGACCCGGTGATCGGCCGCGATTGCGCGGATGTACGGATCGGATGGCGCCAAGGGTTCGCGATTGGCGGATGCTTCCCGCCGCGCTTCGATCTTCGGCACGGGCTCACGCTTGTAGCCCTCGATCAGCACGAGGTCGCAGGGGCCGATGCGGCCTAGGATTTCCTCGAAGCTCGGTTCTGGAGCGCCACGCAGCTCATGCATGATGGCATATCGGGTGCCGGAGACGATGACGACCTCATGGGCGCCGGCCTCTCGGTGCCGGTAGCTGTCGGCGCCGACCTTGTCGATGTCGAAGTCATGATGGGCATGTTTGATGGTCGAGATCTTGTAGCCGCGCCGAGTGAATTCCTCGACCAGCCGCACGGCAAGCCCGGTTTTTCCGGAGTTTTTCCAGCCGGCAATGCCGAAGATGCGCGGGGCGTTCGTCATACTGTACCCTGTTTGATGATGGCCTCGGCCATTGCGAGGTCCTCGGGCGTATTGATGTTGAAGAAGGGGTCGATGGGGCCGACTGGTCCTTCGAGGGGTGCGAACTCCACGGTCTCGTTTGGGTGGCGGGCGACGAAGTCGAAGACGCGGCGGTGGTCCGGGTCATCAAGCCAGTGTTCGAGATCCTCCGCCAACGTGACCGGCCAGAGCGCCGTGATCGGATGGGTGCGGCCGTTGCAGGCAGCCAGCATGATCACGTCGCCTCTCACCCCTTCTTGCAGGCGCTTTACCAGATCGCGCGGCAGAAAGGGGGTGTCGCAGGGCGTAGTCAGAACATGTGTGGGTCCACCAGGTAATTCGGCAAATAGCTTCAAGCCTGCCAGCACGCCGGCGAGCGGGCCGGGTCGGTCTGGCCCTCCATCTTGGAGGAGGGAAAGGTGTGCGGCCAGCGGATGGCCTTCGGACGCATTGAGATAGACCACCGAAGTCTGCGGCCGCAATCGTTCGGCAACCCTCAGGGCAAGCGGCGTTGTGCCCAGGATCAGTTCCGCCTTGTCTGCGCCCATTCGGCGTGACAGGCCGCCAGCGAGAATGACGGCGGGAGGTAGGGCCTCGTGCTTCATGGGATCACCGCTCTTCGCCCGGGGCAAAGCGCAGGAAAACCACTGCGACGAGGGCGAGAAGGCAGCAGGCGAGCATGACGAGCAGCAAGGGCATGGCGCCGGTTTCGACCGACAGGATGCGGGACGCCAGCCAGGAGACGAAGGCGCCGCCACCCATGGTGATTGCGCCGCCGAGGCCGGAGGCGGAGCCTGCGAGTTCCGGCCGGACGCTGACGATGCCGGCATTGGTGCTCGGCAGGGAGAGGCCATTGCCGAAGCCGACGACGACCTGCGGGGCGAAGAATGCCAGATAGGAAAGATAACCTTGGGCAAGCAAGATGATCGGGATGGCGGCGCCGACCAGCGCGACCACGCCGCCGACCAGCATCATCATGTCTATCCCGGCACGGCGGGCGAAACGACCGGACAGATAGTTGCCGGCAATATAACCGGCTGCGATGAACATGAATTGCAGGCCGAGCATGCTGGGCGTCAGGCCCATCAGTGTGCCGCCGACGAAGGGGGCACCGCCGAGAAAGGCGAAGAAGGCGCCAGACGTGAAGGTGCCGGCCATGGTGTAGCCCCAGAAGCGGGGGGACGCGAGAAGCCGCGGCCAGGCCCGGAACTGCTCGGAAAAACTGCCGCTCTTCTGGCGGTTGGTCTCGCCTAGATCGCGGTAAACAAGCAACAGGACGGCAAGTGCTGCAATCAGGATGGCTGCGAAGTTTGAACGCCAGCCGAAATTATCGCTGAGTACACCGCCGAGCGTCGGGCCGATCATCGGGATCAGCGTCATGCCCATGGTGACATAACCGATCATCGAGGCGGCTTCGTCCATGGGCACCATGTCACGGATGATCGCGCGGGAGAGCACTAGACCGGCTACCACGGCCGTCTGGATCATTCGGGCAAATGTCAGAACTTCGATCGAGCTTGCCATCAGGCAGACCAGCGAGGAGACGATGAGGATCAGCAGTGCGCCGATCATCACCGGCCGCCGGCCGTAGCGATCGGATAAAGGGCCGATGACCAGCTGCACCAGAGCGGTCATCGCAATATAGCCTGAGACCAAGACCTGAACCCGATCGTAGTCGACGCGCAAGTCTAGCGCCATGGCCGGCAGAGCCGGCAGAAAGATGTTCATCGTCAACGCCGATAGTCCGGCAATCGCCACGAGACTGACGATATGCGGAGCCGTGGTCCTGTCGAGAAAGCGAGACTGCTGTTGCACGCTCAAATGTCCTTGCACTGCAAACGTGATCAGCCCGGGGAGGCCGGATCGGCGCGGCGGGCGAGTGCCGCCTTCCGCTTGCTCTCGCGATAGAATGTGTAGAGGCCAGAGCCGATGACAATGGCTGCGCCGACGACCATCCAGATGTCAGGCACTTCGCCGAAGAACAGCATGCCGAGCAGAACCGCCCAGAGCAGGCTGGTGTAGCGAAAGGGTGCAATGAAGGAGATCTCGCCGGTGCGCATGGCCATGATGATCGCCTGGTAGCCAGCAAACAGGAAGATCGAGGCAAAGGCGAGCTTGCCGAGCGCGCTGCCGGACATGGGTTGCCAGCCGCCAAAGACGGGAATGAGCAGCAGGCCGGCAAAGGAAATCGAGGCTGCGGTGAAAAGGGTGACCGAAAGCGACGAGATGCTCGGATCGATCCGGCGTGTGACGAGATCCCGCCCGGCCGCCGTAATGACGCAGAAGACGATGTAGAGCGAGGCTAGCGTGAAGCCCTCCGGGCCTGGCTGGATGATCACAAGCACGCCGATGAATCCAAGGCCGATTGCTGTCCATCGACGCCAGCCGACGGGTTCCTTGTAGAAGAGGGCTGCGCCGAGTGTGACCGCCAGCGGCAGGGACTGCAGGATCGCCGAGGCATTGGCGAGCGGCACCTGGCCGAGCGCTGCGAGGAAGGCGACGGCAGCCACCGTCTCAAAGGCTATCCGCAGCAGGATCAGGGGCTGCAGGATATTCTTGATGTGGTCGAGCGCGCCCATGCGACGCGCAACGACGTAGACCAGAACGGCGGTAAAGGCGCCGCGCACGAACATGATCTGCGCCACGGTCAGTTCCGCGGTAACCGATTTCGTCAGAGCGTCGTTGAAGGTGAAGCCCGCCATCGAGATCGCCATGAGAAGGGCGCCTCGGGTGTTCTCGGATAATGCCATGCTCGATTCCCGTGCGTACTCGCTGGTTCTAAACCAAGCGGCACGCGCGAGAAACCAGAATCCCGCTCTCGATCGCCTGAAACGATGCTGCAGTGCCAAAAACGCGGTGCCCGGTTAACCTTTGATCAAGCTCCCGAAGACAAGCTCGCCGATGGAACTGCATGAGGCGGCTCCCTTCCTTCGATCCTGCGCGATGAGCTCGCGGGATTTCGGCCTTTCCGAGGGTCTCATGAGTTTTATTGATCGCCTCCTGCAAAGTCGCAGGATCGTCACCAAAGTTTTGCTTTTTGTTGTTCCTCTCGTTCTGCTCATGGCCGGCGTCGGCCTCCTGGGCTATTGGACTGCCACCACCCTTAACGGCCATATGACCGTCACGCGCGCCACGATCGGCAATATCAGCGACCTGGAGAAGCTGCAGCAGGGCCTGCAGGAGTTCAGCCTTGATCCGACAGAGGAGAGCAGGGCAGCTCTTCTTTCGGCCATTGACGGCCAGGACAGGGGGCTCGGCGTTCTGAACGGCGTGCTCGCCAAGCAGGCTCAGACGGCCGATCTTTCGGCGCTGACGCAGTTGCCGGCGCAGATGCGGGTTCAGACGTCGACGCTCTGGGACAACAAGACCGCGCGAGAACAACTGGACGCCGGCTTGAATGAAGCCGTTGCAGCCTTACAGACGGAGCGCCAGCAGATCGTCAAGCAGGTCGATTTCGTCCGCAACGATCTCGCCGGCAAGGAGCGCTTCGCCAAGGAGTTGCTGTTCGACGCCTCTGCCTTCAAGACGCTGCTTGACCGTCTCGGCAAATTGCGTGTCGGCGTGCAGATGGCTTTCACTCCCGAAGAGCAGCTTGACGAAGCGAAACTCTATCTCGCACCGATGCAGAAGGATCTGGCCAAGGCCAACGAGATCGCCTCCGAAAAAGGCAAGGTTCTGGTCGGCGAAGTCGGTACTGCGATCGGCAAGATCGAAACGATCCTAGGTCAAACGACCCCTGTTGATGCCAGAGCCCGGGAACTCGGCCTTGTGCTTTCCGAACTCGTCGAGATCGAGCAGAAAATTACGTTGCAGGCCGCGAAGAACAGCGATGTCGCCGCCGACCGTTTTGTTAGCCTCGACAGGCTGGTCGCCGAGCAGAAGGAGCTGATGGCCCTCGTCGATACCGCCGCACTCGGAGTGGCGACCATCGAGTTGCGGGTGCAGCAAATGCTGGGTTCGCTCGACGACGCACGCCGCGTCGTTGTCATCCGCGAGATGGAGGCACTTCAGACGGTGGCCGCTCGCATCTCCGAACTCGGTGCCAAGAACAGTGCGCTTCGAGACTTCCCGCAGAAGATTGCGCCTCATCTGCTCTCGATCACCGCAAAATCGCAGGCGATGCTCGACGCAGGACGGAGCTGGCAAAACGAACGGCTGGCCGCCAATGCGGCCGTTTCTGCCGCCATGGAATCGCTGCGCAATTTCGTATCCCAAGCCCAGGAAATCGGCCGTGAGGACAGCGAACGATCGGCGACGATCTCGGTCATCACCATGGTTGTCGGAACGCTACTCGCGATCATCGGCGGTCTGATGCTGGTCGAGACACTGCGTGCGCCTCTCAAGCGAATTACCGGCGTGATGTCGCGACTGGCGAGCGGCGACTTGTCCGTCCCGATCGAGGGCCGCAATCGCGGGGACGAAATCGGCGATATGGTGCGCTCGGTTACCGTCTTCCGCGATGCGGCGCTCGAAAATCGGCGCCTAGAAGAAGAAGCGGAAGCTGCTCGCTCTCGCTCTGAACAGGAAAGCGCGCAGCGTGCCCAGGACCGGGCCCGCGTCGAGGCCGACCAGCGGTCTGCGCTCGAAGCCCTGTCCTCGGTGCTTGAGGCACTTGCCAACGGCCAGCTCAATGTCTCCATGCGTGATGACCTGCCGGCCGACTTCGTTGCCATGGCCTCGACATACAACCAGGCGGTGGAAGCTCTGCGTGCGACGCTCGAAGAGGTTCGTGCGGCAAGCGTCGACATCAATGCCGGCACCGAGAACCTTGCAGTTTCCGCCGATGATCTTGCACGCCGGACCGAACAGCAGGCGGCGGCGCTAGAGGAGAGCGTTCGGGCGCTCTCGCATCTGAGCGACGTCGTTCGCTCGACGGCCGACGGGGCAGGGCGCACCGCACAATCCGTGCAGTCCGCGCGTGATCACGCTCGCCAGTCTGGCGTGGTGGTCAAAAAGGCGGTGGAGGCCATGGCTGAAATCAGTCGGTCCTCTGAGAAGATCTCGACCATCATCGGCGTCATCGACGAGATCGCGTTCCAGACGAATCTGCTTGCACTGAATGCGGGTGTCGAAGCGGCTCGAGCCGGCGAGGCTGGTCGTGGCTTTGCCGTCGTTGCCCAGGAGGTGCGTGATCTTGCGCAGCGCTGCGCCAATGCGGCGAAGGAGATCAAGACGCTGATCTCGGTCAGCGGCAATCAGGTCAAGTCGGGTGTCGAACTGGTCGAGAATACCGGAGTCGCGCTGCAGTCGATCATCGACCAGGTGGAGGAGGTGCAGTCACTCGTTGAACGCATTTCGGCGGCGACCCGTGAGCAGTCGACGGGTATCAGCGAGGTGACGTCTGCCGTGCGTGATGTCGAGCTGATCACGCAGCAGAATGCCGCCATGGTCGAGGAAAACAATGCCGAGATTCAGGGCCTGCGCCAGCGCGTCGACATCCTGATGCACAAGATCTCACGCTTCCGCACCGACACCGAGCGCGGTGCGCCACAGACCTATCGCCGGTCCGCGTGAGTGTGAAGAGTAAGCCGGCGGCGCTTAGCCGCCGGTGACGCTCATATGACGGGCCACCGCTGGTTTGCGGTGGTTCCGATCGATGATGAAATCGTGGCCCTTGGGCTTGCGCGAAATCGCTTCATCAATCGCGGCTGAGAGATAGGCGTCGTTATCAGAGGCGCGCAGTGCCGTGCGCAGGTCTGCGGCATCGTCCTGACCCAAGCACATGTAGAGGGTACCGGTGCAGGTGAGGCGAACGCGGTTGCAGCTTTCGCAGAAATTGTGGGTAAGCGGCGTGATGAAACCGAGACGTCCGCCGGTTTCCTTCACCTCGACATAACGGGCTGGGCCGCCGGTGCGGTAGGGAATTTCGTCGAGGGTAAACTGCTCTTCGAGCCTCTGACGCACAAGCGAGAGCGGCAGATATTGGTCGGTGCGATCTTCGCCGGTCTCGCCCATGGGCATGGTCTCGATCAGTGTCAGATCCATGCCTTCGCCGTGAGCGAAGCGCAGCAGTTCCGGGATTTCGTGTTCATTGAAATCCTTCAGCGCGACGGCATTGAGCTTGATGCCGATGCCGGCAGCCTGGGCGGCACGGATGCCTTCAAGCACCTTGTCGAGTTCACCCCAGCGGGTGATTTCCTTGAATTTTGCAGCGTCAAGCGTGTCGATGGACACGTTGATGCGGCGAACGCCGCAATCGGCAAGCTCTGCGGCATGGCGGGCGAGTTGCGAGCCGTTGGTGGTCAGGGTCAGCTCGTCCAAGCCGCTGCCGAGATGGCGGGAGAGGCCGCGTACGAGATGCATGATGTTCTTGCGCACCAGCGGTTCGCCCCCCGTCAGGCGCAGCTTGCGCACGCCCTTGGCGATGAAGGCGGAACAGAGCCGGTCGAGTTCTTCCAGCGTCAGGAGATCCTTCTTCGGCAGGAAGGTCATGTTTTCCGCCATGCAATAGGTGCAGCGGAAATCGCATCGATCCGTTACGGAGACGCGCAGGTAGGTGACCGCGCGCCCGAAGGGGTCGATCATCGGGCTTGCTCGATCGACAAGCGGTTCTGCATGGCGCCAATCGGCGGGGCTATGATTCAAAAAACTCTCCCGGGTGTTTAGAGCAATGTGGTGCCAAGCCTAGCAGGCGTCAAGTTGACACCGCCCTGTGTGATCAATTCGGATTGCAAACGGCGCGGGTTCGACCTAGGTCTGCGCCAACCGCCTGGAACACTGCGAGGACTGCATGACCGAGATCTGGCCGACCGAACTGAAGGTGTCCAAGGACAGGCGCCTTCTGACCGTGAGCTTCAATGACGGGGTGGTCGCCGCTCTTCCTGCCGAGATGCTGCGCGTGCTCTCTCCCTCGGCCGAAGTGCAGGGCCACGGACCTGGCCAGAAGGTCACGGCGCCGGGCAAGCGCAATGTCGGGATCCGCCAGATGGTGCCAACCGGCAATTATGCCGTCCGCATCGCCTTTGACGACGGCCATGATACCGGCATCTTCACCTGGAACTACCTGCGCGAACTCGGCGAGACCGGCGACGAAAAGTTCGCGGCTTACGAACAGGAACTGGCGGAGAAGAAACTCAGCCGCGATCCTCGCTGAGGTCAGGATCGACGAGCACGTCTGAGGAAAGCATACGCTGGATCAGTAGATCCATCGTCTCGGCGAGGTGTTGGCACTCGTCGAGCGGTGTTGCAGAGAGCGTCCGCTCGATGAGCTCCGTCTGGATCTGCATCGCCTTCTCGCTCAGGCTCCGGCCTTCTTCCGTCAGGAAAAGTCTCAGCACTCGCTTGTCCCGCTGGTCGGCCCTGCGCTCGAGAAGCCCGCGCTTTTCCATCTGCGGCAGCAGCATGCTCATGTTGGAACGACCGACAAGCAGCTTGCGGGCGAGTTCCTGCTGGGAAATCCCCTCGAACCGATAGAGATTGACCAGAATATCCAAGTGCGGCGGCTTGATGTCGAGTGGTGCCAGCGCGCGTGCGAGCGCCTGCTGCATGAGCTGGCAGGCGCGCGCCACCGATATCCAACTGCGAAAACGAGGATGGTCCCAGGGGAAGGCTTGCTTTTCGTTCATTCTTGTACTTTATTGTTCAGCATTGAACATTATGATGGGATTCCGACTATGCCATCCTTTCCTCTCAAGGTCACCCGCTTGGCTTTCGCGCAGCTGGAGAAGGTTTCGCCGACCGTTGCAGGCCGGATTGCCTTCGAGCTCTTCTGTCGAACCCCGAGCCGCCGCCCGAAAGGCGACAAGGCCAAAAAGGTCTTCATCGTCGGGCGCAGTCGATTGAGGCAGGCTTCGACGGTCCGGCTGGCGCTAACGCGCGGCATGGCGGCCGCCCATCACCTATGCTCGGGGCCGGAAAGCGGCAATGGGGCACGGTTTCTCGTTGTTCACGGATGGGGCTCGCGTGCGGAATATCTCTCCGAGATGGCGCTCGGGTTGCGCCAGACGGGTGCCGACGTGGTCGTTCTCGATCTGCCAGGGCACGGTGCTTCCAGCGGCCGGCGGCTCGACCTCAAGATTGCGGCCGAAGCCATCGTTGCTGCCGAGCGCCATTTCGGCCGATTCGACGGTGTTGTCGGCCATTCCTTCGGTGGCGCTGCCGTCATGATGGCGGCGGGGCGGGTCTTTCCGGACCTGCAGCCGTTGAATGCGCCCCGGATCGCGCTAATTGGCTCGCCCTCCAGCATGGGCGAGGTGTTCAACGGCTTCGCCTCCATGGTGGGTCTCGGGCGTGGCAGCGTCGGCGCGATGCGCAATCGGGCCATGGATCTTGTCGGAGCGCAGGTCGAAGACCTGGATGGCGTCACAGTGGCGCGGCGTATCGACCGGCCGCTGCTCGTCGTGCATGCCGAGGACGACAAGGAGGTCAATGTAGGCCATGCGCAGCGCTATATCGGCGTTTCGCCGCATGTACGCCATCTCTGGGCGAATGGACACGGACACCGCAGGATCGTCAGCGCGCCGGAGGTGATCTCTGCTGTCGCCTCTTTCCTGGCTGGCGCCGAGGGTGTGTCGAGGGCCGGGAACCGCATGGTGTCATAGTGCCGTCACGGCTCTTGCCTAACCCGGAGCTGCCGCTAGGCTTGGGGGAGTGAGGAGTCAGCATGACAGTGATAACGACGATCGAGGATCTGAAGGCCATCTACGGCGAGGCAGGCGAGGCATCGACCGCCAAGGTCACCGCATTCCTGACGCCCGCCTACAGGAGCATGATCGAGCGCTCGCCCTTCGTGGCGCTGGCGACCGTTGGTCCGGAGGGCCTTGATTGCTCGCCCCGCGGTGATCGCGGCGCGGTGGTCCGCATTGAAGACGACCGGACGCTCGCGCTTCCGGACTGGCGCGGGAATAATCGCGTGGACTCGCTTCTCAACATCGTGCGCGACCCGCGCGTGGCGCTGATGTTTCTCATTCCAGGCTCTAACAGTGTCATGCGGATCAACGGCCGAGCGGTGGTTTCGGTCGCGCCCGAACTTCTGGAAAGCTTCGAGATGGATGGACGCCATCCGCGAAGCGTCGTCGTGGTGACGATCGAGGAGGCATACTTCCAGTGTGCGCGGGCCGTGATGCGGGCGGAGCTGTGGAATGTCGAAAGGCAGGTCGCTTCGAACGACCTGCCGACGCCCGGCGACATGCTGAAGGCTGCAAAGCAGGACTTCGACCGCGAAACCTATGATCGCGAATGGCCGGAGCGTGCGGCAAAAACGATGTGGTGATCTCCGGAAGGGATCACCGCTTGTAAATCAGCCAGCTCTTGGTGGAGTCCTTTTTCATGCCGTCTTCATAGGGCTTGGTCCGGTTCCTGCCGGCATTCTTGGCGCAGTAGAGAGCAATGTCGGACTTGGCGTAGAGTTCGCCCGCATCTTCCGAATCGGCAGCCATGGCGAAGCCCAGCGAGATGGTGATCGGGCCGTAATTGATCCCGGTCTTGGAATTCTTGAACGGCGTCGTTTCCAGAGCGATGCGGATGCGCTCGCAGGTCTGGAAGATTTCCTCTGCCGTATTGCCCTCGACGATGATGGCAAACTCTTCGCCGCCGGTGCGGGCCACGAAGCAGTCCTTCCGGACGTTGCTGCGGATGACGGTGGCGACGGTCGCGAGGATCTTGTCGCCGACCGGATGGCCGTAGGCGTCGTTGATCTTTTTGAAATTGTCGATATCGGCGAGCACGAGCCCCGCCAGCGGTCTGGCATCGCTCGAGTAGACGGCGGCAAGCTTTTCGTCGAAGGCGCGACGATTGGCAATGCGCGTCAGGGAATCGGTGTTCGCAATCCGCTTGTATTCATCGAGTTCGCGACGGACTTCGTCCATCTCCTTCGACCGTTCGGACATCTGCACGACGGTCTGTTCTCCGTGCGCCATGGTCGAGCCAGTGGCTTCCGTCAGGATATTGATGGCGCTGCGCAGGATGTCGGCGCTGTTCGTGCTCTTCGAATTGATCCGGTTATATGTTTCGCCGAGGAGCCGGTTGTAACTTTGCAGTGATGTCTGTTCCTGCTGCAGAAGGCGCAACAGGCCATCCAGCTCGCCGATCAGCTTCGAATGAGCGTTCTCGATGGCGCGGCCCTGATGGTTGCCGAAATACTGCTCTCCGAGCGCGTCAAGCTCGTCCTGCGTGGCGCGACTACCGAGTGCTGCCAGCTCGCGGGTGAGAGATGGATTGGAGCCGATATAGGCCTCATAGAACAGTTCGTAATTGCGCGGGATCGGGGCGACGCCCATCGAGCGCATTGCATATGTGATCTGTGCCGCAACGTCAGGTATCTGAGTCTTTGGCGGTGTTGCCGTGCTCATTCGGCCAACTCCAATGGTCGTCACTTGAGACATTCAAGGGTCCAAAGATTCAATTAGCGGCAAATGATTGGAAAATGTTTAATCTTGTGGCCACGAGATGTGATGGGCGCAAAATGAGCATTCAGCGTTCACTTGCGCAACCTCTTGTAAAACAAAGGGTAATTTACCGTTGCGGAGGTTCCCCTCCGCAACGTGCGAGCATATTTTTGGACTGGTTTCAGCCGAGATTGAATTCCTGGAAAAAATCATTGCCCTTGTCGTCGGTGACGATGAAGGCCGGGAAGTCTTCGACTTCGATCTTCCAGACGGCTTCCATGCCGAGTTCAGGATACTCCAGGACCTCGACTTTCTTGATGCAGTCCTGAGCGAGACGGGCGGCCGGGCCGCCGATCGAACCCAGATAGAAGCCGCCATGGGTCTTGCAGGCTTCGCGGACGGCGCGCGAGCGGTTGCCCTTGGCCAGCATGACCATCGAGCCGCCGAATGACTGGAACTGGTCGACATAACTGTCCATGCGGCCAGCGGTCGTCGGTCCAAAGGAGCCGGAGGCGTAGCCGGTCGGCGTCTTGGCCGGGCCGGCATAGTAGACCGGATGGTTCTTCATGTAATCCGGCATGCCTTCGCCCTTTTCCAGGCGGTCACGGATCTTCGAATGGGCGAGGTCGCGGGCAACGATGATCGTGCCGGTCAGCGACAGGCGGGTCTTGACCGGATGTTTGGTAAGTTCGGCCAGAATGCCGCTCATCGGCTGATTGAGGTTGATCTTGACGACCGAGGACGACAGTGCGCTATCGTCGATATCAGGCATATATTTCGATGGATCGGTCTCAAGCTGCTCGATGTAGATGCCGTCCCTGGTGATCTTGCCCTTGGCCTGGCGGTCGGCGGAACAGCTTACACCGAGGCCGATCGGCAGCGAGGCGCCGTGGCGGGGCAGGCGGATCACCCGCACGTCATGACAGAAATACTTGCCGCCGAACTGTGCGCCGACACCCATCGACTGGGTGAGCTTGTGGATTTCCTTTTCCATTTCCAGATCGCGGAAGGCATGACCGGACTCGGAGCCTTCGGTCGGAAGGTCATCGAGATAGCGCGCCGAGGCGAGCTTCACGGTCTTTAGCGTCATCTCGGCGGAGAGCCCGCCGATGACAATCGCCAGATGGTAGGGGGGGCAGGCTGCCGTACCCAGCGTCAGGATCTTCTCCTTGAGGAAGTCGATCATCCGGTCATGGGTCAGAAGCGACGGTGTGCCCTGGTAGAGGAAAGTCTTGTTTGCCGAACCGCCGCCTTTTGCCATGAACAGAAACTTGTAGGCGTCCTCGCCCTCTTCATAGAGGTCGATCTGGGCTGGCAGGTTGGTTTTGGTGTTCTTTTCCTCGAACATCTTGATCGGGGCGAGCTGAGAGTAGCGCAGATTGCGGCGCTCATAGGCATCACGCACCCCTTCCGCCAATGCGGAGTAGTCTTGCCCGTCCGTCCAAACGCGGCGGCCCTTCTTGCCCATGACAATCGCGGTTCCGGTGTCCTGGCACATCGGCAGGATGCCGCCAGCGGCGATATTGGCATTCTTCAGGAGGTCGAAGGCGACGAAGCGATCATTGTCGGTTGCTTCGGGATCTTCGAGGATCGAGGCAAGCTGCTTCAGGTGGCCGGGACGTAGCAGATGGTTGATATCCGAGAGCGCCGTCTCGGCGAGCAGGCGCAAGCCCTCTGGCTCCACCGTGAGGATCTCTTGACCCTTGAAAGTTTCGACCGACACGAAGTCGGACGTGATCTTGCGGTAGGGGGTCGTGTCTTCGCCAATTGGAAACAGATCGTCTGCCATCACAGGGCCTTTCGTGGCATCAGCTTGGAATTTTCGGTGGTTTAAGCGTTAGCCCTTAAGATTTCAATGCGCCGAAAGCCGAAGGCTCAAGCGTTGACAGGGTGGTGGCGTATCTGAAAAACCCCGGCCCGGACACGTGTTGCGTGCGTTGGATTCGGAGGTGCATCATGAGCTCGACTGTGACGAAGGGAACGAACTGGCGCCGATCGATCGTCGTCAAGATTTTTCTGGTCTGCTTCGTCTGCATCCATATTCCGCTGATCGCCTTGCTGCTGAACTTCGGTACGGGAGCCAGCTCGAACCCGATGTCCGTCGGTCTTGTCGTTCTGCTGGCAACGCTGATCGGTACTGTCGCCTGTCTTGCGACGATGTGGTGGCTGACGCTGCCGCTGCGGAACCTCGCTAAGGCCATCAGCCAGTACCGTGCCGGGGGCGCCTTCAGCGAGGACCAATTGAGCAAATACGGCGAAGACGAAATTGCGGTGGTTACGCGTGCCGTCTGCGGGATGGTCGGGGAGATTTCGGCGCTTGCGGAACGGGTGAACGGAGAGCCGGGACTTGATCCGCTCACCGGTCTCATGAACGCCAGCGCCGTCTACAGCGTGGCACTGCCGCGTCTTCCGGCACAAGCCGAGGGCGGCATCGACATCTATGTCGCCGTTTTCGAGTTGGAAACGATCGAGGCCGTAAGTGCCCGGCATGGCCGCGAGGTAGCCGATATGGTGCTCGTTGCCATTGGAGATCTGGTGCGCCTACACTTCGCGCCTCGACAGATTGCAGCACGCATGTCGGGAACGACCTTCATGCTGCTTTTTGCCGATGATCCGATCGCCGTCATCCACTCCTGCTGTGACGCCATCCGAAAAAACGTGGAGCAACTCGAGATTGGCCCCCTTGCGGCTGGCAGCCTTCGGCTGACCTTCGGTCTTGCTCCGCGTCGGACCGACGAAGCGATGGCCGACCTGCTGCACAGGGCCGACATGGCGCTTTTCAGGGCCAAGGATACGCTTCGCACCGGGTTGGAAGCGCTGAAGCCATGAGGGCGAGGGGCTTGCACCCCTCGCGTCGTGCAAGGCGGACGACAGGCGTCACTGCGGTCCGATCATCAGTTCCGGGCGAACATACTGGTCGAATTCCTCATCGGTCAGATAGCCGCCACCAACAGCCTCCTGACGCAGGGTAGTGCCGTTCTTGTGGGCGGTCTTGGCGATCTTGGCGCAAAGGTCGTAGCCGAGCTTGCCATTGAGTGCCGTTACCAGCATCAGCGAATTCTCGACGCCCTTGCGGATGTTGTCTTCGCGGGCCTCTATGCCGACGACACAATTGTCGGTGAAGGAGACGGCCGCATCGCCCAGGAGCTGGACCGATTGCAAGAAATTGTAGGCCATCATCGGATTGTAGACATTAAGCTCGAAATGGCCCTGGCTGCCGGCAAAGGTGATGGCCGCCTGGTTGCCGAAGATATGCGCGCAGACCTGGGTGAGAGCCTCCGACTGGGTCGGATTGACTTTACCAGGCATTATCGAGGAGCCGGGCTCGTTTTCCGGCAGCGCCAGCTCGCCGAGGCCGGCACGGGGACCAGAGCCCAAGAAGCGGATGTCGTTGGCGATCTTGAAGAGAGCCGCAGCAGCGGCGTTGATTGCGCCATGGGCGAAGACCATGGCGTCATGAGCGGCCAGCGCCTCGAATTTGTTCGGAGCGGTGATGAAAGGCAGACCGGTGATCTTGGAGATTTCCTCCGCCACTTTTTCGGCAAATCCAATCGGGGCGTTGAGGCCCGTGCCGACGGCCGTGCCGCCTTGAGCGAGTTCGTAGAGGCCGGGCAGGGTGATTTCGATGCGCTTGATCGATGAGGCGACCTGGGCGGCATAACCGCCGAACTCCTGACCGAGCGTTAGCGGCGTCGCATCCTGCGTGTGCGTACGTCCGATCTTGATGATGTGCGCAAAGGTTTTTGCCTTGGCATCGAGCGCGGCATGAAGGTGCTTGAGCGCCGGCAGCAGGTGGTGGACGACATGCTCTGCTGCCGCGATATGCATGGCCGTCGGATAGGTGTCGTTCGACGACTGGCTCATGTTGACGTGGTCGTTAGGATGAACAGGCTTTTTCGAGCCCATCTCTCCACCCAGCATCTCGATGGCGCGGTTCGAGATCACCTCATTGGCATTCATGTTCGATTGCGTGCCGGAGCCTGTCTGCCATACCACAAGGGGAAAGTGATCTTTGAGCTTCCCGTCGATAACTTCCTGGGCTGCGGTGACGATCGCATCGCCGAGAGCCGGATCGAGCTTACCGAGCGCCATGTTGGCGCGTGCTGCCGCCTGTTTGACGATCCCCAGCGCTCGCACGATCGGCAGCGGCTGCTTCTCCCAGCCGATTTTGAAATTGCCGAGCGACCGCTCGGCCTGTGCGCCCCAATAGCGGTCGGAGGCGACCTCGATCGGGCCAAAAGTGTCGGTTTCTGTGCGATGGGCCATGGGTTTTCCTGCCTTTGAGGTGGTGGGGCTGGCTGCTAGGGAGCTGTGCTTCGCATTTAGGGAGCGAGGCCTTCGATACAAGCCGACGGGCATAAGTCGATGAAGTTTGTCAAGTATATGCCCGCCTGCTTGCGTGCGCTTTGGATGGGGTACCTGTGGCCTTTCCGGCACGTCTCACGACTATTTGTCCGCCGGATGCAAGTGGTCGACCTGCTGCCCTGTGCAGGATTTGTTAACGTCAATCAAAATTTAACGAATATTTCCATTTAGTTTGCGCTGAGGCGATGGCGGAAACCGCCTGTCGGGTCACGCAAAGTTGAGGCCGACGGGTGATCACGCATGACATTGTCCAACTTTTCAATGAAATGCCGATCAGCTAGTGATCCGCGCATGACCAAAGTGCTTCGAGTCCGTTTGTGACTCGTGCCGGGAAATGGAACAGAGAATGACGAGAAACAGGAAATTCGTAGTCACCGCACTTCTTGCTGCGACGACTGCGGTCGGAACTCTTCCGGGCGATGCTGCCGCCACCACGCTTCTCGATCTTCTCCGGGGTGGGCCCGGACGCCAGGCAAAGCAGCAGGCCGCTCCGGCTTCGCTCGAAAGCCAGGCTCAGGGCGGTCTCGAAATGGGCGATCCTGAGCCGCTGCCGAAGATCACCGGACCGCGTTACTATACCTACAAGCCCGAGGGGCAGCGGGCCGTCAAGATCAAGCTGCCGGTCGCGGAAGCGGCGGCAGGATCGACCGAGGGCGCCTCCGCAGAAGTGCTTGGTGCCCGCCGTTTTCTGTCCAACGTTTCCGTCCGTACGACGGATGAAGTCGCCAAGATCGTCGAGACCTATTACGGCAATCCCAACAAGCCGCTGATCTGGACCAATGAAGACGGTATTTCCGAGCGCGGCCACGCCATGATGTCGGCACTTGCAAGCGCCGACACTGTCGGTTTGTCGCCGGACGATTACCTTGTGGTGATGCCGACCGAGACCGCCGATCCGACGGATCCGGAAAAACGCCAGCGCGAACTGATGGCCTTCGAGGTCGCTCTGTCGGCCAAGGTCCTCACCTATGTTCAGGACACCACGCGCGGCCGGATCGATCCGAACAAGATCTCCGGCTATTATGATTTCAAGCGCAAGAGCGTGAACATCGCGCCCGTTCTAGACCTGCTCCGCATGAGCCCTGACGTCGCGGCCTATCTGCGCAACCGCGACCCGAAGAGCCCGCAATTCGAGGCACTGCGCGATGAACTCGCACGGTTGAAGGCTGAGGATGCTGAGGCCGAGACACAGACCATCACCATTGCGCCCGGCACGCTTCTGAAGCCTGGCCAGAGCAAGCCGGAGACGGCGCAGGTCATCGGCGCCCTGAAGCAGGTTGCCTCCGAGGCGGTGCTCACGCAGCACGCGGCAACGCTGACCGCCTATACCGGCACACCGGAATATACCCCCGAACTCGTTGCCCTGGTCGAGCAATTCCAGGAAGAGAAAGGCTTGAAACCGGATGGCGTCGTTGGTCCTGCAACGATCCGGGCAATGACCGGTCATACCAATGCAGAGAAGATCGCCAAGCTGCAGGTCGCCATGGAGGCGATCCGTTGGCTTCCGGCCGATCTCGGTTCGCGTCACGTCTTCATCAACGCGCCGGCCTTTGAGGCGTCCTACTTCAAAGATGGCAAGGAACAGCTGTCGATGCGCGTGGTCGTTGGTTCGAAGGCGAACCAGACCTATTTCTTCCAGGATCAGATCCAGACCGTCGAGTTCAACCCCTACTGGGGCGTGCCGAAGTCGATCATCGTCAACGAGATGCTGCCGAAGCTCCGGGCCGATCCGTCCTATCTCGATCGTCTCGGATATGAAGTGTCCTATGGCGGGCGGAAGGTTGCCTCGAGCCAGGTCAACTGGAACGTGACCCATGCCGTCGATGTTCGTCAGCCGCCTGGCGGCGACAATGCGCTGGGCGAACTCAAGATCCTGTTCCCGAACGAGCATGCGATCTACATGCATGACACACCGTCGAAGAGTTACTTCAACCGTGACATGCGCGCGCTGAGCCATGGTTGCGTGCGTCTCTCCGAGCCGCGGGTCATGGCGGCAGCGGTCATGGGCACGACTGTCGAGGAGATTGGTAAGCAGATCGCATCGGGACAGAACCGCGCCGTGCAGGTGCCGGAGAAGATCCCGGTCTATGTCGCCTACTTCACGGCCTGGCCGAACAAGGATGGCGTGATCGAATACTTCGATGACGTTTACAGTCGCGACGACTTTACGGCTAAGGCGTTCAAGGCGACGACCGATGCGCGCGCGCCGCGCGTCTAAATCTTCGATCAGATTTTAGGACCACGGATGGCGGACCCTCGGTCCGCCATTTGCATTTTGGCCGTGTCAGCCGACCAGCTGTTCGACGAGCTCGACCGTCAGTTCGTCGAAATGGCCGATGACGCGCGAGGCGCCAAGTTCTTCCACCGGTACGTCGGAGTAGCCGAAGGGCACCGCGATCGAGGGGATGTTGCCATCGCGGGCGGCCCGGATGTCGTTGATGCTGTCACCGATCATCAGGACCTTGCCTGCCTGACCACCGGCGCGCTCGACGGTGGCAAGGATATGCGCTGGATCGGGTTTGCGGAAGGCGAAGGTGTCGCCGCCGGCAATCGCTGCGAAATAGCCGGTCAATTGCAGACGCTCGAGGAGCGGCAGGGCCAGTCGCTCCATCTTGTTCGTGCAGACAGCAAGAATGTATCCCGCAGCCTGCAGGCGCTCGAGCGCTTCAATCAATCCGGGATAAGGATGGCTTTTGCCCGGCATGCCGGCTTCATAGTGGGTGATGAAACGGTCGAGCAGGGCAGGGATCTCATCTTCTGCAATCGGCGCAGCGCGCAGGGCAAAGGCGCGCTGTATCATCACGCGCGCGCCCTGGCCGACCAGATGCGTCAGGTCTTCGTAGCTCACAGGCGCCAGATCGCGCGACGCGATCGTGTGGTTGAGACTTTCCACGAGATCGGGTGCTGTGTCGATCAGCGTGCCGTCGAGGTCGAAAACGATGGTCGTGGTGGTCAAGTCGGCTCTCCCGAGGCAGTTCCAAGGTCTGGTCGGGTTATGGGAAATCCTCTGAAAAGGCAACGTCGCATGGCGATGCAGGGCTTTCACTCGGTCGAGGAGGCGTGTAAACAGCTTTCAACGAAACGGACGGGAGCTTTCGGCGCATGGACGCCCGCGAAATGAAGATCAAGGCCGCAGCCGCGGCGCTGGAGCATGTTGAAGACGGCATGCGTCTTGGGATCGGAACCGGTTCAACGGCTGAAGAATTTGTTCGGCTACTGGCTGAGAAGGTAGTCGGCGGACTAAAGGTGCAGGGTGTCCCGACCTCCGAGCGTACGGCGCGGCTCTGCGTCGAACTTGGCGTTCCCTTGAAGTCGCTCGATGAACTGCCCGAACTCGATCTGACCATCGATGGCGCTGATGAAATCGATCCGCAGTTCCGTTTGATCAAGGGTGGTGGCGGTGCGCTGCTGCGTGAAAAGATCGTCGCTGCGGCCTCGACACGAATGATCGTGATTGCTGACGAAACCAAGCTGGTCGATACGCTCGGGGCATTCCCGCTGCCTATCGAGATCAACTCATTCGGCCAGGCGTCGACCGTGTTGGCCATCGAACGTCTGGCGTCCGAACTGGGGCTTTCCGGATCGATGAAGCTGAGGACCCGGTCGGATGAAAGCCTGTATATGACGGACGGCGGTCACCTCATTCTGGACGCATCTTTTGGCCGCATTCCTGATGCAGACGCACTGGCAAGCCGGCTCAATCAAATCCCCGGCGTGGTGGAACACGGCCTTTTCATAAACCTGGCATCGCTTGCAATCATCGCCGGACCGGCAGGTGCGCGAGTGCTGGAGCCGAAGAACTAACAGGAGCATAGAATTTCATGATCAGCTTTACGCGTATGGGCCGCTTCGCCTCGATCGCCGTCATTGCCGGTAGCGTCATGCTGAGTGCGGTCTCCGCCAAGGCCCAGGATGTTCCAGCAGAGCATCTGCAGGCTGCACGCGAAGCGATCAGCGCACTCGGCGTGACCGATCGTTTCGATGCCATCCTGCCGAACATTGTCGACCGGCTGACCGCTCAGCTCATTCAGGCCTATCCGAACCTGCAGGACGTCATCTCGGCCAAGGTCGAAGAGGAAGCCCTGAAGCTTGCCGCGCGCCGTGCCGATCTGGAGCGTGAAGCAGCCGTTGTGTACGCCAAGGCCTTTACCGCTGCGGAGCTAAACGAGATCTCCGCTTTTTACGGCAGCGAAACTGGCAAGAAGCTTCTCAAGGATGGTCCGATCGCCACTCGCGAACTGCTGAAGGCCGCGGATATCTGGACCGCCGGTATTGCCCGCGATCTGGAACAGCAGGCGAACGAGTCGCTGCTTGCCGAGGTCCAAGCCGAACAGCCGGCCGCCGAAGCAGCGCAGCCCTAAGTCGACCAACGTCGGTTTTTTAAGCCCGGGCAAACACCCGGGCTTTTCTTTTTGTGCTCCCGCCTCCTATATCAGGCGCAGTTGCAAGCAGAGCCCGAACGGGCAGGAGATCTCCCCATGAGCCAATTCGACTATGACCTCTTCGTCATCGGTGGTGGCTCCGGCGGGGTGCGCAGTGCGCGGGTCGCGGCATCCCTCGGCAAGAAGGTGGCCATCGCAGAAGAGTATCGCTTTGGTGGGACCTGCGTCATCCGGGGATGCGTGCCGAAGAAGCTGTTCGTCTATGCGTCGCAGTTCCACGAACATTTCGAAGATGCTGCCGGCTACGGCTGGACAGTCGGAGAAAGCCGGTTTGACTGGCCGTCGCTGATTGCGGCCAAGGATAGGGAGATTGACCGCCTCGAAGGCCTCTATCGCAAGGGGCTGGAGACTGCGGGCGTCGAGATCCTGGAGACGCGTGCCGAATTGACCGGACCGAACAGTGTTCGCCTGGTGAAGTCCGGCAAGGAAGTCACCGCCGAGCGCATCGTTGTGGCCGTCGGCGGTGCCGCCAATCCCCATGCCGCACTTCCCGGTCATGAACTGTGTATCTCTTCCAACGAGGCGTTTCATCTCGAAACGCTGCCGCGTTCGATCCTGATTGCCGGCGGTGGCTATATCGCCGTGGAATTCGCCAACATCTTCCACGGGCTTGGCGTCGAGACGACGCTTATCTACCGGGGCACCGAAATTCTCAGCCGCTTCGACCAGGACATGCGGCGTGGCTTGCATGAGGCGATGGTTGCCAAAGGTATCCGCATCATCTGCCAGGATCATATCCAGAAGGTGTCAAAGTCTGCGGCCGACAATCTCGAGGTCGAGACGATCAACAATGGTCGGCTTGTCGTGGAGCAGGTGATGCTGGCGCTCGGCCGCGATCCGAACACGACGGGCCTTGGGCTCGAAGCTGCGGGTGTGGAAACGAACGAGCGCGGCGCGATCGTGGTCGATGCATACTCCCGTACCAATGTGCCGAGCATCTTCGCGCTCGGCGACGTCACGGACCGTGTCCAACTAACCCCCGTCGCCATCCACGAGGCGATGTGTTTCATCGAGACGGAGTACAAGAACAACCCCACGTCGCCTGACCACGAACTGATTGCAACAGCCGTCTTCTCGCAGCCGGAAATCGGCACGGTTGGCCTTTCCGAAGACGCAGCGGCGAAAAAGTTCGAGGAGATCGAGGTCTATCGCGCGCAGTTCCGACCGATGAAGGCGACACTCTCGGGTCGCGCTGAGAAGATGATCATGAAACTGATCGTCAACGCGGCCGATCGCAAGGTGGTCGGCGCTCACATTCTTGGACACGACGCGGGCGAGATGGCGCAGCTTCTCGGCATCACGCTGAAGGCCGGCTGCACCAAGGACGACTTCGACCGGACGATGGCGGTTCATCCCACGGCAGCGGAAGAACTTGTGACGATGTACACGCCGAGCTATCGGATCAGGAACGGCGAACGGGTCTGATCCGTCGTTTCTTCCTATGATGAACGGAGGCAGCGCGGGCCACGACAAGGCCCGCCTGCGGCACTCAGAATTTCGAGATGAGGCCCAGGCCCAGAACGGGTGCCGACAGGGCGGCCAGGGTCAGGAGAGAGAGCAGGACAATCCGGAGCCTGCGAGTCTTTCGGGTTTGTATGCCAGTCCAATCATACGCCATCACACGATCCTCATGATCAACGCGGGAAGCCGAAACTTCCCGAACACCACGCTACGCCCCCGGGTCGCCGGGGTAGAGGTCGAGGCTTGCGTGAGGCTTGCCTCCGGCCGGATCCATGAACGACTGCTTACAAGACAGTCCCTTCAGACAGTTCATGCTGACATCAATGATTTGCTTTGCAAGGACATGCTGATGCGCCGGCCGGATTGCCCCTGTGAATCATGTGGGTAACGATGGTGCGCCGCAGCAGTTGCTTAAGCTTTCAACCAGTCTATCGCCGGTTGCCAAAGGGTCTCCTTGAAGGCCGATCGGAAGAAGCCAAGGTGTCCGACGCTGCCGCCGGCGTCCTGCGGCGACACCCAGCGGATCTCCGTCGGCGCACGGCTGTAGTATTTGAGCAGCGCATGCTGTGCTTTCGGTGTGCCCCAGGGGTCGTCCGTCAGGCCAATCGCCAGAATCGGAGTCTCGACTTCCGCAAAGCGGCGGGCGGCATCCATGGTCGGGTCGGCGAAAAAGTATTCGGGATGTCGGCCCCAGCGCGCCCATTCCCGGAAGATGGTACCGGGCAGGGTCTGGCCAAGGCCGATCTGGCCTGGGACCTTGCCGAGCAGCGTTGCCAGGGGAACGCCGACGAGGTTCATCTGGCTGAAGACACGAAAGCGCGGCTTCGTGTTGCCCCAATAGCCCGTCATCGTTGCCACCATCAGATAGCGCGAGAAGCGCTTCGAGCGTCCGCCAAGGGCCAGCACCTGTCCGCCGAAGGATTGGCCGACGCCAACGACCGGGTGATCTGGCGCTTCCAGTTCGAGGCGATGCAGAGCGGCGGGCATGTCGAAATGCGCCCAGTCGCGCATCAGCAACGGACGCGTCCAGTGACGCGGCGCCTGCGAGGCGGCAACGCCCCGGTAGTCATAGGTCAGTGCCGCTCTGAAGCCGTGCTGGGTCACGAGATGCTCGGCAAAGCGGGCATAGAAACCGCGGGGGACCGCGGCTGCCGACGAAATCAGGGCCAGCGGCCCATCACCGCTGCCGCGCATCAATGTGCCGTGCAGGGGAAAATGATCCCCGGTTTCGAACTGGATCTCGGACTTTTCGATCTCGTACAACGCCATGCCGAACCTCCCGTTCCGGATGCTGGCGCCAATCTTACGTTTACGTTCATGTCATATCAAGCGTGGCCGCCCGCATGCTTCTTGTGGAGGCAATGATCACAGAACAGTGCCGGCTCCTTGTGTGCCGGATACCCTTCGAAAGTCCCTAAACTACGGCTTTGCAAGCGGTGATTAACCGTTTATAAGCCCCCAACCGATGCGGCCGGGAGGTTGCCGCAGTTAGTTTCAGACAGGTGACGACCATGGCGCAGAATTGGACCCCGAGCAGCTGGAGACAGAAGCCGATCAAGCAGGTTCCGGCCTATCCGGACCTCGACGCATTGAAGGCTGCCGAGCAGCAGCTCTCGACCTATCCGCCGCTGGTCTTTGCGGGCGAAGCCCGTCGCCTGAAGAAGTCACTTGCGCAGGTCGCCGAAGGCGAGGCGTTCCTGCTGCAGGGTGGCGACTGCGCCGAGAGCTTTGCCGAACATGGCGCCGACAATATCCGCGACTTCTTCCGCGCCTTCCTGCAGATGGCCGTTGTCCTGACCTTTGGTGCGCAGCTGCCGGTGGTCAAGGTTGGCCGTATCGCCGGCCAGTTCGCCAAGCCGCGCTCGTCCGACATGGAAAAGATCGGCGACGTCGAGCTGCCTAGCTACCGTGGCGATATCATCAACGGCATCGAATTCACCGAGGACGCGCGCATTCCGAGCCCGGAACGCCAGCTGATGGCCTATCGCCAGTCCGCGGCGACGCTCAACCTGCTGCGCGCATTCGCCATGGGTGGTTACGCCAACCTCGAGAACGTGCATCAATGGATGCTGGGCTTTGTCAAGGACAGCCCGCAGGCCGAGCGCTACCGGAAGCTCGCCGACCGCATTTCCGAAACCATGGATTTCATGAAGGCCGTCGGCATCACCTCGGAAAACAATCCGAGCCTGCGCGAGACCGATTTCTTCACCAGCCACGAAGCGCTGCTTCTCGGCTATGAAGAGGCGCTGACGCGTGTCGATTCCACCTCGGGCGACTGGTATGCCACGTCTGGCCACATGATCTGGATCGGCGACCGTACCCGCCAGGCCGACCATGCGCATCTGGAATACTGCCGTGGCATCAAGAACCCGATCGGCTTGAAGTGCGGCCCGTCGCTGCAGGCGGATGATCTTTTGAACCTGATCGACATCCTGAACCCGCAGAACGAAGCCGGTCGCCTGACGCTGATCTGCCGCTTCGGTCACGACAAGGTTGCTGAGCACCTGCCGCGCCTCGTGCGTGCTGTCGAGCGCGAAGGCCGCAAGGTCGTCTGGTCCTGTGATCCGATGCATGGCAACACGATCACGCTCAACAACTACAAGACCCGTCCGTTCGAGCGGATCCTGTCGGAAGTCGAGAGCTTCTTCCAGATTCACCGTGCGGAAGGCTCGCATCCGGGCGGTATTCATATTGAAATGACCGGCAAGGACGTGACAGAATGCACCGGTGGTGCGCGTGCGGTTACCGGCAACGATCTCGCCGACCGTTACCACACCCATTGCGACCCCCGCCTCAATGCCGACCAGGCGCTGGAACTTGCCTTCCTGCTCGCTGAGCGCATGAAGAGCGGCCGCGACGAAAAGCGGATGATGGTTGCGAACGGCTGAAACATAGGTTCAGCTTTCCGAGTTTGACGACCGGGCGGGCTTCCATGAAGCTCGCCCGGTTCTCGTTTCGGAGGTGGACATCATGCAACAAAAGACGGGGCGCTGCCTATGCGGCGCAGTCACCATAACGGTTCGTGGCAAACTCGGCCCGGTCAGCTATTGTCACTGCTCGCAATGCCGAAGACAGACCGGGCTATACTACGCAACGACCGATGCCGTAATCACAGATGTCGAGATCACGGGGCGCGATAGCATCGGGACCTTTCGTGCAAGCGCCGACGCGGAGCGTGCCTTCTGCCGCCAGTGCGGCTCGGCGCTCTACTGGAAGGGTGATGGAGAGGGCAGGATTTCGCTCATGGCCGGCCTTTTCCCGAACCCGACGGAGTTCGAAGGCGGCTACCACATCTTCTGCGCCGACAAGGGCGACTTCTACGAGATTGCTGACGGACTGCCGCAATATGCCGCCACCCGCAGTTGACCATGTCAGGCGGCAGCGGAGTCGGCGTCTGCTGTCTTGATCCCGAGTTCCGCCAGGGCTTGGTGGTAGGATAGATCGACGGCGGCGAATTTGGCAGACTGCCAGCCAAAATAGTCCTCGACGAAGCGGCTGCTGAGCATCAGGTCGCCCCGGCGTCGTGGTTGCTCCCAGTGCAACAGGTTTTCCGTCTCCGCCTTCTTGAACATGCGTTTCAGGTTTGTCGTGGAAACCTGATAAGTTTCGCTGAGGTCTGTCAGGCTGACAGGGCCGCAGGAATGCACGGCCGCCGAGCGGTCCACGTGATCCAGTCGAGAAATCAGATCGTGCAGGATGATGCCGCCGAGATCCGACCACAGGAAATGGCCGATGGTGTCGGGCGGATCGCGCCAAATCGGATCGCCGACCATAAGGTCAGCGCCGAGCGGTTGGGCGATCAGGAAGATCCGCTCTTCAGCAAGCGAAGTCATTTCCCGGTTTCCGCCATCGAGCCGGTCGAGGCAGGCGAGGTGCCCGTTGAACCAGCTTCTCAGGCCGTTCAGGCTGAGTTCGGTGGGTTCCAGAACCCGCACGCGCTTGTCTGGCACTTCGGGCACGTCCCGCAAAAACTTGTAGGCCACAAGTTCGGCGAGATAGCCGGTGGCGGTGTTACGGCTGGCAGCGCCAAGCCGCATGACCGTTTCGACGAAACGGGTGGCTGTCAGACCAGACAGCGGATCATCAGGGGTGCGCCGCAGTGCCAGGGCAAAGACCGATTGGGTCATGAGCCATTTGCGATGTGATGCCTTTAGGCGCGACATGCGCGGTGTGCGCATATGGATGCCAATGAGGTGCTGGGCAATCTGCTTTTCGATGGCCGGGTAAAACGGATGTGCAAATATTTCGGCGCGCGTCAAAAACGGCATGGCAATGGCTCGTCTCTAAACTTTGAGTGCCAACAGGGTGGCCGGCTGCAAGCGCAGTCGGGCCATGACAGTGGTCGCAATACTGTCAAGAACTCTGATTTGTCGAACAAAAAAAGTCTATGGCCGAAATTGTGGGGCGCTGCAATAGCAGCGCCCGGTCAAAATCTCTTTATGGATAATTGTGATCGCAAGTAACGGCCGGCTCAACTGCTGGGCTGAAGTCTACCCGATTGTTCCGGGAAGAAGCGATCCATACCGTAGCCTTCGCCGAACATTACGTCGTGCTGTAGCAGGCGGTAGTCGCGGATAAGCGGATCGATCCGTCCGGACAGCGCCCAATCCGCCTGAGCCTTGTTGTTGCGGCCGATCAACTGGTGGCGATCAATGACCGCGTAACGTTCGGCTACACGACCGAGCATGCCGGTGTAATAGGGATGCCGGTAACCTGCCATACGCACAATATAATAGGGCAGCTGCGAGGGGCTGACCGAGCCGATATCCTTCTGGACGCCACGCTTCGACGACCAGACGACCAGCGGCGTTTCATGCTCGCGCTTCATCGTCTCGACCGAGGCCTTGCGGGTTGCCACCACATTCGCCATGTAGCCGCTCTCTGTATAGACCTCGTTCAGTGGCGGTAGATGGTCGCCGAAGAGCACGATGATCGTTTCGCGGCGCCGCTTCTTGGCCCAGTCCATCAGATCCTTGAGGCTCTGGTCGGCTTCCTTCACCCCTTGCGTATAGGTCTCCAGTGCGCTGACGCTGCGATCGGACAGGGTGGGGGCATCAACGCCGATGGTGTTCTTCACATAGCGGTTGCGCTCGTAGGGTCCGTGGCCCTGCAGCGTAACGGCGAAGAAGAAGAAGGGCTCGTCCGTGTTGTCGGCCTCCTTGATGATGTAGCGGGTGAGCGCGTCGTCGGAAGCAAAGATGCCGCGCTTGTCCATGGCCGGCATGGTCTCTTCCGAATGAAACTGCCGGAAACCGAGCGACTGGTAGACGTTGTTGCGGTTCCAGAACCAGCCCTGGAAGGGATGGAAAGCCTTCGTCACATAACCCTTGGATTCAAAGAAGGTCGCAAGCGAGGGGACCGGACGCCGAATATACTGCTGATAGGGGATGCTGCCATAGGGCAGGAAGGCGTTCGAAAAGCCGGTCAGGGCCTCGAATTCGACATTGGCGGTCATGCCGCCGAATTCCGGCGAGAACACGTGGCCGGACTGGCTCGCTCGGATGGTCGGCATCGGATCCGCCGAATAGCGGATGCTGCTCATGCGGGTTGGATCCCAGAGGGACTCGCTCATGACGACGATCACATCGGCCTGGCGCCCAGAGAAGAAGGACGCCGGCAGTAGATCGGTCTGCATGTCGGTGATGGCGACCTGGCTGTAGCCGTCAGGTGCCGTGACATTGGCCATCGGTACATTGAAGGCGAAGGCGAGAAGGAAGCCGTTATGGCGATAGTTTTCCTTCTGATCCCACATCATCGGCACGATGTTGAGACGATCCCGGACGGCGGAAAACGCCATGGGGTCCATCAGCGAGGCGAAACCAGCGAGCAGCGGAATTGCAAACACAGCGCGAATGCCGCGACCTGTCAGGTTGAGGCGCGGGAAGACCTTCCGGCTCTTCCAGATGAGCGCAACAAAGGCGGCAACGGCAACAAGGCTGCCAATTGCGAGCAAGACTGCCTTCATCGGTTCTGCGGCGACCATCGCCGGCAGGAGCTGCAAGATCTGGCGACCAAAGAGAAGGTCGCTGGGGAAGAGCGGATCCGAAAGGAAAAGCTGTTTCTGGCCCGAGAAAAACGCTGGCAGAAGCGCAAGCGGTCCAATGAGAAGTGTCGACTGATAAGCCTTGCCAATCATGGCATCTGCGAAGGCGAGTATCAGGAATACTATACCGACCGCCACCAGACCCGGACGGCTCGACGCCGTCATGTATTCAACCACATCGACCATGGTGCCTCGCGCCAGGATCTCGCTCAGCAAGACAATGGCGACAGCGATCAGTGCTGTATTAATCAGCTGGATTGCGAGCTGGACGATTGCAGAGCTGCCGTATTCGCGTTCGCGCACTGCGCCAAAGGCGCTCACAAGTGTTGCGACTCGCGATTTCGGGCTCGTTTGGACCACGTCTAACTCCAGATCATGGGAGGCTGTCATCAAAGGTTCGCATAGGTGTCACATAACCGTCATGAATGCTACATGAACCATGACATATGAGCTTAAGTTCCCGGTGTTTTCAGCGGTTTGGTTAGTGTCGGGCTCGCCTGCGGTCCGCCTTCGCAAGAAGCGGCGTTGCGATCCGTGCGACGAGCCGCTAAATCGGTGTCATGAACGAAACAAAGAAGATCTCCGACGTCCTGCGTATAGCGGTGGCACAGTTGAACCCTGTCGTCGGCGATGTCGTCGGCAATCTGGCCAAGGCGCGCGCAGCGCGTGCGGATGCGGCCGGGCAGGGGGCTGACCTGGTCCTGCTGACGGAGCTCTTCATATCCGGCTATCCGCCCGAAGATCTCGTCCTGAAGCCGTCATTCCTGAAAGCCTGCCTGCAGGCTGTCGAGGCGCTTGCAGCTGATACGGCCGATGGCGGACCGGGCGTTATCGTCGGCTTTCCGCGCCTGGGCGAGAAAGGCCGGTACAATTCCGTCGCGATCCTCGATGGTGGCAAGATCCTCGCCTTCCGCGACAAGATCGATCTACCGAATTATGGCGAATTCGACGAGAAGCGCGTCTTCGTCGAAGGCGAAATGCCGGGGCCCGTGAATTTCCGCGGTGTGCGCATCGGTGTGCCGATCTGCGAGGAGATCTGGAACGATCTCGGCGTCTGCGAGACGCTTGCCGAAACGGGTGCCGAAATCCTCCTCGTGCCCAATGGGTCTCCCTATTATCGCGGTAAGGTGGATGTTCGCCATCAGGTGGCTCTACGCCAGGTGATTGAAACCGGACTGCCGCTGGTCTTCGCCAATCAGCTTGGTGGTCAGGACGAATTGGTCTTCGACGGCGCAAGCTTCGCCTTCAACGGTGACAAATCGCTCGCCTTCCAGATGAGCCAGTTCGAAGAGACGCTGTCGGTCACGACCTGGAAGCGGACCGCCGATGGCTGGCGTTGCGATCAGGGGCCGATGTCTCGGATCCCGGAAAAGGAAGAGGCCGACTACCGCGCCTGCGTGCTCGGCTTCCGTGATTACGTCAACAAGAACGGTTTCAAGAGCGTCGTCCTTGGCCTCTCCGGCGGGATCGACTCGGCCATTTGCGCGGCGATCGCTGTCGATGCGCTCGGCGAGGAGCGGGTGCGCACGATCATGCTGCCTTACCGCTACACCTCGCAGGAAAGCTTTGCCGACGCTGAGGCCTGCGCCAAAGCGCTCGGCTGCCACTATGATATCGTGCCGATCCAGGAACCGGTCGAAGGTTTTCTCTCGTCGCTATCCGACATGTTCGAGGGGACCGAGAGCGGCATCACCGAAGAGAACCTGCAGAGCCGGACGCGCGGCACGATCCTGATGGCGATCTCCAACAAGTTCGGTTCCATGGTCGTGACCACCGGCAACAAGTCCGAGATGTCGGTGGGTTATGCCACGCTCTACGGCGACATGAACGGCGGCTTCAACCCGATCAAGGACCTCTACAAAATGCAGGTCTATGCGCTTTCGGCCTGGCGCAACGAAAACGTACCGCCCGGTGCGCTCGGTCCGTCCAGCGAGGTGATCCCGGCCAATATCCTGTCAAAGGCGCCGTCGGCGGAGCTTCGTCCAAATCAGACCGACCAGGACTCGCTGCCGCCCTATCCGGTGCTTGATGACATTCTCGAATGCCTTGTCGAAAAGGAGATGGGCGTTGATGAGATAGTCGCGCGTGGCCATGACATCGCGACCGTCCACCGGGTCGAGCATTTGCTCTATCTCGCCGAATACAAGCGCCGGCAGTCGGCGCCGGGCGTGAAGATCACCAAGAAGAACTTCGGACGTGATCGCCGCTATCCGATCACGAACCGTTTCCGGGATCGCTGAGCGTGTCCATAGAGGATAACGATGCCCGGGCTGCTTTGCTTGATTTCACGGCGGAGGAGCGCAGCTATATCTTTGCCGTGGGAGCGCATGACAATCAGGATAGCGGGCTTTACCGAACGCTCTCAAGCGCAGCCTACTTTCTGCCCTCGATGGCAATCGGCTGCTTCGGTCTGTGGGACGGGAGCTTCAAGATGCTCGGCATCGGCTTCCTCACGCTGATCGTCAGCCTGATCTGGGGTTTCTACACCGAATGGCGCAGTGCTCATGTTGAGCAGACGGGCCGGGCGATCTTCGCCAAACTGCGCCAGGCGATGGAACATCGCTCAGGTGCTGACTGATTTTTCCAAGGAGACCAAGATGCGCAGTTCGGTCGAGATCTACGATATGGCGACCCGAGAATGCGAGGTCGTCTGGCAGACGGATGACCTCGTCGAGGCGCCCAACTGGTCGCGGGACGGAGAGTTTCTGGTCATCAATGGCGACGGTCTGCTCTATGCCCTGCCGCTCGACGAAGACGATCCCGAACCGGAGTTGATCGACACGGGTTTTGCCGTGCGTCTCAACAATGATCACGGGATCTCGCCTGATGGCGCCTCGATCGCCTTTTCCGACCATACGCTTTTCGGCAAGTCCTGCATCTATCTGCTGGGTGATGGTGACGACGAGCCGCGCCAAGTCACCGACAAAATGCCGTCCTACTGGCACGGCTGGTCGCCGGACGGTAAGGAGCTTGCCTATTGCGGCGAGCGCAACGGCGCCTTCGATATCTATACCATCTCGACCAAGGGCGGGGCCGAGCGGCGGCTGACGAACGGCGAAGGGCACAATGATGGTCCCGATTATACGCCGGATGGTCAGTGGATCTATTTCAACTCCAGCCGGACCGGCACCATGCAGATCTGGCGGATGCGCATCGATGGCAGCGACCTGCAGCAACTGACCTCAGACGGTTATGGTGACTGGTTCCCGCATCCTTCGCCGGATGGGAAGAAGATACTCTTCCTCTCCTACGATGCCGATGTTGAAGGTCATTCGCGCGACAAGCAGGTACGGCTTCGGTTGATGGACGCCGATGGTGGAAACGTCGAAACACTCATTGAGTTCTTCGGTGGCCAAGGCTCAATCAATGTGCCGAACTGGGCGCCGGACGGATCGGCTTTCGCCTTTGTCCGCTACTTCCCGGTAGAGGCTTGAGCCTGTCGCATTCGGGTCTGTCCCGCGGCTGGTTCTTGCGGTATTGATCCAGCGTCAGGTGCTTGCCCTTAGGTGAGAGAATCGGGAAGCCGGTGAAATTCCGGCACGTGCCCAACGCTGTGAGGCGGACATGATGCGCAAGGGGAAACCCGGCCACGGGAGCAGTCCGGGAAGGCGCGCATCCTGGATGATGCCCAGTCAGAAGACCGGCCTGGCGAGATAGACCTTTCCCGCGTGGACGGCGGGTGGTTGCGCATTGTGGGGATTACGATGCACGACAGACCGAACGAGTTTAACGTCCGGACAGCGCCCTTTGCCGAGCCTGACAGGGACGCCGTCTACCGGGCCATCCACACGCGACGCGATGTCCGCGACCAGTTCCTTTCCGATCCGCTGCCGGACGATCTTGTGCGCCGGCTGCTTCAAGCCGCCCATGCGGCGCCATCCGTGGGCTTCATGCAGCCTTGGAGTTTTCTGCTGATCCGCTCGGCCCAACAGCGCGAGGCGATCTGGCAGGCGTTTCTGCGGGCGAACGAAGAGGCCGAGGCGATGTTTCCTGCCGAACAACGCGACGCTTATCGATCGCTGAAGCTGGAAGGAATCCGCAAGGCGCCGCTCAATATCTGCGTCACCTGCGATCCGGACCGTGCGGGACCCGTCGTGCTCGGACGCACCCATGATCCCAGGATGGACTCTTTCTCGACTGTCTGCGCCATCCAGAATCTCTGGCTCGCAGCACGTGCGGAAGGGGTCGGGCTCGGTTGGGTCAGCATCTTCCACGAGGCCGAGGTGAAGGCGCTCCTTGGCATCCCGGAGCGGATCCAGATCATCGGCTATCTTTGCCTTGGCTATGTCGACGAACTCTATGCGACGCCGGAGCTCGAGGTGAAGGGATGGCGCAAGCGATTGCCGCTCGACGATTTGATCTTCGAGGAAAGCTGGGGCCAGATGCCCGAAGGTACCGTCACTCCTGTAGAGGCTGAGGACCAGGAGATGCCGGGTTCCTGAGATCGATCGTGCCCTTGTCGGAGGGAAGGAAGGCCGGGCCGACGCGCCGCACGTTGAGGCTCGCCTCATCCAGAGCGCGTTCCGTGGCAGGCGTTGCGGCGGCTGCCTGTTGTTTTCTGGGAGCTATTTCGACGACGGAGGACTGGTAGTCTGGCACGGCAGCGCGCGGCGTCATGCGTTGGTAGTATTGCTGCAGGTTGCAGGCACAGGCGGGTTCCGCGTCGATGCGCCGGTTGCGATAAAGAAATGCGTTTGGCAGATCGCGATAGGGGCGGCCGCTGACTGCCGAGATCATATCCACGGTCTCGCTGCGTTCCGGCGCGTGGAAATAGAGTTCCGTCTCCGTGCCCGGACACATCTGCTGGCATTGCGCCGCATCGCGGGCGAAGTTCATTGCCGAGGTCTGTGATGAGATCGGGAAGAAACCGCCATCACAGGTTCGGACGCATAGGGTGCGGACATTGCCGCTAGGCATCATGCTCATCGGCGGGGGCGATGCGGAATAGGCTGCCTCTCCTGCGCGGTCCGGTCGATAGGGTTCTGCCAGCGTGTCGAGATAAGGAATACGTTCGGCCTCCTGCGGATAAGCCGCTTGATCCGGTCCGCAGCCATTCGCCTCAAGTGCTGTGACCAGGGCTGCTCGCGCATCTTCTGCGCGGTTCTCGCGGAGATCGGCAAGCCTTGCTGACAGGATGTCGCGATTGGCCTCCATGCGGGAGATTGCCGACGCCAGATCGCTACAGTCGTTGCCGCCATCCGGGCGGATCTGGACGATGGAAGAGGTCAGGCAGCGCAGCCGCCGCTGATCCTGGCGCGCCTTGCGCAGTTCTAGGTTCTGCTGGGCTATCGCACTGGCATAACTGTTGATTTCGGGAGACTGTCCGCCCTGTTCGACCAGAACCAGCCTGTCGCGCAGTCGCTCGCAGAGCGCCGAGGCCTCAGCCCCGTTCGGCAGCGCGCTGCCGAGGGCGATCAGCAAGGCAATGGAACTGACTATCCTGCTCGGCACATCCGGATCCCAGTTGTCGTTTGCAGGGCGGAGGGCGACCCTTGCAACATCAGGATAGCCGAGTGCCGGCCAAATGAAAATGACGGATGCCGTGGCGGCGGCTCGAGCGGCCATCCGCCACGTCTCTCGTCAGGCGGCCTGTGCTGCCGTCAGGGTCATCGGCTCTTCAAGCACGCTGCCGTCAATGGCTGCCACGGCCTTCATCCGCTCGAGCAGATCCTGCGACACCTCCCAGGAGACCGCGACCGCCTGGACCACGCCGATCCGCTGGGGTTCACCGATCCGGATGCCCGGGCAGCCCATGCGCTTGAACATGCGCTCCAGGAAGACGTCGGTGACGGTGACGATGTGGCTGAGACCGGATGCGAGGCCCAGTTCGCCCACGCCACACATCAGTTCGGCTGCCGCGATCGTCACCTGGTTGCTCGCCCGGTCCTGGGAAATCTCCGGATCGATACAGAAGCGACTGGATTCCCAGACTGCGGCGCTGCGGATTTGTGGTCCATCACCGAGAAGGACGGGAAAGGTGTCGTCGAGCATGTTGGGGCCGAGCGTTGGCAGGAGGCGCAATGACCCACGCAGTCTTCCCTCGTCGCCATAGGAGAGGACATAGAGAGGGTTGGCTCGGTCGTAGTCGTCGATCTCCCAGGCGTCACGCACCTGGACTTCCCAGCCCAACAGGTCATGGAATACCCGCTTTCGCAGCCTGTGCATGGCATCGATATCGGCGGGAAACTGAGTGCGACGCGTGCCGTTGATGATCCTGATCATGCTTTGCTCCTTCTTGCAGAACGGAACAGGCAGCATGCGTTGCAGGGGGACGCGCTAAAACTGGCGGTGGCGCCAGCTTCCTAGAATACAATCTATGATATCGTGATGCGATTTGCCCTAATCACGGGAATTTGGCTCCACGAGCCGCGGGATCAGGCCACGCCAGACGGCTTCCGCGACAGCTTGTGCATTGTTGACGACGTCGAGTTTCTCGCGCGCATTGGCCATGAAATGGCGGATAGTGCGCTCGGAAATGCCGAGAATGACGGCCGTTTCCCAATAGCTCTTGCCAGCGGCGATCCAGGCCAGCGTTTCCCGTTCGCGGCGGGTGAGAGGACGGGCGCGAGCCGCTTCCAATTGTGCATCGGTGGACGCTCTGGCCAGGCGCGCGTTGAGCAGAGTGCCGAGGCTCAGCATGTCGCGGTCATGGGCGCGGCGCCAAGCGGACAGAGCCTCCGGAGTAGAGGTGAACTCGACCAATAGGCAGCTTTGGCGTCCCGGCAGCGGATAGCCGACAATCCGTTGTTCACGATTTACGCTTCGCTGCCATGACGTAAGCTCGATGGGTTCGAGCCCGGCAAGCAGGCTGGCGACCTGTTGGAAAGCCGCTCTGCGGTTGAGCAAGCGCGCCAGGTGATGCGGGTTTCGTCGGTGGCTATCTGAAATGTTGTGAGGGCGCACGCGTGCGCTCGCGATCATTCCATTGAGATAGGTGATCCGTCCCGTCCGGTAAGCGCTCTGAAGCCTGGATAAGAAGTCTCCGGGATCAGGCGTCTCCTGCCGATCCAGCCACTCCAGGAGATCGAAATACGCGTCTGAAAGCCCCATCAACAATACCCAGCATTTCAAGGGGCGCAGTGTCGGGGCTACAGCTTTGGCTTGTCCAGATGGCAAATTTCGCGAAAACGAGCGGCAAACCGTTTGCCGCTCGCAAAAGCTTCGTCAGACCGCCGGCTGCGAAGCCTCGACGACGGCAAGTGCCGCCATGTTGACGACGCCGCGCGAGGTGACCGAGGTGGACAGCACGTGGGCGGGCAGGGCGGCACCGAGGAGGATCGGGCCGACATGCAGCGCGTCCATCATCATGCGGACGATGCCGAGCGAGATGTTCGCGGCATCGAGGTTAGGGAAGACGAGCAGGTTTGCTTCGCCAGTCAGTGTGCTGTCCGGCATCGCGCGCTTGCGCAGAACTTCCGACAGTGCCGAACCGCCCTGCATCTCGCCGTCGACTTCGAGGTCGGGTGCGGTAGCACGGATAATCTCCAGCGCCCGGCGCATCTTCGAGGCGCTGGCGGACGGCCGCGAACCGAAGTTCGAATGCGATAGCAGCGCTGCCTTCGGCGCGATGCCGAAGCGGCGGATTTCCTGAGCGGCCAGCATCGTCATTTCGGCGATCTCTTCGGCGCTCGGATCGTCGGTGACGAAGGTGTCGGTGAAGAAGATCGCGCCACGCTGCGAGATCAGCAGGCTCAGGCCCGAATAGTCGCGCACGCCGGCGCGTTTTCCGATGATCTGGCGAACGTCGCGCACGTGGCGGTCGAAACGGCCTTCAACGCCGCAGATCAGCGCATCGGCATCACCGCGCTTCACGGCCAAGGCACCGATCACGGTCGTGTTGGTGCGCACGATCGTGCGAGCCGCTTCCGGGTTGATGCCGGCGCGGCCGACCAGGGCGAAGTAGTCATCGACATAGTCGCGGTAGCGCGGATCGTCTTCCGGGTTGACCAGTTGGAAATCGGTGCCCGGGCGGATGCGCAGGCCATAGCGCTTCAGGCGCGTCTCGATGATCTGAGGGCGGCCGATCAGGATCGGTTCGCCGATGCCGTCTTCGAGCAGCACCTGTGCGGCACGCAGCACGCGCTCGTCTTCACCTTCCGAGAAGATCACACGCTTCTTGGTCGCCGTTTTCGCGGCCGCGAAGATCGGCTTCATCACGAAGCCGGAGCGGAAGACGAAGCGATTCAACTGGTCGAGGTAAGTGTCGAAATCGGCGATAGGGCGGCGGGCGACGCCGCTGTCGGCTGCAGCCTTGGCGACAGCCGGGGCGATGCGTAGGATGAGGCGCGGATCGAAAGGCGAGGGGATGAGATAATCGGGGCCAAAGGTCGGCGTTTCGCCGGTATAGGCCTTGGCAGCGACCTCCGAGACTTCCTCGCGGGCGAGCGCTGCAATCGCGCGCACCGCGGCCATCTTCATTTCTTCGTTGATCGTGGTTGCGCCGCAGTCGAGCGCGCCCCGGAAGATGTAGGGGAAGCAGAGGACGTTGTTGACCTGGTTCGGGAAGTCGGAGCGTCCGGTGCAGATCATCGCGTCAGGACGGGCGGCGCGCGCCTCTTCCGGCATGATCTCAGGCTTTGGATTGGCAAGCGCCATGATCAGCGGCTTTGGCGCCATGCGGGCGAGTAGCTCCGGCTTCAGGACGCCGGCTGCCGAGAGCCCGAGGAAGACGTCGGCATCGTCGATGCTTTCGGAGAGCGCTCGCTTGTCGGTTTCCTGGGCGTAGACTTCCTTCCAGGGATCCATCAGCTCGTTGCGGCCCTTGTAGACGAGGCCCTCGATGTCGTGCACCCAGATGTTCTCGCGCTTGGCTCCGAGAATGACGAGCAGGTTGAGACAGGCTAGAGCTGCGGCACCAGCGCCGGAGGCGACGATCTTCACGTCCTCGATCTGCTTGCCGGCGAGTTCGAGGCCATTCAGAATGGCGGCGGCGACTATGATCGCCGTGCCGTGCTGGTCGTCGTGGAAGACCGGGATATTCATCTTCTCGCGAAGCTGATCTTCGACCTGGAAGCATTCAGGCGCCTTGATGTCTTCAAGGTTGATGCCGCCGAAGGTCGGCTCCAGTGCAGAGATGGTCGAAACCATCTGGTCAACGCCGGGGGCATCGATCTCGATGTCGAAAACGTCGATACCGGCGAATTTCTTGAAGAGGACGGCCTTGCCTTCCATGACGGGCTTGGAGGCGAGCGGTCCGATATTGCCGAGGCCGAGCACGGCCGTGCCGTTGGAGATGACGGCGACGAGGTTGGAGCGTGCCGTGTAGTCGTCGGCGGCTGCCGGATCGTCCTTGATGGCGAGACAGGGGGCGGCGACGCCGGGCGAATAGGCAAGCGCCAGATCGCGCTGGTTGCCGAGCGGCTTGGTGGCCTGAATCTCCAGTTTCCCGGGACGGGGATAGCGGTGATAGAAAAGCGCCTGTTCGTCGAGATCAGCGGTCGGGTTTGCAACTTGCGGCTTGTTCTTGTCCTGAGAAGTCATCGGTTCACCGGCAATTCCTGTCTTCACTTACTCCTTGTCGTCATACACGAATTGGCCGCGAGTGGTAGACTTTAGTTCCGTGATCCCCTGTCCGCGCGGAATGCATGGGCGAACCGGCGATCCACCGCAAATCTTCCGATGTCATCTTCCTGAAATACGAGTCTGATTTAGCGCTCATCAGACAGCGAAGAGGACCGTGCCGTGGAAGACGTCAGCGAAACACGCCATTTCAGGACCCTGTTCATCTCGGACGTCCACCTCGGATCGAAAGCCGCCAAGACCGACTTTCTCCTGGATTTCCTGCGTACGCACGAGGCCGACACCATCGTCCTGGTCGGCGATATCGTTGATGGCTGGCGACTGAAGCGCAGCTGGTACTGGCCGCAGTCCTGCAATGACGTCGTGCAGAGATTGTTGCGCAAGGCGCGCAAGGGCACGCGTATCATTTATATCCCCGGCAATCACGATGAATTCATGCGCGACTTCCCGGGCATTCACTTTGGCGGCATCGAAGTGGCCCAGCGCATTGTGCACGAAATGGCCGATGGCAAGAAGTATCTGGTTCTGCACGGCGACGAGTTCGACGTCGTCGTTCGCAACGCCCGCCTGCTCGCCTATCTCGGGGACTGGGCCTATGACACGGCGATTGCCATAAACATCATGCTGGCGGCCGTCCGCCGTCGTCTCGGCATGCCCTACTGGTCTTTTTCGGCCTGGGCCAAGCTGCAGGTGAAGCATGCGGTAAACTTCATCGGCGAATTCCAGCGCGTGGTGGCTGACGAGGCGCGCCGCGCCGAGGTCGACGGTGTCATCTGCGGCCACATCCATCACGCTGTCATGGAAGACATCGACGGGATCCACTACGTCAACACCGGTGACTGGGTCGAGAGCTGCACGGCGATTGCCGAGCACCCGGATGGCCGACTGGAACTGATCTCGTGGAGCGACAAGGTCAGCGAGGCACCGGCCGGCAAGCGGGCGAGCAAGCTGGTACCGATTCTCTTGCCGAAGCCCCTTACGGAGCCGTCCCAGGACGACGGCGTGCGCGCCGCCTGACGCGCTCGCTGTTGCAAAGCGGTCATGACTGCGTGCAATCGGGCGGGAAAACGAAATTAACATTTTGCAAAGGATTTCATCGCGGGCATCGATGGTTATAGTGTGCAGCCATCTGTCACGTGATTTGCGGATCCGGATCATCCCGGCGCGAATTTGGAAGTAGTCGCCACTTTGAGTCCGGTTGAGCCCGAAAACGCCCGTATTGAGATCGAGGATCAGCCGGACGGCAACGCTCGGCTGATCCGACTTGTCGGTCGCTGGAAGAACAACAGCCTGAGTGCGATGATCAAATCGGCCGGGCCGCTGGTGGAATCCAGCGCGACAGGCCGCGAGACTGTAGATCTCGGCGCAGTCTCCGAAATGGATACGGCCGGAGCCTGGCTGATTAGGCGTTTCGTGACGGAACGGCGCGCTCGTGGCGGCACGGTCGAGATTGTCGGCGGCACCGCTGGCATGCGCGAGCTGATCGAGGCGCTGCCCGAAACGGTGACTGCTCCGGAAAAGCCGGTCGATCACCGCACCCGTTTCCAGCGCATTTTCGAACCTGTCGGGAAAGTCACACTCAACCTTTGGGGCGATCTGATCGCTATGATGTTCGTCCTCGGATCTGCGGTCCGCGGCGCGCAGACGAAGGCTGGACGCGGTTCCGGGGTTTCTCCGGCGTCCGTGGTCAACCAGCTTGACCACATGGGGGTGAGGGCGGTGCCTATCATTGTCCTCATGTCGTTCCTGATCGGCGCGATCATTGCCCAGCAGGGCGCGTTCCAGTTGCGCTATTTCGGAGCGGAAGTTTTCGTCGTCGATCTCGTCGGCATCCTGCAGCTGCGCGAGATCGGCGTGCTGCTTACCGCGATCATGATCGCGGGTCGTTCGGGCAGCGCCATCACAGCTGAAATTGGTTCGATGAAGATGCGTGAGGAGATCGATGCCCTGAAGGTCATCGGCCTCAATCCGATTGGGGTGTTGGTCTTCCCGCGTCTTGTCGCCCTGACGATTGCCTTGCCGCTGCTGACGATCGTCGCCAACTTCTCGGCGCTCTACGGTGCAGCGGTTGTGGTCTGGGCCTATTCCGGCATCACATTCGATGTCTTCGTCACCCGCCTGCACGAGGCGGTCGACTATTCGACGCTTGCGACCGGCATGATCAAGGCGCCGTTCATGGCGCTGATCATCGGCATCATCGCGGCTGTCGAAGGCATGAAGGTGGGCGGCAGCGCCGAATCTCTGGGTCGGCATGTGACAGCCTCCGTGGTCAAATCGATCTTCGTCGTCATTCTCGTGGACGGGCTGTTTGCCATGTTCTACGCCGCGATTGATTTTTGAGGGAGGGCCGGATGAACACCAGACCTTCTCACGATCGCGAGGTCATCCTGTCGGTGAAAGACCTGACGGTCGGCTTTGGCGAGAAGATCGTTCTCGACAAGCTGAACCTCGACATCTACCGCAGCGAGATCCTCGGCTTCGTCGGAGCATCCGGCGCGGGTAAGTCCGTTCTGATGCGCACTGTGTTGCGCCTCCTGCCGCGTCGTTCGGGCAAGATCGAGATCCTCGGCGCGGATTACGATGCCGTCGATGACCTGCAGCGCATGACACTCGACACACGGCTGGGGGTTCTTTTCCAGCACGGCGCCCTATTTTCCTCACTCACCGTGAAGGAAAACATCCAGTTGCCGATGCGTGAATATCTTGATCTGCCGCAGTGGTTGATGGATGAGCTTGCCTATCTCAAGATCGAGCTGGTCGGTCTCCATCCCGATGCTGCGGACAAATACCCATCCGAACTCTCGGGCGGCATGATCAAGCGCGCGGCACTTGCGCGTGCGCTGGCGCTCGATCCCGATCTCGTCTTTCTCGACGAGCCAACCTCCGGTCTCGACCCGATCGGGGCCGCGGAATTCGATGAACTGATCGCACAACTGCGCGATACGCTTGGATTGACCGTCTATATGGTGACCCACGATCTCGACAGCCTGTTCTCCGTCTGCGACCGTATTGCGGTGCTCGGGCAGAAGAAGGTTCTGGTCGAGGGGACGCTGGACGATATGCTCGCCTTCGATGATGCGTGGGTGCAATCCTATTTCCGGGGCAAGCGTGCCCGTTCCATTCCCCGGTCGGAGCAATCCGCCGGGCATCCGGTAGAGTGAGCCATGGAAACCAAAGCCAATTACGCGATCGTCGGTTTTTTCACGATGCTGGTCATCGGGGCCGCCTTCGGGTTTGTCTATTGGATGGCGGAATATGGAAGAGGCGGAGAGATGGCGCCGCTTGCGATCCGCATCCCGGGCTCGGCCAACGGTCTGAGCATCGGCTCGCCCGTGCGCTTCAACGGCATCTCCGTCGGTTCGGTGCGCAATCTCTACATCGACAACGAGGATCCGAACTTCTCCGTCGCCTTCACCGAGGTGCGGGCTGATGCACCCGTCACGTCGGGCACGAAGGCCGTTCTGGAAATTCAGGGTTTGACAGGCGCAGCCTATGTCGAGCTTTCCGGCGGCGGCCCGGGCTCCGGTGACGCTATCCTGCAGCGCGCGCTCGATACAGGTGAGCCAGCCATTCTGATCGCCGACCAGTCAAGCGTGACCAATCTGCTCTCGACGGCAGACCGCATCTTGCAGCGCGCGGATGGCGCAGTCGCCGAGTTGCAGGGGTTCATCGAGGATGCGCGGGGGCCACTGACCAACACTGTCCGCAACGCTGAGACCTTTTCGAAATCGCTCGCAGACAATGCCCAGGGTATCGATGAATTCTTGAAGAGCGTCAGCGCTCTTTCGGATTCCGTCTCGGGCCTGTCCGGCCGCCTTGATTCAACACTGTCGGCGGCAGAAGATCTGTTTAGAGCGCTTAACTCCGACAAGATCGACCAGATCCTGACCAATACCGAAGAGGCAACCGCGAGCTTCGCGCAGGCCTCAAAGAGCATCGGGCCTGCGATCGACAGCTTCCGCGACACGGCAACCACTTTCCAGCGTTTCGGCAACAATGCTGATCAGACGCTTGAAAAGGTCTCCAGGTTGATCGATGCAGTCGACAGCCAGAAGGTCGGCCGCGTGGTCGATGATGTCTCAGTCGCGACCGCCGACGCGCGTCAGGCGATTGCTGGCTTCCGGGACCTGTCGGACAGCATTACCGGCCGCAAGGATGATATCGACCGGGCGATCGACGACTTCACGCAGCTTGCCAACCGTCTGAACACCTCGTCCCAGCAGGTCGACGGGATCCTTAGGAAGGTTGATGCGTTCCTTGGCTCGGGTGATGCGAATTCTCTCAGCGTGGAGGCTCGGAAAACGCTTGAAGCCATCCGCATGACAGCCGAGAACCTCAACGCCCAGATCGGACCCATTGCGGCCAACCTGCAGCGCTTCTCGGCGACGGGTCTGCGCGATATCCAGACGCTGGTGAACGATACACGAAACACCGTTCGCGGGCTGAACGACGCAATCACAAACTTCGACCAAGACCCGCAGCGCCTGCTCTTCGGCGGCGATACGGTGAAGGAATTCGACGGACGGACGCGCCGATGAGGATGATCTCCGGAAAGGACTATGTTATGCAAAGGTTCGGAGCCCGGGGTTCTGCCGCCGTCCGCTTTCGCCGTGTGATTTCAACTTCGGTTCTCGTGCCGATGCTCGGGCTCGGGCTTGTCGCCTGCGGCTCCAATGCCGTCAACGACACCTTCGATCTCACTGCGTCGGTGAGCGAGGTCGCCACGACCGCAAGCGCCCGCAACAGGCAATTGCTTGTCGCCGACCCATCGGCGCTCAAGGCGCTCGACAGCGAGCAAATCCTGGTGCGCGTATCCGGTGCCGAAATCCGTTATCTGTCTCAGTCGCAGTGGAGCGACCGATTGACCCGCGTCGTGCAGTCCAAGCTCGTCGAGGCGTTCGAGAATACCGGACGGCTTGCCGGCGTCGGCAAACCCGGCCAGGGCCTTGCCATCGACTTCCAGCTGATCACCGATGTTCGGTCCTTCGAGATCTCGGCGGAAGGCGGTGACCGCGGCGTCGTCGAGATTTCGGCCAAGCTGCTCAATGATCGCAATGGTACGGTGAAGGCCCAGCGGGTTTTCCGCGCCGAGGTACCGTCTACCGGCTCTGACAACGCAGCTTATGTTGCAGCACTCGACAGGGCTTTCGCCCGCGTGACGGCCGACATCGTCGCGTGGACGTTGCAATCGATCTGACTCACGGCAGTTCCCATTCCGTCGAATAAGAGAAAACCCCGGATCAAGCAAATGATCCGGGGTTTTCTGTTTCTTAGGTCGGAGCCGGATGACCGGCTCCTGGATCGATGGCTTATCAGCTGAAACGGCCTGCCGCATGGGCGAGCATGGTGTAGACCTTGCCCGTGTCCGAGGTCAGGTAGGACTGGGTAATCGACTTGTCGCGATCGGTGCGGGCAACGTCAGAAAGCAGCTTCTCGAAATCGGCGATGTAGCGATCCACGGCGACCCGGAATTCCGGCTCGCGGTCATACTTGCGCTTGATCTCGTCGAAGGTCTGCTGGCCCTTCAGCGTGTAGAGGCGACGGGTGAAGATGTCGCGCTCGCCGCGCTGGTAGCGGCGCCACAGGTCGACCGAGGCGTCGTGGTCGATGGCACGGGCGATGTCGACCGAGAGCGAGTTCAGCGATTCGACCATGTGACGCGGATTGCGGGTGTCACCCTGGCGCGCCGGCTGGCTTTCGGCGACCGGGCGCTGCGGGGCAGGGGCCGGGCGGGTCGGAGCAGCTTCCTGCGGCTCCTCACGCGAGGCACCGCGCAGCAGGTCGCTGATCCATCCGCCGCCTTCGGCGCGTGTCGTGGGCGTGCTCTGCTGGCCGTAGGCTTCAGTTGCGCCGAGGCTGCCGCGCAGGCCGAGAGGTTCTGTCTGACGCACGGGCGGCTGTGGCTGCGGCGCTGCTGCAGCAGCCGGCTGACGGCGTACCGGTTCAGGCTGGGCTTCGGCCAGGCGGCGGGCGACCGGCTCAGAGATTTCCAGCGTCTGGCTGGTCCGGCCAACAAGCTGCGAGATGTCCTGCAGGGCCTTGATCTGCTCGGCCACGGCACGACGCATCTGGGCTGCACTTTCCTTCGCTTCTTCGGGCAGGTCGAAGGCGCCGCGCTTCAGTTCGTTGCGCGTCAGGTCGAGTTCCTTGCGGATATCGACGGCCGAGCGGCGGATCTCGTCGGTGGCGCCTGTGAAGCGGGCAACGGCCTCGCTGACGGCTTCCTGCATGGCCTGGCGCAGGGCAGCGGCTGCCCCTTCCGACTTGCGACCGGCTTCGCCGAGCAGGTGGTCGATATCGTTCAGCGAGACTGCCAGTCCGCCACGCAGGCGGTTTGCCAGTTCGCCCGAACGCTTTTCGGCCTCGGACAACGTCTTGTCGATGGAAACCTGCGCTTCCTGTTCGGCAGACAGCAGAGCATTACGCATGTTCGCGGCAGTGATCTGCGCTTTCTTCTCGGTCTCACCGAGCATCTGTCCGACGTCGGAGAACGAGGCCTGAACGCTGTCACGCATGGTAGCAGCCGTCGACTGAGCGCGCTTTTCGGTCTCGCCGAGGATCTGGCCGATATCGGAGAAGGAGGCCTGGACGCTCTGACGCAGGTTGCCAGCCATCTGGCCGGAACGCTGCTCGGCGCGATCGAAGGCGGTCTCGACCATCGTGCCGAGGGTCTGCATTGTCGTTTCGATTTCTTCCGAGCGCTTGACGAGGCCGATCGAGAGATCGCGGAGAGCCTGCTGGCGTTCTTCGAGCGTGCCCACGAGGTTCGACTGGGCGGCCGACAGGAGTTCGGAGGCCTTGCCAAGTACCTGGGTGTGGTCGCCGAAGCGGCTGACGATCGACGATACCTGCTGCAGTGTCTCGCCGGAAACGGCGGTAAGACGGCCGAGCTTGTCGTCAAGCAGGCGGTTCGAGGTGGACAGCATGTCGGTGGCCTGGTTGGCCGTTTCGCTGAAGCGGTTGGCCGTGGCGCCGAGGCGGCTGTCGAGCGAGCCGATGCTCTGGACAGCCTGATCGATCATCGTGGAGAGCCCGGCATTGCTGTCGCCGAGGCGTTCGATGAGCTGCGAGGCACTGGCAACCAGGTTCTGTTCGGCAGAGCCGAGGGTTGCCACAGCGCGGTCGGTGCGCTGGCTGATCGCATCGACGAGGGCTGCGTTCTCGGCGCGCAGGCGCTCCGCGCTCTGTTCGGCTGCAGCCGCGATCTGCTCGGCGGCTGCACGACCGGTCTCGGCATAGGAGGCGACCACAGGGGCTGCCTTCTCGTCGATGAGGCGCGAGAGTTCGGCGGAGCGCGTCGAGAGCATGGAGTTCAGCTCGCGGGTGCGGTCATCGAGCACCGAGCGGATCGAATTGCCGCGGGCTTCCAGCGCCTTCTCCACCGCGTTCATGGTGGTGGCAAGCTCCTGGGTATTGCCTGAAATCGCGTCGCGGATGGAGTTTCCGCGAGCCTCAAGTGCCTTCTCTGCCTCGTTCATGGCAGCGGCGAGTTCCTGCGTGTTGCCGGAAATTGCTTCACGGATTGCGGCTGCGCGTTGCTCCAGCGTGGTGCTCACTTCGCCGAGAGTGCCCGAAAGGTTGGCCACCTGGGCGCTGACGAGCGCTTCTGCCTGGTTCACCTTGTTGCTGATGACATCGCCGGCCTGGGAGAAGGTTTCGGCGATCGTCGCAGCCTGTCCGGCGAGGCGGTTCTGGGTGTCGGTGATGCGACGCGCCAGGTCGTCCGAGCGCTCCTCGACCGTGCGGTTCAGTTCGGCGCTGCGCTCGCCGATCTGCTCGGCAAACTGCGAGGTGGTGGCCGCCAGGCGATCGACCGAACGCTGAGCCTCGGCATCGAGGTCACGGGCAGCGTCGGTGACGGCGCTGCGCAGTGCGGTTGCAAGACCGGCTGCCTTGCCTTCGATGGTGCGATTGACGTTTTCGAGGCCGATGTTGAGAGCGCGGTCCATGGTCGCCAGGCGCTCTTCGATGACCGGCGTGCGGCTGTCGAAGGTTTCGGCGACACGGGTGGTGCCTTCATCGAGAACCTGAGCCACGCGCATGCTGGCTTCTGCGCCAACACGTTCGATCGTCGCGACCTTGTCGTCGAGGCGGGCAGCGAACTTTTCGCCGGCATCGTTGACGCGGGCATCGACGCCATCAAGGCCATTGCGCAGACGGTCTTCCAGTGTGCCGAGGCTCTGTTCGATGCGGGTGCTGGTTTCGTCGAGGCGGCTGGTCATGCCGGAGACGGACTGTTCGACCGTGCCAGAGAAGCCCTGCGCCGAACGGGTGATGTCGTCGGCGGCGTCGCGGATCTGTTCCGTCAAGGCGCCGGCGGTGCCACGCAGGCGCTCGTCCAGGGCACGGCTCGATTCGTCGATCGCCTTGCGCAGGCTTTCCTCGTGATCCTCAAGGCTCATTTCGAGCATGCCGGCGCTCGCGGCGACGGAGGCGCCGATCGATGTCGCATGTTCGCCGAGGCTCAAATCGAGCGCATCGCGCGCCTCGCCAATGGCTGCCGTGATTGCCTGTGTCCGGTCGTCGAGGGTGGCGCGGATCCGGTCATGGGTGTTGACCAGACGGTCGTCGATCGCGTTGACGCCCTGGTCGATCGTCTGGGCGATGCGGTCGGTGTTTTCGCCAAGCGTCGTTGCGAGTGCGCCGGTTGCGGCATCCAGACTGGAGCGCAGGTAGGCGCCGGTCTCGGCGATACGGCCGTCGATGTCGTTGACGCCGGACTTCAGCGTTTCAGCGATCTGGCTCGCATTGTCGGCAACGGTGTTTGATATATTGCTCGAAGCGGTCGTGAGCAGGGTGTCCAGCTGCTGCTGGCTCGCACCCAGTCGGGTTTCGAGCTCGGAGATGCCGTTGGTGACGGTTTCCGCGATACGGCCGGAACCTTCGCCGAGGCTGCGCTCGATGTCGCCGGTGGCATCTTCGAGCGTCGAAGTGAGGTAGGAGGTGTGGCTGGCAAGCGAAAGCTCCAGACGTTCCTGGTTTTCGCCATAGGCACTGCGGATCGCCTCGGCCTTCTCGGTGAAGGCTGCATCGATGCGACGGTCGGCATCGGCGACGGTGTCGATGATGGCGGAGGCGCGCTGCGTCAGCGTCTCGTCGATCCGGCGCTGGCTGTCGTTCAGCGTCTCGGAGAGATCCTGGGTACGGGCGGTCAGCGTCAGGTCGAGTTCGAGGCTCTTGGTGTTGAGAGCGTCGATCAACTGCTCACTCTGACCTTCGACCAGGCTCGCAATGCCACGCGCCTTGGTGTCGAGGGTCTCGGCGAAACGATCCTGATTGGTTTCAAGCGCATTGACGATATGCTCGGCTCGGGTCGAGAGCGTTTGCTCGAAGCGCGACTGGTTGTCGGTGAGCGCGTTGTAAAGTGAGCCACTGCGCTCTTCCATGACCTGGTCGATCCGCTTCTGGGCGTTTTCCAGGCTCTCGGTCAGAGCCGCCGCGCGTGCCGACATCGCTTCCGCGATTTCCTGGGCGCGGTCGGACATGGAGCTGTCAAGCATTTCCTGGCTGGTGCTCAGCGTCATCGCGAGCGCGAGCGACTGGTCCGTCAGCGTCGAGCCAAGGCGCTCGATGCTCGTGCTCAGGATGCCGCTGATCGAGTCCGTTCCGCCGTTCACCGTCTCATTGATGCGGGCAAGGCTTTCCATCAGCTTGGAATCGAGCGATCCCGAGCGCTGGTCGAAGGCGCTGGCGAACTCGGCAACCCGCTGGTCGAAGGTTGCGTTGATCTGGCCAATGGTGGTCTGGAAGCGATCCTCGAACAGGCCCGAACGCAGGTCGAGATCGACAATCGCATCGTCGGCGCTTGCCTGCAGGCTCTGGCGGAAGCTGCGGCCACGCTCGTCGAGCGAGCTGTTGAGGCGTCCGAGCACGTCTTCGAGCGACGAGGTGATTGCGCTTTCGCTGCCCTTCAGGGTTTCGGCGATGTCACGGGTGCGCTCGACCAGCGTCTCGTTCAGCTGGCGGGCGCGCTCGTTGAGGGCCGCGTTCAACTTCTCCGTGTTGGCGTCAAGCGTTGAAGCTCGGGTCGCGAATTCACCGAGAAGTTCGCGACCGCGTTCGCTGAGGGTTGACGACAGCGACTTGAGCTGGGTGTCGAACTCGCTGGACAGAGACATGCCGGACGCGGCCAGCGTCTGGACCATGTTCTCGGTCTTGTGCGCGAGCAGGGAACCGAGTGCGGTCACGGCCGCATCGGACTTCTCCATGATCGTTGCCGCGCGCATGTCGATCATCGAAGCAAAAGCCTCGCCCGATGTCTGCAGGCGGACAGAAATCTCTTCGGTCGCGAGTGACAGCTCTTCCTTGAGTTGCTCATGGGCGCCGACGATCGAGGAGCGGATGCGCTCGGCGTGGTTGACGATCGCGTCGCGCTCGGCGCCGAGTTCGTGAACCAGTCCGCGGACGCGTAGTTCGTTGTCGGTGTAACTGCGTTCGAGCGCTGTCACCTCGGAATGAACAAGCGTTTCAAGCTCCGTGGCGCGCGCAATGGTGCGTTCGATGCCTTCGTTCATCGCAGAGACTTCGCGACGGACGGCCTGGCCGACGGTCATGATGCGTTCGGAAGCGATCGTTTCGGGTTCGGCAAGGCGAAGCGCCACTTCCGCCATCGAGCGGGCCGCATTGCGCAGGTCATGGGCGCGGGCCATCATGATCGCGAAAGCGAAAAACAGCATGATCGGCAGGAAGGTGCCGACGACGATGGCGACGACGCCCGGCATGGCAACGATGTCGGCGATCGATTCAGCCTGCCAGATCGCTCCACCGTAAAGAAGTTGGGTAAGGCCGAGGGCGCCGAGAACCCAGAGTGCCGAAACGACGGCGGCATTGCGCAGAGCAGAGGTCAACGACGCACCGTCCAGCGACTTCAGAATGGCTGATGGTGTGCGGCGAGAGCCATCATTGGCCGGTGCGAAGGCGGGCGCCTTGGGGGCCGGTTCGGGATTGAGTTCGCCGGCGCGGGCCGATCGCCGCTCGATCGTCTTCTTTGCGGCGGAACGCGGGATACTATCGGACACATTTGCCTCCGGGGCGCGTGCTTGAGACCGTGCCTTGGTTGGCGCGGCGGCTTCCTCACCGTCGAAATCGATGCTCAGGGCCGCCTCGAGAGCCTGGAACGCGTTCTCGTCGATCGAGTCGGTCTTCTTGTTCGCCATAGGGTTACGCCTCGTTACCGCTTACTCTCGGGAGGACGGATTGAAGCGGCGATGCCGCTCATCGCCATGCCGTATCCGGACCTCACCGTTTACCTGAAACTCCGCCTGCCGCCACGCCAGACGAAATTCCTTCTTTTACAGTGCGGCCACTGACAGCCGGCGTTCCCGCCGGAAGTTCTAGCACCGACTGGCTTGCGGGCAAAGTTCACGCACTTTTGCCCAATCAACCGTATCGTACTGACACATTTGGTCATCCGATACAATTAACGCGCTTTCGGGGTGCCTGCTGCTGCAGCTCTTGTTAACAGTATTTCAATCAAGGTTGCGGCTGAAAAGCCAGTCTGCGTCGGGGTTTAGTTTCCGTTAACCATACCTCAAGCTTTTTGCCGCCATCGCCCGCATTTTTAACGCGATGCCCATGGGGCGGCCGCAAACTGGCGGCAGCAAAGAGCAAGAAATCAGGATCAAGGGCATGGCAGCAGCAGTCAACATTGCATTCGAGGCTCCGGACAATCTGCATGGCCTCACTCCGGCGCAACAGCGTCCGATCGACCTCGTGCATCTGGCGACCCAGACGAAGGGGGACAAGGCGGTGGAGAGCGAGATCCTGCAGATCTTCGCGCGTCAGGCTCGCGGTTGCCTTGTGGCGCTCTCCAGTGGTCGCAGCAAGGTCGAGGTCAAGGCCGCCGCCAATCGCCTGCGCAACGCTGCCATGGCCGTTGGCGCGCTGCGGGTTGCGTCTGCAGCAGATCTCGTCGAGACCAAGGGCGCCAATGCGGATGCTCTGGCATCCGTCGCAGCCGCCGTGCTCGAAGCAGAGCACTTCATTTTGAAGCTGGCCCGCTGAGCACGAAACCATAACGACGCGAAGCGATCCTATGATCGCTTCGCCGTGAGTTGACTGACTTTCCGATTTGGGAGATGACTTCGCCGGTTTTCACAAGGCGAAGTCTGGACAGGAACTCATGGCAAACATCAGCATCATCGCATTCGACGGCACACGTTTCGACATCGCGGCAGCCGACGGCTCCACGGTCATGGAAAACGCCGTCCGGAACTCGGTCCCCGGGATCGATGCCGAATGTGGCGGTGCCTGCGCCTGTGCCACCTGTCATGTCTATGTCGATGATGCATGGTCCGAAAAGGTCGGCCAGCCGTCGGCTATGGAAGAGGACATGCTGGACTTCGCCGTCGACGTTCGCCCGACCTCGCGGCTTTCCTGTCAGATCAAGGTGACGGCGGCCCTCGAAGGGCTGGTCGTCCATGTGCCTGAGCGCCAGGGCTAAGCACGCCTGTCAGCGCTACCCGTGCCAAAAAAGCCCCGCTTTCGTGAAAACGAAAGCGGGGCAAGGGGGCGCATCGCCAAACAGGCGAGGGAGGAAGCACCTGTGGCACCAGGACGCGCCGGGAGAACGGGGAAATCGGTTACGCTCATGCAACGTATTCGATGACACTTATATTTCAGATTTGTATCAAGGGCCACGCCCAGAAATCGCCGGTTATTCACAGGCCATGACGCAAGCTTCGGTCAAGCCGAAGCGTCGCAGCAACACTTCCCCTCGGAATTCAGGGGTAATTTCTACTGATTTTCCCGGGATTCGCGGCGGTAGCGCAGGATCCGCTGCATGCGATCCTGAAAATTCTTCGCCTCTACAAGATCGAATCGCATCTGCGCCGTGTCATGGGCTGCTGTCACTTCGTCGGTGACGACCGCGACCCGATCCTGCAGGATCTCGCAATTGCGCTCCGGCCGCAGCTTCATCAGCCTCTGTTCGAGCAGTTTTGCATGCTGGCGCGCGATTTCGGCATGACGCTCTTCATGACGCTTGATGTCGGCCGACAGGGCGTCCCACAAGAGCGCCATCTCGGTTGATGCGCGTTTGCGGTTCTTCCACCGCGGCAAGATGAGCTTTGTTTCGACGGTGACACGCACGTCGTCGATCGCGCAACGGGTTCCGCGGCGCGTGTAGGTCAGGTCGCCGCCGAAGCGGATCTGGGTGGCGCCAGGATGGCGACTGCCGCTTGACTGGGTGAAGGGCCCCTTGCGCGACAGTTCTGCATCGAGTTCGGCTGCCGTGCGGCCGCCGATCTGAAAATAGGTGATGGACTTCTGGACGACGACGTCCGCGCTGGCTGAGAGCGGCAAGGATATGCCGGTCAGGACCGCCATGATCACGGCAGCCCGAAGACGGCGGGAGTGCTTCATTCTTTTTTCCGCAATGTTGTATTCGCCGCGCCCTTGGGGCATAGCCAACCCGGTCTGCACTATTGCAGCTTCATGCTTTTCCGTCGAGGGGTCCGAAGGTCTGGTGGCCAGAGTTGAGCATACAATTTGGCGTGTAGGACAGGGGCGCACGCTCGACCTTGCCGAGCGCGGCGCGATCATGGCCATCGTCAATGTGACGCCGGATTCCTTTTCCGACGGCGGTCTGCACAACACCGTCGATGCGGCCGTCCGGCACGCGCTGGCTTGCGTCGATGAGGGTGCCCGGATCCTCGACATCGGAGGGGAATCGACGCGCCCGGGTGCGGCCGAAGTCAGCGTCGAAGAGGAAATCGCCCGGGTCGTCCCGGTGATCGCAGCACTCCGTGAGCAGACCGACGCGCTCATTTCCATCGATACCTATCGAGCGGCCACCGCCAGAGCGGCGGTCGAGGCCGGCGCGCATATCATCAACGACGTGCATGGCTTGCAGCGGGAGCCCGACATCGCGAAGGTCGCGGCAGAGTACGGCTCCGGGCTTTGCATTATGCATACCGGCCGCGGTCGCGAGAAGCTGACTGATCCGATCGCCGATCAGCGGCATTTTCTCGCGCACTCGCTTGCGATTGCCGAGCGGGCTGGCGTGATGCGCGAAACAATCGTGCTCGATCCGGGTTTCGGTTTCGCCAAGGAAAGCCCGGAGGAAAACATGGAGCTCATCGCGCGCTTCGAGGAATTGCACGACTTCGGTTTGCCGCTGTTGGCTGGCACGTCGCGCAAACGTTTTCTCGGCGCGTTGACCGGCCGTGATGCCGCCGACCGGGATATCGCAACTGCGGCGACGACTGTAGCGCTCCGATTGAAGGGCGCCTCCGTTTTCCGGGTGCACAATGTCGCGATCAACCGGGATGCTCTGATCATGGCCGATGCTATGCTCGCGACCGAGCGGCGGATCGCTGCAAGGAAGGATCAGACTGTATGAGCGGTGTTTTCACCATCACCCTGAAGAATTGTGCCTTCTTCGCCCATCATGGCGTTTTTCCGGAGGAGGCGGTGCTCGGACAGCGTTTCTTCGTAGATGCAGAGTTCGACGTCGACGCGATTGCTGCTGCAGAGACCGATACGCTCGATGGAACGGTGCATTATGGTATCGCCTTCGAGGTGATCCGCGACATCGTCACCGGCAGCCGACGGCAGTTGATCGAGGCGCTGGCGCTGGCCATTGCGCGCGGGCTGCTCGACCGTTTCCCCGAAATGCTGCGCTGCCGGATCACGGTGCGCAAGCCGAGTGCGCCGATCGCCGGCATCCTCGACCATGTGCAGGTGAGCATTGAGCAATTCAGAAATTAAGCGCTGGCAGGCCGCCACACTTGGGCTCGGCGGCAATGTCGGTGATCCCGTCACAGCGATGGCCGAAGCGCTGCGCCGTCTCGACCAGCGGTCGGATTGCCGCGTGGTCTCCGTGTCGCGTCTCTATCGTACGCCGCCTTGGGGCAAGACGGATCAGGCCGATTTCTACAATGCCTGCGCGGCGGTCGAGACGCTTCTCGAGCCTCAGGAACTGCTGGCTGCCTGTCTGGAGATCGAGCGGACGATGAAGCGTGTGCGCGTCGAGCGCTGGGGGCCGCGGACCATCGACATCGACATCCTGACCTTCGGTGATCGGGTCATTGATGCGGAGCATCTGAAGATTCCTCATCCGCGGATGACGGAGCGCGCCTTTGTACTGATGCCGCTTGCCGATATCGATGCGCAGCTTCACGTGAAGGGGCGGGCGGTCGCTGACTGGCTCGCGGAAGTCGATCGTACCGGCATTGCCGTCGCAAACGAAAACCGCGCCTGGTGGCGCGGTTGAACTTCTAGTCGAAGGATAACGGGCGGATCAGTCGTTCTCGGCCATGGCGGTTGCCTGGCGGTTCAACTTGAGGCCGATCACAGGAATCATCCGGTCTTCGACCTTCACCGAAATGGTGATGTTCATCGCATCGCCCTCTTCGAGGCGCGCGACCATGGCGCCGTTCAGCTTGGCGCGATTGATGCCCATGACCGCACGGTTGCCGGTGACCTGACCTGAGACGATATCAAGGCCCTTGCCGTCTGCGCCATCGAGGAACTGGCCCTTGTAGCTGCCGCCGGCCTGGGAAATCACCGCTGACATCGGCTGGCTGAACATACCAACGCGGCAGGTGCCGTCGAGCTTCAGGCCCGTTTCCTTGCCCTCGGCCGGCAGGCCGATGAGATTGCAGGTGAACTTGGTACCCTTGTATTTGCCGGCAACGATCTCGCCCGGGCCCTTCCAGGATCCAGCGACGGATTCGAAGAAGCGCTTGTCGCGCGATGCAGCATCAGCGACCGTGACCGGCATCAGCGCGGCAACGGCAAGGATCGCGGCGCAACGGCCGAATGTCGAGGAGCGAGAGAACATCGATTTGCCTTGGTACGAGAAACCAGAAACCCCGCAAAGACCCTAGCGGAAAAATGGTTAATGCATCCTTGCAAATACTCTCAAATCGAGAGCTCGACAATCGGCAAATCACACTGGTTTCCCGGGTGTGGCCCGTCTGCCTCACCCGGTCTTTGTTCCATCCTTGCCCGTCATCGACGGCGTTAGGTCACCAATGAAGTCGCCGATGCCGGGGCGCTTGGCTGCGCGAAACGGCAAGGGCCGGCAGAGATCCATGGCGGCGATGCCGATTCTGGCAGTCATCAGGCCGTTAATTACCCCTTCACCCAAGCGGGTCGACAGGCGCGCCGCAAGGCCGTGACCCAGCACTTGCTGGGCAAGGCCATCACCGACTGCGATGGAGCCTGTCACCGCGAGATGGGCGAAGACGTCGCGGAGCAGCCGCAGCATGCCGAGCGAGCCGGGGCGGCCGCCGTAGAGATCCGCCATGCCGCGGACGAGGCGCACCACCTCGAATAGGACATAGGCGAGGTCGACCACGGCGCGGGGGCTGACGGCCGTGACCACCGAAACCCGCTTGGCCGAATTCAAGATCAGGGCACGCGCCTTGGCATCGAGCGGCGACAGCAATTCCCGTTCGGCAAGCTCGATCAGCTGCGGTGCATCGATGATATCGTCTTCGACAGCCGCGAGCGTCTTCTGGCCGCGCGCAGTCTCGGCACGATGCGCAACGAGCGCGGTCAATTTCTTCACGACCGTGGCCGCCTGCTTCCGCTTGCCGCTCTCGGCCGCTGCTTCCGCTTCAACCTTCATGTCTTGAACGGTATCGAGGCGCCAGAGCCCGACGAGCTCGCGCCCGACCGCGACCATCAGCGCCAGAAGCCCGATGACCAGTGCGCCAATGGCGAGGTAGCCGAGCCAGTCGGCTCGAGCGAAGAGATCCGTGATCAGGCGGTCGACCCAAAGGCCAAAGGCGAGCGACAGGAGGAGCCCGAAGGCACCGGTCGCAAGCTTGGCGAAGGAGAAACGTCTGCGGCGCGGTTCAGCGACGGGCACTTCGGGCAGGGCCTCTGTTGCTGCGATGAAGGGATCCTCGTCGTCAGGCACGATGACCACGTCGCCGGCAAAGCTCCGTGGCGCGCGATTTTTAGCTGCAAGGGTGCGCGGCGCCTCTGGCTCGACGGTGAAGGCTGCCGGCCGCCTCTGGGGATCAGAGTGGGATGACGGAGATGGGCCGGTCGGAGGCACGGTCGGTTTCTTCATGCGAGACGGTCTCCGAGCAGGAATTGCAGCGCCCGGTCGAGGCGGATATGCGGCACGGACAAAGTGATGCCCTGCTTCTCGTCCAGTTCCGGTGGCCTGAAGCGCACGATGCTCAGATCGGGCAGGGCGGCGGAGGCGTCGTTTTCGTCGACCGAGCGGAAATAGGCTTCCGGATCGCGCGGCAGATCGCCGGGGAATACCGCCGTCTTGCGTTTGCCGTCGAAGAGTTCGTCGCCGATGCGCTCACCGGCCATCGGAGTTCCGACGATAACCGGCAGATCGTGGCCGTCCTGCTTCACATTGGCTTCGCGGGTCGCTCGCACGGAGGCCAGCGCCATGACCTCGATGCCGGCACCGCTCATGCCGATCGTCTTTATGGCGCGGTTGACGAGGCGTCGGGTGAGGATCTCCAGCCTGTCATGGCTTTCGTGGTGCAGATGGTCCGCCTTGGTGGCGGCAACCAGCACCCGGTCGATCCGGCGGCGCACGAGGGCCGTCAGCACATTGGTGGAGCCGGCACGGAAGCAGGCGAGCACGTCGCCGAGCGCCCGTTCGAGATCCTGGACCGCTTCGGGGCCGCGGTTGATTGCCTGGAGCGCATCGACGAGCACGATCTGGCGGTCGAGCCGAGCGAAGTGTTCGCGGAAAAAGGGTTTGACTACGACGGACTTGTAGGCCTCGAAGCGGCGCTCCATCATCGCCCGCAGCGACCCCTTGGGCGCGCGGCCTTCTGGCAGGATGGGAAGAGGAGCAAAGGTCAGGGCCGGCGAGCCATCAAGATCGCCCGGCATCAGGAAACGACCGGGCGGTAGCGTGGACAGGGATCGCTCATCCGACTTGCAGAGCCGCAGATAGGTCGTGAAGGCTTCGGCGAGGCGCTTTGCCGTCATCTCGTCGGCCGGCCCATCGGGATCCACCGCCGCTGCGAGCGCCAGCCACTCCCGCGCCAGTTCCGCGCGAACGCCCGAGCCCGCGAGGTTCACGGTGTTTTCGGAGAAGGTCCGATAGTCTTGGCCCAGCAAGGGCAGGTCGAGAAGCCATTCGCCGGGATAATCGACAATGTCGATCGACAGCTTTCCCGAAGACAGCATCCGGTTCCAGGTGCTGGCGCTCTTATATTCGATCGTCAGCCGCAATTCCGAGATCGCACGGGTCGAGTCAGGCCACACCCGCTCCTCGACAAGCGCGCGGATGTGATCCTCGTACTGGAAGCGCGGCACGGCGTCATCGGGTTGCTCCTGAAGTGTTGCACCGGTCATGCGCCCGGACCGAAGCGGCTCGAACAGCGGCAGGCGACCGCCATGCAGGAGATTGTGCACCAGCGACGAGATGAAGACGGTCTTGCCCGCCCTGGACAATCCGGTCACACCGAGCCGGATTGTCGGATTGACCAAATGGGCGGCGCGGTCGGCGAGATTGTCGAATGCGATCGCAGCTTCGTCGGTCAGGCTGGTAAGAGAAGGGGGCAAGGCATCGTCCTGCAGAGACTGTGGCGGGTCTGGCTCGTCGGCGGCACGCGGCCGTCAACGCCATTTCTCTACATATAGGCGGGGCGTGCAGCGCAAAAAAGAGGCGGTCCTACGCGTCTTGGCTGATCTCGTCAGCCGACAAGAAAGTCCCGAAGCGCATAGGATTCCTCACTGACGGCGTCGATCACCGCGAGGCCGGAGGTTGGATAGCCTTCTGGCACGGTCCGCGCCATGACGTCGTTTCCGCACAGCCGTGCAAAGACTTCCTCGATGGCAGGGTTGTGACCGAGGAGCATCAGGGCCTCGACGCCGCGGCTCGAACCGACGATTTCCAGATAGGCCTCGGCGGGTGCATTGTAGAGTGCGTCGACATATCGGAACTCGACGAGGCCTGAGAAGACCCGGTTGATCGCCTCTGCCGTCTGTCGGCAACGCTTGGCCGTCGAGCATACCACCAGATCGGGGCGATACCCCCTGTCGGCAGCTGTTTCTGCCAGGATCTCCGCCTCGGCGAAGCCGGCATCCGAAAGTTTGCGGTCGAAATCGCGACCGCCTGGTTCGGCCCAACCGGATTTCGCGTGACGCAGCAGATAGATGCGCTGGGGAAGCTGAATGGAGGGCGTCATCCTGAAGGTGTCCACATGCGATGGGGCTTAAGAATTGACCTACCGGTTCTTAGGGCTCGCCGTCAACTATGCCGCATCGAGGCCAGCATCAACCTATCGCGGTGGAAGCGTATGTATCGGTCGACTGGGTGGAAGAAATTTATGCTTAAAAAATAGAAGTTTAGATGAAAAATGTAACAGATTTAAAAATGGCTTCGAAACAGTCAGAAGGCTTGAACCGGTTGCCTTGAAAGGATATACACCCGCCCATTGAGATGTTCTTCAGGAGAATCGCGTTGAGTGAGAAGATCAATCTTAGCAATTATGTGCTCTCGGAGGACGAAGAGTTCATGAACGCCAATCAGCGGGCCTATTTCAGGGCTAAGCTGATCGCCTGGAAAAACGACATCCTGCGCGAAGCGCGCGAGACGCTCGACCACTTGGCTGAAGAGAGCGCCAATCATCCCGATCTTGCAGACCGGGCTTCCTCAGAAACCGACAGAGCCATCGAACTGCGAGCCCGTGATCGGCAGCGCAAGCTGATTTCGAAGATTGACGCGGCGCTGCAGCGTATTGATGACGGGACTTACGGCTATTGCGAAGAGACCGGTGAGCCGATCGGCCTGAAGCGTCTGGATGCCCGTCCTATTGCGACGCTGTCGATCGAGGCGCAGGAACGGCACGAGCGCCGCGAAAAGGTCTACCGCGACGAGTGAGGTCGAAGCCTCGGTTAAACTTTCGGAACGAATTTAGACCCGCCATTGGCGGGTCTTTTCGATTCTGCGGCATGTTTTGATGCCGGAGCCACAACCCGTCACGGATTGCGGCTAGCGGACATTTCGCCAAAGATCCGGGCAATCTCGTTCTGTAGATTGGGCTCGGGAGTCGGCTGTGTGGTGTTGGATGTTGCGGTCGTTGCGCGGTTTGTTTCCGGCAGGATGGCGGCAATCGGTGGACGCGGTCTGTCAGCGCGGGTTTCCGGCAGGATCTGCGGAGTCTGAGGCACAGGCTGCGGTGCCGGGTCCGTGGCCAGATGCAGAGCCATCTCTTCTTCGAGGACACGTTCGAAATCGCTGATATCGCGCACTTCGGGTTCGCTCGACTTAGCGGCGGGCTGGCCTTCCACCTGCGGGTCGATATGTTGCGGTTCCACGAGACGCGCGCTGGCGGGCGTTTGTGCCGGCACGAGCACCCGTTGACGTGGCGCTTCCAGCAAATCTTCTGCGGCGGGCGTACCGATGACGCTTGGCGCTGCGACCGGAGGTTCGACCTTGATGTCTTCGACCTTGGGGGCATCAAGGTCGTTCCGCATGACTGGTTCGACCGGCTCAACCCTGAAAGCCTCGATTGGCGGTGTGCCGCTCGTTCTAGCCTCGGCGAGGCCTTCCACGCGGTCCATCACCGGCTCATTGTGGCGCGAGACCGGTTCGACGTCGATCGGGGCGATCGCGGTAGGCGCTGATGCGACCATCATCCGCTCAAGATTTGCGGTCGGTTGGACGGGCGACTGCTCGGCGGGCGGCACAGGGCGCGCGGTTGTCTCTACAGCGGGCGCCTGGACCCGAACCGGAGATGCCGTTTCCGGGCGTGCAGTCATGGTCGCTGCTGCCACGGGGGCCGCTGAGGCGGTCGCAACTGCTGCCACCGGCGCGGCTGTCACCACGTTTTCGAGATCAGGTTCCGGGCCACGCATCGGTGCGGCTTGCTGACGACGCGGCTCGGCGATTGGCGCATGAGTGGGCTGAGGATCTACCGCAGGTGAAACGGCTGCGGGCCGGGGCGTTTCCGGGGCTACCGGGCGTTTGGCCGGCGCTTCCGCTGCGACATTGGCCACAATGGCAGGGGAAGCCACTGTGGGGGATGCGATTGCCGGTGAGGCAGGTTCGGTGGCGGCAAGGGCCGGCCGAACAGTCGCCTCGGCCAGATCCTGTTGTTCCGCCAAAGCCTGGGGCTGGATCGGCCTTGCGCTGAGATAGGGGCGCTCATCGCCGATTCCGCTTTCGATCACGATGTCGGTCGGGCCGCCGATCATGACCAGATGTTCGACATTGTCGCGGCGGACCAGCACGATCCGGCGGCGGGTATCGACGGCAGCAGCATCCAGCACCTGCAGACGTGGCTGGCGGTTGCGACCGCCACGCACGAAAGGCGAGGGCGCCCGGTTGCGCAGGATCCAGAGCACGATGAACAGGCAGAGCAAAGCGAGGCTGACGCCGAGTGCCGCCACGAGAAACTTGTCGCCATAGGCGTTGATCAGCTCATCCAGCATGTGCGTGCTCCTTTTGACAAGCTTTCTGGCAGAAGACGGCTCCTTCCGCAATCTTGCGTGCGACCGCGCCCACGTTGCGGGGGCGAAAGGTCGGGCAAGATCGGTCAGGATTGCGGCATTCCTGTGGGGGAGCGGCCGAGCGAGGCCGTCTGGCCCTTTCTTTGCTTTTTGCAGCTAGGGCATATTGATAAACAGGTGGAAGCGCCGATTCTCGCTAGGTCGGATCTTCCGTGCGCTTAGGCAAGAGGCATCAATGACACGAAAGCAGTATGATCAAGATGGAGACGGCCCGCTGGTCGATCGCCGTAATGGCGTCGGCATGGCGTTGCGCATCCTGCTGCTGGCCCTTGCCCTGATCGCCGCATCCGCCGCCTTCATCTTTTTCCGCGACCAGCTCGACAACCAGGTCGTGCTCGGTGTTCTCGGTATCCTGGCGATGATGGGGATCTTCTTCATCGTCTCGGCAGTGATCGGTTTCATCGAGGTGATGCCGCAGTCGAACAGCGACACGCTGGCCCGCCGTTTCCTGTCTAGCCAGCCCGATGGCACGCTGATCACAGACAGCGAAGGCCGCATCGTCTTCGCCAATGTCGCCTACGGCACGATGACGGGCGCGCGCAAGGCAACCGAGGTTCAGACGCTCGAAGCACTGCTCTCGCGCTACCGTGAATCGAGTGAGGCGCTTTATCGTTTGACCAATGGTCTGCGGGAAGGTCGCGACAGTTACGAGGAATTCCGGTTGCTGAAGCCGCTCGGCAATCAGACGGGCAACGGCTCGGGTGCCCATTGGTACCGGCTGAAGGCGCGGTTATTGCCCGGCGAGGGACGCGGCAAGCCGCTGCATGTCTGGCAGATATCGGACATCACCGCCGAACGTGACGATCAGGAGCGCTTCTTCAAGGAATTGCAGCACGCGATCGACTATCTCGATCATGCGCCAGCCGGTTTCTTTTCCGCCGGCCGCAAGGGCGAGATCTACTATCTGAACGCGACGCTCGCCGAATGGCTCGGGGTCGATCTCACCCAGTTCAACCCGGGCTCGATGACGATCTCGGATCTCGTGGCTGGGGAAGGCATGGCGCTGATCGATTCGGTGCAGGCCGAACCGGGCCAGTCGCGCACGGAAACCCTCGACCTCGATCTCAGGCGCGTGAACGGGCAGAGCCTGCCCGTGCGCCTCGTGCACCGCGTTCGGGCCGCCCGCGATGGTGCGCCGGGTGAGAGCCGTTCGATCGTGCTCGCGCGGACCCAGAGCGAAAACGGCGACCAGTCCGATTCTGTCGCCTCGATGCGGTTTACCCGCTTCTTCAACAATACGCCGATGGCGATTGCTTCCGTTGACGGCGAAGGCCGGATCCTCAGGACCAACGCCCCGTTCATGAAGCTCTTTGCCGACATTATCTCGCGCGACGAGATTGAGCGGCACGGGCTGATCGAGGTGGTGCTGCATGAAAGCGAACGGGAGGGCTTCAGGGACGCGCTCGCCGCCGCCATGGACCGCCAGGTGGATATTGCGCCGATCGACAGCCGTCATCCGACGAATGACGTCAGGCATTTCCGCTTCTACGTGAACGCCGTCATCGACCAGAGCGACGAGGCGCCGGAAGAGGCGGCGATCGTCTATGCCGTCGATGTGACCGACCAAAAGGCGCTCGAGGCGCAGATGGCGCAGACGCAAAAGATGAATGCGGTGGGGACGCTCGCCGGCGGCATCGCGCACGACTTCAACAACGTGCTGACGGCGATCCTTCTGTCCTCCGACCACCTGCTTCTGCAGGCGCGGCCGTCGGATGCGAGCTTTGCCGACCTCATGGAAATCAAGCGCAACGCCAATCGTGCCGCCGTGCTGGTACGGCAGCTGCTCGCCTTCTCGCGCAAGCAGACGATGCGCCCGAGCGTCTTGAACCTCACCGACGTGATCGGCGACCTCCGGATGCTGGTCGATCGGTTGATCTCGGGGACCAACGTCAAGCTCAAGGTCGAGTATGGTCGCGATCTGTGGCCGGTGAAAACAGACCTGTCGCAATTCGAGCAGGTTCTCATCAACCTCTGCGTCAATGCACGCGATGCGATGCCTGATGGTGGTGCGATCACGGTGTCGACCCACAACATCACCGCCGAGCAGGCCGAAGGGTTTGGTTATCGCGGTCTGCCGTCTGAAGACATGGTACTCGTCGAGGTGGCCGATACCGGCACCGGTATTGCGCCTGATATCATGGACAAGATCTTCGAGCCCTTCTTCACCACAAAGGAAGTCGGCAAGGGGACGGGCCTCGGGCTTGCCATGGTTTACGGCATCGTCAAGCAGTCCGGCGGCTATATCTATCCCGAGTCCGAGGTGGGCAAGGGGACGACCTTCCGCATCTTCCTGCCGCGCCACGTGCCGGAGGTTCAGCCGGTGGCCGAAGGGCAGGCGGTCGGCGCGACCGTCAGTGGTGACACCATCACGGTCGCCCCGCCTCAAGGCGCTGCCGAGGCCCAGGAGACGCCGGATCTCACCGGCAAGTCTGCTGTCGTTCTTCTCGTCGAAGACGAGGAAGCGGTGCGGCGTGGCGGCAAACGCATGTTGGAGACACGCGGCTATACTGTCCACGAGGCTGGGTCCGGTGTCGAGGCGCTCGACATCATGGAAGAGCTTGAGGGCGAGGTGGATATCGTGGTGTCCGACGTCGTCATGCCGGAGATGGACGGCCCCACCCTGCTTACCGAGCTGCGCAAGAAATATCCGGATCTAAAGTTCATCTTCGTGTCGGGTTATGCCGAGGATGCCTTTGCCCGCAATCTGCCGGCTGACGCCAAATTCGGCTTCCTGCCCAAGCCCTTCTCGCTGAAGCAGCTGGCTGTGGCAGTCCGCGAAATGCTGGATGGCGAGAGCTGAGGCTTTTCGTGTCTGTCCGTCCATCAACAAAAAAGCCCGCCGGAGCGATCCGGCGGGCTCTTTGTTTGAGGTGCGTTTGGCCGATCAGCCGTTCATGGCAACGGCGATTTCGGCTGCCAGGCGAGCATTGTTTTCAACCAGTGCGATATTGGTCTTCAGCGAGCGCCCACCGGTCAGGTGGAAGATATTGTCTAGGAGGTACGGTGTCACTGCCTTGCCGGCGATCTCGTCGCGTTCGGCATTTGCAAGCGCCCGGCTGATATAGATTTCCATCTCTTCGCGCGGAATCTCGTCGGCTTCCGGAACCGGGTTGGCAATCAGCATGCCGCCATCGATGCCGAGCTGGTCGCGCATCTTCTGGAAGTTCGCGATCGCGGCCGGGCTCTGCAGGTTGAGCAGGCTCTTCAGGCCAGAGCTGCGCGACCAGAAGGCGGGGAAATCTTCGCTGTCATAGGTGACAACCGGAACGCCGCGTGTTTCCAGAACTTCCAAGGTCTTCGGGATGTCGAGGATCGCCTTCGGACCGGCCGAAACCACGATCACTGCCGTGCGCGCCAGTTCTTCGAGGTCTGCCGAAATGTCGAAGCTTTCCTCGGCGCCACGGTGCACGCCGCCGATGCCGCCGGTCGCAAAGACATGGATGCCGGCGCGGTAGGCGGCGATCATCGTGGCCGCGACAGTCGTCGCACCATTGCGGCGCTCGGCGATCGCAAAGGCGAGATCGGCGCGCGAGAGCTTCATCACATGCTCCATCTGCGCCAGCGCCTCGAGCTCTGCCTGCTCCAGACCGATATGCAGCACGCCTTTGATCACGGCGATGGTCGCAGGCACGGCGCCCTGCTGGCGCACAATGTCTTCGACGCTGCGGGCCATCTGCAGATTGCCCGGATAAGGCATGCCATGGGTTATGATCGTCGATTCAAGTGCGACGATCGGTGCGCCGCGCTGCTTGGCGGCGCTGACTTCGCTCGAATAGGTGATGGGCAGAAGGGGCGATATGGAACGAGTCATGGGGGGATCTTCCGTTAGAAATTCAGGGTCTCATGACAGGAAACGGGCTGCCGGGACAAGAGCCAACTGGCTCGCCAGCTTTTCCGGGGAGAGATTTTCATCGGTCGCATTGGGACAGGCGAGCGTGATCGCGGCACTTGCCGTGCCATGGCGGAGCGCTTCGTCCAGTTTCGCGCCAGACAGGCGGGCATGCAGGAAGCCGGCGGCGAAGGCATCGCCGGCCCCGGTGACATCGGCGATCTGCTCGAGCGGCTTCGGCTCGATCACGGCGACGCTGCTCTCATCGAAGACGACGGTTAGGCCGCTGCCGCTTGTGACGCTGCCGCCGCGCAAGCCTTTGGCGCGCAACAGGTCGGGCCAGTCTTCCGGCTGTTCGGGGCGCTGGCCGGCAATCGCTTCGGCCTCCGCACCATTCATGAAAAGATGGGTGAGAAAGGGCAGGGCGCGCGCGAATTTCACCACCTTGGCCGGCGAAATCGCGATGGCCGACAGCCCCTTGCCGGCCGCATGGCAGGTCGCTGCCAGAACGGTTAATGTGTCCGCCGGCAGGTTGGCGTCGGCCAGAACGTGATGCGTCTCCGTCAGGCTATCGCGCAGTGACCTCGCCCGCATCCGCCGCGCCGAAAAGGCGTCGTAAAGGGCCATGTCGGCAAGGGCGATGACCAGATTGCCGTCGCGCTCCAGGATGGCCGTGTAGCTCGGGGTCGCGCGATCGAGGAACATCACGGGCCGGTCGTCGAGACCAGCGCGTTCGGCGGCATCCGCCACCATCTGGCCTGCCGCATCGCCGCCGCGCGGCGCAATTAGGCGGACCGAGCGGCCCAGGCGGGAGAGATTGCAGGCCGCGTTGAAGACGCCGCCGCCCACCTCCTCGAACCATTGGCCGGGATTGCTCGCACCCGGCTTCGTGTCACCGAATATACGGCCGCGGCGGTCGATATGGGCGCCGCCGATCGCCAGAATCTCGGTCGTCATGGGGATGCCTCCAGCATTGGCGAAACACGAATCGAACCGGCGCTTGCCAGGGGCTGCCTTGGAGCTGCGCCCCTCACGGACGTGCTCGCACTGCCGCGCGGAACATCGTTCGAACACGCGCTCGAAAACGATTGAGATTCAACAGCTTCGCTTGCTCTTGCAAAATGAGAACAAAAAGAGTACATATTCCCCATCGGCGGCTTCATTGCCTATGCGGCCTCAATAACCTAAAGGTGGATCAAATGGCACAGAATTCTTTGCGGCTTGTAGAGGACAAATCGGTGGACAAAAGCAAGGCATTGGAAGCGGCGCTCTCGCAGATCGAACGGTCGTTCGGCAAGGGCTCGATCATGAAACTCGGCGCGAACGAGAGCGTGGTCGAAGTCGAGACGGTCTCGACGGGGTCGCTCAGCCTCGACATCGCGCTCGGCATTGGCGGCCTGCCGAAGGGGCGCATCATTGAAATTTACGGGCCTGAAAGCTCGGGTAAGACGACGCTTGCGCTGCAGACCATTGCCGAAGCGCAGAAAAAGGGCGGCATCTGCGCCTTCGTCGACGCCGAACATGCGCTCGATCCGGTCTATGCCCGCAAGCTCGGCGTCGATCTGCAGAACCTTCTGATCTCGCAGCCGGATACCGGCGAGCAGGCGCTCGAAATCACCGACACGCTGGTGCGCTCGGGCGCGATCGACGTTCTCGTCGTCGACTCGGTTGCTGCGCTCACCCCGCGCGCCGAAATCGAAGGCGAAATGGGCGACAGCCTGCCGGGCATGCAGGCCCGCCTGATGAGCCAGGCGCTGCGCAAGCTTACCGCCTCGATCTCCAAGTCGAAGACGATGGTGATCTTCATCAACCAGATCCGCATGAAGATCGGCGTCATGTTCGGCTCGCCGGAAACAACGACCGGCGGCAACGCGCTGAAGTTCTACGCCTCCGTGCGTCTCGACATCCGCCGCATCGGTGCTGTCAAGGATCGCGAAGAGGTCGTCGGTAACCAGACCCGCGTCAAGGTCGTCAAGAACAAGATGGCTCCGCCCTTCAAGCAGGTCGAATTCGACATCATGTATGGCGAAGGCGTCTCGAAGACCGGTGAACTCGTCGATCTCGGCGTCAAGGCCGGCATCGTCGAGAAGTCCGGGGCCTGGTTCTCCTACAACAGCCAGCGTCTCGGCCAGGGGCGTGAGAACGCCAAGCTCTTCCTGCGCGACAATCCTGCCGTGTCTCAGGAGATCGAGATGGCGCTGCGGCAGAATGCCGGTCTTATCGCCGAGAAGTTCCTGCAGAATGGCGGGCCCGACGCGAATGACGGTGATGGTGCCGACGACGCGTAAACTGCCGTCCATCTTCGACTAATCTGCCGGCCGCGTTTCCATCGAGACGCGGCCGGTTTTCGTTTCGGCTGCTGGACAGGGATGAAGCCGGGCGATAAAAGCCATTGATTTTGCAAATTGGCCGGCTTCCCGGCCTGAATGAAGGGCGTGACATGAGCGGTGTAAACGACATCCGGTCGACTTTTCTCGATTACTTCAAGACGAACGGTCACGAGGTCGTTTCCTCCAGTCCGCTGGTGCCGCGCAACGACCCGACGCTGATGTTCACCAATGCCGGCATGGTGCAGTTCAAGAACGTATTTACCGGTCTCGAACAGCGGCCGTATACGACGGCTGCGACCGCGCAGAAATGCGTGCGCGCCGGCGGTAAGCACAACGACCTGGACAATGTCGGCTACACCGCGCGCCATCACACCTTCTTTGAAATGCTCGGCAATTTTTCTTTTGGCGACTACTTCAAGGAACGCGCCATCGAGCTTGCCTGGAACCTGATCACCAAGGAATTCGGCATCGACCGAAACCGCCTGCTGGTCACCGTCTACCACACGGATGACGAGGCGCATGGCCTGTGGAAGAAGATCGCCGGCCTCTCGGACGACAAGATCATCCGCATCCCGACCAGCGACAACTTCTGGGCGATGGGTGACACCGGCCCCTGCGGTCCGTGCTCGGAAATCTTCTATGATCACGGCGATCATATCTGGGGCGGTCCTCCGGGTTCGCCGGAAGAAGACGGCGACCGCTTCATCGAGATCTGGAACCTGGTCTTCATGCAGTATGAGCAGGTGACGAAAGAAGAGCGTATCGACCTGCCACGTCCCTCGATTGATACTGGCATGGGTCTCGAGCGTATCGCCGCCCTCCTGCAGGGCAAACACGACAATTACGACATCGACCTCTTCCGCGCGTTGATCGACGCCTCTGTCGATCTGACCGGTGTCAAGGCCGAGGGCGAGCGTCGCGCCAGCCACCGCGTCATCGCCGACCATCTGCGGTCGGCAGCTTTCCTGATCGCTGACGGTGTGCTTCCGTCGAACGAAGGTCGAGGCTACGTGCTTCGCCGCATTATGCGCCGTGCCATGCGTCACGCGCAACTGCTCGGCGCGAAAGATCCGGTCATCTACAAGCTGCTGCCGGTCCTCGTGCAGCAGATGGGTCGCGCCTATCCGGAACTCGTCCGCGCTGAATCCCTGATCTCCGAGACGCTGAAGCTCGAGGAAACCCGCTTCCGCAAGACCCTGGAGCGCGGCCTGACCCTGCTCTCGGATGCAACTGCAACGCTCCACAAGGGCGACAGCCTCGACGGCGAGACCGCCTTCAAGCTCTATGATACCTATGGCTTCCCGCTCGATCTGACGCAGGACGCGTTGCGCGGCCGTGGTATTGGCGTTGATCTCACTGGCTTCAACGATGCCATGCAGCGCCAGAAGGCCGAAGCCCGTGCGAGCTGGGCGGGCTCCGGCGACAAGGCGCAGGAAAATGTCTGGTTCGAGCTCAAGGAAAAGTTCGGCGCCACCGAATTCCTTGGCTACAGCTCTGAGACCGCCGAAGGCCAGGTTCTGGCCGTGGTCAAGGATGGCAAGGTCATCGAGCAGGCAACTGCCGGTGAAGAGGTGCAGATCGTCGTCAACCAGACGCCGTTCTACGGGGAATCTGGTGGTCAGATGGGCGACACCGGCGAGATCGTCGGCGAAGGCTTTTCGCTTGCCGTAAATGACACCCAGAAGAAGGGTGAAGGCGTTTTCGTGCATGTCGCGACCGTCCAGAACGGCGTGGTCAAGGCCGGCGGCGCCGTACAGCTGAATGTCGATCATGCCCGCCGCTCGCGGCTGCGCTCGAACCATTCGGCCACCCATCTGCTGCACGAAGCCCTGCGCGAAGTGCTCGGCACGCATGTCGCCCAGAAGGGTTCACTCGTTGCACCCGAGCGTCTGCGTTTCGACATTTCACATCCGAAGCCGATCTCGACTGACGAGCTTAAGGTCGTCGAAGAGATGGCAAACGAGATCATCATCCAGAACGCACCAGTGACCACCCGTCTGATGGCCGTCGACGATGCGATTGCCGAGGGTGCCATGGCGCTTTTCGGTGAGAAGTATGGTGACGAGGTGCGCGTTGTGTCCATGGGTACGGCGCTGCGTGGCGAGAAGGCCGGCAAGTCGTATTCGACCGAGCTTTGCGGCGGTACGCATGTGTCGGCGACCGGCGATATCGGGCTGGTTCGTCTGGTCGGCGAAAGCGCCGTGGGTGCCGGTGTGCGCCGCATCGAAGCGCTGACGGGTGAGGCAGCGCGCGCCTATCTCGCCGAGCAGGACGAGCGCGTGAAGACGCTCGCTTCGACGCTCAAGGTGCAGCCGACCGACGTCGTCGCCCGTGTCGAGGCTCTGGTCGACGAACGCCGCAAGCTCGAGAAGGAGCTCGCGGATGCCAAGCGCAAGCTTGCCATGGGTGGCGGCGCATCGGGCGGTGCCGAGGCGCCGAAGCAGGTGAACGGCGTCAACTTCATCGGCCGCGTGCTGGCCGGCATTGATGCCAAGGACCTCAAGGGCATGGCGGATGAGGCGAAGGCCGATCTTAGCACCGCCGTCGTCGTGCTGATCGCGGTTGCCGACGATGGCAAGGCGAGCGCCGTGGTTTCCGTCACGCCTGACCTGACCGACCGCTTCAGCGCCGTCGATCTGGTGCGCGTGGCCTCTGCTGCGCTCGGCGGTAAGGGCGGCGGCGGGCGTCCTGACATGGCCCAGGCTGGGGGTCCAGATGGCGCCCAGGCTGATGCTGCAATTGCAGCAGTGGAGGCAGCGCTCGCCTGAGCAGAGTGCATGTGATTGATAATAGAGGCCGGGCGTTGCCCGGCCTTTTCTGTTTCAGATTATCGGGATTTACCAATCGTTTTTGGGCTTTCTTCAGTCTTGTCTGCTACGCCTCAATTCTCTTTGAGGTTTTCGACTTGGCCTACGTTTTCCACATTCCGACACTCACCGTTTGCCTGGCGGGAACGTTGATCCTTCTATCTGGCTTTCTGACCCTGCTTTGGACGCATGAGCGGGACAACCGTGCCCTTGGCTTGTGGTCACTGGGTTTTTCTGCCGGTGCGCTTGGTATGGTACTGGTCAGTCTTCGTGACATCGTCCCGCCGCTTCTCGCGCTCGGTTTCGGCAATGGGCTTGGTATCTCCAGTCTTGGCCTGATCTGGCTCGGCTGCCTTGCTTTTGAGGGCGAGAGGCAAAACGGAGCGGGCTTCGTTGCTGTGGCCGGCGGTGTGGTCTGGCTGTCCCTTTTTGCCATACCGACATTTGCTGCCGACTTAGGCGCACGCATAGTCGTCGCCTCCTTTCTCTATGCCGGATATTCATTTCTGTTCATGCCTGTGCTTTTGCGGGGGCAGCGACGCGAACCTCTTCCCGCCCGAATGCTCGCGCTTATTGCCTTTGGATCGCATGGTGCCGCCTACCTCATCCGCCTGCCGATGCAGTTCGTCGAGCCGGTTCAGCTTGTCGGTGGTCATGCACCGCTTTGGTACGGGGCTATGACATTTGGCTTCTTCCTTCAGGGGTTGGGGGCTGCATTGGCAATTTTTGCCATGGTGCATGAACGGGCCACGCGACGATACAAGATCGCTTCCGAAACCGATGCGCTGACGCTCTTGCGCAACAGGCCGGCTTTCATCGACGCCATCGCTCGTTCGCGTGCCGGCGTCGGTGGGGCTGCACCCGGGGCCGTACTCGCGCTTGTCGATGCCGATCACTTCAAGCAGGTCAACGATAGTTTCGGCCATGCCGCCGGCGACAGCGTTTTGGTGGAACTTGGCCGCCTGTTGAATCGGGAGGTGCCCGAGGCCGCCATCGTTGGGCGTCTGGGTGGCGAAGAGTTCGGTGTCTATCTGCCGGCGAGTGTTGTGCTGCGCCAGCCCGATCTGCTGGATGATCTGCGCAAAAGAGTCAGTGCGTTGGTCGTCAATCACGAGGATCGGCTGCCGCCGATTACCGTCAGCATCGGTGCGGCTTCGCTGCCCTCCGGTACGCTTGATTTCCCGCGGGCGCTCGCGCGCGCCGACAAGGCGCTCTACGCTTCGAAGAAGGCCGGGCGCAACCGGGTGACCTGGGGTGGTTGGGATCAAAAGCCTGAGGATCTCGACCCCGCCTGCGGTATGGACGCGCCGGCTGTATTGGCAGCGCCCGCTTCGAGATCCGCAGCCTGATTTGTTCAAACGTGAGAGTACGACTCGCCGCGGGCGATCGCTTCACGCGCCTCGGCGAGTGACTTCAAGAAATGGACGCCCGTTTCTGGCACTTCCTGATGATGCAGCATCGTCTTCAATTCGTTGCGCTCCGTGATGACATAGACCTCGACGCCGTGACGAACTGCCTTGCGGATGACGCTTGCCAGAAGATTGACGCCTGAGGTGTCGACGAAGCGAAGCCCGGTGCAGTCGAGCACGAGGTTACGATGGTCGTCGCCGATGCGGTCGAGTACCGCGCCGGCGGCTGCCACGGCGCCGAAGAAGAAGGCGCCGTCCAGGCGATAGGTAATCGTCGCCGTGTCCGTTGCGTCCAGCGGCTTTTCCGGCCCTTCGCTGGTCACGCGTATGTTCTTCGACATGTGGTGGATGAATTGCAGTGCGGCCAGCGAAAAGCCGACCACGATGCCTTCGGTCAGGTCGCGGAAAACGACGAGCAGGAAGGTGACGGCGAGGATCAGCGCCTCCCCACGGGAGGAGCGGACGAGGGCGACAATCGCCGACTTCTCCACCATGTTCCACGACACGACCGCGAGCACGCCCGCAAGTGCCGCCAGTGGGATGTAGGCAGCAAGCGGGGCGGCGACCAGCATGAAGACGAGCAGGAAGGCCGCATGCAGCATGCCGGAGACGGGGCTCGTGGCGCCAGCTCGCACATTGGTTGCGGTGCGTGCGATCGTACCAGTCACGCAAATGCCGCCGAAAAGGGCCGAGCCGATATTGGCGACGCCCTGAGCGAGCAATTCGGTATTCGATCGATGGCGCCGTCCGGTCATGCCGTCCGCAACGACGGCGGAAAGAAGCGATTCGATTGCGCCGAGGAGCGCAAAGGCTATGGCATCGGGGAGAACGGCGATCACGAGCTCGGGCGTGATGGTTGGCAGGGACGGCAAAGGCAGACCGGAAGGAATGCCGCCGAACTTCGAGCCGATCGTGGCGACCGGCAACTGCAATAAAGCAGCGGTGAGCGAAGCTGCGATCACCGCAATCAGCAGACCCGGCCATGTCGGCCGCAGCCGGCGCAGGACGAGGATGATGGCGATGGTGAGTGTCGCGATTGCTGCGGCGGAGGGTGAAAACGCCGGCAGGGCGGCGACGATCGCTCCGAGTTTGTCCGCAAGGGGGCCGGGTTCGCCACCCGGAAATGTCAGGCCCAGCAGTTCGCCGATCTGGCTGGCAAAGATGATCACCGCAATGCCGGCCGTGAAGCCGACGGTCACCGGATAGGGGATGAACTTGATGTAGTCGCCGAGCCTCAGCAGGCCACAGGCGATCAGCATCAGTCCGGCCATGGCGGTTGCGAGCAGCAGGCCGTCGATGCCATGTGTTGCGACGGTGGTACTCACCAGAACGATGAAAGCGCCGGCCGGTCCGCCGATCTGGTGGCGGCTGCCGCCCAGAAGCGAGACCAGGAAGCCACCGATGATCGCGGTATAGAGCCCGCGGTCAGGCGTCACGCCGGAGGCGATGGCGATGGCCATGGACAGCGGCAGGGCAACGATGGCTACGGTCAAGCCCGCCAGTGCATCAGCCTTGAAACGTCCAAAGCCGTAGCCTTCGCGAAAAACGCTGACTGTTTTGGGCAGAATGGCATCGGTCATGGTGGTTGCGCTTACAGGGTGAAGGCGTGGCCGGCCCCTCCGCCACACTTTTCATGTCATTGGACGCTGAGTCCCGGCTTTTGACAACATGGCCAAAGGGATAGTGCCGGCGCGCTGCACCCGCGGCAGCCATGTAACGCTCACAGACAGCTGCAATCGAACCGGTCCTGTTCGGCGCCGCGAATCTTGCCTATGGTGATCATCGATGAAGACCGAGACCACATATCCCACCCTGATCGTTTATCCGCGCCGGGGCCTGGCCGTCCTCTGGGCTGCGACATCGGCAATCGTCTTGTCCGTGGCTTTCGGCGGGCTTCTTGCCAGCCTGCTTGGCGGTGGCTGGGCCAGTCCCATGACGCTGCTCTATCTTGCTCTCCTTACCCTTGCCCTGTTCGGTCTTCGCAAGGGCTGGCAAGGGATCGCGGCGGCCATGCGGCCGCTCGTCGAACTCAACAACGAGGAGCTGATCGACTATCGCAGCGATCGGCGGATCGCCTGGGCGTCCATGGTCGAACTGGCGCAGCGGCGCGTCGATGGGCTTTGGGTGATCGATATCGACCATATTGACGAGGATGACCCCGACCGTCTGGAGACCTATGCACTTCCACTTTCGGGCTATCACATGACCGGCCGGCGGCTCGGCGCGGAAATCCGCAAGCGCTTTGCCGAAGTCGATCAGGGCGAGGATCTTCCGGATGAAGAATTGGAAAACCCGGCCACGTTGCCGTGACCGGGTTCTGAATGTTCAAACCTCGGCTGCCGTTCAGGCGGCCATGGCCTTCTTCAGGTTCTCGTCGACCTTGTCGAGGAAGGCGGTCGTCGAAAGCCACGGCTGATCCGGGCCGATGAGGAGCGCCAGGTCCTTGGTCATGAAGCCTGCTTCAACCGTGTCGATGCAGACCTTTTCCAGCGTCGTGGCGAAGTTGGCCAGTTCAGCATTGTCGTCGAGCTTGGCGCGGTGGGCGAGGCCACGCGTCCAGGCGAAGATCGATGCGATCGAGTTGGTCGAGGTTTCCTGACCCTTCTGGTGCTGGCGGTAGTGGCGGGTAACCGTACCGTGCGCAGCTTCGGCTTCAACCGTGCGGCCATCGGGCGACAGCAGAACCGAGGTCATCAGACCGAGCGAGCCGAAACCCTGCGCAACCGTATCCGACTGCACGTCGCCGTCGTAGTTTTTGCAGGCCCAGACATAGCCGCCGGACCACTTGAGAGCCGAGGCGACCATGTCGTCGATCAGGCGGTGTTCGTAGACGATGCCGATTTCCTCGAACTTCGTCTTGAACTCGGCCTGGTAGACTTCTTCGAAGATATCCTTGAAGCGGCCGTCATAGGCCTTGAGGATGGTGTTCTTCGTCGACAGGTAGACAGGCCACTTGCGCATCAGGCCGTACATCATCGATGCGCGGGCGAATTCGCGGATCGATTCGTCGAGGTTGTACATGGCGAGAGCCACGCCGGCGCCCGGGGCGTTGTAGACTTCCTTCTCGATCACTTCGCCGTCTTCACCGACGAACTTGATGGTCAGCTTGCCCTTGCCGGGGAACTTGAAGTCGGTTGCTTTGTACTGGTCACCGAAAGCGTGACGGCCAACAACGATCGGCTTGGTCCAGCCGGGAACGAGGCGCGGCACGTTCTTGCAGATGATCGGTTCGCGGAAGATGACGCCGCCGAGGATGTTGCGGATCGTGCCGTTCGGGCTCTTCCACATTTCCTTGAGGTTGAATTCCTTCACGCGGGCTTCGTCCGGGGTGATGGTCGCGCACTTGATGCCGACGCCGTGCTTCTTGATGGCGTGGGCGGCGTCGATGGTCACCTGGTCATTGGTGGCGTCGCGGTTCTCGACGGACAGGTCGTAATATTCGATGTCGAGATCCAGGTAGGGGAGGATCAGCTTGTCCTTGATGAACTGCCAGATGATGCGGGTCATCTCGTCGCCGTCGAGATCGACGACCGGGTTGGCTACCTTGATCTTGGTCATGAATATCCTCACGAGTTTTTGCCTGACGCGCAGGCGCGGGGAGGGCGCTCTGCCGATGGCCTGCCTATAACATTCTCTCGTTACAAGGCAAACAGCAGAGGCCGTCTTGAAGGAAAAACTCGCTCAGACTTTCGGCGAGCGCTTTCGCCCCAAACTTGGTCCGGATGGCATGGCCGCTTTCAGCTAGAACGGCGGCAGAGAGAGCCTCGGGAGAGTTTTCATGAAGAGCACCTGGATCGCATTGCTGCTGACGCTGTCGTCGGGCGCTGCCATGGCGGCGGATGTCACCGCGCCTGTCCGCGAAGTCGTGGAGGCGACCGCCCGCAATTGGGCCGAGGGCTCCAGCGGGCAGGAAGAGGAGGTCTTCTCAACGGATCGCCTGTCTCGCCTGTTCAGCACGGACTTCGCTTCCGCCTTCGAAGCGGCTTCGAAGAACCCGCCTTACGATATTCCCGAAGGCGAGACGACAGGCTTTCCTTTCGATTACGATCCGATCGCGCAGGGACAGGATGGTTGCCCCTTTGAAGACATCAGGATCGAGGATGACGGCGACGGGCAGGTGACCGCCCTTTTCGACAACCGCTCCTGTTTCGGGGGCGCCGAAGCGCCCGATACCGTCCTGATCTTCCATGTTGTCGAGGAGGGTGGTCGCCCTGTAATCGACGATATCTATCCCGTCGAGGATGGGCAGTCCGGCAGTTCGATCAAGCAGGACCTGAAACGGCAGGGTGGGCTGTGAACCGCGTCCGCTCCCTCGGCATCACGACCGTTGTCGCAATGGTCACATTCTGCCCGGCAACAGCCATTCGGGCAGCCGATCCGCTCGAACCGGTGCGGATCGTGATGAGCGTCGCCGGATGGAAAGACAAGGATGCGCCCAAGGTGGAGGCGTCCGGCTATTTCGACGATCGCCTGCTCGGGACGATCTACAGCGCAAGTTTTGCCGACATCTATCGTCTGGCCGAGAAGACGGACGAACTGCAGGACGGCAGTGGCTACATGCTCGGCTATGACGAGGTTATCGGCGGGCAGGACAGTTGTGAATTGAAGGATATGCGCCTCGAGGCTCGGCCGGAGAAGGATGGCGTCACACCCGTAAACGTCTATTTCGATGCCATCTCCTGCTTCGGCCATTCACCGGATCTCTCGCAGCCGCAGACGGTCTTCCATGTCATCGTGGAAGACGGCCGTTTCGTGATCGACAATCTCTGGAGCGAGGACTACCGCGAGGGTGCACTCGAAAGCTCGGTCAAGGCGCAGTTCGCTGCCTTGACCAAGGCCTATCTCGATTTCCGGCTGACGGGATCCTGGCCCAAAGAGTAAGCGCTCCTATTTGCCTGACGGTCATTTTGTGCCAAGGGGTGCGCAAAATCTCTCTGAAGGAAACGCAATGGCAGGGACGAACAGCGAGCGCGTCATGCTGGCCGAAGGGCCGGCCATCATTCTGGTGGAGCCGCAGCTCGGCGAAAACATTGGCATGGTTGCGCGCGCCATGGCCAATTTCGGCCTCGTGGAACTGCGTCTCGTCAATCCCCGCGACGGCTGGCCGTCCGACAAGGCCCGTGCTGCCGCCTCCAAGGCCGATCATGTCATCGACGGCACCGTCGTTTATGACACGCTTGAGGAGGCTATCGCCGACCTCAACTTCGTCTATGCGACGACCGCGCGCTCCCGCGACGGATTCAAGCCTGTCCGCTCGCCGGTGACGGCTGCGGAGACGCTCCGAGCCAAGTTCCGCACCGGCGAAAAGACCGGCATCCTCTTCGGCCGGGAAAAATCCGGCCTGTCGAACGAGGAAGTGGCGCTCGCCGACGAGATTGTCACCTTCCCGGTCAATCCTGCCTTTGCCTCGCTCAACATTGCCCAGGCCGTTCTGCTCATGTCCTATGAGTGGATGAAATCCGGCATGGAGGATGTGCATGGTGTGCCCTTCGACGCGCCGGATCAGCCGGCCGCGACCAAGGAGCAGGTGATCGGCCTCTTCGAACATCTGGAAGAAGCGCTCAATGCGCGCAACTACTTCCATCCGCCCCACAAAAAGGCCAGGATGATCGAGAACCTGCGAGCCGTGTTCAGCAGACGTGCTTTCACCGGTCCGGAGATCCATGTGGTCCGGGGTGTCATCAGTTCGCTCGACCGTTTTGCGAGGCCGGGCCAGAGACCGCCTGCGGGAAAGAGCGAGAGCGAGGCTAAGGCTCAGCATGACGACGACCGGGATGCCTGACCTCAAGCCGATCCTCGTCTTCGATTCCGGGATCGGCGGCCTCACGGTGTTGCGCGAGGCGCGGCTCTTGATGCCGGAACGCGGCTTCATCTATATCGCCGACGATGCCGGCTTTCCCTATGGCGGCTGGGAAGAAGAGCCTCTCAAGACACGCATCGCCCGTCTCTTCGAAGAGCTGTTCGACCGCTACGATCCAGACGCCGTGATCGTCGCCTGCAACACGGCCTTCACGCTTGCCGGCGCCGATCTCAGGCATCGCTTTCCAGACATGCGCTTCATCGGCACGGTCCCGGCGATCAAGCCGGCCGCGGAACGTACGCGCTCCGGGCTGGTATCGGTTTTGGCAACACCCGGCACCGTCAAGCGGGCCTATACCCGCGATCTGATCCAGTCCTTTGCCTCGCAATGCCATGTGCGCCTCGTCGGCTCCGAAAATCTCGCGCGTATGGCGGAAGCCTATATCCGCGGCGAAACCCTGGATGACACGGCCGTTCTTGCTGAAATTGCGCCGTGTTTTGTCGACAAGGACGGTGTGCGGACCGATATCGTCGTGCTTGCCTGCACCCATTATCCCTTTCTCGCCAATGTCTTTCGCAGGCTTGCCCCCTGGCCGGTTGATTGGCTCGATCCGGCCGAGGCGATCGCGCGTCAGGCACGCCGGCTGGTGCCGCTGGTCGAGGGCGCCGAGCATCCCGATAATTTCGACTTTGCGGTCTTTACCTCCGGCAGCCAGGATTTCTCCACCCGGCGCCTGATGCAGGGCATGGGATTGGCCGTGAAGCCGGTCGATGTGCCATTTTTCCGCTGATCTCCCTTTGGGACCTGAGGGTCGCCATGTTACCTATGAGACGTTGCCGGACGCTCAGCCGGTGTAGAGGAGCCTAGCCCCTTACTTGTTTACCGAAATTGCGATTGTTCTCTTTCTGACCGTGCTCAACGGCGTTCTTGCCATGTCGGAGCTTGCGGTTGTTTCCGCCCGTCCCGCGCGCCTCAAGGTGCTTGCAGAACAGGGCAGCCGGGGAGCCGAAACGGCGCTCAAGTTACAGAGTGACCCCGGTCGTTTTCTGTCCACTGTCCAGATCGGCATCACGCTTGTCGGCGTGCTTTCCGGCGCTTTCTCCGGCGCCACCCTCGGAGCGCGCCTTTCCGGCTGGCTGCAGCTGCAGGGATTGTCGGTTGCTGCATCCGATGCACTCGGCGTCGGCACAGTTGTCGTTCTTATAACCTATCTATCGCTGATCGTCGGCGAACTGGTGCCGAAACAGGTCGCGCTGCGAAATGCCGAAGGTGTTGCTGCCCGCGTCGCCATTCCGATGTCTTTCCTTTCGCGGGTTGCTGCGCCGCTCGTCTGGCTGCTTGATGGCTCGGGAAAGCTGGTGCTTTCCCTTCTCGGACAGAGCGGTGCTGGAGGCGGCAAGGTGACGGATGAGGAAATCCGCACGGTGCTTGCCGAGGCCCATAGCGCGGGCGTGATCGAAACCAGCGAATCCGCCATGCTCTCCGGAGTCATGCGCCTTGCCGACCGGCAGGCGCGTGGTCTGATGACGCCACGTCGCGACGTGCAGATCCTCGATATCGAGGACACGGTGGAGGAAGTCCGCCAGAAGCTGCGCGACATCCCCCATTCGCGCATCCCTGTGCGCAGTGGCGATTCCGACGAGATTGTCGGCGTGCTTTTCACAAAGAAACTCTATGAGCAGATCGCCGAAGGCGGGACGCTCAATCTTCCCGACCTCATCAGCGAAGTGCCCGTGGTCTCTGATCTGGCTAAGGCGACGGACATCATCGAATCCCTGCGCCGCACCTCGCTCCATATGGTGCTCGTCTATGACGAATACGGTCATTTCGAAGGTATTATCACCTCCGGCGATATTCTCGAGGCGATCACCGGCGCCTTCAGTCAGGACGAGACGGAAGAGCAGGCGATGGTGCGACGCGAGGATGGTTCCTATCTGGTGGCCGGTTGGACGCCCGTCGACGAGTTTATCGACATCATCCGGGTGCCGATCGATCCGGATCCGGACTACACGACCGTTGCCGGCTTCGTGCTGGATGAATTGAAGCGGATCCCCGAACTCGGTGAGAGTTTCGTCAAGGGAGACTGGCGCTTCGAAGTGGTGGACCTCGATGGCCGCCGGATCGACAAGCTTATCGTTTCCCGCGCCGTCGAGACCTGAAGTCGCCACACTCCCTGCGACAATTTGTTGCATAAGTGCAACGGCGCGCCGCAAGTTCTGCAATCTCGAATTGCGTGCTTGCGGCGCCCTTTTTGTCATGGCATGTTCCCACCATCCGCAACACGAACAACAGGAGGCGACAGATGACTCATTTTTTCATGCACATGCGCCTCTCTGGCGGATCGGCGTATTCGAACTGCGTGGAGTTTTCCACCACCGGCCGTTTTACGCGATGACTGTCTGATCAGTCATTTTCCTTTGCCTTTTCGGCGTTTTTCCACCATCTGACGTGACTTGCCGCCTGCGCGTGTGAATGCGTTCGCGTGCTTGCATCACGTCGCTTTTCCTCATCGAAAGGACCTGGGCGCTTGCGCGTTCCGGGACGGACAAGTCATGCACAAAAATCAATCTATAGTTGAGCTGCCGCTGGCCGAGCGGATGGATGAGCTTCTCGAGCGTTTCGGCTCCTGGCGGTTGCTGGCCGCTCTGGTCAGGGCGAACTGGAGACGGCGGCAGATCCGCAATCTGGCGTCCCATCTGTCACCCCAGCTGCGCCGCGACATCGGGCTTCCGGAAGAGGAGGTCATCTATCCTCGTCGCCTGACGGCACTGGATATGTCCCTGTGGCACATCCGGAATTGAACGCGCATGGGGCGCGCGGACAAAGTGGCGCCGCGCGGATATTTCGACAGGAAGCAGACCACTCGAAGCGGTGGTCTGCTTCCCATCTCGTGTGGACTGGGGGACATTTGCGCTTCGCTTGATTCTTCCCTTCCATCCCCCGGACCCTTCATGTCTCCCAAACTCATCATCATGGCAGCCTTCTTTCTGCAGCCGATCGCTTTCGGCAGCTGGTTGCCGCAGATCCCTGGCGTTCAGGAGCGGCTGTCGCTCGGTCCGGCCGAACTCGCCATGGCATTGCTCGGTTTGCCAACCGGCATCCTGCTGATGCTGCCCTTTGCCGGACAGCTTGTCGGCCGGATCGGCAGTCGGAACACCCTGATCTTCGGTTTTCCGGTGTTTCTGGCGCTCGTGCCGCTGCCTGTGGCTGCGCCCGGTCTCATCTCCTTGTTCTTTCTGCTCGTGCTTCTCGGGATCGGCCTCGCGACGATCGAACTCGGGCTCAATGTCCAGGCGGACGTGATCGAGAAGCGCGGCACCTCATCGATCATGAACCGTTGCCACGGTTTCTGGAGCCTCGGCATCATGACGGGCAGCCTTATCGGTGCCGGCTTTCTTGTTCTTGACACATCTCCCTTTGTCGCGATCGGTCTGCTGTCGCTCGTTCTGGTCCCGGTCTCGGTGGTGGTTTGTCGGGCGCTTCCTGTCCACGAGGCTCCCGTGACCGAAGCACAGCCTCGCTCGTCGTGGCGGCGCCCAAGCCCCGGTATTCTTGGCATCAGCCTCTTCGTCTTCGGGATCACGATGACGGAAGGCGCGGTCGCCGACTGGTCCGCCGTCTATCTGAAGGACGTGTTCGCGACGTCGGGCATGGCAACCGGCATGGGTTATGTCGTCTTCGCCATGATGGTTTCGCTCGGGCGATTTGTCGGTGATGCGGCAAAGGAGCGGTTCGGGTCGGTCATGCTTGCCCGGCTTTGCCTCGTCTTTGCCCTTTCAGGTATGGTTGTCGTGGTTTTCGCGCCGGTCACGCCGCTTGTTTATCTGGGGCTCGCCTGCGTCGGGCTCGGCGTGTCCGTTGGATTTCCGCTTGCGGTCACGGCGGCTGCAGATCTCGGCGATCGTCCGGCGGCGGAGAATGTTGCGATCTTGAGCTTCATTGCGCTTCTCGGCTTTCTGGTCGGGCCGCCGATGATCGGTTTCGTCGCCGAGGTGCTCGATCTTCGCAGCGGGCTTGCCACGCTTCTGCCGTCCCTGTTACTCAGCATGCTGCTCGCCGGTCTTCTGCGTCGGCGTCAGCGGGCCTGAGAGCCGCACTTCCCTGTGGGTTTCGCTTATGCGGCACACACGGGGGCGCCCAAGTCTGTTAGGGACTTGAGATCAACACATGATTTGAGGATGCCGCCATTGAAGGTCGGAATCGATATGGGAACGGTGCAGGGGGGACAGCCTGCCAAGCTCGATATCGAGGAGCTTCTCGCCACGCGCCTGTTGGTGCAGGGCAATTCGGGCTCGGGCAAGTCGCATTTGCTTCGCCGTCTCTTGGAGCAGTCGGCGCAATGGGTGCAGCAGGTCATCATCGACCCCGAGGGTGATTTCGTCACGCTTTCCGACAAGTATGGCCATGTGGTCGTCGACGGCGAGCGGACTGAAGCCGAACTTGCCGGTATCGCCGATCGTATCCGCCGCCACCGGGTTTCCTGTGTGCTGACGCTGGAAGGCCTCGATATCGAGCAGCAGATGCGCGCTGCCGGCGCCTTCCTCAACGGTCTCTTCGATGCCGACCGCGAATTCTGGTACCCGGTGCTTGTTGTTGTCGACGAAGCGCAGATGTTTGCGCCGGCCGTCGGCGGTGACGTCTCGGAAGACGCGCGCAAGATGTCGCTTGGCGCCATGACCAACCTGATGTGCCGTGGCCGTAAGCGTGGACTGGCCGGCGTGATCGCGACGCAGCGTTTGGCAAAGCTTGCGAAGAACGTCGCGGCCGAAGCCTCCAACTTCCTGATGGGCCGTACCTTCCTCGACATCGACATGGCGCGTGCCGCCGACCTGCTTGGCATGGACCGTCGCCAGGCGGAGATGTTCCGCGATCTGCAGCGCGGCAATTTCGTGGCACTCGGCCCTGCCATGTCGCGTCGTCCGCTGCCGATCGTCATTGGGGCGGTTGAAACGTCGGCGCGTTCGTCGTCGCCCATGCTGATGCCGCTGCCGGATGCGCTGCCAGATGTCGAAGACCTGATCTTCACGCCGGACCCGGAAGAGTTCACGCGGCCGATCGTCCGCCGTGCTCCACCGGCACCCCGTCCGACGACGGATATTCTGGCCGAGCTCTCGCGTTCGACGCCGGCTTCACTGGCGCCCTCGTCGAGCGAGGCGCCCAGCCGGGGTGCTGAAATGTCGGCCGAGGAGCGGGAGGACCGGCTGTCCGCCGTGCTTGCCGAAATCCTTGGCGATCCGCAGGCCGCCTATCGGACCGACAGTGTGCTCTATCAGGAGTTCCTGGTTCGCGCGCGCATGCGTCGCGTCTCTGGCCCGCCGATGCCGATGGGCGAGTTCCGCCGTCGTGTGGCGATCGCCCGTGCTGGTGTCGACGAAGAGACGGCAGCAAGCGAGGGCTGGCAGACGGCGCTGTCGCTGTCCGTCCGTGTTTCCGATGATCTTCAGGGCGTTTTCCTGCTGCTCGCCAAGGCCGCACTCCGCAACGAGGAGTGCCCGTCCGATCAGCGGATCGCGCGCGCGTATGGCACCCATTCGGCCCGCCGCGCCCGGCGTCTTCTGGGCTATTTCGAGGAGCAGGGGCTGGTTGTCGTGCACACCGACTTTTCCGGCAAGCGCATCGTTGCCTTCCCGGATCTCGAAGCCGAAACGCAGCCCGGCGATCCGAACCAGGTGGATGCCGAGGAGCAAACGCCCTCGGCTGCCGAATGAGAGCCTAGCGGCTTTTATCGGGCGGCTCAGGCCGCCCGCTCATCCCATACCCGGACCAGTGCGACGATCGTATCGACGGCCTTTTCCATGTCCTGGACGCTCACCCATTCGAGCGGCGAGTGATAGGCATGGCCACCGGTATAGATGTTGGGGCAGGGCAGGCCCATGAAGGAAAGCCGCGAGCCGTCGGTGCCGCCGCGAATGCTGTGGCGGACGGGTTCCAGTCCGACGCGACGCACGGCTTCTTCGAGATTGTCCATGATCTGCGGATGGCGATCGAGAACTTCCTTCATGTTGCGGTACTGGTGCTTCACCGTGAAGCTATGGCTCGAACCCGGATAGGTCGCCATGACTTCCTCGGTGATCCGTTGCAGCAGGTCTTCCTTTTCTTTCAAGCCGGATTCGGTGAAGTCGCGGATAATCAGCTGCAGCCTGGCGCTTTCCATACTGCCGGAGATATCTACCGGATGGATGAAGCCGTCGCGTCCGTCTGTGGTCTCCGGTGCGATGTCTCGCGGCAGGCGGGCGACGATGTCGCTTGCGGCCTTGATCGCGTTTTCCATCTTGCCCTTGGCATAACCCGGATGCATGGCGACGCCGGTGATCTCGATCACGACGCCATCGGCGGAGAAGGTCTCGTTCTCGATCTCGCCGACAGTCGAGCCATCGAGCGTATAGGCGAAGCGGGCGCCGAGCTTTTCAAGATCCACCTTGTCCGCGCCGCGGCCGATTTCCTCGTCCGTCGTGAAGAGGATCTTGATCGTGCCGTGTTTGATGTCAGGGTTCGCCATCAGATGGGCGGCCGCCGTCATGATCTCGGCCACGCCCGCCTTGTCGTCGGCGCCGAGCAGCGTCGTGCCGTCGGTGGTGACGATGTCGTTGCCGATCTGGTTGTTGAGCTGCGGATGGGAGGCGACACGGATCACCTGGCTGGTGTCGCCGGTCAGCGTGATGTCGCCGCCCTGGTAATTGCGGACCAGCTGCGGCTTGACGTTCGTGCCAGTGAAATCAGGTGCCGTATCCATGTGGCTGCAGAAGCAGATGACCGGCACGTCCTTGTCGGTGTTGGACAGGATCGTCGCATAGACGTTGCCGTGCTCGTCGAGATGGGCGTCGGTGAGGCCAAGCGCCAGCAGTTCTGCCACGAGCACCCGTCCGAGGTCCTTCTGCTTCTCCGTCGATGGCTGGGTGTCGGAGGCCGGATCGGACTGGGTGTCAATGACGACATAGCGGAGGAAGCGGTCGAGAACGGTGTCGGTCATGGCAATGGCTTTCTCGGGGGGGGGCTTTCTTGGGCTTCCTGCCGTCACTGGCTGACTTTGGTGCCGAAATGACGGTCGAACAGCGTGATCATTTCCTGTGTGCGGGCATTGGCGCTGTCAGCACCCAGAACCACGCCAATCAGGCGGCGGTCACCTTGGCTCGCCGAGGTCACGATGTTGTAGCCCGAGGCATTGGTGAAGCCAGTCTTGATCCCTTCGGCGCCCGGATACTGCACCAGGAAGGCATTGTGGCCACGAAATTTCATGCTGCGGAAGGTCATGCCGCGCGAGGCGAACAGCTTGTACTCTTCGGGGAAGTCCCGCAGCAGCGCCAGCCCCAAACGCGCCATGTCGGTGGCGGTGGTCACCTGACGTGGATCAGGAAGGCCGGAGGGATTGGTGAAGGTCGTATTCGCCATACCAAGTTCGCGCGCTTTCAACGTCATCATCTGACCGAAGGCTTCCTCCGAGCCCGCCAGTTCCTCGGCGACGGCGGTTGCCGCGTCATTGGTCGACAGCACGACCATGCCCATGACGGCTTCGCTGACGCTGATGGTGTTGCCGGCGCCGACCGCGAACTTGTACGGCTCCTTGTCGTTGGCGTTTTGAGAGATCACCAGCCGCTGATCCCAGTCGAATCGCCCTGAATGCAGCGCCTCGAAGGTGAGATAGAGCGTCATCATTTTCGTCAGCGATGCCGGATAGAGAACCATATCTGGGTTCTCGGCTTCGAGGATTGCGCCGGTGCCAGCGTCGATCAGGATATGGGCGTGGCCGGGCTTCTGGATTTCGGCCGCTGCCGGCGCAAACATCGAGAGCGTTACGGCGAAGGCGAGCAGGATACGGCGGGACAGGTCTGTCATCATCGAGGGAGAGACTTCTTTCATGGAGGATGGTATGGGGGATAGCGAACTTATGGCCATCTGTCAGCCTTTGCAGGCGTTATCGCCTGGTTTTCCGCCAGAGAATGGGCATATGCTGCAGTCACTCTTTCGTCACATGCGTCTCTGATAACATGTTGACTTTTCTCACGCACCCCACTAATGACGCCCCAACGCCGGGCCACAAAGCCCGGTGTTTGTTTTGACATGTCCCGTGGTTTTCTCCGTTCGCTGACGTGAGAATCCTGTCGGAGCCTCGGAAACGGGGGCTCAGAGGAGGGCGTGTTTCCTTAAGCGGCTTGGTAACAAACCGCTGTAACCTGTTGAGAGGAAATACGGATGAGCAAGCGCGCATCTTCCAAGTACAAAATTGACCGCCGTATGGGCGAAAACATCTGGGGCCGCCCGAAGTCCCCGGTGAACCGCCGCGAATACGGCCCAGGCCAGCACGGCCAGCGCCGCAAGGGCAAGCTTTCCGACTTCGGCGTGCAGCTGCGCGCCAAGCAGAAGCTCAAGGGCTACTATGGCGATATCCGCGAAAAGCAGTTCCGCGCCACCTACGACGAAGCCAACCGTCGCAAGGGTGACACCGGCGAAAACCTGATCGGCCTGCTTGAGTCGCGTCTGGACGCCATCGTCTACCGCGCCAAGTTCGTACCGACGGTCTTTGCTGCCCGCCAGTTCGTCAATCACGGCCACGTCACCGTCAACGGCGTTCGCGTCAACATCGGTTCGTACCGCTGCAAGGCCGGCGACGTCATCGAAGTTCGCCAGAAGTCGAAGCAGATGGTCACGGTTCTGGAATCCGTATCGCTCGCTGAGCGTGACGTTCCTGACTACATCGAAGTCGATCACAACAAGATGGTTGCCACCTACGTTCGCGTCCCGACGCTGGCTGACGTTCCTTACGCGGTCATCATGGAACCGAACCTGGTCGTCGAATTCTACTCGCGTTAATTGCTTGCGAGACGGATTTGTGGAAAGCCGCCCTTCGGGGCGGCTTTTTCTGTTTGCAGTGCAGCGTTCACCGGGAAAGATGACGGGGCACGAAAGCGGGTAAGGGAAACGACATGGATCTGCAGCTGATCGCCGACGAGATTGTCAGCGCACTCGAACCACGCCTGGGCGAAGGCAAGGTGGCCGACTACATTCCGGAACTCGCACGTGTCGATCCGAAGCAGTTCGGCATCGCGATCACCACCGTGGACGGACAGACCTTCAAGGCCGGCAATGCCGATACGGCCTTTTCGATCCAGAGCATTTCCAAGGTCTTCATGCTGACGCTGGCACTCGGCAAGGCCGGCGAATCGATTTGGAAGCGGGTGGGCCGCGAGCCTTCCGGCTCGTCCTTCAATTCGATCGTCCAGCTCGAACACGAGCATGGCATCCCGCGCAATCCCTTTATCAATGCCGGTGCGATCGTCGTCACCGATATGGTGCTTGCGGGCCATGCGCCACGCGAGGCCATCGGCGAATATCTGCGCTTCATGCGCTATCTCGCCGATGACGAGAGCCTGTCGATCGACGAGAAGGTGGCGCAGTCCGAGCAGCGCACCGGTTACCGGAATTTTGCGCTGGCGAATTTCATGCGCGGCTTTGGCAATCTGCAGCATCCGGTCGAGCACACGCTCGGGGTCTACTTCCACCAATGCGCGCTGTCGCTGTCCTGCGTCCAGCTTTCCCATGCCGGCCTGTTTCTTGCCAACAGGGGCACCAATCCGCTGACAGGCTTCTCCGTCGTCTCGCCAAAGCGCGCGCGCCGCATCAACGCGCTGATGCTGATGTGCGGCCATTACGACGGCTCGGGCGATTTCGCCTATCATGTCGGTTTGCCGGGCAAATCGGGCGTTGGTGGCGGCATTCTCGCGGTCGCTCCGGGCAAGGCGTCGATCGCGGTCTGGTCGCCCGGGCTTAACAAGGTCGGCAATTCGGCGCTCGGCTCGGCGGCGCTCGAAATGCTCGCCAGCCGCACGGGCTGGTCCGTCTTCGGGACTTGATCTTGCTGGACGCAAAGGGCATTGGAGAGCCGATTAGCCGTCAAGGCCGGAGCCGAAGATGAACCTCGTCAATACAATCGACAGCCAGAATGCCGCCGCGCTAGACGGCAAGGACGCGCTCGACCTGTCGCCCGTGCATCCAGTGTTTGCCAAGGCGCCGCGTTCGGTCTCGTTCAACAAGCTTCGCAAGCGTCTCATCCGCCAGGTGCGTCAGGCCATTTCCGACTTCGACATGTTGAAGGGCCAGCAGCGCTGGCTGGTTGGTCTGTCCGGCGGCAAGGACAGCTATGGCCTGCTGGCCATCCTCCTCGACCTGCAATGGCGTGGGCTCTTGCCGGTGGAGCTGGTCGCCTGCAATCTCGATCAGGGGCAGCCGAACTTTCCGAAGCACGTCCTGCCGGAATACCTTGCTTCGATCGGGGTGAAACATCGGATCGAGTATCGGGACACCTATTCCATCGTGAAGGAAAAGGTACCGAGCGGCGGCACATACTGTTCGCTCTGTTCTCGGCTGAGACGCGGCAATCTCTACCGGATCGCCCGCGAAGAGGGCTGCGATGCGCTGGTGCTCGGCCATCACCGTGAGGACATTCTCGAAACCTTCTTCATGAACTTCTTCCATGGCGGTCGCCTCTCGGCCATGCCCGCCAAGCTGTTGAACGACGAGAAGGATCTCTTCGTCCTGCGTCCGCTGGCTTACGCCGCGGAAGAGGACATGGCGCGTTTCGCGCAGGCCATGGAATTCCCGATCATCCCTTGCGACCTCTGCGGCTCGCAGGATGGACTGCAGCGCAATGCCATGAAGGAGATGCTCGCGGGGATCGAGGCGAAGATGCCCGGTCGCAAGGATGCGATGCTGCGCGCGCTTGCGCATGTGGATCCGTCTCATCTCCTCGATCCGAAGCTCTTCGATTTCGCCGGGCTGATGGCCACCAGGGGCGAATGAAGCCCGGTTCGCCCGGTTTCTCGCAGGCTCGCTTGTAAAGACACAGGAAAATTGCTGCATTGCGCCAAGATCGGGCCGCGAGGCTGGACTGTGCGATAGGCTTCTTGCACATTGCGCTCGGATTAGGGGTCCTGCAGGTCGATTTGCCGGGCGCCGTGAATTGTGTGGGAGTAGGAATGTCTGAGGTCGCTCAGCCTTCGGTGTCGAGGCGTGCCGTCTTTCTCGTCGGAGGATATGAACGCAACGATGCTGCCGGCTTTTTTCGGCGAATCGGCCGTGAAATGGAGCGCTTCTGCAAGTGCTGGTCGGTCGAGGCGACACTCGGGATGCCGGTCGAGGCAGCGGACGCTTCCGCGACGACGGCGGTCGCCGACTATCGAGGTCCCGACGGTGTCTGCCGATCCGAGATTACCTTTTTGAGCTTCGACGACATCGTCAAGCATGACGGTGCCAGACCGTTCGTCTCGCGGCTTCTTGCGTATCTCATTGCCTTTTTCGACTACGTCGTCTCCGGCACGATGTTCCGCTTCTTTACCACCAATTGGCGCTTCGCACTCTATTTCCTCTATCCCTTCGTCATGCTGGGACTGTTCGTCTGGTTTGGCACGATTGCCTATCGTCTCGTGGACTGGATTGGACTTCCCGGTGGCCCGCTTCTGCCGGGACTTGCCGGGCTTGCTGTCACCTACGCTCTCGGTCGTTCTGTCGGCCGACGCTATTTCGTTTTCCACCTCATGGATCTCTGGTCGTTCAGCCGCGAGCATCTCCATTGCCGGCGCCCGGTCATGGATGAGCGGATCGACGCCTGGGCTGCTTTGATTTCGCAGCGCATGGCGCAATCGGCTTATGACGAAGTCCTGCTTGTCGGCCATTCGACAGGGGGCGCGCTGATCCTCGACGTGGCTCACCAACTGGCCGAGAGGCTGGTGGGTGAGGGCAGGCCCGTCGACTTCCAGGTGGTCACGGTCGGCTCGACATCGCTGAAAGTTGCTCTGCATCCGGCAGCATCTCGGGCACGATCGCGCCTGGAGGCGCTTGCTCGTCATCCCGGCATTCGCTGGACCGAGTTCCAGTCGCTGACTGACATTATCAACTTCTACAAGTGCGACCCTTACGCCCGTGCTGGGCTTGCCCATCAGCGCAGCGACGCGTTTCCGCGGCAGTTTCAGGTCCGTATCCGTGACATGCTGGAAAGGCAGACCTACAGGCGGATAAAGAAGAACTTCTTCCGCGTTCACTATCAGTTTATCTCGGCCAATAGCCGCCGGTATTTCTATGATTTCTTCATGATCTGCTGTGGCACCCGGCCAATCGAAGTCGTAAGAGGCGACAGGCTGCCGCTATCGGCAGAGGCAGGCAAGACCGCAGAGGCGACTTCATGATCCGCATTTCTTTCATCCTCTGGGCCCTGATGCTGGTGACATGGTGCGCCATGCGTTATCCGGCCATGCGCCGCGCGCGGCGGCAGAAGACGGCGGTCGACAAGCGCACGCCGCTCGATATTTCGCTGCTCGTGCTGTGCACATTTGGCCTGGTCGTGATGCCGGTTCTCTGGCGGCTGGATGTCCTTGGAGGTCTGGCCGATCGCGGGCAGGGCATTGTGACCCTCGTCCTCGGGACGCTCTCCGGGATCGCCTTTCTCTGGCTCTTCCGCCGCAGCCACAAGGATCTTGGCAAGAATTGGTCGGTGACGCTGGAAGTGCGCGAAGGACATCAGCTGGTCACCGGCGGGGTCTACGCCTATGTGCGTCACCCGATGTATGCGTCCTTCTTGCTGTGGGGCGTGACCCAGGCGCTGCTCATTCCCAATTGGATTGCAGGTCTTGCCGGTCTTGTCGCCGTCCTTGCCCTTTACGCCGTGCGTCAGTCGCGCGAGGAGGCGATGATGCGGGAGACCTTCGGCGCCGAATACGACGCCTATTGCGCCCGCACCAAGCGGCTGGTTCCCGGCATCTTCTGAACGCCTCAGCGGCGACGTAGTGCCTGCTTGATTTCCTTGATCGACCGCTCGTGCAGCTTCGGGTTCTTGTCGATGTTGAAATGGCCGATGCCGCTGATTGCCGTTTCGCCCTGGCGCAGGTTGATGTTGGCAAGTTCGCCCTTGAAGCCGGGCGCCGGCAGGACGGGCGACCAGAGGTTCTCACCGCCCGTGTAGAAGTTCAGCGTCTTCTTGACGTTGACGGGCACTGGGCCCTTGCCGGTCGGATCGAAGCTCAGAATGAGTGCCACCGGGATCTTCATCGGTTGCAAGGCTCGTGCGACCGAGAATGTCATGTCGGCGCCCAGCGAATGCCCGACGAGTATGATCGGACGCGCGTCCTTCGATGCGCGGTAGCGCTCGGCGATCCTACGGGCAAAGGTCTGGGCATTCGGCAGCGACATCACCTGCGCGTCCACCCCATCCGCTTTCAGCTGCTGCCCCAGGGTATTCAGACCCGTCGAGAAGATGTCGGCAAAGCCGCGAAACAGGTAGACCTGGCCATTCGGCGGCTGCGGCTTTCGGGGCTTTGCCGCTTCGGCGGGCAGGACGGAGGCTGCTAGAAAAAGGGATGCCTGGGAGAGGAGGGCGCGCCTGGAAATCATGTGGGGAGGACATCCTCGAAAATGGAGTAGTTTCGGATTCATGCATGATTTGTCGAGCCTGACAACCGGCTTGCCGTGCCAATACCCTGTACTTCGCCCTTGTCGACAGGCTAGAACGGGCGCATCCCGAATGGCGCCCGTTCTCGCGCCTCTTCCCGGAACAGAAAGGCCTCTCATGACCGCGACCATCGATATCGCCGCTCTTGCCAATCTCCTGCAGGAGGCAGCCGTCGAAGAGATCCTGCCGCGCTTTCGCAATCTCGGTGACGGTGATGTCAGGATGAAGACCGAGGCGATCGACCTCGTGACGGAAGCCGACGAGGCCGCCGAGCGCGTCATTCGCAAGGGGATCGAGGCGCTGATGCCCGATGCCCTGTTCGTTGGTGAGGAGTCGGTCGCAGCCGATCCGGCGCTGCTCGATCGTCTTGAGGGTGCCGAACTTGCCGTCGTCGTCGATCCGATCGACGGTACCTTCAACTTCGCATCGGGGCTCACGCTGTTCGGCATGATCCTCGCGGTAGTGTCCAAGGGCGAAACCATTGGCGGCGTCATCTACGACCCGATCGGCAATGACTGGGCGCTGGTGGAGAAGGGCTCGGGTGCATGGATCTACCGGCCGGATGGCAGCCAGGAGCAGATGCAGGTGCGGCCCAGCGGGCCGCTCGAACAGATGATCGGGATCGCCAATACCGGTTTCTTCGACATCGAGACCCGCAGAAAGATCCTCTCGAACCTGGCCGAGGTCCGCCTCTTCACCAGCTATCGCTGTGCTGCCCATGAATACCGGTTGCTCGGCCAGGGGCATATGGATTTTGCGATGTACAACAAGCTGATGCCCTGGGATCACCTGGCTGGTGCGCTGATGATGCAGGAGGCGGGCGCCCATGTCGCGCGCTTCGACGGTTCACCCTATCTGCCGCATCACACCTCGGGTGGGCTGCTGGTGGCCTCCGACGTCGACGCCTGGCAGGAATTGCGGCAACGCATCTTCACCGTAGACTGATCAGCAAAAAGGCCCGGTATCGACCGGGCCTTTCGCATTCCAGTGGATTGTCTCGGATCAGACCGGCTTGTTGTGCGCCTGGAACAGGCGACCCTTCTCACCGATCAGCACGAAGACGAGGCCGATTACCGAGACTACGAAGAAGCCGGCGACCATCGGCAATGCCGTGCCATTGAAGGCTTGGCCGATGGCAGCGCCGATGATCGAGCCGCCGATCGTGCCCATGAAGCCGAGAACCGAGGATGCGGTGCCTGCCACATGGCCCAAGGGCTCCATGGCCAGCGAGTTGAAGTTCGAACCGATCCAGCCGAACTGGAACATCGCCAGCGAGAAGAAGGTGATGAACAGTAAGAACGGCATCGGCTGAGGCCCGAGCACCTGCACCACCAGCCAGATCAGGTTGATCGCGATGAAGCCGAGCAGCGAGCCATGCGAGAGCTTGCGCATCCCGAAGCGGCCGACCAGCTTGGCATTGACGAAGGACGAGAGTGCCATGAACAGGGCAACTGCCGCAAAGGCGACCGGGAACCAGACGCCCAGACCATAAATGCCAACATAGACCTGCTGGGCGGAATTGATGAATCCGAACAGGGCGCCGAAGATGAAGGTACTGGCGATGGTGTAGCACAGCGCCACACGGTCGGTGAGGACGATCCGGAACCCGTCGAAGATCACCTTCACGGTGAAGGGGCGGACATCCGCAGGTGCGAGCGTTTCCGGCAGGCGGACATACATCCACACGCCGACGATCACCGCGATCACCGCCATGAAGACGAAGATCCAGTGCCAGTCGCCGAAGAGCATGATCACCTGACCGGTGCCGGGCGCGACGACCGGAATAACCATGAACACCATCATGATGAGCGACATGACTTCCGCCATCTGGCGGCCACCGAAGACGTCACGGACGATCGAGACCGTGATGACGCGGGTTGCAGCCGAGCCGATACCTTGGATGAAGCGCAGCAGGAGCAGCGATTCGAAGGAGGGCACGAAGACGACCGCGAGCGAGGAGACGACATAGATGGCGAGACCGAAGATCATCGGAATGCGCCGCCCAAAGCGGTCGGCGATCGGGCCGTAGAACAGCTGCGCGAAGCCGAAGCCGATCAGATAGGCGGAAACGACATACTGACGATGGTTTTCGTTCTCGACATTCAGTGCAGCACCAATTTCCTGGAGACCCGGCAGCATGATGTCGATGGCAAGCGCATTGAGCGCCATGAGGAATGCCATAAGCGCGATGAATTCGGCACGTCCCATTCCCCCAAGTGTCTTGGGAGAGGCCTGCAATGAATCTGACATGAATTATGACCTTAGAACGGCATGAAGGCGTTGCTTGGGACAACGCCTTCATCGCCTGGAGATTTTTTAAAGCCTTGCGGCTGATGTTGTCAGGCAGCGCCGCGGACGGCGATGCCCTGATCTTCGAAATGCTTCTGGAGTTCGCCCGCCTGGAACATCTCGCGGACGATGTCACAACCGCCGACGAACTCGCCCTTGATGTAGAGCTGCGGAATGGTCGGCCAGTTGGAATACTGCTTGATTCCTTCGCGGATTTCCATGTCGGCAAGCACGTTCACGCCCTTGTAGTCCACGCCCAGGTAGTCGAGGATCTGCACCACCTGACCGGAGAAACCACACTGCGGAAACTGCGGGCTGCCCTTCATGAACAGGACGACATCGTTGGTCTTGACTTCGTTGTCGATGAATTCGTGGGCGCTCATGGCATTCTTCCTTTTCACATGCCGTTCAAGGCGGCAGCTTCGATCTGCCGTAGAAATAGCAACACGGATTTACTTTTGCCAGTGGCGACTTTGTGACAGCACCGGAATTAACGGCTGCGCTGGCGGCTTCGCTTGGCGGCGGTGCGGCGACGGCTCACTTGTTTGCGCGCAGGGGCTTTGACGCGCTTTGTCGTCTTGCGCACGTAACGTCCTGTCGTCGCCGAGCGGGCCTGACGCTTGCGCCTGCGCGTGGTGCCCTTGCGGGTCGACTTCTTCAGGATTTCCTTCAGGACGCCCTCTACGACGTCCTTGACGATGTTGCCGATCAGATCTGCCAATTTTGCACCCCCCCAATGTCCCCATGTTCAGAGGTTTTGTTCCCCCCTGCTCTTTAAATCAGCGCAATTCTCGTCTAGCAAGCGCCACCTGCGGCGGCGAGCCGTCTACAAAGTGACCTTCTCAATGATCCAAAGCCGCATCGTGCTGCATTTTCCGGGCTTCGAACCGCTCGACGCAGAAGCCCATCGTCAGCGCTACAAGCGTTCGGCAGCGCAAGCCTCTGATGTCTGGAAGGCGCGATTTGAGGTCGGTGACCTCTTGGTTGACGGGCAGGGTGCGTATTTCGCGGTGGATGCCCATGGGGACAGTTATGCGGTCCGGTCGCAGATCCATGTCTTCGACCATAATGCCCTGATTTCGGCCATGCGGGCAGAGTCGCTCTGGATGCAGATTGCGAAAGGCTTCAAGGCGGGCTTTGACGTGGTGCGGCAGGGCGGTGCCTGGCGCTATTTCCGCAACGCCTGGCGCTTTGGCCTGTTCTTTCTTTTCCCCTTCCTGTTCGTGGCCGCGAGCCTCGCGCTTGCGGTGAACATCGCGGCCATTCCCTCAACCTTGGAGCTCTCCGCTTGGTGGTTCCTGCTGTCCCTGCCTGCCGGCTATCTCGTCTTCCGCCACGGGGTCATTCCGTTTTCGGACCGGTACCACGTCCTGCATCTGCTCGCAGACTGGCGCCTCGCCGTGGCGGTCGCGGAAAATCGCCGAGAGATCGATGCCTTTATCGAACGGGCAGCAGACGAGGCGGCTTCTGCCTTGGAAGGGCCAGCCGACGAAATTCTCGTCACCTCCCACAGCATGGGTGCGAACTTCGCGATCTCCGTCATTGCGCGACTTCTCCAAAAGTCACCGGACGCGCTCCAAGGGCGACGGCTCGTCTTCGTGACACTTGGTGGAGCTGCCCTGCAATGCAGCCTATTGTCGTCGGCATCCCTGCTCAGACAGCGGATCGGCGCGCTCGCGCGTCAGCCATCTGTCGACTGGTTTGATATCCAGTGCCTGACGGACCCGATCCATCTCTACAAATGCCACACCGTCGCGTTGTCGGGCCACGCAGACGCGCCGCAACCGAAGCTCGTCTTCATCCGCTTCAAGCATGCACTGTCTGCTGAGCGCTATCAGAAGAACCGCCGTGATTTCTTGAGAATGCATCGGCAATATGTGCTGGGACCGGATCAGCCGAGCGGTTTCGACTTCACGCTGATGACGGCAGGCCCATTACCGGCGCGTTCGTTCGAAGCGCTGGAATCGGCTAGGCCGCCGAAACTCGAAGCCCTCTCGACATAAAAAAGACCTGCCACGGTTAGGGCAGGCCTTTGGCAAAGGCTCGATCTGGTAAGCTCAAATCAATCAGGGATGCTCGTCTGCAATGCCAGAGCATGCAGAACGCCGCCCATATTGCCCTTCAAGGCGTCATAGACCATCTGGTGTTGTTGGACGCGGCTCTTGCCCCGAAAGGCTTCGGCGACAACCTCGGCGGCGTAGTGATCGCCGTCTCCGGCGAGATCGCGGATGACGACCTTCGCTCCCGGAATGCCGGCCTTGATCATGTCTTCGATGTCGCCTGGTTTCATCGGCATGTAATGGATCCCTCATGCAAATCAGCAATATGAGGACTATCGTGCATTCGCCCGGGCGTTTCAATGGGGCAGGCAACGCCTACCCCATGCTCCACAGGCATGTGATCGAATCGGTCAGGCGATCTCGCCGTCCATGAGGGCCGGGAACCAGGCCTCGTGGGCCTTCTTCAGGTCCTCGACCGCAACCGGCTTCGCATTACCAAGCACGACGTTCGAGCCGCCAGTGCGGCCGATCCACGGGCAGAAGACGCCAGCGGCTTCGGCACGGACCTGCACTTGGTCGACATCGGCTTCCTTGACGGTCAGCACGTAGCGACCCTGGTCTTCGCCATAGAAGACGGCAATCGGGTTCGCATCGTTCAAGGCGTTGATATGCGCGCCGATCCCGGAAGCCATGGCCATTTCGGCAACGGCAAGTGCCAGACCACCCGACGAGCAGTCGTGAACGGCGGTCGCGAAGCCGTCCTGAATCAGGCCGCGGACGAAGTCGCCGACCTTCTTCTCGTGGGCCAGATCGACATGCGGCGCCGGACCATCGGTGCGGCCGTGGATATCGCGCAGATAGACGGACTGACCAAGATGCGTGCCCCAGCCGGAGGGCGCACCGGCCAGCAGGATGGCTTCGCCCTGGGCCGCGAAGCGGATGCGGGCCATCTTCTTCCAGTCCTTCATCAGGCCCACGCCGGCGATCGTCGGGGTCGGCAGGATGCCCTGACCATTGGTCTCGTTGTAGAGCGAGACATTGCCCGAGACGATCGGGAAGTCGAGCGCCTTGCACGCCTCGCCGATGCCTTTGATGGCAAAGACGAACTGGCCCATGATTTCAGGGCGCTCGGGATTGCCGAAGTTCAGGTTGTCGGTTGCTGCCAGCGGAAGCGCGCCGGTCGCGGTGATGTTGCGCCAGCATTCGGCCACCGCCTGCTTGCCACCTTCAAACGGGTCTGCCTCGACGTAACGCGGGGTCACGTCAGACGAGAAGGCGAGTGCCTTGGAGGCATGGCCTTCGACGCGGATGACGCCGGCATCGCCGCCCGGCAGCTGCAGCGAATTGCCCTGGATCAGCGTGTCATATTGCTCGTAAACCCAGCGGCGCGAGGAGTTGTTCGCCGAACCCACGAGCTTCAGCAGCGCGTCTGCGACATCGCCGGCCGGAATGTCGTTCTCGGCGAGCGGGGCAGGGGTCTTCGGCTCGATCCAGGGACGGTCGTATTCCGGGGCTTCGTCGCCGAGTTCCTTGATCGGCAGGTTGGCAACTTCCTCCCCCTGGTGGATGACACGGAAGCGCAGGTCGTCCGTGGTGTAGCCGACGATCGCGAAGTCGAGGCCCCACTTGACGAAGATCGCCTTGGCAACCTCTTCCTTGGAGGGCTCAAGCACCATGAGCATCCGCTCCTGGCTTTCCGACAGCATCATTTCGTAAGCCGTCATGCGCTCTTCGCGCACCGGCACCTTGTCGAGATGCAGCTCGATGCCGAGGTCGCCCTTGGCGCCCATTTCGACGGCCGAGCAGGTGAGGCCAGCGGCACCCATGTCCTGGATGGCGATGACGGCGCCGGTCTTCATCAGTTCGAGGCAGGCTTCGAGCAGGCACTTCTCCGTAAAGGGGTCGCCAACCTGCACGGTGGGACGCTTCTCTTCGATCGACTCGTCGAATTCGGCCGATGCCATGGTCGCACCACCGACGCCGTCGCGGCCGGTCTTAGCGCCGAGATAGACGACCGGCAGGCCGACGCCCTTGGCCTGCGACAGGAAGATGCCGTCAGACTTGGCAAGACCTGCCGCAAAAGCGTTGACGAGGATATTGCCGTTGTAGCGTGCGTCGAACTCGACTTCACCACCGACCGTGGGAACACCGAAGGAATTGCCGTAGCCGCCGACACCGGCAACGACGCCGGCTACCAGATGCTTGGTCTTTGGATGGTCAGGCGCGCCGAAGCGCAGGGCGTTCATGGCGGCGACTGGACGGGCGCCCATGGTGAAGACGTCGCGTAGGATACCGCCGACGCCGGTTGCCGCACCCTGATAGGGTTCGATGTAGGACGGGTGGTTGTGGCTTTCCATTTTGAAGACCACGACATCGCCGTCGTCGATGTCGACGACACCGGCGTTTTCACCCGGGCCCTGGATAACGCGCGGGCCCTTGGTCGGCAGCGTCTTCAGCCACTTTTTCGAAGACTTGTAGGAGCAGTGCTCGTTCCACATCGCCGAGAAGATCCCGAGCTCAGTGAAGGTCGGCTCGCGTCCGATCAGGTTCAGGATGCGATCGTATTCGTCGGGCTTCAGGCCGTGGCTTGCGATCAATTCTGCGGTGATGGGACGGGAGTTGGAAACGGTCATCTGGCTCTCAGGGCAATGGGAGATCGGTGGGAGATCGGTTTCGAGGCAGGCTATAACCCAAGCCTGCGCCCGGCGCACTTGAAAAATGCGCGCAATCAAGCCTTTCCTGCGGCTTTCCTGGACGTGACGCGGTGCCCCCGCATGACAGTCAGACGATGGCGCTGGTGCCAAGCGGCGACTGGTCGAGGATGCGGCGGACCGTCTTGAGGCCTTCGATCGATATGGCGCGATCCCGGCCCTCGCTGAAGCCGACGCGAACATGGTGATACACCCGCGAAGAGCGGGCTGGCTTGAACTCGTCCTCATCGTCGATCAGCACATCGGCGTCGAGTACGGCCTGCTTGAAGGTGCCGGACATCCAGGGCTCTGGAAGCTTCAGCCAGAAGAAGGGCAGGCGGGGATGGGAGCGGAAGTCCTTGCCGGCGAAAAGCTCGCGGACGACTGCTTCGCGCGCGCCGATTTCTGTCAGAACCTTGCTCCTGATTTCACCCGCAGCGCCTGACAGCACCAGCCGTGCGGAGAGTTCCGCCAGAAGGAAGGGCAAGCCGCCGCTCACCATCTTCTGGGTGACGCGCACGCGCTGGCTCATATGGGGCGGGCAGGCCACCCAGCCGCCGCGCACGCCGGCTGCCACGCATTTCGACAAGCCGTTCAGCAGGAAGGTCCGGTCCGGTGCCAGTTCCGCCAGGAGCGGGATCTCGTCTGCGATCATGCCGCCATAGAGATAATCTTCGATCAGCCAGACATTGTACTTGCGGGCGATGGCGACGATATCCTTGCGGCGGGACAGCGGCAGGCAGGCGAGCGTCGGGTTCTGACCGGAGGACATGATGAAGGCTGCCTTGGGGTGTTCGCGGGCGCAGACGCGTTCAAAATCCTCGGGAAGAATGCCGTCCTGATCCGAATCCACCAGCGCGATCTGGCGTCCCATCAGGTTGGCGCTGCGCGACACCTGCGAATAGGTCAGGTGCTCGCAGACGATCCGGTCGCCGGCACCGCTGACCGCAGCGACAACGGCGTTGATGCCGGCATGCACGCCAAGCTGCGGTAGGACCTGCTCGGCCTCCGGCTGCCAGCTACCCGAAGCGAGCCAGAGCCTTCCTGCCTCCAGCCAATCGGGAGAGAGCGTGCGGGTGTAGCTCGAGATCTCGCCCGGATGAGCCGTTGCAATCTCCGCCATGATCCGACCGACCGTCTCGGCCTGACCGATATCGATCGCAGCCGTCGTGTCGAAGCGCAGCTTGCCCGGCGGCGGAACCATCGCCCGGGTGCCCCCATAATTGATCGTCACCGGGTCGCGGGCCGAAAGCTCGTTGCCGTCGCTGCTCGCCTGAACGTAAGTGCCGCGGCCAACCTCGCCGGTTACCAGTCCGCGCTCTCGAAGCAAAGCGTAGGCGCGCGAGATTGTTCCTATTGTCACCCCAACATCATAGGCGAGATCGCGCTGCGGCGGCAGCTTCGCTCCATGAGGGAGTGCGCCTGATTTTATGGCGCTTTCGGCATCATCCGCAATGCGGATGTAAAGTGGGCCGGTGCCGGCATCGAGTGAGGGGAGCCAATTTGTCATGATGACAATTCTATAGATTGTCACCGTAATGGAGTCAATTCATAGAACGCTACACGAATGGATAAATCAGGAATAGTTGTCATGGTGACAATCGATACAATCGTGACCGATCAGCCCGTCGAGGCTGTTGTGCCCGTGCAAGCGGGCGGGGTGTTCTCGCTGGATCGCGTTAGAAAACGACTTTCCCTCTGGTGGCGTCGGCGCAGGACGCGCGCTCATCTCTTAGATCTGACGGAGCAGCAGTTGTGGGATGTCGGTCTGACGCCTGAGATGGCAGAGCGGGAAATCAGGAAGTCGAAGCTGCTTTTGCTGGATCGGCCTTTTCAGCCGCCGTTCTGATCAGCAGTCATTCCGGCCATTGGCCCAGCGAACGACGTCCTGGCGGATGCGCGGCGCGATATCCTCGTTGAGAAGAGGGCCGAATGCGTCGAGACGCGGGGGCTTCCCCTCCGCCTGGACCACCAAAACGGGGCGATCGTCGCGCGACCCCTTGCGCACCAGAAGGATACGTGGTCGGCCGGAGAAGGAGCTGAGTTCAGGCGACAACTGGTAGGTCTTGAATGCGGCGTCGCCCGACTTGAACCAGCAGGTGTTCGCAGCGACCGCGACCTTTTCCATGATGTCGAGTGCCGACTGACCGTTTACCGGTGGGCGCGGTGCCTCTGGCTTGCAGGCGGAGAGGCCGGCTGCTGCGACGAGAATGACGGAGAAGGCGAGGCGGCGCATGGGCGATCTTTCGGCTGATGGCCGCCTTCCATTAAATGTCCGTGGTTAAGCGAAGCTTACCTCAGGCCGCGATGACGTCCAGCGCCGAGGCGAAGATGCCGCGGCCGTCGTTGCCGCCGTGGGCGGCTTCGATCAGGTTTTCCGGATGCGGCATCATGCCGAGCACGTTGCCCTTCGTGTTGATCACACCGGCAATGTCGTTCATCGAGCCATTCGGATTGGTGCCGTCGGCATAGCGGAAGACGACCTGGCCGTTGCCCTCGATTGTCTTCAGCGTCTCGGCGTCGGCGAAATAGTTGCCGTCGTGGTGAGCGACCGGGCAGCGGATGATCTGCCCCTTGGCATAGGCGCGGGTGAAGTCGGTATCGGCGTTGGCGACCTCGAGCTTGATTTCCTTGCAGACGAATTTCAGCGAGGTATTGCGCATCAGGGCGCCTGGCAGCATCCCGGCTTCGACGAGGATCTGGAAGCCGTTGCAGACGCCGATGACCTTGACGCCCTGTTCGGCCTTTTCCTTGATCGCCTGCATGACGGGCATGCGTGCGGCGATCGCGCCGCAACGCAGATAGTCGCCATAGGAAAAGCCGCCGGGGATGACGATCAGGTCGACATCCGGGATCTCGGTCTCCGTCTGCCAGATCGTAACCGGCGCATGGCCGGAGATCTTGGTGAGCGCCGCGATCATGTCGCGGTCACGGTTGAGGCCTGGGAGCTGGACGACGGCTGATTTCATGGCTGTGGCTCAAACCTTATCTGGGCTTCCCGGAACTCGCGCAGTTCCAGGCGATTTTCGATCCGATCGAGACGCGTCTCCTGGCGAGCAAGCGTCGTGTGGATGTTGTGGATGTCCTGATGCACGGAAACAAGTGCACCCCGTATCGCATTCATCTCGGCGCGCAACTCCCGCTGCCCCAGCTTTATGTCCGCAACATCGGCATGAATCCGCTTCAGAAGCTCGAACATCAATTCGCTGGTGACGTCAGCCATCGCGCATCTCCTACAACCCTCAGGCGATAGAGATAGTATAGTTCTCGATGACCGTGTTGGCGAGGAGCTTTTCGCACATGGCCTTTAGCTCTGTCTCTGCCTTGGCCTTGTCGTCGCCGGCGAGTTCGAGATCGAAGACCTTGCCCTGGCGGACCTGGCCGACGCCGTCGAAACCGAGTGCGCCGAGGGCGCCTTCGATGGCCTTGCCCTGGGGGTCAAGAACGCCGTTCTTCAGGGTGACGGTGACGCGTGCCTTGATCACTGATTTCTTCTCCAAAGCTTACTTGACGAGAACCGGGCCAGTGCCGCGCACCGGTTCGTTTTCATTCATGATGCCGAGACGGCGGGCGACTTCCTGATAGGCCTCAAGCAGTCCGCCCAGATCCTGGCGGAAGCGGTCCTTGTCGAGCTTTTCGCGTGTCTCGATATCCCAGAGGCGGCAGCTGTCCGGAGAGATCTCATCGGCCAGGATGATGCGCATCATGTCGCCCTCGTAGAGGCGGCCGCATTCGATCTTGAAGTCGACGAGCTGGATGCCGATGCCGAGGAAGAGACCGGAGAGGAAGTCGTTGACGCGGATGGCAAGCGCCATGATATCGTCGAGTTCGGCGGGGTTGGCCCAGCCGAAGGCGGTAATGTGCTCTTCGGAGACCATGGGGTCACCGAGTGCATCGGACTTGTAATAGAATTCGATGATCGAGCGCGGCAAAACGATGCCTTCCTCGATGCCGAGGCGGGTCGAGAGAGAGCCTGCGGCGACATTGCGCACGACGATCTCGAGCGGAATGATCTCGACTTCCTTGATCAACTGCTCGCGCATGTTCATGCGGCGGATGAAGTGTGTGGGAATGCCGATCTTGTTCAGATGCGTGAAGACGTATTCGGAGATGCGGTTGTTCAGAACGCCTTTTCCGTCGATGACTTCATGCTTCTTCTTGTTGAATGCCGTTGCATCATCCTTGAAGAACTGGATCAGCGTACCGGGCTCGGGACCTTCATAGAGGATCTTTGCCTTGCCCTCGTAAACGCGGCGGCGACGGTTCATGAGTGGTTTTCTCTATTGTTGGCATCCCGGCGCGCCTGGCGCGGATGCAGTGGATCGGTCTTTGAAGCGGTCCCTTAACGGAAAACCTCGGTTTTCACAATGCGCAGATCACCCCTTCCTGGCAAAACGTCGCGCTACCAACGACTCATCCGGACTCGCGGAAGTTTGCATTGCACTTTGTACTCCCTTTTGATTAATGGGGAAACGAAACCGCACGATGGCGGCACAAAATGGGAGATCGATATGAGCGGCATTAGTGATCGCGAAAAGGCCTTCGAAAACAAGTTCGCACACGACCAGGAGCTTCGCTTCAAGGCGGAAGCCCGCCGCAACAAGCTGGTGGGTCTTTGGGCCGCCGGTCTGCTCGGCAAGGCTGACCCGGACGCCTATGCCAAGGAAGTCGTCGCTGCCGATTTCGAAGAAGCCGGTGACGAGGACGTGATCCGCAAGGTCATGGGCGATCTGACGGCTGGTGGCGTTTCGATCACCGATGAAGAGCTGCGCGCCAAGATGATCGAGTTCCTCGGCCAGGCCATCGAGCAGGTCCAGAACTCCTGATCGAATGGTCAGTGACTTCATTTGCAATCCGTCCGGGCTCAGCCTTGGGCGGATTTTTTGTTTCTGAGGTGTTCGGAAACGTCACTGAAGCCGGCCGGGCGGGCAAGGCCGTAACCCTGCAGGACGTCGCAGCCGAGCCGGGCGAGAATGCGGGCATGCTCTTCCGTCTCCACGCCCTCGGCCGTCACCTTGATCCCGAGCGAGCGCGCGATCTGGATGATCGACTTGACGAGGATGCGCTGCTCTTGACTGCGTGGAATGTCTTCGATCAGTTGCCTGTCGATCTTCAGGGTGGTCGGCTTGAGGTTCAAAAGTCCGACGATCGAAGCATGGCCGGTGCCGAAATCGTCGATCTCGATATCGATCGCCAGGCGTCGTAGCATGTCGAGATTGCTCATGACGGCAGAATCCTGACGGTCGAGAAAGACGCTTTCCAGAAGTTCGAATGACACGGTGCCCGGCTTGATGTCGAGATCGGCGAGGCCGCGCGCCAGGTCGGGGTCCGTAAGCCGGCGGGCCGAGACGTTTACGGAGATTTTCGGCGGCGCAATGCCTTCCTCGCGCCAGACGTCCAGGTCGCGAAGCGCCTTTTCAAGTATCAGGCCATCGATCTGGGCCAAAACACCATACTCTTCGGCAATCGGAAGGAATTTGTCGGGCCCCAGGATGCCGCGCGTCGGGTGGCGCCAGCGTGCGAGGCATTCGGCCCCGGCAATGGCCCTTGTGCGTGCATCGAACTGCAGCTGGTAGTGCGGGAATATCTCGTCGTTCTCCAGGGCGCGCAGAAGTTCGCTGGACAGGCGGTTGGTATCGGCAAGTAAGGTCCGGCTTGCCTGCTTGTAGAATTCGTAGCGGTTGCGACCGAGATTTTTTGCCTTGTAGAGGGCGATATCCGCATTCTGCAGCAATTGCTTCGGATCGATATCGCGCGCCAGCGTATGCGCGATGCCGATGCTTGCCCCGAACCGGCATTCCTGGCCGTTGTAGAAAGCTGGCTGTCTCATCTGGTCGATGATGCGGCTGGCGATGGCCGAGAGGGTGGCGGTTGCGCCGTCGTGGTCGAGGAGGACGACGAACTCGTCTCCACCGATTCGCGCGGCAAAGTCGGTGATCCTGATGTTTTCGCGCAGGATGCGGGCCGCCAGCATCAGCATGGCATCTCCAGCGCCGTGGCCGTGTGTGTCGTTGATCTGCTTGAAACGATCGAGGTCGATGTGCAGGATCGCGATGCCGGATCCGAGCGTGCCCTTGCCGGCACGCCATTCCTCCAGCTTCTCCTCCAGGTAGCGCCGGTTCGGCAAACCCGTGAGGTAGTCGTGCAGGGCCGACTGCTCGGCCTCCAGTCTCGTCCGCTCGAGCTCCGCATTGCGTGCTTCGGCCAACATCTTTTGCTGCTCGAGTTCCTGTCTGAGACGCTGATCCTCGGTCACGTCCCAGTTCACGCCGATCATCTTCAGCCGGCCGTCGTGGTCCATGAAGGGGAGGCTGTTGGAGCGAATGTAACGCGTACTGCTGTCCCGGGCGATGATCCGGTAATTGTCGGTGAAGGGCTTCAGTTCGGCGATCTTCGTCGCAACATAAGCCAAGGTCCGAGCCCGGTCTTCCGGGTGAAGCTTGCTCTCCCAGAAGCCACCTATCTGCACTTCGCTGTCGGTTTCGACCTCGAAGATGCGGCGCATGCCCTCGTCCCATTCACTGGTGCCGGCCTCGAAATCCGTTTCGAAGATGCCGATCCCCGAAATGTCGATTGCAAGCTTCAGGCGGCGGGAGAGGCCCTCCAACCATTCCTCCTGCTGCTTGCGGGCGCTGATGTCGGTGTCGGTGCCGATGATGCGTGCGGGCTTGCCGTTTTCGTCACGTTCCACGCAGGCGCCTCGGCACTCGATCCAGACATAGTGGCCGTCCCGATGGAGCTCTCGGTACTGGAACACGCTGTAGTCGGGATCGCCTGCGTTTTGTCGTTCGATGCAATGGACCACTCGCTCGCGATCCTGTGGATGTACAAGCTCCAGCCAGTCTTCCATCGTGGGTGGAAAAGGATCGTCCGGCCCCAGTCCCCGGATCTGCCGCCAGATGCTGGAATAGTAGAAGTCGCCCGTGCTGCGTTGATCCCAAACGCCGGAAGTCGAGCCGACAAGCGCGTGGTTCCAGCGGCTTTCGCGCTCCTGCACCTCTTGCAGCTGCCGGCGGAGCTCCGTTACCTCGGTCATCTGGAGCAGCACGGAACCATGCGTGAAGTCCATGGCTGTTTGGCCAGCCAATGTGACGATGAAATGCCGCGCGTTGGCGCCCTTGCTCGAAATTTCCAGTGTCGACGCATCCCCGTCCATCCGCCGGCTTAGGGCAAGCAGCAATTTGGCTGCGTCGGCAGCCTGAAGGTGTCTGGCGAGATTGTCGCCCGGCGCAATGGGCTCGCCGAGGGCCGCGCAAAGAGCCTTGTTCATCGTCCGGATAATGCCGTCGGGATCGAGCAAAGCGGCCGGCCAGGGCAGGCAAGCGATGTCGATCCCACTCGCGCCGGGAGTTGATGCAGAGGCCGCGTGTGGACGCAAAATCAAGCTCCTCGCTTCACATGATTGCAAGGAGTCTATGAGTACCCGCTTAAGAAGGGCTTAAACCGGTCCTAAAGATGCCGGGATTAACGCGACGTTCGCAAATCCTTGGATGGGACGCTTGCTGTCGAGGTCAGGGCTGCAGACGGCCGATAAACTGCGCAAAGACCATCGTGCCTTCCGGCCAGGGTCCGTGTCCGGATTCCGCGTTGATGTGGCCCGATTCGCCAGCATCGATCAGAAACGAGCCCCAGGCATTCGCGATGTCCTCTGCATGAGAATATTCGCCGAAGGGATCATTCCGACTTGCAATCATGATCGATGGAAAGGGCAGCGTCACGCGCGGATATGGCCCGAATGTCATCAGATGCTTTGGACGAATATCCGGGTTGGCCACATCAGGCGGGGCTACCAGAAAGGCACCGGCGACCTTCTTCTTCATCTCTGGGATCGCATGCACGATCGCAGGGATGCCGAGCGAATGCCCGACGAGCACCACCGGTTTGGTCGCCGCGTTGACCTCTTCGGCTACGCGGGCGACCCAGTCGTCGCGGACGGGCTTCGACCATTCCGCCTGTTCCACGCGCCGCGCCGTCGATAGCTTCGCCTCCCAGCGAGTTTGCCAGTGGTCGGGGCCTGAATTGGTGTAGCCGGGAACGATCAGGATTTCTGCATCTGAAACTTTCATGGCCCCTATCTGCTGTCCCGCATGGTCCTCGTCAAGATTGGGGCAGCCTGCAGGGTCGTAAAAAAATAATATGCAACACATACTAGTTCGGCTTTGGCGTCGATGTTACGATCGCGTCGTGCCCGGATCAGGAGGAGATCGATCAGGGCTGTTATCGGGAGGAACTTCATGAAGCACGTCCATTTGACGGCGGCGGTACTGCTGCTGCTCGGCCTTGATCCGTCCGCCGCGAAGGCGGCCATCGCTTGCGCCGACCTCGCCAAGTCGGAGAACCAACCATCCGACATCACAATTACCGAGGCTGTTGAAGCGCCTCCGAGCGGGGAGGTTTCCGTCGCACATTGCCTTGTCAGAGGTAAGACCCCCGACAGGCAGGGGATCGACGGCAAGACCTATGCGATCCGCTTCGAGTTGCGGCTGCCGGTCGAATGGAACGAGCGTTTTGTTCACCAGTTCAATGGCGGCAATGACGGTGCGGTCGTCCCGGCGCTTGGTCCGCTCCTCGGGGGTCGCAAGAGTGACACGGCATTGGCGCGCGGTTATGCCGTCGTATCGAGCGATGCCGGCCACGATGGCAAGTCCAATCCGGACCGGGGGCTGGCTGGTGGTGCGGCCTTCGGCTTTGATCCGCAGGCGCGCCGTGACTATGGCTATGGTGCTGTCGCAACGCTGCAGCCACTCGCCGAAGAGATTGTCGAAAAGCATTACGGCAAGCCGATCGCCTACCGCTACGGGGTCGGAAGCTCCAATGGTGGCCGGCATGGCATGATGGCGGCGGAGCGTATGCCGGAGGTCTTCGACGGATTGCTGGTCGGCTATCCCGGCTTCAATCTGCCGAAGGCGGCGATCCAGCATGCGCTCGACATTCAGGCTTGGTCGAAGGTCGATGCCGACATTGCAAAGGCGTTCAGTCACGATGACCTGAAGCTGTTTGCGGATGGGGTGCTGGCCGCCTGCGACAGTCTCGACGGTGTCTCGGACGGCATCGTTGCGGATGCCGACGCTTGCGAAACGACTTTCAAGATCGAGACCCTCGCCTGCGCGAGTGGTGCAAATGTTGGCTGCCTTCGTCCAGAGCAGATCGAGGCGCTCCAGACATCCGTCGCCGGGCCTAGGGATGCAGAGGGCAGGGCGCTCTATACGCACTGGATCTTCGATACCGGCATAGCCTCGTCGAACTGGCGCACCTGGAAGCTCGAAAGTCCGATCGAACCCTGGGGTAACAGGCCGATCATTGGCGTCATGGGGGCAGCCTCCCTGGCTCAGGTCTTTACGACACCGCCAACGGAAGTGGGCGGCACGCCGGACGAGCTGATCGCCTTCCTGCGCGACTTCGACGTTGCGCGCGACGGTGCGAAGATTGCAGCCACCGACGAGACCTTTACCGAGTCGGCCATGGACTTCATGGTGCCTCCCGGTGCCGATGATCCGCGGCTCGACGCCTTCCGGGAGGCGGGCAACAAGATGCTCGTCTTCCACGGGAATTCGGATCCGGTCTTCTCTGTTGTCGACACGGTTGACTGGTACAAGAAGCTCGATGCCAACCATGATGGCAAGGCGTCGGATTTCGTGCAGCTCTACCGCATCCCCGGAATGCCGCATGGGGCCAATGGTCCGAGCTTCAACGACTTCGATTTCTTCACGCCGCTGGTCGACTGGGTCGAGAAGGGTATTGCCCCTGCTGGGGTCGCGGCAGGGATCACGGAAGACAATGCGGAAGCATCCTCGCTTAAGGGAACGCGCTTTCTCTATTGCCCCTATCCGGCCGTGACGCGTGCTGGTGCCGATGCAGCCGCTGAAGGCGAGGATCGATATACCTGCCGTTGACCGTCCGGCCCTGGCAGTCATCACTGCCAACTGCCAGGGCTCTCACAGCTTCGTGCGTAACTTGCGCACGACATGGCAAGTGTTAGCTGATACACTAATTAGCTCAGGATAAAGCTGGCCGTATTCGCATTGGAAGATTCGGCGGCCCTGCATACGGCGCGACGTCGCGACCGATCCGGCCCGACACTGCGCGCGCATTTCACTTTGCAGCTTACAGACCCTGTTGCTCGAGGAGGAAGTGAGAATGTCGACATTTCATGTGATGACCGGTGCTACCGGTACGATTGTCAGGCCCACGGTACGGCAGATCGCCGTATCCGACGTCTTTGCGGCACTGCGTGAAGGTTATGAGGATTTTCGCGAAAAGCCTTCCCACTATGCCTTTGTGGCGCTCATCTATCCGATTGCCGGCGCGATCATGATCGGCTGGAGTTCCGGCGTTGAGCTTCTGCCGATGGTTTATCCGCTGCTGGCCGGCTTTGCGCTTGTCGGTCCGCTTCTGGCGCTCGGGCTCATGGAAATCAGCCGTCGTCGTGAACTCGGACAGCCTGCCGACTGGTCCGACGTGGTCAGCCTCTTCAAGTCGCCATCCTTGCCTGCGCTCTTGATGATGAGCCTTTATCTGCTCACCCTCTTCATGGTGTGGCTTGTGGTGTCGCGCGGGCTCTATCTCTCGCTGATCGGTGACTATCCGTCGCCTGGCCTCTTTGCCTTTGCGAGCGGAATTCTCGACCATCCGAATGCACTTGCCTTCCTGTTCTGGAGCAATGGCTTCGGCTTCGTTCTCGCACTGATCGCGCTCGTGATCAGCATCATCGCCTTTCCGATGTTGCTGGACCGCGATTGCGGCGCTGCTTCGGCGGTTTCGACCTCGGTGAGGGCAAGCCTTGCCAATCCGGTGCCGGTCGCCGTCTGGGGGCTGATGGTGGCCGCGCTGCTCGCGATCGGGATGGCGACGCTGATGGTCGGGCTGGTGGTCATTGTGCCGGTGCTCGGCCATGCGACCTGGCACTTCTATCGCCGGCTGGTTGTCTAGTTCTGGTGGCCGTCAGGCGGCGCTGAAGACGTAGGCGACCAATGCCAGCACCGACAAGACGAGGGGCAGCATTCGTGCGCCTCTCGTTTTCGCGCCGATGGCCATCAGGGCCGAGGCCCCCAGTGCTGTTGTCAGCAGCAAATTTCGGACGAGTACGCGGTTCCCATCCGTCTCGATCATCAAGGGATCGATGCCCGGGTCAAGTTCGACCATCCAGTTGTAACCGCTGCCATGCAGGAGCGAGAGGCCGAAGATGGCCAGGGCAGCGATCGCCGACAGCAGGAGGCGTGACAGGCGCGCCATGCTTCACTTCTCCCCAATCAAAACGGGCGCGAATGTCTTCGCGCCCGTCTCGTTATGTCCCATGTCCGTTCGCCGGGTATCAGCCGAAGACCCGCTTGAAGATCGTGTCGACATGCTTGGTATGGTAGCCGAGGTCGAACTTTTCGCGGATGTCTTCTTCCGAAAGGGCGGCGCGAACCTCTTCGTCGCCGAGTAGCTCTTCCAGGAAGTCGGCACCTTTCTCCCAGACCTTCATCGCGTTGCGCTGGACGAGGCGATAGCTGTCCTCGCGCGAAACGCCGGCTTGCGTCAGTGCCAGAAGGACGCGCTGGCTCATTACCAGGCCCTTGAACTTGTTCATGTTCTTCAACATGTTCTCAGGGTAGATCACGAGCTTTTCGATGACGCCCGCCAGACGGTTGAGGGCGAAGTCGAGTGTGATGGTTGTGTCGGGGCCGATGGCGCGCTCGACGCTCGAATGGCTGATATCGCGTTCGTGCCAGAGGGCGACGTTTTCAAGCGCCGGCGTCACCGACATGCGCACCAGGCGGGCAAGGCCGGTCAGGTTTTCCGTGAGAACCGGATTGCGCTTGTGCGGCATGGCCGACGAGCCCTTCTGGCCCGGCGAGAAGAATTCTTCGGCTTCCAGAACTTCTGTACGCTGCATGTGGCGGATTTCGATCGCGACGTTCTCGATCGAGGACGCGATGACGCCGAGGGTGGCGAAGAACATCGCATGACGGTCGCGCGGGATGACCTGGGTCGAGATCGGCTCCGGTGCAAGACCGAGCTTTGCGCAGACGTGCTCTTCCACGCGCGGGTCGATATTGGCAAACGTGCCGACAGCGCCGGAGATCGCGCCGGTTGCGACTTCCGCACGGGCATTGACGAGGCGGTCGCGGTTGCGGGCCATTTCGGCATAGAAGCGGGCAAAGGTCAGGCCCATGGTCGTCGGCTCGGCATGGATGCCATGGCTGCGACCGATGCGGACCGTGTCCTTGTGCTCAAAGGCGCGGGCCTTGAGGGCTGCCAGGACCCGGTCCATGTCGGCTATCAGGATGTCGGCCGCGCGGACCAACTGGATATTGAGCGTCGTGTCGAGCACGTCCGACGAGGTCATGCCCTGGTGGACGAAGCGGCTGTCAGGACCGATGAATTCGGCGAGATGTGTCAGGAAGGCAATGACGTCGTGCTTGGTGACGGCCTCGATCTCGTCGATGCGGGCCACGTCGAATTCGGCGGGACCACCCTTTTCCCAGATGGTGCGGGCGGATTCCTTAGGGATCACGCCGAGATCGGCGAGCGCGTCGCAGGCATGGGCCTCGATCTCGAACCAGATGCGGAATTTGGTTTCGGGGGACCAGATGGCGACCATTTCCGGCCGGGAGTAACGCGGGATCATCGGGCTCGTCTTTCGTTGGACATGGGAAAATGCTGGCTCCCCTTAGCAAAGTGGGGCGGCAAGCTCAACGGCTGCGGCGGGCCATCACCACGCTCAGCACCAGAAGCATGGCCAATCCGGCCGGCAGCAGGTGACGCAGCCCAAGCACGGCAAACTGGTAGAGGGCAGACGCGGTGGTGAAAATCTGCTGATAGGCCCAGATGCGCGAGGGAAATGGCGCGTGCCAATGGGCATAGAAGGTTCGATATTGCAGAGCGTAGATCCCGGCGATTGCCCCTACGGTGACAATGCCGAGCAGCAAGAGCCATGCTGCAAGAGCGGTCTCAGGCCCGCCGCGTTTCCTGACCCAGTGGATCAGGGGCAGGGCGGCGAGCCAGCCGATCATGCCGCCTGACGCGTAGATCGCGGTCAAAGCCAGGTCATGGCTGCTCGTGGCGCGTCCGAAGAGATGAACGGATAGCTGAAAGCTTGTCGCCATCGCCAGCCCCCAGGCAAGCGAACCGCCCATCCACAACAGGAGCGACGGCAGGGGGCTAAGCGGCATCAGGGCTTCACCGGAACGGCGAGCCAACGCAAATTGTTGCCCTCGAAGCCGAGAGTGGCCATCTGAACCATGATCATGTGCGGACCGTTCGAGCGATAGCCCGGGGTCACGACACCGCCGACGGCGTAAGCGCTCGGGCAATTGCGGCTTTTCGGAATGGACTTGTCGCGGTAGACCTCGCGCCGGGCTTCAGGTTTCGCATCATCGGCGATCGAAAGCGCGAAGCCACGCACATTGACGTTCAGGTTGACGCAGAGGTCCTCACCCTTGGCCTCGAAATCTTCGATGCTGACGCGGTAAACCCGTTCCGACACGTAGAAGCTCGGAACAGCCTGATAGCGTAGTTCATCGACCTTGCCCGCGAGCTCGCCGATCGGTGCCATGGCCACCAGATATCCAGGATCGTCGCCGATCTTGCGTTCATCGAGGATGGCCTTTGCCTGTTTCAGGCTCTCCCGTCGCGCTTCGCCGATGGAAGCCTCTTCCCGCCTAATCAGAACGCTGACCGGGGTGCCAGGCACATACTGGTCCGTTTTCTGGTCCGTTTTTGTGTCGATCACTTGGATTTCGGCATAGGCGAAACCGGAGCCATCCTGTTCGCCGAACTGCTCGAAGGCGAAGAACTTGCCATCAGGCGAAAAACCCAGGGGACGCATCTCCGCCACGTCTCCGGCTGAGGCCGCAGAGGCCGTCAGAAAAGCGAGCGCGATGGCGGATAGCTGCAGTCTCAAGCCCGACCTCCCTCGGCTGCCTTGCGCAGAGTGTCGACCGTCTTGCGGTAGTCGTCAACGCCCTTGCCCTTGAAGATCGCCGAGCCCGCAACCAGCGCATTCGCGCCGGCCTTGGCGATTTCGGCGGCATTGTCGGCGGTGACGCCGCCATCGACTTCCAGATCGATCGGGCGGTTGCCGATCAGGGCCTTGGTGCGCGCGATCTTGTCCGTCATTGCCGGAATATACTTCTGGCCGCCGAAGCCGGGATTGACGCTCATGATCAGGATCAGGTCGAGATCATCCATCACATGCTCGAGGACCGAAAGTGGCGTTGCCGGATTGAGCGAAACGCCGGCCTTCTTGCCGAGCGCCCGGATGGTCTGCAGCGAGCGGTGCAGATGGGGACCGGCTTCCGCATGCACCGTGATGATGTCGCAGCCGGCATCGGCAAAAGCGGCGAGATAGGGATCGGCCGGCGTGATCATCAGGTGGCAGTCGAAGACGGCCTTGGTCCAGGGGCGCAGCGCCTTGATGATGGCAGGGCCGAAGGAGATGTTCGGCACGAAATGCCCGTCCATCACGTCGAGGTGTACCCATTCGGCGCCAGCGTCGACGACGTCGCGGACTTCCTCGCCGAGGCGGGAGAAGTCGGCAGCCAGAATGGAAGGCGAGATCAGGAGAGGGCGGGTCATCGGAAGCTCCTCGCGGGCCAGGGATCGATCGATGCCGTCGCGGACGAGAGGCGCGGGCACCAGCTGTTGATGGCGGTCCGCATAGCATCGGCGCCGTTGAGCGGCAACCATGCCTTCGGATGAGATGCCTGTCATCGGCATGGCTGGCCTTGACGATTGCCGCCCGGCGCTTCATGCCTCGGCAAAAGCATAGCCATCCGGGAGGACAACATGGCCAAGTTCGCAATCATCACCGGCGGAAGCTCCGGTATCGGCCGTCATCTGGTCTCCGCCTTCGTGCGCGAAGGCTATGACGTCGCCTTTACCCATCTTGGTCAGTCGGATGCGGCAGCCGACGTCGAGAAGGAAGCGGCGGCTCTTAGTGGTCGCGCGATCGGTCGGGAATGCGAGGTGGCCAACAGCGCCGCCATCGAGACGTTTTTGGACGACGTCATCGCCTGGGCCGGTCAGGTGCCGGATGTTCTCGTCAACAATGCCGGCATCCAGACCTGGGCCTCGATGCTCGAACTTTCCGAAGAGCGCTGGGATGCCGTCATCAGCACCAACCTCAAGGGCACCTTCCTCAACAGCCAGCGTGTGGCGCGCCGCATGGTGGAGGCGGGCAAGGGTGGCTCGATCATCAATCTCGGCTCCGGCTGCAACAAGCATGCCTTCCCGAAATTGGTGGATTACACCGCGTCCAAGGGGGGTATCGAACAGCTAACCAAGGTTTCGGCTGTCGAGCTTGGGCCGCATCAGATCCGCGTCAACTGCGTGGCCCCTGGTGCGATCGAAACGGCACGCACCCAGGCCGAGGCACCCGATTACGCCAAGACCTGGGGCGATGTGACGCCTATGCGTCGTGTCGGCACACCAGAGGATATCGCAGGGCCGATCCTCTTCCTTGCCGGTCCGCAATCGGCGTTTGTCACCGGTCAGACCATCTGGGTGGATGGCGGCGTGTTCAGCCAGGCCTTCTGGCCCTACCGGGACTGACCTCGATTACTGCGATGGTTCGGAAACGGGCACGAAGGCGTTGTCCTGCCATTGCAGCAAGCGATAGGGGTTCTCGGTCAGCTCGTGATCCTCACCGAAGGTGATTGGACCGATCGCCGTCTCGAAGGTCGTGCCGATCAGGGCATCCGTGACGGGTGTGCCCATGGCGGACGAGATGCCCCAGGAATCCGCGAGCATGGTCACGGCCGCATGGGCCTGCAAAACATAGCCCTCCGGTACGACACCTGCGGCCTCGAATTTACTGGTCACCGTCGGAGCCGTCGGCCCCTGCGGTGTCTCCACGAGACCGACCGCGAGCACGCCATTTTCCAGAGGGACCGGTTCGTCGGCCGCGCGCATGGCTTCGCCGCCGAGCAGCGTCAGCGACAGGCCTTCAGCCTTGGCGTCACGGGCAATGATCGAGACGTCGTTGCGATCGCCACCGACGAAGACGTGCGTGACGCCGGCCGTCTTCAGACGACGGACAAGCGACAGTTGCTGTTCCTGGCCGGGACGGAATGTGTCGATGAAGGCCGGCTTCAGGCCACGTTCCTCAAGGCTGATGCGGATTGCCTCGGTGAGTTCACGTCCTCGGATCGTACCGTCTTCCAGCAGAGCAACCGGTTCGGCTGGCCAATCGCGCAGGATAACTTCGGAGAGTTTGGCGGATTCCTGATCGCCATTCGGTGCAAGGCGGAAAAGCGGCCATCTGGCCTTTACCGCATCCTCCATCAACCCTTTCCAGCGGACCGACAGTGTCAGTGCGGGAAGGTTGGCGTCTGCCAAAACGGGCAGGCCTTCCTTCAGTGTTTCGCTGCAGAGAAAGCCGACCGCTGCTGTCGCTCCGGCCGCCGTGATCGCTTCGGCCACCGCCTGGCCGCTGCCGTCTGTGCAGGGTTCATCGATCTCGACGAGGCTTATCGACAGGCCCTCGGCGGCGAGCGTCGCGCCCTTTCGCACCTGATCGCCGAGCACGGCGAAGCTACCGGTCTTTGGGGCGACCACGGCAAGTTTCAGCTCCGCTGCCGATGCTCCAGGTATGCCCGGCAGCAGGAGCAGCGGAAGCGAAAGCCAGGTTGTGAGCAAGCGCGATTGGGTCATGCCGCGATCCTAGCCGAAACCGCAGGCAATTGGAAATGCTGGCTTTCCGCCTGCCAGAATGGCGCGTCATCGAAATCGTGATGGCATTGTGGAAAAGGTAAGGGCTGCGGCCCATATTCCGATATCGACGGGGGAACATACCGAGGGGAGTTTCGAGTTTGAGCATGCAAGTTCTGGATCCGGTCGCCTATCGCGAGGCCATGAGCCGTTATGCGGGGCATGTGCAGATCGTGACGACGGAGCATCAGGGCATCCGGCGCGGGGTCACCATCACCGCCGCCTGCTCGGTGTCAGACAGCCCACCCATGGTGCTTGCCTGCCTCAACAACAGCAATCCAAGCAATGCCGTGCTTTTCGAGAGTGGGCATTTCGCCTTGAATACGCTAGGCGCCCATCACCAGGATCTGGCGAATGCCTTCGCGGGTTTCGGCAAACTTTCGGCCGAAGACCGTTTCGCCCAGGCCGAATGGCAGGTGATGAAGACAGGCTCGCCGGTGCTTGTCGATGCGATCGTCGCCTTCGACTGCGTCGTGACCGACCGCAAGGTGACGAATACCCACACGGTGCTCTTCGGCGAGGTGAAGGCGGTGCATTTCGGTGAGCGTGAGCCGTCTCTCATCTATCTGGACCGGGGCTACCACACGCTATAGACTTTCCCTCGAACATGGGAGGAGACATGGCAGAGACCTCGGGAAAGGCGCTGCCGGAGACGATCGATGGCATCATCGATCTGCTTTCGGCTGAGGATTATCTGGCCGGCAGGCCGCTGGCGACGGTGCTTTTTCTGGCGCTCAGGATGAAGCGGCCACTTTTCCTCGAAGGGGAAGCCGGTGTCGGCAAAACCGAGGTCGCCAAGGTGCTCGCCAAGGCGCTCGACCGCCCGCTGATCCGCCTGCAGTGTTACGAAGGCCTCGATGTGGCCTCTGCCGTCTACGAGTGGAACTATCCGGCACAGATGCTGGAGATCCGCATGGCCGAAGCCTCCGGCGTCTCGGATCGAACGCGGCTCGAGGGCGACATTTTTTCCGAGCGCTATCTGATCCGCCGTCCGGTTCTGCAGGCGCTGCAAGGCGAACCGGGACGCGCGCCGGTATTCCTGATCGACGAACTCGACCGCACGGACGAGGCCTTCGAGGCCTTCCTGCTCGAAGTGCTCTCGGATTTTCAGGTGACGATCCCCGAATTCGGCACGGTGAAGGCCGCCGAGCCGCCCATCGTCATCGTCACGTCGAACCGCACCCGCGAGGTGCATGATGCGCTGAAACGCCGTTGCCTCTATCACTGGGTGGACTATCCGGCCGCTGCCGACGAACTGGCGATTATCAGACGCAAGGTGAAGGGCTGCAACGAACAGCTTTCCCGGCAAATCGTCGCCTATGTCCAGAAACTCAGGACCATCGACCTCTTCAAAAACCCCGGCATTGCCGAGACCATCGACTGGGCGACGGCTCTCACCGAGCTCGACCGTCTGGCGCTCGATCCCGAGACCATCGCCGACACGCTGGGCACGCTCCTGAAATACCAGGAGGATATCGCCCGCATCCAGGGCAGCGAAGGCGAAAAGCTGCTCTCGGAGGTCAAGGCCGAGCTCCTGGCGAAGGTTGGCTGAGATGGAAAGCTTCGGGCCGCATCCCGCCAGTGGACGCGACGGGATCGTCGTGCCGCCGCCGGTCAAGGGCGATGGGCGGCTCGCCGACAATATCGTGCATTTCGCCAGGGTCCTGCGAAAGGCTGGCCTGAAGCCTGGGCCGGGCGCAGTCATCGACGCCATTGAGGCGGTCGATGCGATCGGGATCGGTTCACGCATCGAGTTTCACGCCGCACTTTCGGCGATCTTCGTCAAGCGACACGAGGATCAGCCCGTTTTCGACGAAGCCTTCTCGATCTTCTGGCGCTCGCGTGATCTCGTCGGCAAGATGATCGCGCTGATGTCGCCGGTGGCGGCGATCGGGGAACGGCATAAGCCGAAAGCCGGCGGTGCGCGCGTGAGTGACGCGCTCTTTGCGGACAGGAACCGCGAGCCAAAGCCACGCGAGAAGCCGGATGTCGAGGTCGATGCCCGGCTCACGGTTTCGGGTCAGGAGGTGTTTCGTCGGCTTGATTTCGGCCAGATGACGGCCAGCGAGTTGAAGGAGGCGCGGCGCGCGATCGAACGGCTTGCCATGCCGCTCGATCTCGTTCAGACGCGCCGATACAGGGCTTCACCCAAGGGGCGTCTCATCGATCCGCGCGCCAGCATGCGTCAGTCGCTGCGAACCGGTGGCGACCTGATGCTGCCTAAGTTTCGCGAGCGTCGACAACAGCCGCCGCCGCTCGTCATCCTTGCCGACATTTCAGGCTCGATGAGCCAGTACACGCGCATCTTCCTGCGTTTCCTGCATGTGCTGACCGAACGTCGCCGCCGGGTGCATACCTTCCTCTTCGGTACGCGGCTCACGAATGTTACGCGGCAACTCCGTCACCGAGATCCGGACGAGGCGATCGCGCAATGCACGGACGCCGTCGCCGACTGGTCGGGGGGGACGCGGATCGGCGAGACGCTCAAGCTCTTCAACCGCCATTGGGGACGGCGCGTGCTGGGGCAGGGTGCCGTCGTGCTCCTGATCACCGATGGACTGGAGCGAGACGAAGTCGATATGCTTGCCCGCGAGACCGACCGGCTGCATCGTTCGTGTAGGCGCCTCGTCTGGCTCAATCCATTGCTGCGCTTTGCCGGTTTTGAGGCGCGCGCGCGAGGCGTACGGGCCATGCTGCCGCATGTGGATGAACTCAGATCTGTTCACAATCTGGAGGCGCTGTCGGATCTCGTGCAATCTTTGTCTGGTGCGCCGGATCGGAATTGCGACCCCAAGCGTTACCTCGCTTCAGACAGGAGCCTGCCATGACCACCGACGCCGTTCTGCGCGATCCGCTCGACATTGCCGAAAGCTGGTTTGCCGAGGGACGATCCGTCGCGATCGCGACCGTGATCGAGACCTGGGGCTCGGCGCCGCGCCCGGTCGGCAGCCATCTTGTCATCGACGGCGAGGGCAATTTCGAGGGCTCGGTTTCCGGTGGCTGCGTCGAGGGCGCTGTGATTGCCGAGGCGCTCGATGTCATCGAGGCCGGTACGGCGAAAATGCTCGAATTCGGCGTGGCCGACGAGACCGCGTGGCGGGTCGGCCTCTCCTGTGGTGGTCGCATCCGCGTGCAGGTCGAGAGGCTCGGCTGATGGAAATTTCGACACTTGCGGCTCTGAACGCCGCAAAACGTGACCGTCTCGGCGCCGTGCTGGTGAGTGACCTGACTGCCGGCATTTCGCGTCTGGTGACTGAGGATCAGGTTGCTGCGGATCCACTCGGCGAAGAAATACGCGCGCGGCTTCTCTCTGGCAAATCGGGCATCGTTGATATCGGGGGCAAGGGCCTGTTTCTCAACGTCCATTTGCCACCGCCGCGGATTGTGGTGATCGGCGCCGTGCACATCAGTCAGGCGCTGGCGCCCATGGCAGCACTATCCGGCTTTGCGGTGACCATCATCGACCCGCGCACGGCCTTTGCAACGCCCGAGCGCTTCGCCGGCATCGATCTGCGCGCAGACTGGCCGGACGAAGTTTTCGCTACCCAGCCGCTCGACCGCTACAGCGCCATGGTAGCCGTTACCCATGATCCGAAAATCGATGATCACGGCCTGATTGCAGCCCTTCAGGCCGGCTGTTTCTATGTCGGTGCGCTTGGCTCGCGCAAGACGCATGCGAAGCGGATCGAGCGGCTGACCGCCGCCGGTATCGACCCCGAGACCATCTCGCGCATTCACGCCCCGATCGGCCTCGATATCGGCGCTGCCACACCGGCCGAAATCGCGGTCGCAATCCTCGCCGATGTCATCCAGTCGCTGCGCCGGCGCAGTGTCGGGGCTCTCTCCGGCGCCCGAGAGGACAGATCGTGAAGTTTGGGCCGATCCCGACATCGGAAGCTCGTGATGCGATCCTCGCTCATTCCCAGCCACTCGCCTCCGGGAAGCTGTCCAAGGGGCACCGGCTTCAGGGAGATGATCTCGCACGCTTGCAGGCAGAGGAGGTAACCACCGTCATTGTTTGCCGGCTGGAGCCCGGCGACCTCATGGAAGACGAAGCGGCCGATCGGTTGAGCGCCGTGATTGATCTTTGTGGGCTCACGCGGAGTCCGGCCTCGACCGGGCGGGTCAATTTCTATGCTTCGGCGAATGGTCTCTTTCGTGCGAGCAAGACCTTGGTCGACCGCTTCAACGCCGTCGATCCCGCGATCACGCTTGCCTGTCTCGCCGATCGGCGGGATGTACGGGCCGGCGATCTCGTCGCGACCGTGAAGATCATCCCGCTTGCCGTGGCCGGTGCATGTGTCGCGGAGGCTGCCGTCATTCTGCAGGAGGGGATCGCCTTCGAGGTGGCGCCCTATCGTCGCCACCGGGTGCATCTCGTCGCAACCCAACTGCGGTCCCTGAAACCGTCCGTAATGGACAAGACGGCCCGCGTGCTTGAAGCCCGACTTCTACCCTCGGGGAGCCGGCTCGCATCGGAACACCGCGTCCCACATCGTGCCGAGACGGTGGCGGATGCCATTCGAGTCTCGCTCACCCATAATGCCGCCGCAGATGACGGTCCGCCGCTCATCATCGTTTTCGGGGCGTCAGCCGTTGCCGATGCCGATGATGTCATACCCTCGGCCATCCGGCTTGCCGGCGGCGAGGTCGATCAGGTCGGGTTGCCCGTTGACCCGGGCAATTTGCTGGTTCTCGGTCATGTAGGCGATGTCCCCGTCATCGGTGCGCCCGGCTGTGCACGCTCGCCGAAGGAAAACGGATTCGACTGGGTCCTGAACGGCATTCTCGCCGGACATCCGCCCGATCGCGTCGAGATGACCGGCTGGGGTGTCGGTGGCCTGCTGATGGAAATCCCGAGCCGTCCATTGCCGCGTGAAGCGACGCGTGCAAGTCTATCCGAGCATGATCTGGGGGCCGTCCTGCTAGCGGCCGGGCGTGCCAGCCGCATGGGCAAGGCAGGCCACAAACTGCTCGCCGAATTCGAGGGTGTTCCGCTGGTGCGCCGTGTTGCCGAGCGGGCGCTCGATGCGCTGCCAGGACCGGTGGTGGTGGTGACGGGACATCAGGCTGCGGAGGTTTCCGAGGCGCTGGCGCACCTGCCGCTGATCCTTGTCGACAATCCCGACTTTGCGACCGGCATGGCGAGTTCGCTCAAGACGGGTCTATCTGCGCCGGAGTTTGCGGAAGTCGCTGGTGTCATGGTGCTGCTAGCGGATATGCCAGCCTTGCGGTCCGAGGACCTCCAGCGACTGAGTTCTGCCTTCCTGGAGGCGCAGGGCCGTGCCATCGTGCGAGCGGTCGCAAACGGAAAGCGCGGCAACCCGGTCATTCTGCCGCGTGCGACCTTTGCCGACTTGATGCTGCTGGAGGGGGATGTGGGCGCCAGACAGGTGATCGAGACCTGTGGCCTGCCGATCATCGATGTAGAGCTTGGCGCAGCTGCGTATATAGACGTTGATACGCCGGAGGCGGTTCAGGCGGCCGGCGGGATCTTGAAGGGCTGACCATGGATAATGCAGCAATCGAGGAGATGTTTGAGGCGGTCGGACCGGTGACGATCCGCCGGATGTTCGGCGGCAAAGGCATTTACGCGCGGGGCATCATCTTTGCGCTCGAATTGCGCGGCGAGCTGATGCTGAAGGGCGACGAGGAGAGTGCGCCCCTGCTCGAAGGGGCTGGAGCCAAACGCTGGCGATATGAGAGTAAGGGAGGCAAGCCCGTCGCCATGCCCTATTGGACAATCCCCGACGAAGCGCTCGACGAGCCGGATATCATGGCGAAATGGGCGCGGATCGCGCTCGATGCCGCGATGCGGGTTACCGAGCGTGAGGCCGCTCAGCGCAGATAGGCCAGAACCGTCTGGGTGAAGACGGAAAGCGGCTGCGGCAGGGCATCCAGATCAAACCAGCCGATTTCCGAAAGCTTGTCCGGTTCGGTCAGTTGCGGATCGCCGGTCGTGTCGTCGGTGACGTAGAGCAGCGAAATCCAGTGCTGACGGTCCGCCTCGATCAACTGTTCGGTCAGGCCGAGGCAGCGGATTGGGCCGATCGAGAGCCCCGTTTCTTCCTCGGCCTCACGGCGGGCGGCGATTTCGGCCCGCTCCATATGATCGACCTTGCCTCCAACGATGTTCCAGTGGCCAGCTTCCGGTGCCTTCATGCGCCTGCACAAAAGCAGTTTGCCATCCCGAAGGATGGCAAGACCAACCCCGAGACCGGGGAAATCGATACCGGGCTGCCCCATTGGGATCAAGCCTTGGCGGCAGCGACGATCAGCATGAAGGCCGGGATGTCGTCGCCGAAACCGACAGGCGTCGGGCCGTCGTCATGATCGTGATGACGGTTGCGGCGACGATCGCGGTTGTCGTCATTGGCCGGATAGGGGTTGTTGCGGTTGTTGCGCGGGTTCTGGTTGCGGCGGTTATCCGCCCTGCGCTCCGTTGCCACCGCTTCCACTTTGACCGCTTCCATCACCTGTTGTTCCTCTGCCGGTTTGACTGGTTCGATGCGAGCCTCGGAAGACTTTGCATACTCGCTGCGCGTATCGGATTTATGACCGCTGCGCCGCTCGCGACCCTTGTCGCGGCCGCGTTTTCCACGGCTTTCGTCATGGCTTTCCGTCGGCGCCGGAAGGGCCGACAGGTCGCCATCAAGCCATTCGATCTTCTGATCGATCAGCTTTTCGATGGCATCGAGAAACTTGGTGTCGCTGCGCGTCACCAAAGTGAAGGCCGCGCCTGAGCGACCGGCACGGCCGGTACGTCCGATGCGGTGAACATAGTCTTCGGCGTGAATCGGAACGTCGAAGTTGAAGACGTGGCTCACATCGGGGATGTCGAGGCCGCGGGCTGCGACGTCGGAGGCGACGAGCAGCGTGATGGCATTCGTCTTGAAATTCGCCAGCATGGTCGTGCGCGAGCGCTGGTCCATGTCACCATGCAGCGCGCCAACGGAAAAGCCGTGACGGTCGAGCGAGCGGAAGAGATCGGCGACATCCTTCTTGCGGTTGCAGAAGATGATCGCGTTTTTCAGATCGTCCTGAGCGCGGATCAGATCGCGCAGCGTCGACCGCTTTTCGTAATCCTTGTTATTGCAGGCGACGAGACGCTGGGTCACCGTCTTTGCCGTCGATGACGGCGGGGCGACTTCGATGCGCTCTGGGTTCTGGAGGAACTGGTCGGCCAGCTTCTGGATTTCCGGCGGCATCGTCGCCGAGAAGAACAGCGTCTGGCGGGTGAAGGGGATCATCTTCGCGATCCGCTCGATGTCCGGGATGAAGCCCATGTCGAGCATGCGGTCGGCTTCGTCGATGACGAAAACTTCGACGCCAGTCATCAGAAGCTTGCCGCGCTCGCAATGGTCGAGCAGGCGACCGGGCGTGCAGATCAGGACGTCTGCACCACGCTCAAGCTTGCGGTCTTGCTCTTCGAAGGACACGCCGCCGATCAGAAGCGCCACGTTCAGCTTGTGATTCTTGCCGTACTTCTCAAAGTTCTCGGCGACCTGGGCTGCGAGTTCGCGTGTTGGCTCGAGAATCAGAGTGCGCGGCATGCGGGCGCGTGCACGGCCCTTTTCCAAGAGCGTCAGCATCGGGAGAACGAAGGATGCGGTCTTGCCGGTGCCTGTCTGGGCTATGCCGAGAATGTCCCGCCGTTGCAGAGCCGGCGGAATTGCGCCTGCCTGGATCGGGGTCGGAATGGTGTAGCCGGCATCGGTGACGGCAGAAAGGACTTTTTGGCTCAGGCCAAGGTCAGCAAAAGTGGTCAAAGGGAAGTAGTTTCCGTTCCTGTTCTCGCGAACATCGCTCAAGAGCCCGTAAGATCGGGCGACAATGGTTGCGGCGAATAGAAGGAAACTGCCGTAAAGTCAAGGAAACGGGCGGATTTACCCCTACAAAGGCTTAATGATCACGATTAATTGGCTTGCAACGTCGTGGTGATCCGCAAACCGACGCCTTGTCGGCAAAATAGCTGCAGCGAATCGTCACTTGATCAGCGGTGTCAACTTCATTCCGGCATTCAGAAAGCGCATGGGATCGACAGGGGTGCCGTTGCGCCGGATCTCGTAGTGGAGATGGGGGCCGGTCGAGCGTCCAGTCGAGCCTGCAAGGCCAAGAATTTGCCCGGTTTCTACGGTGTCGCCCTCGCTCACAAGGATGCGAGACATATGGCCGTAGCGGGTGGTGAGGCCGAGGCCGTGATCGATCTCGACCATCTTGCCATAGCCGCCCGAAAAGCTTGCTGTGACAACCTTGCCGACGCCGGTGGAGCGGATTTCCGCGCCCGTCGGCGCGCGGAAATCGATGCCGGCATGCATGGCTAGCCCGCCGAAGAACGGATCAGGACGGTTGCCGAATCGGCTGGTGATTTCCCGGCCTGGTGCGGGATTGGCGAAAGGCAGGCGCTTGGCCGTGTCGCGGACCGTTTCCAGCCGCGTGAGTGCGACATCCAGCGCATTCAGCGAGGCGTTGAAGTCGCTGTCTGACTGCGGTGCCATATATGGACCGCCCACGGCGTCGACGACTGGCCGCGCCGCCTGTTCGTCGATCGGTACACCCTGACGCCTGAGGATCGCGGCTATCTCGTCGGCGGTCTGTGAGGCGCCGCTGGCCAGTTTCTCGATGCGTTGCAGCTGTTCGGCCTCGATCTCCTTCAGCGACAGCGTCATATTTGAAAAGAGGCGGTCGGCGCGGTCGGCGACATTTTCGTCCGTCATTGGTACGTAACCAAGCGCGAGCGCCGGCCTATGCGGGGGCGTTGCTCTAGGTTCTGGTGCTGTTTCTCCGAGCAGGGCGGCGAAGGCTTGTGTTCCCGACGAGAGAGAAGCCTGATCCTTGCCGTCGACCGCTGGCTTTTCGGCGGGCAATGGGCCATCAGTGGGCAAGGCGTCTGGCGCGCCATCCGTTTGCAGAAGGGCGTCTATCCGGCCATGGCGCGAGGTCAGTGCCATCTGCTGTTCTAGGAGTTTTTCGACCTTTTCCTCGACCACCTGCTGATCGAGCAATTGACGCGAGGTGACACGGTCCACCTGCGCGCGGAGCGCTGCGATCCGGTCTTCATATTCATGCTGCATGCGCGCCTGGCGCGCCATGGTGGCGCCTATCAGGTTGTCGCGCAGGACGAGGTAGGTCGTGGCTCCGAGGTAGCCGATCGCCATGGTGCCGAGGAAGCAAACTGTGAGCGCCACCATCCAGGGACGGATCGTCATGTGTCGTATGCGGTCGCCGCTCGCCAATATGACGATATGCTGTTCCCTGCGCTTTCCGAAGACCTGGCTGTTCGAACCCGTCGTCACGCTGACCCCCATTTCATGCCGGGCAGGCCGCCGTCACGCGTCTGCCCGTTGCGGCGAGTCGCCTGTCCGATCCGCCGGTAGCAATTACGCATAATTAGGGTTAATGAAGCGTTAGGCACTTGGAATTGCGTATCAAACCGACGAGTTGTTCTTGCCGGAAAGCGACCGGTAGAAGGATGGTGTAAGGCCAGCTTCGGCCCGCGCTACATCGTTGAAGGGCGCCTTTAGCTGGCCACGGAAATTGGCGCGCACCAGTTCTTGAAAGGCTCTGGCAGGATCGCGTTTCTCGCGGGCGCAGAGGAAGCGGAACCATTTCGCACCGACGGCCACATGGCCTTTTTCATCTTCGTAGATGACCTTCAGCACATCGGCGCTTTCGATGTCGCCCGTTTCGCGCATCCTGTCCTGCAGCGACGGCGTCACGTCGAGCCCGCGGGCTTCGAGGATGAGCGGTACCACGGCAAGGCGCGCCGTCAAATTGTTCTTCGTCGAGTGAGCCGCCTGCCAGAGCCCGTCATGGGCGGGCATGTCGCCGTAATCGGCGCCCAGTTCCCGCATGCGGTCACGGACCAGGCGGAAATGCTTGGCCTCCTCGTAGGCGACCTTCATCCACCCGTCGAAGAAGGAATGTGGCACCGGTTCGGTGGCGAAGCGGGCGACGATGTCGAGGGCGAGATCGACCGCATTGAGCTCGATATGGGCGAGGGCATGAAGCAGGGCGATGCGGCCGGGCAGGGTGTGCAGCGAGCGCTTTCCAACGGCTTTGGGCGGCACGAGCTCCGGTTTTGCCGGGCGGCCCGGACGATCGGGAAGCGGCGGATCGAGCGGCGAGCGCAGCGATAGGCGGCGCTCATGCCAGCGGATCGCGGCAGTCTGGGCGAGCGCCGTCTTCTCGTCGAGGTCGGCGCTCAGGATGGCAAGGGTGGCAGCGCCGCGAAGGGAGTGAAAAGCCGTCTCGGGCTGCATTGTTTCCAGCATGTCAGAGGGCCTGTGTCGCCTTCAACACCGCCTCGGCGTGGCCGGGGACCTTCACCTTGCGCCAGACTTCGGCCACCTTGCCGGACTTGTCGATCAGGAAGGTGGAGCGTTCGACACCCATATAGGTCTTGCCGTACATGCTCTTTTCTTTCCAGACGCCATAGGCTTCCAGTGCTTTGTGCTCCTCGTCAGCGGCCAGCACCACCGAAAGGTTGTGCTTGGCGGCAAACTTGTCGTGGCTCTTCACAGAATCGGGCGACACGCCGATGACGGTTGCGCCGAGCTTCGCGAATTCCTCTGTCAGGCTTGAGAAGTCTACGGCTTCGGTCGTGCAGCCGCTCGTGTCGTCCTTGGGGTAGAAATAGAGAATCACCGGCTTTCCGGCGAAATCGGAAAGCGAAACGGTGCCGCCGCCATTGCGGGGCAGAGAGAAATCGGGGGCCATGTCCCCGGCAGCCAAATCCGTCATGGGATAACCTTTCTTTTGCCCGTTTTGTGGGTGATCGTGGGCGACTTCGATATATAGTCCGCTCCGCAGTCGTCCAGAGCGACTTGTTAGCGGCATCGATCGACGGAGACAATCACCAGGACATGTCGGAGATCCGGGGCGAAAAGCTACGGTTTCGCAAGCGGGACATTGTGCCGCTGCATGCTCTTCCGTCTGCCCAGGCCGAGGATCCCCTCATCGTGCATTGTCCGCCGCCGAAGCGATCGCTGTTTCGGCGCGTGCTGCGGGTGCTTGCCGGCTTCGCGGGGCTCTGGGTCGTCGTGTTCTTTGCGGTCTATGCTGTTGTCGAAAGCGGCACCCTCGATGCCGCCCTTGCGCAACGAGCGCAGGCCGTCCTCAACAATGCGCTCGGGCCGCAGTTCACCGCCAAAATCGGCGGCACGGAAGTGCGCTTCTCCAATGGGATGGAATTGTCCGTCGAGGCGCGGGACGTCACGTTGCACGAACAGGCCGGCGGCGAGCGGGTCGCCCTGACGAATTCGGTCCGGTTCATTCTCGAGCCATTGGCGCTTCTCGGCGGTCGGTTCTCCATCCGCGAGATCGTCAGCGAGGGCATCGATCTCGATGCCACGGTACTGCCGAAGGGCGAGCCCGTCGACATCTCGGATTGGCGGATAGATCATGTTCCGGCCCGGTTGGCAGACGCCTTTGGTGAGCTGGACCGGCTGCAGGGTTTCATCGCCCGCGGCGGTCTCGACCGCATGCGCCTTGCCGGACTGGAGATCGCCTCCACGAGTGCCAGCGGTCGGCCGATGACGCTTGCGATCGATGACATCGTGCTGGAGCGGGGCGATGACGGTTCGCTTTCGATCTTCGGGGCGGTTGCAGTCAATGGCCAGCAAACAGAACTGACGGCGCTGACGACGAATGTCGACGGCCGTGCTGAATCGCTGACGATGCGGGTTGCCGATGTGCGGGTAACCCCGTTCCTGCTGCGGCGTTCCAGCACGGGTGAGGCGCGCCAGGGGATCGATGGCTCGGCCGAATTGTTGCTGAACGCTCGGCGCGAGGCACCAGGACGGGATGCCAGCGTCTCGCTCGGCATCAACATGCAGAAAGCCGGCTTCTATTCCGACGGCCAACGCCAGGAGATCACCGATGCGCGCATCAAGTTTTCCTACGACTTTGCCAAGGATACGATCGAGCTTGCCGATTCGACTGCCCGTTTCGACCAAACCATCTTTCCGCTGTCTGGCGGCCTGATCGATCTCGATCGGCTGCCGGAAGGCAGCAGTTTCGGCAAGGGTTTTGGCATCGATCTTGTGGTCACCGATGGCCGAGCTGATGTGCCGAGCGCTGGAGAAACGCCGTTTCCCTTCTTCATGAAAGGTTATGGTCGGTATCTGGTTGCGGAAAACCGGCTGCAGCTGGATACGCTCGACGTGTCGACACCGGCTGGAAACATGCGCGGCAAGCTGCAGGTCGGCTTTGGCGGAACAGGCCCGGAGATCCGGTTCAACGCCGTGGTCGAAAACATGCGCACCACGGTGGTCAAGCAGCTGTGGCCATACTGGATTGCTTCCAAGCCGCGTCAATGGGTTCTCGAAAATCTCTATGGCGGGATCATTCCCCAGGGAACGATCGATGTGTTCATTCCGCAGAACCGTTTGTCGATCGACCCGAAACCGGTCCGGCTTGATGCCGATGAACTGAAGATCGAGTTTGATCTGGAAGATGCACGCCTGAACCTGACCGGCGAACTGCCGCCGCTGCGCGACGTCTATGGTCGGTTCGACATGGTCGGCGAGCGGGTCGACGTCGCTATCCGCTCGGCTGGGTCCTTCTTCCCGTCAGGGCGGATGGTCAAGCTGGAGAGCGGTCGTCTGGTTCTGCAGGACGCCTATGAGAAACCTCTGATGGCGGATATCGATCTCGATATCGCAGGCGCCGCGGATGCGGTGGCCGAACTCGTTTCCTTCAAGCCGATTGAGGCGCTGAAGGTCGTCGATTTTCAGCCGTCGGACTTTTCGGGCAAGGTTCGCGGGCAGGCGAAGATCCGTCTTGGTCTTGTTCCTGACCAGTCGCCGCCCGAGCCGAGCTGGACGGCGGAAGTCGCGCTCGACGATGTGGACGTGGCCAAACCCTTCGACGGGCGCCAGATCGCTGATGTCACCGGATCCTTGTCGGTCGATCGCGACAAGGCGAAACTCGATGCCTCTGCGAGAATCGACGATGTCCCTATGGAAGTGAACCTCACCGAACCGGTGCGTCGCGGCGAGGGTGCCGTCGCCCGCGAACAGGTAGTCACCGCGACACTTGATAATGCGGCGCGCGAAAAGTTGGCGCCCGGTCTCGGCGAGATCGTCAATGGCTCAGTCAAGCTAGAGCTACGCCGGCTCAACGAAACAACACAGGCGGTGTCGGTTGATCTCCGATCCGCGACGCTGACCATTCCCTGGGTGGGTTGGTCTAAGGGGCAAGGCATCGGTGCGACCGCGAAGTTCGAGCTGACCAAAGATGGCAAGCTCTCGCGGATCAACAAGTTCGTGCTGGACGGGGAGGGCTTCGGCGCGTCCGGCGACATGAGCATTGATGATACCGGGCTTGTTGCGGCCAGTCTATCGCGCGTCCGGCTGTCGCCGGAAGACGAGTTGGCGCTCACCGTCCGTCTCAACAAGGGCGTCTATTCGGTTGTGGCCAATGGCCGCGCGCTTGACGCACGCTCGCTGATCTCCACCCTGCAGCGGCCGTCCACTGACGGCGACTCCAAGGCCTCACGGACTTCTCTCCGGATCGAAGGGCGTTTCGACCGCGTGGTCGGGTTCGGTGGCGAGCAGTTGTCTGGGGTTTCTGTTATCTATGCAGCGAGCAGGGGCCGCATCAATGCCGTGGATTTTTCCGGCGTTACGGGCAGCGGTCAGGCACTAGTTGCCAAACTGCGTCAGCCCGACGGATTGCGGGAACTCGCTGTCACCACCAGCGATGCCGGTGCGGTCCTGCGCTTTCTCGATACTTACAAACGCCTGGGCGGCGGCCTCGCGAATTTGCGTCTTACGGAAACGCGCGACGGTGCCTGGAGCGGGAATCTTGATCTGCGCAACTTCCGGGTCGAAAACGAAGAACGGCTTCAGACGATCGTCTCCGCACCGACCGGTGCAGACGGACGCAGTCTCAACAATGCCGTGCGTAGCGATATCGACGTGAGATCTGCCCGTTTCCAGCGCGCTTTTGCCCGGCTATCTCTGGTCGGCAGCACACTCAGCGTCGAAAACGGCATCGTCCGCGGCGAGCAGGTGGGCGCCACCTTCCAGGGGATCGTACGGGATCAGTCCGGACGCATCGACCTGACCGGCACTTTCATGCCGGCGTATGGGCTCAATCGACTGTTCGCTGAACTGCCGGTGATCGGCGCCATCCTCGGCAATGGGCGCGACCGCGGCTTGCTCGGTATCACCTTCAAGCTGACCGGGCCGACGATGAAGCCCAATCTGGTGATCAATCCCCTGTCGATCATCGCGCCGGGTGTTTTCCGCCAGATCTTCGAGTTCCGCTAAACGGGTTGAGTCTCAATCGCGTTCGAGCATTACGACCGGCAGGGCAAGACGTCGCGCTGCAAGGATCTTGGCATATCCGGCTGGCCCCCCGGAATTGCGACAGACCAGATGCGTGACGCCGTATGCGGTGAAGAGGTCTGCCTCGCGCTCGGGGTCGCTTGCCGGTTTGCCAAGGACGAGGGCGTAATCCGCGAAGGTGAGCGGCTGCTCCGGCGCATCGACCATGCGGATCACGAAGCGGCAGTCCTCGCGTCGGACGAAAGCGCCGAGATATTGACGTCCAAGGGCCAGAAAGACCGTAGCGCTCGATGGCAGCGCCTCGGCCGCCGCCTGAAGCGTGGATACGCTCCTCCAGCGGTCCCCAGGCTGTTTCTGCCAGCGCGGGCGCATTCGTTGTTCGAGCGGGACGCCTGAGATTGCGGCCGCCTTTATCGCATTTTCGCTGATCCGCCGCGCGAATGGATGGGTGGCGTCGATCATGCGGTCGAAGCCCTCCGACTTCAAATAGACCGCCAGTCCTTCCGCCCCTCCGAAGCCTCCGATCCGCACAACGCCCGCAGGCAGGATCGGGTCAACCGTTCGGCCCGCCAGCGAGGTGGTGACATCATGGCCTTCGGCCACGAGCCTTTCCGCCAGAAGACGGGCCTCGGCCGTGCCGCCGAGGATCAGGATTTTCTGCGGTGCATCCTCCCGTTCAGTTTGCATGGGCGATGATCGCTCCCTTGCGATCGGTAACGATGATATCCACCACAACGCCATTGTCGCGCAGCACGCCCTCGGCCACGCGTTTTGCCGCCTGGGCAACAGCTGGGGCGATTGCGATCCCCTCTTTCGTCATGAGCTCAAGCACTTCGAGCGCAGTGTTCGCGTTTTCGACGGCTCGGCGGGCAGTGTCGGAGAGAACATTGGTACAAGGCATTGAAAGAAAGAAGTGATTGTCGATCTGGCTGCGCGAGGAATGAAGGTCGAGGGCGCCCTGGGCCAGCTTCGTCATCTTGGCGAAACCGCCGGCGATCGTCAGCCTTGGGACAGGGTGGGCACGCAGGTATTTCAGCAATCCGCCGGCGAAATCGCCCATGTCGATCAGGGCGCCGTCCGGCAGGTCGTGAAAGATCTGGGCCGCTTTTTCCGATGTCGAACCGGTCGCGCCGAGCAGATGGGTCAGGCCTTCGGCGCGAGCGACGTCGATACCCCGGTGGATCGAGTGGATCCAGGCCGCACAGGAGAAGGGGTGCACGACCCCCGTCGTTCCGAGAATGGAGATCCCGCCGAGTATGCCGAGGCGAGGGTTCCAGGTGCTTTCAGCGATCTGCGCGCCGCCGGGAACGGAGATCTTCACCTCGAGATCCGGTGCGATCTCATGCGCGGCAGCGATTGCTTCGATCTCCGCCGTCATCATGGCGCGGGGTACCGGATTGATCGCCGCCTCTCCGACGGCAATCGGCAGGCCTGCTTTGGTGACTGTGCCGACCCCGTCGCCGGCCACAAAGCGGATGCCGCTTCCGGGGGGTAGGCGCGTCACTGTCGCGATTACGGTAGCACCATGGGTAACATCCGGATCATCACCGGCATCCTTGACGATGCCCGCATAGGCGCTTTCGCCTTCGAAACCCTCGCGGGCGAGCGCGAAGGCCGGCATTTCGCCTTTCGGCAGTGTGATCGATACGGGGTCTGGAAAGCTGCGCGTCAGGAGGGCCGTGAAGGCGGCCTTGGTCGCAGCCGTCGCGCAGGCGCCCGTCGTCCAACCATTGCGCAAGGAGGCGCCTTCCGGCTTTTCAAGCCGGTTGCCCTCGGTCGCATTGCTGGCAGCCTGTTTCTCGACTTCACTCATGGCTCGCTTATAGGCGAGCCGGGGGGCTTGAGGAAGGCATGTGGCCGAAGGTTTGAGGCGGAAAGAGCCATGGCGGAATTGCATTTTTGGCGCACGAGGCCTAGACCATGACCATGAGTGACACGACGCGTCTAGCCCTGCCCACGAGCCTGCCGGCCATCGAGCCGGGTCATGTGTGGCTGGCCGGCGCCGGCCCCGGCGATCCGGGCCTCTTGACGCTGCTCGCGGCCAAGGCGCTGTCGGAGGCTGATGTTATCGTGCACGACGCTCTGGTGAACGACGACTGCCTGAAACTCGCGCGCAGTGGTGCCATTCTCGAATATGCCGGCAAACGCGGCGGCAAGCCCTCGGCCAAGCAGCGCGATATCTCATTGCGCCTTGTCGAACTCGCAAAGGCCGGCCACCGTGTACTGAGGCTGAAAGGCGGCGATCCCTTCGTTTTCGGGCGTGGCGGCGAAGAGGCGCTGACGCTTATCGAATATGGTGTACCCTTCCGCATCGTTCCGGGCATCACGGCCGGGATCGGTGGCCTTGCCTATGCCGGGATCCCGGTCACTCACCGCGAAGTCAACCATGCCGTGACCTTCCTGACCGGACACGATTCCTCCGGCGTTGTCCCCGATCGAATTGACTGGGCCGCCATTGGTCGCGGTTCGCCCGTGATTGTCATGTATATGGCGATGAAACACATGGGGCAGATCGCGGCCAATCTGATGGCCGCCGGGCGCCGGGAAGACGAGGCCGTGGCCTTCGTTTGCGATGCCGCGACCCCGGAGCAGACCGTTCTCGAAACCACGCTCGGACGTGCCGAAGCGGACATGCTTTCAGCCGGGATCGAACCGCCGGCGATCGTTGTCATCGGCGAGGTCGTCCGCCTCCGGGCATCGCTCGACTGGCTGGGCGCCCTTTCTGGCCGCACACTTCTGCCCGACCCCTTCGCCGTGGAGCGGAAAGACACGGCATGAGCGGTTTGCTGATCGCCGCCCCGGCTTCCGGGTCGGGCAAGACAGTAGTGACGCTCGGCTTGATGCGGGCCTTGAAACGTCGCGGTGTTTCGGTTGCGCCCGGCAAGGCCGGCCCCGATTACATCGATCCCGCCTTTCATACGGCGGCCAGTGGCTCTGCCTGCTTCAACTTCGATCCCTGGGCCATGCGTCCGTCTTTTCTCCGCGCACAGGCCAGCACGACATCACCCGACGCCATGCTGGTCATAGAGGCGATGATGGGGTTGTTCGATGGTGCCGCCGACGGGCGGGGCAGTGCAGGGGATCTTGCAAGCCTCTTGTCGCTGCCGGTCGTGCTGGTGGTCGATTGCGCGCGTACATCGCAATCCGTCGCGGCTATTGCGACGGGCTTTGCCCGATTTCGCGCTGACGTGCGGATCGCCGGAGTCATCCTCAACCGCGTCGGCAGCGATCGTCACGAGGCAATGTTGCGCGCCGCAATGACCAAGACCGAGGTGCCGGTTCTCGGCTGCCTCAGGAGTGACTCGCAGCTTTCCCTGCCGGAGCGGCATCTCGGCCTGGTGCAGGCCGGTGAACATGCGGCGCTCGAGAGCTTCATCGAGCGAGCGGCCGATGCGATCGATGCGGGGATCGATATTGGCGCATTGCTTTCAATCGCCCAGGCCGCGCCTCGCAGAGAAACCGCGCCGGTGCGCGGCATCGCCCCGCTCGGTCAGCACGTTGCTGTTGCCCGCGATCTCGCCTTTGCCTTTTCCTATGCACATCTCCTGGAGGGCTGGCGGAGGCAAGGTGCGACACTCTCCTTCTTTTCGCCGCTCGCTGACGAGGGTCCATCGTCAGATGCCGATGCGATCTACCTTCCGGGCGGATATCCCGAATTACATGCCGGGAGATTGGTCACTGCTGACGGCTTCCGTTCGTCAATGATGGCAGCGGCGGACCGGGGAGTGCGGATCTATGGGGAATGCGGCGGCTATATGGTCCTCGGCGAGGGGCTCATTGATGCAGACGGCCATCGTCACGCCGTGCTTGGGCTGTTGCCGCTGGTGACGAGCTACGCGACACGCAAACGGCATCTCGGTTATCGGCGGCTGAGATCGCTCGTTTCTGATCTGTTTGCGGGCAGCTATACCGGCCACGAATTTCACTATTCCACAATAGTTTCGGAAGGCGCGGCGGACCGCTTGTTCGAGGCCGAGGATGCCTTGGGCGATCCGCTCGGTGCCGTCGGGCTGAGACGTGGGTCCGTAGCCGGGTCATACATGCACCTCATTGATGTCGCGGGCGAGGGCGCATGAGCGGGCCGATCCAGCATGGTGGCGGTCTCGCCGCCGCTTCAGCCCTTTACGGCGGGCGCATTGAAGACTGGCTCGACCTGTCGACCGGCATCAATCCCTGTCCGCCTGATCTTCCAGAGATCCCGATGCGGGCCTGGCATCGTTTGCCCGACCAGGAGCGGGAGATGGCAGCGAGAGTGGCCGCCCAGCGCTTCTACCGCTCGGGCCATCGCTTGCCACTTCCGGTGCCGGGAACGCAGTCGGTCATCCAGTTGTTGCCGCGCTTGGTGTCGTCAGGCGCCCGGGTTGCCGTGATGTCGCCGACCTATGGCGAATATGGGCGCACCTTCACGCTCGCCGGGCTTGCCGTCGATGCCATCAGTGATCTCACTGAGATCAGTACGGAGCATCGCCTCGTCGTGGTGGTCAATCCGAACAATCCGGACGGACGACTTCACACACCAAGCGAGCTTCGAGCGATGGCCGGTGATCTCGCAGAACGCGGCGGGATGCTGGTGGTCGACGAGGCCTTCGGGGACATGCTGCCCGACCAGAGCCTTGCGGGCGATGACAGTGCGAACCTAATTGTCTTCCGTTCCTTTGGCAAATTCTTCGGTCTTGCCGGTATCCGCCTCGGCTTCGTCATCGCCGAGCACGAACGCGCAGCGCAGTTTTCCGAGTGGCTTGGACCTTGGGCCGTCTCCGGTCCGGCGCTCGTGCTTGCCGAGCATTTGATGTCGTCCGATACCAGCCATATTGTCCAGCGCATCCAAAGCCGCGCGCGTGCGCTCCGAGAGGTGCTGTCCGAAACTGGCCTCAAGGTCCGAGGCGGCACCGATCTCTTCCAACTGGTCGAGGACGTGGGCGTTACTAACTTGCACCGACATCTCTGCAGCCGCCAGATCCTGACGCGCAGGTTCGACTATCGGTCGGACTGGCTTCGTTTCGGCCTTGCGCCGGATGAGGCGGGTGATGCGCGCCTGCGCGAGGCGCTCGCAACATTCCGGAGTGCGGGAGCATGAACCATCTTTTGCTGCTTTTCGCAGCCATCGTTCTCGACCGGATCGTCGGCGACCCCCCATGGCTCTGGCAACGCGTGCCGCATCCGGTGGTGATCTTCGGCAAGGCGATCGACCTCTTCGAGAAGCGCCTGAACAGGACAAGTTCCACGGCCGAGGGGCGGCGGCTAAATGGTGTTTTCACGATCCTTGTGCTGCTCGCCGGCTTGGCGGTCGTCGGCATGCTTCTATCTGCCCTGTTCCGCCATCTCGGCCCTGTTGGTGTTATTCTCGAAGTGATCGTCGTTGCGGTTTTCCTCGCCCAGAAGAGCCTTGGCGACCATGTCCAGGCAGTGGCCGACGGTCTCTTGCGTGATGGTCTCGAGGGAGGTCGTCAAGCGGTTGCGATGATCGTCGGGCGCGATCCGAAGACGCTGGACCAGGCCGGCGTTTCGCGCGCGGCGATCGAAAGCCTGTCTGAAAACTTTGCCGATGGCGTCGTTGCACCGGTCTTCTGGTACGCGGTTGCCGGCCTACCCGGCATCCTTGCCTACAAGATGCTGAACACGGCTGATTCGATGATCGGCCACAAGAACGAGCGCTTCCTGCAATTCGGCTGGGCCTCCGCCAGGCTCGACGATCTCGCGAACTGGCCGGCCGCGCGGCTCTCCGCCGTTTTCATCGCCCTGGCTGCATTCTTGAAACGCGGGGCAGAGACCGGCCGCCGCTCGTTGTCTGCGGCCCTGCGCGATAGCGGATTGCATCGCTCGCCGAATTCCGGCTGGCCCGAGGCGGCGATGGCGGGAGCCCTCGATCTGCAGCTTGCCGGTCCGCGCTTTTATGGTGGTACCAGGGTGAGCGAGCCGATGATGCATGCATCCGGCCGCAGCGATGCCGGGCCAGCAGATATCCTCAACGGAATCGGCGTTTTCTACGCGGCCTGCAACGTCATGGCAGCGTTAATCTCCGTGATCTGGATGGTTGTGACGATCATCTGATCATTGTCGGACAGCCAAGATACGGTCCGAGCCGGTCATGACTTTTGGCAAGCAAGCATGCGACGAATCAGTCGATCCCTGCCGCGTCCTGCAATCGGTCGAGCTTGGGCACAATGACGTGGCGGTTGTTCTCGATGACGATGATGCCGTCCTTGCGCAGTTTGGTCATCTGGCGACTGACGGTTTCGATGGTCAGGCCAAGGAAGTCGGCGATGTCGGCACGCGACAGCGGCAGATCGAAGGTCTGGGTGCCCTCGCTTTCGGGATCAATGTGAGTCGCGATCAAATAGAGGAAGCTTGCGACCTTTTCCTGCGCCGTCTTGCGGCCGAGCGTCAGCATCCAGTCGCGTGCCTCGTCGAGTTCCTTCAGCGACTGGGCATGCAGCTTGCGCTCCATATCGGGCACTTCGCCAACCATGCGGTCCACGATGTTACGCGGGAAGGTGCAGATTTCCGTATCCGTTGCGGCTTCCGCCGTGATCGTGCTTTCGCCGAGGAAGGGGCGGCCTAGGAAGTCGGGCGCAAACTGCAGGCCGACGATTTGCTGGCGCCCATCGGCCATCATCTTCGACAGCTTGATCACACCCTTCAGGATGTTGCTGTAGCTGCCGACCTGTTCGCCTTGGCCGATTACCTCGTTGCCGCTGTCAATGCGGCGGCGGATCGAATGCTTGTTGAGTTCGGTCAGCTGGGCAGAGGTGAGCACGGAGCAAAGTCCGCCGTGGCGCGCCTCACAGGATCGACACACGGCAGGAGCCTCACATTCCGGAAAATGTTTTCTGAAAGTGTCCATGGTCGTGCCATCCCGTATGACCGGCTCCGGACGCCGTGCGTCACATGCGGTCAGTGCCCAATTCAGGCTTCTGAGTTTCAATAAACTCTACGTGAGAAATGTATCAGCAAATTGATCGATGTCAAAGGCCGGCACGATAGCCGGCGCTATCTTTGGTCGTAGCTCGACACGTCTCAAGGCAGCGCAAAACCATGCAAAATTCCCTTCTGGCCAAGTATTCCGGCGCTGTGCCTCGTTACACCAGCTATCCCACTGCGCCACATTTTCACGAAGGCATCGACTGCGGCAAATATGCGCAGTGGCTGACAGCCATCACTGGACGAGAACGGATCTCGCTCTACATCCATGTCCCCTATTGTGACCGCCTCTGTTGGTTCTGTGCTTGCCACACCAAGCATACGTTGAAATACGAACCGATCTCGATCTATCTGGAATCGTTGAAGAAGGAGATTGCGGCCGTCGGCGCGTTGGTCAGCCGCGACGCTGCCGTGACGGCGGTTCATTTCGGTGGGGGGTCTCCCACGATGGTCCGGCCAGACGACATGATCGATCTGATGGCTGCACTCCGCTCGGCCTTCACCTTTGCCGAGGATGTCGAAATCAGCGTCGAGATGGATCCGAACGACCTCGACGAGCCGCGCTACGATGCGCTCGCCGCCATCGGCATGACGCGCGCCAGCCTTGGTGTCCAGGACTTCCACCCTGAGGTGCAGAAGGCGATCAACCGTATCCAGACGTTCGAACACACGAAGTCGGTGGTTGAGGCCGTCCGGGCGCGGGGCGTGCATTCCGTTAATTGCGATATCCTCTATGGTCTTCCGTACCAGACGGAGGCGACGGTGGCTGAGACGGTGAAGGACATCCTGTCTCTCGCACCCGATCGCATCGCGCTTTTCGGTTATGCGCATGTGCCATGGATGAAGAAGCATCAGACAATGATCAAGGACGAGGTTCTGCCCGGGCTCGAAGAGCGTTTCGCGCAGATGAACCTTGCCGCTTCGATGCTGGTTGCCGCCGGTTACGAGCCTATCGGCATCGACCATTTTGCGCTGCCCTCCGACCGGATGGCGATTGCGGCGCGGGAAGGGCGGCTGCGCCGGAACTTCCAGGGCTATACCGATGATGCAGCCGAAGCGCTGATCGGGCTCGGTGCCTCCTCGATCGGGCAGCTGCCGCAGGGTTACGTTCAGAACATGCCGGCGACAGGAGAATATCAGCGTATGGCCGACGCCGGCGGGCTGGCAGCCGTGCGCGGTATCGAGGTCGCCGAAGACGACAGGCTGCGGCGTCGCGTGATCGAGGAAATCATGTGCCGCTTTGCAATCTCGTTCTCCGACCTGCGGCAGGAGTTCGGCGCTGCGGTCGATACGATCGCCGCAGAGGCGAAGAGCTTTACTCTGTCCAACCAGGACCGGATCTGCCTCATCGAGGGGGATCGTTTCGTCATCACGGATGCCGGCAGGCCCTTCGCGCGGACGATTGCGGCCGTCTTCGACAGCTATCTCGCCAATGGCAAGGGACGCCATTCGATTGCTGTTTAAGCAACACTTCGGTTCCAAATTTCGCTGCCGCAAAAAACCACCATTGGCATTTGACCGTGTTTTCCTTATGTGGAACCCAGAATTTAAGACACATGAGGTACTGGCGTGACCGCTACATTCGACAAAGTTGCCGACATCATTGCTGAGACCAGCGAAATCGACCGCGAGACGATTACGCCGGAAAGCCACACCATTGATGACCTCGGCATCGATAGCTTGGACTTCCTCGACATCGTCTTTGCGATCGACAAGGAATTCGGCATCAAGATCCCGCTCGAGCAGTGGACGCAGGAAGTCAACGAAGGCAAGGTCTCGACCGAAGAATACTTCGTTCTGAAGAACCTTTGCGCCAAGATCGACGAACTTCGCGCCGCCAAGGGCTGACTCGCCCGCAAAGGAGCGGACATCGTCATGCTGCTTGAATATTTCCAGATGATTGACAAGGTCGAGAGCGTTGATCTCGGCCTTGGTCGTTTGAAGGCGACATCGACCGTGCCAATGGAAAGCCCTGTTTTCGAAGGGCATTTTCCCGGCATGCCGCTTGTGCCCGGCGTTCTCTTGATCGAGACCATGGCGCAGGCTTCCGGCATGCTTTTGCTTGCCGTCAAGGACTTCGAAGCCATGCCTTTCCTGATGTCGGTCGACGGCGCCAAGATGCGCACCTTCGTCGAGCCCGGCGCCGTCCTCGATATCGAGGCGGAACTCGAGCATGACGGATCGGGCTTTGCCGTTACCAAGGCGAAGATCACAAGCGGTGGCAAGAAGGTCTGCGACGCGCAGCTGAAGCTGCGCACCATGCCGTTCTCCGAGGTGCCGCTGGCGCCGATCGTGCGCAAACGCGCCGAAGAAGTCGGTCTGATGTCCGCAATGGCGGCCCAAGGCTGAGACGCTTTCGGCCGCAAGGGCGCAATTCCTATTGACCTTGGGGCCTTATTCGGGAAAACCCGCATTTTACGCCGGTGAGCCTGCCGGCGAGAGGATTGCATATGGTCAAACAACCGAATGATGTGGTGATCACCGGCGTCGGGATCGTCACCTGCCACGGCACCGGCAAGGATGCGCATCTCGCGCTGCTTTCCGCAAAGTCCGCCCCGGAACCGGTGCTCGAGACCGAAAAGTTCGCGCCCTATGTGGTGCACAAGCTGCCCGAGATCGATTGGTCGCAGCAGATCGCCAAGCGCGGCGACCAGCGCCAGATGGAAAACTGGCAGCGCCTCGGCGTCTTTGCCGCGGGGCTCGCGCTCGACGATGCCGGCATGAAGGATGATGCAGACGCTTGCGGCACCATGGACCTGATCGTCGCGGCAGGCGGTGGCGAGCGTGACATTGCCGTGGACAGCCTGATTGTCGATGAGGCTTTGCAGCGCAATGACCGCGAAAAATTTCTGATCGAGAAGCTGAAGACCGAGCTTCGCCCTACGCTCTTCCTGGCGCAGCTCTCCAACCTGCTCGCTGGCAATATCTCGATCGTGCACAAGGTCACCGGTTCCTCGCGCACCTTCATGGGCGAAGAAGCGGCCGGCATTTCGGCCATTGCTACCGCCTTTGCCCGGATCAAGGCCGGCCAATCCACCCACACGCTTGTCGGTGGTGCCTTTGTCTCCGAGCGCCCCGATATCTTGCTGTTGGTCGAAGGCATCCGCGCCCATCAAACCGGGCCCTGGCAGCCGCTGTGGTCGCGCGATGGTTCCTCGGGCGGCGGCATGATCCTCGGCACGGTCGGCGCCTTCCTGGTGCTGGAATCGCGTGAACACGCCGAGGCGCGTGGCGCGCATATCTATGCCGTGCTCGACGCTGTCGAAGGTGATCGCGGCAATCGCGATGAGGGCAAGCTTGAGGCTCGTCTCAGCGGCATGGTGCCGGAGGCGGCCGCTTTGTCTGCAGCTGACACCATCATCTTCTCCGGCGCGTCCGGCCTCGCCGACCTTACGCAACGGGAGAAGGCTCACCTTACGGAACGTTTCGACGACATGCCAGTGCGTGGCTATGCCGGTTCGATCGGCCACTCGGTCGAGGCGCAGTTCCCGGCGGGTCTGGCGCTTGCCGCGCTTGCCATCGATTCCGGCGCGACGGTGCCGGCTTTCGATGCCGCGAGCGAGGCCGCTCAGGCTGGCCCGGCCAAACATGCCATCATCTCCACCGTCGGCTATGTGCGAGGCGAAGGCCTTGCCGTGCTCTCGGCGAATGCGTGAGGAGGATAGATCCATGACCGACAGCCGTTTCAAGGATCATCTCGGCCGCCCGATCATCGCCGTCACCGGCATGGGCGTCATCACCTCGCTCGGCCAGGGGCTTTCCGACAACTGGTCGAAGCTGACGTCGGGTAAATCCGGCATCCACTACATCAAGCGCTTCGACACAGAGGGCATGTCGACCCGCATCGGTGGCACCGTCGATTTCATCGCCGTGCCTGCCAACAACGCCGTCGAACGCTCCTACGCGCTGGCTCGCGAAACGACCATCGAGGCGCTGGCCCAGGCCGGCATCAATGGCGACTTCAACGGCCCGCTGTTTCTCGCTGCCCCGCCCGTCGAGCCGGAATGGCATGACCGTTTTGCGCTCGCCGAACGGGCTCCGGCCTCGACCCAGCCGGGTGATGCCTATGACCGCTTCCTGGCTGCGATGCGCGAAAAGCCGGATCCGGTCTTCCTCGAAGCCGTACAGTTCGGCTCGATCTCCGAGCGTCTGTCCGACAAGTTCGGCACGCGCGGTCTGCCCGTGACGCTGTCGACGGCTTGCGCCTCCGGTGCGACCGCGATCCAGCTTGGCGTCGAGGCGATCCGCCAAGGTCGCACCGAGCGGGCGCTGACGGTTGCGACCGACGGCTCGATCAGCCCGGAAGCGGTGATCCGCTTCTCGTTGCTCTCGGCACTGTCGACCCAGAACGATCCGCCGGAAAAGGCATCGAAGCCCTTCAGCAAGGAACGCGATGGTTTCGTCATCGCCGAAGGTGCGGCGACCCTTGTGCTTGAATCGCTCGAAGCAGCGGTTGCCCGTGGCGCCAAGGTGCTCGGCATCATCAAGGGCTGCGGCGAAAAGGCCGACCATTTCCACCGGACGCGCTCGTCGCCAGATGGCGGTCCTGCGATCGCAACCATTAAGGCAGCGCTTGCGGATGCCGGTCTCTCTGAAGAGGCCATCGGCTATATCAATGCCCATGGCACCTCGACGCCCGAGAACGACAAGATGGAATATGGCGCCATGCTGTCGGTCTTCGGCGACCGGTTGAAGGATGCCATTCCGTGCTCGTCGAACAAGTCGATGATTGGCCATACGCTGACGGCTGCCGGCGCCGTCGAGGCTGTGTTCTCGATCCAGACCATGTTGACCGGCACTGTGCCCCCGACCATCAACTACACGAACCCCGATCCCTCGATCGTGCTCGACGTGGTGCCGAATGCTAAGCGGGAAGCCTCGGTTTCGGCTGTGCTCTCGAACTCCTTCGGTTTTGGTGGTCAAAACGCCAGCCTTGTCATGACGCGGGAACCGGTCTAAGGCCTGCGCCAACATTTTGGACGTTATCCTCGGCTTTCGGCCGGGGATCCACGCACCTCGCAAGAACAACGAAGGTCGGCAGATGCCAGGGAGGACCCCTGGTGTGACGATGAGAGCGTGACGACGCCTCATTCGCATCCGCCCCATAGGCCCTGAAGGAAACATGTCATGCGCGCATTGCAACTCGTCGAAGACCGCAAGCTTGAAATCGTCGATCTGCCGGAGCCGGAGGCACCCGGTGCTGGCGAGGTTACGCTGCGCGTCAAGGCGGTTGCTCTTAATCACATCGACGTCTGGGGCTGGCGCGGCATGGCATTCGCCAAGCGTAAGATGCCGCTCGTCATCGGTGCGGAAGCCTCCGGCGTCGTCGAGGCGATCGGTCCGGGCGTCGGCAATATCCTTCCGGGTCAATTGGCTGCCGTTTATGGCGCGCGCACCTGCGGTCTCTGCAAGCCCTGCCGCGAAGGTCGCGACAATCTCTGCGAAAACGTCTCGGGCGTGCATGGCTTCCATCTCGACGGCTTTGCCCAGGAAAAGATCAACCTGCCGGCCCGCCTGCTGGTTCCGGCACCTCCGGGCGTCGATGCGGTTGCTGCGGCTCTCGCCCCCGTCACCTTCGGCACGGTCGAACACATGCTCTTCGACAATGCCAAGCTCCAGCCGGGTGAAACGATCCTCATCCATGCTGGCGGTTCCGGTATCGGCACGGCTGCCATCCAGCTCGCCAAGAAAATCGGCTGCACCGTCATCACCACCGTCGGTTCCGACGACAAGATCGAACCGGCCAAGGCACTCGGCGCCGATCACGTCATCAACTATCGCACCGACCGCTTCGAAGGCATGGTCCGCAAGATCACCAAGAAGAAGGGCGTCGATGTCGTCTTCGAACATGTCGGCAAGGACACGTTTGCCGCCTCGATGTTCTGCCTGAAGCGCGGCGGTCGCCTCGTCACCTGCGGCTCGACCTCTGGCGTTTCGACCGAAGTCAACCTGATGATGCTTTTCCAGCAGCAACTCAAGCTCTTCGGCTCCTTTGGCTGCCGCATGGAAAACATGGCGGATGCCATGCAGAAAATGGCGCGCGGCCTCGTGCATCCCGTCATCGACACACAGGTGTCCTTCGACGATATCGACAAGGCCCTCGCCCGCATGGAAGGCCGCCAGGTCTTCGGCAAGATCATCCTGAAGATGGACTGACCGCGTGCGGATGCTCGTCACCCGCATCGTTCTGGCGCTGCGCAAGTTTTATCAGTGGTCCGTCGCTCAGGCGGCCTTTGGCTTCTTGACGGCGCTGAAGATCTTGCCGGCGGATGCTGCGATCAACTTTGCCGATCGGTTGATGCGCTGGGTCGGGCCAAAGACGAAGCGCCACCGGCTGATGCAGGTGAACCTGCGCAATGCGTTTCCAGAGAAGTCGGATGCTGAACGCGAGGAGATCGCGCTGGCGAGCTGGGGCCACATGGGTCGGCTTGCCGCCGAGTATGTCTTCCTCGACCGTCTGTTCGACTTCGATCCGGAGAAACCGGGCGAGGGCAGGGTGGAGGTGTCTGGTGTCGAGCAGTTCCTCGACTTGCGTGACAATCCGCGCCCCTTCATCGTCTTTACCGGCCACACGGCGAATTTCGAGCTGTTGCCGGTCGCGGGTGCCGCCTTCGGACTTTACGTTACCGTACTCTTCCGTCCGCCAAACAACCCTTATATCGCCGAGAAGGTCTTCGAATTCCGCCGCAAGCGCATGGGCAAGCTCGTTCCGTCGCATGCGGGGTCGTCGTTCGCCTTGGCCCGGCAGCTGGAGCAGGGCGGCGGCGTCGGCGTGCTCGTCGACCAGAAGTTCTGGAAGGGCGTCGAGACCCAGTTCTTCGGCCAGCCGGTGAAGACCAATCCGCTACTCGCCAAGTTGACGCGCCAGTTCGACTGCGAAGTCTACCCAGCACGCTGCGTCCGCCTGCCTGGCAACCGTTTCCGTCTGGAGATCGAGCCCCGAATCGATATTCCCCGCAATGACAGGGGCCAGGTGGACGTGAATGCTACGGCCCAGCTGCTCAACGACAAGGTCGAGGCGTGGGTGAGGGAGTATCCCGAACAGTGGCTCTGGTATCATGATCGCTGGGCGATCAAGGACAAGATCTGACCGCTTAAACTGCCGCTACTCTGTGCGATCAAGTGCGGTTCTGGTCCACCGGCGCCCCCGTTGGTGCTCCTTCTCACATCCATTCGTTTCACCTGATACTTCGGATATTTTTTGGGCTGCGATGCGCGTGAGTGCCCGTAGCGATTGAAGGTGACGCAACCTCATGTTACGGACGCCGAAAGTGGTGTGACGTAATCCTTTCCCTTGTCACACCCGAGGGATGAGGTTGCTGATGTCTTTTGGCGAATTCCGCGATTCGAATCTTCGCGCGATGTTCGAAGCGGTTTCGTTGAAGAACCTTCAATTGCAGCAGGCCATCCGCAATGGTGACGATCATCTTGTCCGGATGCTGGATCGGGAAATCGATCCGATGATCGCAACGCTGATCAGCTACCGCGCCACTGATCTCGACGATGTCTATCTGCAAATGCGTCTTCTAACGAAGCTGCTGCGGGAGGACGCCGATGACGGCTCATGCGTGCTGCGCCACGCCTCTATGCTGTCCTTGCTCATCGAACGCTATTTTGGTCCGAAACGCAGTGAGGAGAGCCCCGCACCACGCGCTTTCGACACGCGCCAGCCGCGTGATGGTGACGATGAGCAGCTGAACGAGGCGATCCTCAATAATCTGCCTGAACGTGTGGCCGTGGTTACGCGGGACTGTCGCTATCTCTTCGCCAACACGGCCATGGCTAGAATGCTCGGCATGCGCCAGATCGAACTGATTGGGCGCAGTGTCTTTGATCTTGGCCTTGCGGCCGGCGGTCACGACTGGCTTCAGAATGCGCTCGATTCGGCTTTCGCGGGACGTTCGGGATCCTTTGTCGCCCGGATGTCGGCCGCAACCGTCACCGGCGACATGCCCGCTCGCTTCAGCCCGTTTAGGGCTGCAGACGGCACTATCAGCGGGGCCATTCTGACGCTCGGCGAATGCGAGCCGGTCTATGGTGGCGTGGCCGCCTGATCAAGGTCGAGCCGCGTATTGTCGATCGGACGGCAGGCTCTGGCCGCCGCGCTTTTTTCAATCCGTGACGCCTTGAAGTAGATGCTCACGCTCGAAGGCGATGTGGCGTCTGATTCCTTCGAAGAAGCCGCGCAACATGTAGCCGACGGCCTCCATGTTCACCTGATCTCCGGATCCCAGCTTCAGCAACGCATCCGTCAGTTCCTCGGCGAAGCACTCGTCCTCGCAATGTTCAAATTTCAGACGTTCCAGTGTCGGTCCCAAGGCGTCCGTCGCATCGGGGCTCGACTGTAACTGCGGAAACAGCACCGTCTCCTCGTAGTGATGAATGCCCCTGATGAGCGGGCCCAGCGCCTTGGCCGCATAGATGCATTTCTGCCGGTTGATGCTTGCCGGCAAAGAGTCGGCGATCTCTTCCAATTCCCGGCAAAGCGCGAGTTGTTCGGTGTGAGCGCGGTAGAGCCAGGCGAGGTCGCGTTTGCCTGCGTCGAGCAGGCGGTTGCCCGTCCACGTGTCGCTCGCGGTTCGCTTGCTGTTTTCGATATTCGTCAGCATGTCCGTTTTCTCCAACGGGGCTTTTCGCCGCGCGTAACCCCAGTGCTCCAAGACACGCATTAGCGGGCCTTGGCCCAAGCGATGTGCCGGCCTTGGTGTCCGAAGGTCGCAAACCCGATTGCAGCTTCAAGCCTCGCGAATTTTAGAGAGCCTTGCATTGACTTGGATCAAGGTGGCTGGGCGGCCCCAATGCGATTGGTGCATTTGACGCGGGAGGAATCTCCTGAGGGCGAGGCCCCCGCGATGAGATCAGCAAGCGTTGGGGGATTCCAACAATGAACTATACGTTAGAGACACTGGTGATGGCGGTACTCGCCTTCGCCGCGCTGCTCGGGGTGGCTTTCGCCCATGACAGCCTCTTCGCGGCCCATATGTGGGTCGCATTTTTCGTGCTCGCGGGGGGCACGATCATCATGCTGCGCCGGATGCAGTTTGCACCGACCACGGCATCCTCCTCCTCTTCCGGCCAATCCAAGGCAAGCCAGTCGGAGTATTTCGACGACGTGGTGCGTTACGGCGTCATCGCCACCGTCTTCTGGGGCGTCGTCGGCTTCTTGGTCGGCGTGGTCGTCGCACTGCAGATGGCCTATCCTCAACTCTATATCGAGCCCTGGTTCACCTTTGGCCGCTTGCGTCCCCTCCACACCTCCGCCGTTATCTTTGCCTTCGGTGGTAATGCGCTGATCGCCACATCCTTCTATGTGGTGCAGCGGACATCGCGTGCCCGCTTGTTCGGCGGCAATCTTGGCTGGTTCGTGTTCTGGGGATACCAGTTCTTCATCGTCATGGCGGCCACCGGCTATCTGCTGGGTATCACCCAGGGTCGCGAATATGCTGAACCGGAATGGTATGTGGACATCTGGCTGACCGTGGTCTGGGTCGCCTATCTGATCACTTTCATGGGCACGATCCTGAACCGCAAGGAGCCGCATATCTATGTGGCGAACTGGTTCTACCTGTCCTTCATTGTCACCATTGCGATGTTGCATATCGTCAACAACCTGGCGATGCCCGTGTCCTTCCTTGGCGTGAAGAGCTACTCGGCCTTCTCGGGCGTACAGGATGCGCTGACCCAGTGGTGGTATGGCCATAACGCCGTCGGCTTCTTCCTGACGGCCGGCTTCCTCGGCATGATGTACTACTTCGTGCCCAAGCAGGCAGGTCGCCCTGTCTATTCCTACCGCCTGTCGATCATCCACTTCTGGGCCCTGATCTTCATGTATATCTGGGCAGGTCCTCACCACCTGCATTATACGGCTCTGCCCGACTGGGCGCAGACGCTGGGCATGGTCTTCTCGATCATGCTGTGGATGCCCTCCTGGGGCGGCATGATCAATGGTCTGATGACGCTGTCCGGCGCCTGGGACAAGATCCGCACCGATCCGATCATCCGCATGATGGTGATAGCCATCGCCTTCTACGGCATGTCGACCTTCGAAGGCCCGATGATGTCGATCAAGGCCGTCAACTCGCTCAGCCACTATACCGAATGGACCATCGGTCACGTTCACTCGGGCGCTCTCGGCTGGGTCGGCATGATCTCCTTCGGCGCCATCTATTACCTGACGCCCAAGCTGTGGCATCGCAACCGCCTCTACTCGATGCGTATGGTCAACTGGCACTTCTGGCTCGCAACGCTCGGCATCGTGGTCTACGCCGCCGTGCTCTGGGTCGCTGGCATCCAGCAGGGTCTGATGTGGCGCGAATACGACGATCAGGGCTTCCTGGTCTACTCCTTCGCCGAATCGGTTGCTGCCATGCATCCCTACTACGTTCTGCGGACACTCGGCGGTGTCATGTATCTCCTGGGTGGCATCATCATGGCCTACAACATCGCCATGACCATTCTCGGCTACGAGCGCCAGGAAGCACCGATTGCTGGAACGGTCGTGCCGGCTACCGCGCAGCCTGCTGAATAAGAAGGAAGGCTCACATGTCCATTCTTGATAAACACGCAATCCTCGAGAAGAACGCGAGCCTTCTCTTCCTCGGTTCGCTTGTGGTCGTGACCATCGGCGGTATCGTTGAAATCGCGCCGCTCTTCTATCTCGAGAACACGATCGAAAAGGTGGAGGGCATGCGGCCCTACTCGCCGCTCGAACTCGCCGGCCGCAACATCTACATCCGTGAAGGCTGCTATGTCTGTCACAGTCAGATGATCCGGCCGTTCAAGGACGAGGTCGAGCGCTATGGGCACTACAGCCTCGCAGCGGAATCGATGTACGACCATCCGTTCCAATGGGGATCGAAGCGAACCGGGCCCGACCTCGCGCGCGTCGGTGACCGCTACTCGAACGAGTGGCACGTCCAGCATCTCGTCAATCCGCGCGATGTCGTGCCGGAATCGATCATGCCGGGCTACGCCTTCCTCAAGGAAACGCCGCTCAAGATCACCAGCATCGGCATGATGCTGGAGGCCAACCGAACCGTCACCGTTCCCTATACGGACGAGATGATTGCCGAGGCCGAGGCGGATCTTGCAGCCCAGGCCGATCCGAACGCCGATACGACAGGTCTCATGGAACGCTATCCGAAGGCCAAGGTCGGTGATTTCGATGGCGATCCTGCCAAGCTGACAGAGATGGACGCGCTCGTCGCCTATCTGCAGATGCTCGGCACGCTTGTCGACTTCTCGACCTATGACGACGCAAGCGGCTACCGCTGAGGAGGACATCATGGAAACCTATACCGCCATGCGCCAATTCGCCGACAGCTGGGCTCTGCTTGCCATGACCCTGTTCTTCGTCGGCGTCGTCCTCTTCACATTCCGCCCGGGCGGCAAGAAGCCTGCCGACGACGCGGCCCGCATCCCTCTCAAGGAGGATTGAACAATGGCAGACAAGAAACACATCGACGAGATCAGCGGCGTCGAGACCACCGGCCATGAGTGGGACGGCATTCGCGAGCTGAACAATCCGATGCCGCGCTGGTGGGTCTATACCTTCTACGCGACCATCGTCTGGGCGATCGGCTACACGATCATGTATCCGGCCTGGCCGCTGCTGACCGACAACACCAAGGGTCTGCTCGGCTATTCGAGCCGTGCAGAAGTCGTCGAGGAACTGGCGGCGGCGAAAACCTCCCAGGCGGTCTATCTCGACCGGATTGCGACCCTGCCGCTTGAAGAGATCGTCGCGGACAAGGAACTGACCCAGTTTGCCGTTGCCGGCGGTGCAGCCGCCTTCAAGGTCAACTGCTCGCCTTGCCATGGTTCGGGTGCTGCCGGTGGCGCCGGTTATCCGAACCTCAACGACGACGACTGGCTTTGGGGCGGTGATCTCGAAGCGATCCACACGTCGATCGCCCACGGTATTCGTTACGACCAGGATCCCGATACCCGGTTTTCCGAAATGCCGGCCTATGGCGACATACTCGACGGTGATCAGATCAAGCAGGTGGCGGCTTATGTCGTCAGCCTGACCGGTACGCCTCTCGATGCATCGATGGTGGAGCCCGGCCAGCAGATCTTCGCCGAGAACTGCGCCTCCTGCCATGGCGAAGATGCCAAGGGTGGGCGTGATTTTGGGGCACCGAACCTTGCTGACGCGATCTGGCTCAAGGTCGATGGCGAAGCGCAAATCGCGGCCCAGATCCGTCAGCCGCGTCATGGCGCCATGCCCGGCTGGGCTCAGCGTCTGGGTGATACCACTGTCAAGCAGTTGACCGTCTACGTGCATCAACTCGGCGGCGGCGAATAATCAATCAGTCCTCCCGGAACTTGGGCCGCATCCCGTGATGCGGCCCTTATTTATTTTATATAACGAAAACCATATGTATTGCGACGCTTCGCCGCTGCTTGACTTAAGTCAAGGCGTGCTTGCCTTCGAGATGGGACAAGGCGAGCATCAGAAGAAGGTTCTCGTCCATGAACATACATGCCGATCAAACCCATAGCGCCGACGCGCCCGAGGTCGAGAGGCTCGATGCCGAAGCCGTGATGTCGGCCAAGGTCCGCCAGCCGCTTTACGAATCCCGCAAGAAGATTTTCCCGAAGCGCGCCGAAGGCAGCTTCCGCCGCTTCAAGTGGATCGTCATGGCGATCACGCTTGGCATTTACTACCTGACGCCCTGGTTGCGCTGGGATCGCGGTGAATTCGCACCCGATCAGGCCGTGCTGATCGATATTGCCCATCGCCGTTTCTATTTCTTCTTCATCGAGATCTGGCCGCAGGAGTTCTTTTTTGTCGCGGGGCTGCTGGTCATGGCGGGCTTCGGTCTTTTCCTAATTACCTCAGCGGTGGGGCGTGCATGGTGCGGCTACACCTGTCCGCAGACTGTCTGGGTCGACCTCTTCCTCGTCGTCGAACGCTTCATCGAAGGTGATCGCAACGCCCGGATCAAACTCGAGGCCGCCCCCTGGTCGTTCGACAAGATCTGGAAGCGGGTCACCAAACACGCCATCTGGATCCTGATCGGTGTTTTGACCGGAGGTGCCTGGATATTCTATTTCGCTGATGCGCCATCGCTGGCCATGGATTTCCTGACCGGCAACGCCGCTCCAATCGCTTACATGACCGTCGCCATCCTGACCGCCACAACCTATGTCTTCGGCGGCCTGATGCGTGAGCAGGTCTGCATCTACATGTGCCCGTGGCCGCGCATCCAGGCTGCCATGCTCGACGAGAATTCGCTTGTCGTGACCTATAACGACTGGCGTGGCGAGCCGCGCACCCGGCATGCGAAGAAGGCGATCGCCGCTGGCGAGTCGGTTGGCGACTGCGTCGACTGCAATGCCTGTGTTGCCGTCTGTCCCATGGGCATCGATATCCGGGATGGTCAACAGCTCGAATGCATCACCTGTGCGCTTTGCATTGATGCCTGTGATGGCGTCATGGACAAGATCGGCAAGCCGCGCGGTCTGATCGCCTATGCCACGCTGGACGAGTATCAGTCGAACATGGCGCTTGCCACCAGTGGCGGCACCTGTTCGATCGATCCGGCCAGGGTCCGTAATGCCGATGGAAGCTTCTCCGACAAGATTCGTCATTTCGACTGGCGCGTGATCTTCCGTCCCCGCACGCTGCTTTACATGGGCGTCTGGACGGCCGTCGGTGTCGCCATGCTGATTGCGCTGCTCGGTCGGGACCGGCTGGAGGTTAACGTCCTGCATGACCGCAATCCACAATTCGTACTCGAATCGGACGGGTCTATCCGTAACGGCTACACCGTACGCATTCTCAACATGATTGCCGTGCCGCGCGACATCGAAGTGTCGATCGATGGACTGCCGGACGCGACGATGAAGATAAACGGCATCAACCAGCCGCCGTCGCGTGCCTTCGTTGTTTCGGTCGAGCCGGACGAGGCCACGACACTCAAGGTCTTCGTTACACTTGCCGGTGACCAGGTCACCGATGCCAACCAGGATTTCCAGTTCATCGCCAAGGATACCGGCAGCGACGAGCGGGACGTCTATGATGCAGTCTTCATGGGTCCGGGAGCCAGGAAATGAACACTTTCGCCAAGAAACCCTTCACCTTTACTGGCTGGCACATGCTGGCGATCATGCTGGCCTTCTTCGGCACGATCATCACGGTCAACTTCACCATGGCCTATCTCGCCACATCGACGTGGAGCGGTCTGGTGGTGAAGAACACCTATGTCGCGAGCCAACAGTTCAACGGCAAGACTGCCGCGATCCGCGAGATGCTGGCAACCGGCATTGCGGGAGAACTCTCCGTCGATGCCAAGGGCATGCGCTACCGCCTGACATTGCCTGAAAACACCCCGGTCGTTGCCGATTCGGTCACCGCCCACTTCAAGCGTCCGGTCGGCACTGCCCAGGATTTCGAACTGCAACTGACGCCGGCCGGTGACGGCCTCTACCTGGCCGAGATGGATGTGCTTGCGGGCAGCTGGATCGTCGAGATGCAGGCAATCAAAGACGGTAAAATGATCATGCATGAGGCGAAGCGGATTACCGTTTCGGGAGAATGACGATGAGTTGCTGCGCGGCAGGGACCGAAGGGGCATTGGACATGGAGCGGGCAGGGGTCTCCCTGCCGTCGGCTGAAGAGCTCAAACTCTCAAGCCGCGCCGTGGGACCGGGCCTCTGGCAGGTCGATATGAGTGTGCCCGCAGTTCATTGCGGCACCTGTATCTCGACAGTCGAGGGTGTGCTCAAAGCCTTGCCGGAAGTCGAGCGGGCCCGCGTCAACCTCTCGACCAAGCGCGTTTCCGTCGTCTGGAAAGAGGCGGTTAACGGGGTCGAGACTGATCCGGTGAATCTGGCGCGTGCCATCGCCACAACAGGCTATTCCGCCCATCTCTTCACAGCTGCGGAAGAAGCCTCCGACGCCCTGCGCAATCAGCTGGTCCGCGCGGTTGCCGTGTCGGGCTTCGCTGCCACGAATATCATGCTTCTGTCCGTGTCGGTCTGGTCGGGTGCAGATGCCTCGACACGCGATCTGTTCCATTGGATCTCGGCGATGATCGCGGCCCCTGCGCTGATCTATGCCGGCCGCTTCTTCTACGAATCGGCGTGGAATGCATTGAAGCACGGGCGCACCAATATGGATGTGCCGATCGCCATCGGCATCACGCTCTCCTATTTCGCTTCGTTGTGGGAGACCATCCATCACGGCGAACACGCCTATTTCGATGCGACGGCCTCGCTGCTCTTCTTCCTTTTGATTGGTCGTACGCTCGATCACATCATGCGTGACCGCGCGCGCTCCGCGATCAGCGGTCTTGCCCGCCTCAATCCGCGTGGTGCCATGGTGCTTTCCGAAGATGGCTCGCGGGAGTATCGCGCGGTCGATGAAATCCGCGTCGGCGATCAGGTGTCCATCGCTGCCGGCGACCGGATCCCGGTCGACGGTGTCGTCGTCTCCGGCGAAAGCGATCTCGACATGTCGATCGTCAACGGCGAAAGCGCACCTGTTTCAGTCCGTCCGGGCTCCGACGTCCAGGCAGGTACACTCAGCCTCACCGGCTCGTTGACAGTCAAGGCGACAGCCACGGCGCAGAACTCGTTCCTCTCAGAGATCATCCATTTGATGGAGGCGGCCGAAGGGGGCAGGGCACGCTACCGTCGCATTGCGGACCGGGCGGCTCAGTATTATTCGCCGGTCGTGCATCTGCTCGCCATCATAGCCTTCATGGGCTGGGGGCTCTATGACGGTGACTGGAAACACGCGATGATGGTCGCGATCGCAGTCCTCATCATCACCTGCCCGTGTGCTCTTGGTCTTGCGGTTCCCGTCGTTCAGGTCGTCGCGGCGGGTCGGCTGTTCAAGGCCGGCGTCATGGTCAAGGATGGATCGGCCATGGAGCGGCTTGCCGAAATCGAGGCTGTTGCCTTCGACAAGACCGGTACGCTGACACTGGGCCGACCGAAGCTGGTGGACGTTGCCAAAATCGAGCCGGTGGCCTTCGCCGTTGCGGCCGGCCTTGCCGCTCACTCCCGTCATCCGCTGTCGCGGGCGCTTTGGTCCGCCTATGGCGGCCAGCCGCGCGGCTTCGACGCCGTTCGCGAAGTGCCGGGCGCTGGCGTTGAGGCGGATACGGTAGAGGGTGTCTGGCGTCTCGGCAATCGGCGCTTTGCCTGTGGGACCAAGTTGATCGATGTCAGTGACAAGCCCTATTCCGAAGTCGTTCTCTCTCTCGACGGCATCGAGCGCGCCACCTTCCTGTTCGAAGATATGCTTCGGCCGCGGGCCCGAGCCTCGATCGAGACGTTGAAGAATGATGGTCTCGAACTCGGCATCCTCTCGGGCGATCGTGCTCCTGTTGTGGCCAAGCTTGCCGCCGATCTCGGGATCACCAACTGGCGCGCTGGCCTCACACCCCGGGACAAGGCCGAAGCCTGCGCCGAGGCGTCCGCCCGGGGGCAGCTCGTGCTGATGGTTGGTGACGGCATCAACGATGCTCCAGCGCTCTCGGCGGCGCATGTCTCTATGGCGCCGGCGACGGCCGCAGATGTCGGGCGCCAGGCCGCCGATTTCGTCTTCATGCGCGACGGCCTGGAAGCAGTGCCCTTCGCGATTGAGGCCTCGCGCCGGGCCGGCCGCCTCATCCGCGAGAACTTCGCCCTTGCAATTGGCTACAATGTGATTGCCGTGCCGATCGCGTTGCTCGGCTATGCCACGCCGTTGATCGCTGCGGTCGCCATGTCCACCTCGTCGATCATCGTGGTTGCCAATGCGCTCCGGCTCAACCGGCTTTCGCTGGATGAGCGGACACTGACCGAGCGTCCAGCCACCGGTCTCTCGACGGTCGCCTCAGACAATGCGAGGATTGCCGCATGAACATGCTGATCTACCTCATCCCGATCGCGCTCTTTCTCGGCGGGCTTGGTCTCTTCGCTTTCCTCTGGTCGCTGAAGAGCGGACAGTACGAAGACCTCGACGGAGCGGCCTGGCGCGTGATCTCCGAGAAGGATGACCAGCCGGGCGCTTGATACAGCGTTTACCGAATGGTCAAGATTCTGTCTTGCCGCATGCCTTCGCGAATGCGAGAAAGCCCGCATCCATGAAATTGCATGCGGAGGCTTCATCGTGCAGCAAGCGGAAATCGGACTGATCGGTCTCGGAGTCATGGGCTCCAATCTGGCGCTCAACATTGCCGAGAAAGGCAATCGCATCGCGGTCTTCAATCGCACGCCGTCGCGCACCAATGAATTCCTCGGGGAGGCCGGCGATCTGGCGGGCCAGATCATCGGTTGCCATACGATCGAAGAGTTTGTCGCTGCCATCCGTCCGCCGCGCCCGATCATCATCATGATCAAGGCCGGCGAGGCCGTCGACCAGCAGATGGCAGCCCTTCTGCCGCATCTTTCCAAGAACGACATCATGATCGATGCCGGCAATGCGAATTTCCGTGACACGGTTGCACGCTTCGAAAAGCTCGCCGGAACCGATGTCACCTTTATCGGCATGGGTGTGTCCGGTGGTGAGGAAGGCGCCCGCCACGGACCCTCGATTATGGTTGGCGGCACGGAAGAGAGCTGGAAGCGCGTCGAGCCAGTGCTGACCTCGATCGCCGCCAAGTTCAACGACGAGCCTTGCGTTGCCTGGCTCGGGACCGATGGCGCGGGCCATTTCGTCAAGACGATCCACAACGGCATCGAATATGCCGACATGCAGATGATCGCCGAGATCTACGGTATCCTGCGCGACGGTCTCAATATGTCGGCCGCCGAAATCGGCGAGATCTTCGGTCAGTGGAACAAGGGCCGCCTCAACTCCTATCTGATCGAGATCACCGAGAAGGTTCTCAAGGCCACCGATCCGGAAACCGGCAAGCCGATGGTTGACGTGATCGTGGATTCCGCTGGCCAGAAGGGCACTGGCAAATGGTCGGCCATCGAGGCGCAGAACCTGGCCGTGGCCGCATCAGGGATCGAAGCCGCGGTTGCCGGTCGCGTGCTTTCATCGCTGCGCGAGGAGCGCATCGCTGCCGAGAAGATCTTCGGCCTGCCAGCACTTGCGGATGCGCCCAAGGACAAGGCCGCCTTCATCGCCGATCTTGAGAATGCGCTGCTCGCTGCCAAGATTGCAGCCTACGCGCAGGGCTTTGCCGTGATGTCCTCGGCTTCGGAAGAGTTCAACTGGTCGCTGCCCATGCCGACGATCGCCAAGATCTGGCGTGCCGGCTGCATCATCCGCTCGCAATTCCTCGACGAGATCACCTCGGCCTTCACCAGGGATCCGGATGTGGCGAACCTCGTCGTCACGCCGGCCTTTGCCGCCATGGTCAAGGAAACCGACGGGGCACTTCGCCGCGTGGTCGCCCATGCCGTGCTGTCCGGTCTGCCGGTGCCTGCGCTTGCCTCGGCGCTGTCCTACTTCGACACCTATCGTCGCGGTCGCGGGACGGCAAACCTCATCCAGGCGCAGCGCGATTTCTTCGGCGCCCACGGCTTTGATCGTCTCGACGGCAAGGACATCCATCACGGCCCCTGGGCCGGCCAGTTCTGAGCGATCCCGCAACGTCTCGCAGTTCGAGGCCCGATATCCCGCGATGTCGGGCCTCTTTTTCATTGGGGGCAGACCATGACAGACAGGCTTACGCTTCTCGGCACCAAAGGCGGTCCCGCGATCCGTCCCGGCGGGCCCAATCCGACATCGATGCTGCTTGAAATGTCCGGCCGCCGGATCGTCATCGATTGCGGGCTTGGTGTTTCGAGGGGACTGGTCGAGACGGGCATGTCGCTCAAGGAACTCGATCTCATCTTCATTACCCATCTGCATTCCGACCATGTGCTCGAGCTGGGGCCGCTCATCCACACGGCCTGGACAACGGGGCTCGATCACGTCGTCACCGTCTACGGTCCTGAAGGCACACGCGCCGTCTGGGCGGGCTTCCTCGCCTCGCTCGCCTACGACATTGAAACACGGATCGCGGACGAGGGGCGCCCGAATCTCGCGGGCCTGGTCGAAATTGTCGAATATGGACCGGGCGAGATCTTCCGGGAGGCGGATCTGGTCGTTGAGGCCTTGCGTGTCGACCATCCTCCGGTGACGGACTGTTTTGCGCTGAAGATCTCCGGTTCGGATAAAACGCTCGTCTTTTCCGCCGATACCGCGCCGTTCCCGCCGCTTGCCGACTTTGCCCGCGGAGCTGACATTCTCGTGCATGAGGCGATGCTGCCGGAGGGGCTGGACAGTATTGTCAGGCGAACCGGAAACGGTACCCGTCTGCGCGAGCATCTCGTCGCCTCGCACAGTTTCGCCGCGGATGCGGCTCAGATTGCGATGCAGGCTGGCGTCGGCATGCTCGTCCTCAACCATCTCATTCCGGCCGATGATCCCGCCTTTACCGCGGACGACTGGCGGGCGGCCATCGCCCCACATTGGAGTGGACCGCTGGTGATTGGTCGCGATGGCCTCGCGATTGCCTTGTGAATGAAGGCGACTGCACGTCGATTTCGCTAAATTCCTATGCTTTCGTTTACCTTCGAGTTAACGCCTGTCGCCTAGCGTGCCGGTGCGGTTAACGATTCCGCGCGTATTTCAGGCTGTTGATGATGGTATCCGTTAATTTATCCACACTGGCGATCGGCGCATTTGCAATTCTGGCGGTCTTTGCCGTGCTCTACACGCGGCATTGGCGCGATGAGCCGAATCGAAACGAATTCTTGCTGTTTGCGGCGGCTTCCGGGCTCGCTGCGCTCGGCGCATTGCTTTCGGCTTTCTCGGACGGCGGCTATGGGCTTGTCACGGTTGGTCTCGCCCAGACGCTCGTGCTTTCGGGCGCAGCACTTGCCTGGCAGGGCATGCGGGCTTTCGATCACCGGGCGCTTGATCTGAAGCTTGCTGCCGTTGGGCCACTCGGCTTTTTCCTGCTCGCGGCCTCTGCCCCCCTTCTCCAGGATGACGTGACGGCCCGTTTCCTGGTCGCCGCCGTTATCGGCGCAATCTATACCGGGCTCGCGGCCTGGGAGTTGAAAGCATCTGAAGTCGAGGAGCAGCTTTCCAACCGCCCCTTTGCCTATCTCTGGTTTGCGGCTTTGGCTGTGGTTCTGCTGATCGCGGCTCTCGTGGCCTATATCTTGCCGCTCAGAGCCTCTGAGGTTGTCGGCTCCGGGCCTCTCTGGCTGACCATCGGCGCGTTCGCGGCTTTCTTGCATGCCGTGATCGCGCCGCTCTCGATCCTGCTTCTGGTCCGCGACCGCCTGCTGGTGGAACACCGCTGGTCGGCTGCGACCGACAGCCTGACCGGTCTTGCCAATCGCTTTACCTTTCTCGACATGCTGCAGACGCTCTCAACCAAGGTTCGCGGGGAGGGGGCCTTCCTTTACGTCGACGTCGACCACGTGAAGCGAATCAACGACCAGTACGGGCATTCCGGCGGTGACGAGGTCTTGAAGACTTGTGCCGAGCTCATCCTGCGCGAATTGCCCGAACACGCCCTGCTTGGCCGTCTGGCAGGCGCCGAGTTTGCCGCCTATGTGCCCTTCTGCAAGGTTGAGGAGGCCGAGAAGCTCGGTCACGTCATCCATGACAGTGTGGAACAGCAGATGTTCTTCCTCGGTGGCGAACTCGTTCCGGTGACGGTGAGCGTTGGCGTCGCCCATGGCGCAATGCAGGTGACTGCAGACGAGCTCTTGAAGCGGGCAGACGCTGCACTGCATTCCGCCAAGGTCAACGGCCGAAATTCCGTGGTGGTCTGGGACGGCGGCCAGCGCCCGTCCTACGCCTGACCGAACTCAACGCGCAACACCGGTTGTTCTAGTCTGCCGTCTCTATGACTGCTCCCAGCGCGGCTCGCTGATGCTCTGCAATAGCCCCGGGTCGACGCCGTCGATCCGGGCGATCACCGCCTTGGCGAGCTCTCGACCCGATTGGCGAACATCCTCATAGACGGCGATGATGTCAGGGCGGATCCAGTTAAGGATTGGCGTTCCTTGTTTGGCAACCAGGTCAATCTCGACCCCGACCCGCTTGCCTGCTGCTTCGATGCCGGCATTGGCGGCAATGGCGGCGCTGCCAGAAGAGGATATCAAGCCGTCTGGCGCATCCGGTCCTCGCATCAGATCCTCCACTGCCGTTCGGATTTGTCCGAGAGAGGCGTCGATATTGATGTGGAGCGGTACTTCTTCCGCGCCGAAGGCCTTCAAGCCGCGCATGAAGCCGTCGAAGGTGTGCTTGTAATAGGTCAGTTTACTCGGCGGAGGCAGTATCGCGATGCGTTTGCGGCCGCGCTTCACCAGCCGTTCGACCGCTTGGTAAGCAAAGGTCTCGTTGTCGAAGTCGTGATAGGGATGCTCGATGCCCATAGCTGTGCGTCCATGGGTCACGAAGGGCATGTTCTGCTCGGTGAGCAGCCGCACCCGGGCGTCATCCGGCTCGGTGCGTGAAATGATGACGCCATCGGCAGACCCGGTCTCGAGGATATAGCGCACTGGCAGCATCGGATCCTTGGTATGCGCATGCGGCGTCACCACGATATGGTAGGGCGTGCCGGCCAACACCTCCGATATGCCGACGACCATCTGGTTGGAAAATCCAAGGATTTCCTCGTCAATACCGAGGACCAGCGCGATGACGTTGGTCTTGCCTGTTCTGAGGCGAACACCTGCGCGGTTCGGCTGATAGCCGAGTTGCCGAGCGACCATACGCACCCGTTCCTTGGTCTCAGCACCGATATCAGGCGCATCTTTCAAGGCGCGCGACACCGTGGTGATGCCGAGGCCGGTCATGAAGGCGATTGTCTTGAGCGTCGGCCGCTCCTTCGTCGCCACTGGGCGGTCGATGAGGCCGCTCCCCTGCTGATCTGTCATGTCGTCCCCGCCACTCGCACAAGCCACGCTTATAGTTGGCTTTTTCCTGCCTGCAAACCTGGAGACCGGCACCTCCTCCCGGTGCGGTGAAGGAAAAATCTGTAACGATACAGTTCATTTGTCGAGCCCTTTTCCATGCTGCGCTGCGAAGTGATGCAATCTTAGCGGGAGGTTGTGCTTTATCCCGTGTTGTCCTTGGTGCTGGACAGTGGTGAGACGGCCATGCAGCAAATTAAGCCAGGTTTTGCCGCAATACATTGAACCTGAAACGATACTTTTGATGCTGCTGTGCAATATCCATCTCATTCAAAGCGTTTCGGGTACGGAGCTCCCATTGCACGTCTAGCCTGAAATTGGGCTGTAATGGAAAATTTACAATCCGAAAGGTTGCGCTCCAAAAATCTTTGACATAAGTTTTTCCGGCAACGTTTCAGTGAGGGAGGAGACTCATGAATTTTCGTAGCTTTGCGGCAGCTTTGGCCGCTACTGTTGTCATGCCGTTTGCGGCAGCGCAGGCCACCGATCTCGAAGTAACCCATTGGTGGACGTCCGGCGGTGAAGCCGCAGCCGTCGCCGAGCTCGCCAAGGCATTCGATGCGACCGGCAACAAATGGGTCGATGGCGCTATCGCTGGTTCCGGCGGTACTGCACGCCCCATCATGATCAGCCGCATCACTGGCGGTGACCCGATGGGCGCCACGCAGTTCAACCACGGCCGTCAGGCCGAGGAACTGGCCGAAGCCGGTCTGATGAAAGATCTGACGGCTGTTGCCGAAAAGGAAGGCTGGAAGGACATCATCAAGCCGGCAAGCCTGCTTGAAAGCTGCACGATCGACGGCAAAATCTATTGCGCCCCGGTCAACATCCACTCCTGGCAGTGGCTGTGGCTGTCCAACGCCGCCTTCGAGCAGGCCGGCGTTGCCGTACCGAAGAACTGGGACGAATTCGTCGCAGCTGCCCCCGCCCTCGAAGCCAAGGGCATCATTCCGCTTGCCGTCGGTGGACAGCCCTGGCAGTCGGCCGGTGCGTTCGACGTGCTAATGGTCGCCATCGCCGGCAAGGAAACCTTCGAGAAAGTGTTCAAGGACAAGGATGCGGACGTCGCAGCCGGCCCCGAGATCGCCAAGGTCTTCAAGGCCGCCGACGATGCCCGCCGCATGTCCAAGGGCTCCAACGTTCAGGACTGGAACCAGGCCACCAATTTGGTCATCACCGGCAAGGCCGGCGGTCAGATCATGGGCGACTGGGCGCAGGGTGAGTTCGCGCTCGCCGGTCAGGTCGCGGGCCAGGACTATACCTGCCTTCCGGGCCTCGGCGTGAACGAGATCATCTCGACCGGTGGTGACGCATTCTACTTCCCCGTTATCAACGATGAAGCCAAGTCTGCGGCGCAGGACGTTCTTGCAGCCACCCTGGTCGCGCCTGAAACACAGGTCGCTTTCAACCTGAAAAAAGGTTCGCTGCCGGTTCGCGGTGACGTCGATCTGGCCGCAGCCAACGACTGCATGAAGAAGGGTCTCGACATTCTCGCCAAGGGTAATGTCATTCAGGGCACCGACCAGCTGCTTTCGGCCGACAGCCAGAAGCAGAAGGAAGACCTCTTCTCCGAGTTCTTCGCCAATCCGTCCATGACCGTCGAAGATGCGCAGAAGCGCTTCGCCGACATCATCGCTTCCGCTGACTAATCGCGGGTGACCTGTCCAGCCAGGGGTGACCCTGGCTGGACATAGGCCATTTTTGACCCGGGGTAGGGCGTCATGCCCGCGTGCCGGCTGCGTGCGGGAAGCGTGTGCGTTTCAGCGTGACGGCCTTGGTGCGAGCACCCGTGTCCAGGACGAGGAGGAGTGACCCATGGCGAGCCCGTCGCATGCTGGTCGACCCAACAAGCTGTTTCGCAATCTGAACGCCAAGATCGCGTCCATTCCCATGGTGCTGACCGCGATGGTCATCTTCCTTGGAGGGACCATCTGGACGATCGTTTATTCCTTCACCAATTCGCGGCTTCTGCCGCGCGCCAATTTCATTGGCTTCGAGCAGTATGAACGTCTGTGGGATGCGCCGCGATGGATCATTTCGATCCAGAATCTGGCGATCTACGGCATACTCTCGCTGATCTTCTCGATCGTGATCGGGTTTGTGCTGGCAGCGCTGATGGATCAGAAGATCCGTTTCGAGAACGCGTTCCGCACGATCTTTCTTTATCCCTTCGCGCTGTCCTTCATCGTCACCGGCCTCGTCTGGCAATGGATCCTGAACCCGGATTTCGGGGTGCAGTCGATCGTGCGGTCGTTGGGCTGGGAGACCTTCACCTTCAACCCGCTCTACAATTCGGAGATCGTGATTTACGGCATCCTGATTGCTGGCCTTTGGCAGGGAACGGGTCTGGTGATGTGTCTGTTGCTTGCTGGTCTGCGTGGCATCGACGAGGACATCTGGAAGGCCTCGCGCGTCGACGGCATTCCCATGTGGAAGACCTATGTCTTCATTATCATTCCGATGATGCGCCCCGTCTTCATCACCACGCTGGTCATCATCACCTCCGGCATCGTCCGCCTCTACGACCTCGTCGTGGCCCAGACCAGCGGCGGCCCCGGTATCGCCTCCGAAGTCCCGGCAAAATACGTCTACGACTACATGTTCCAGGCGCAGAACCTCGGTCAGGGCTTTGCCGCCTCGACCATGATGCTGCTGACGGTCGCTATCGTCATCATTCCCTGGGCCTATCTCGAATTCGGAGGAAAAAAGCGTGGCTAATCCCGGTTCTCTCAACGCTACCGCCGCCGGTTTTGATGCGGTCTCCGGTCAGGTTGGCTCCGACCATGTCGGCTCGGGCCCGCGAGGCGCCAAGCCGAAGCGCACCTTCTCGGGTCGCAATATCATGCTCTACGGGTCGCTGATCTTCTTTGCGATCTACTATCTCATCCCGCTCTACGTGATGATCGTGACGTCGTTGAAGGGCATGCCGGAGATCCGTCTCGGCAATATCTTCTCGCCGCCGATGGAGATCACCTTCGAGCCCTGGGTCAAGGCCTGGGCGACCGCCTGCACCGGCCTCAATTGCGACGGTCTTTCGCGTGGGTTCTGGAATTCCGTCCGGATCACCGTGCCGTCGACGCTGATCTCGATTTTGATCGCGTCCGTCAACGGTTATGCGCTCGCCAACTGGCGCTTCAAGGGTGCGGAACTGTTTTTCACCATCCTGATCATCGGCGCCTTCATTCCCTATCAGGTGATGATCTACCCGATCGTCATCGTGCTCAGAGAGATGGGCATCTACGGCACACTGACAGGTCTTGTGCTCGTGCACACCATCTTCGGCATGCCGATCCTCACGCTGCTCTTCCGCAACTACTTCACCTCGCTGCCGGAAGAGCTGTTCAAGGCCGCCCGTATCGATGGGGCAGGGTTCTGGCAGATCTATTTGAGGATCATGCTGCCGATGTCGCTGCCGATCTTCGTCGTCGCTATGATCCTGCAGATCACCGGCATCTGGAATGACTTCCTGTTCGGCGTGGTATTCACTCGACCGGAATACTACCCGATGACGGTCCAGCTCAACAACATCGTCAATTCGGTCCAGGGCGTGAAGGAATACAACGTCAACATGGCCGCAACACTTCTGACCGGCGCCGTGCCGCTCATCGTCTACTTCATTTCCGGACGTCTCTTCGTCCGGGGCATCGCCGCCGGCGCAGTCAAGGGTTAAGCTCATGTCGCATAGTGTATCGATCAAGGACCTCTCGTTGAGCTTCGGCGCCGTCAAGGTGCTGCAGAACCTCAATCTCGACATTGTCGACGGCGAATTCATCGTTCTCCTGGGCTCATCCGGTTGCGGCAAGTCCACGCTTCTTAACTGCATCGCCGGACTGCTCGAGCCGACCGACGGGCAGATCTTCATCAAGGGCAAGAACGTCACCTGGGAAGAGCCCAAGGACCGCGGCATCGGCATGGTGTTCCAGTCCTATGCGCTCTATCCGCAGATGTCGGTGAAGAAGAACCTCTCCTTCGGCCTGCAGGTCGCCAAGATGCCGAAGGACGAAATCGAAAAGCGCGTCCAGCGCGCGGCCGACATCCTGCAGATCGGACCGCTGCTCGACCGCAAACCCTCGGCGCTGTCCGGTGGTCAGCGTCAGCGCGTGGCGATCGGGCGTGCGCTGGTGCGCGACGTCGATGTCTTTCTTTTCGACGAGCCGCTGTCGAACCTCGACGCCAAGCTGCGCTCGGAGCTGCGCGTCGAGATCAAACGCTTGCATCACAGCCTCAAGAACACGATGATCTACGTCACGCACGACCAGATCGAGGCGCTCACGCTTGCTGACCGCATCGCGATCATGAAGAGCGGCGTCATCCAGCAGCTCGCTGATCCGAACACGATCTACAACCAGCCGAAAAACCTCTTCGTTGCAGGCTTCATCGGCTCGCCGTCGATGAACTTCCTGAATGGCGATCTCGTCAACGAAGGTGGTGAGGTGTTCTTCCGCACCCATGACGTTCTCTTCTCGATGAGGGGATATCGCTCGGCGGAGCCTCTGACCGGTGGGCGCAAGGTCGTGCTCGGCGTGCGTCCGGAGCATATCAAGGTCGATGAAGAGGCTGGTATCGGCGAGTTGCACGAGGCGATCGTCGATATCGAGGAGCCGATGGGCGCCGACAACCTGCTCTGGCTCAAACATGCCGGCCACACCATGTCGGTCCGCATCGGCGGCACCCGCCGTTATGCGCCGGGCGCCAAGGTTCGCCTCGGCTTCGACATGGAAGTTGCCTCGCTTTTCGATGCGCAGACCGAAGAGCGCATCTGACACGTTCCCCCCTGCGTCCCGGGCTGTGACCGGGGCGCCTTTTTCTTCCGCAGGACTGTCGTCATGACCCAGAATGCCCAAAACGGCGCCATCGATCTTCACGGCGAATGGCAGCTTGCCTCCCCCGATGGGGACCACCAAGCAGCGATCACGCTGCCCGGCGACGTGCATTCGGCGCTCCATGCTGCGGGCCTGATCCCCGATCCCTATTTCGGCCGCAACGAAGAGGCCGTGCAATGGGTTGCCGAGCGCGACTGGGTGATCGAGCGCCGGGTCGTCGTACCGGATGTCTCCGGCAGCTGGTATCTGGACATCGACTATCTCGATACGGTCGCCGTCGTCTTCGTCAATGACGTGCCGGTACTGTCAGCCGACAACTGCTTCCGCCGCTATCGCCCGGATGTCAGCCATGCGTTGCAGCCGGGCGAGAACACCGTTCGCATCGTCTTTCATTCGAGCATCACGGCTGGCGCCGAACGCCAGGCCCGCCAGCCCTTCTATATCCCGTATTCGACTGCCAATTCCCCGATCCCGAACGGCAACATGCTGCGCAAGCCGCAATGCCATTTCGGCTGGGACTGGAACATCGCGATCGCCCCCCTCGGTGTCTATGGCACGCTGTCGCTGAAAAAGCTCGATCCGGCGCGTCTGGAGCACGTGGAGACTGAGCAGGTCCATCACGCCGATGGTCGCGTCGAGCTCAAGGTTACCGCTACCATCCACTCCGTTGAGCCTGCGGTCGTGCCCGTGCATTTCGATCTGGATGGCGAACGCGTGCGCCTCGACGTCGGCATTGCCGCCGGCGAAACAAAAGTCGTGCACGTCTTCGAGATTGAAAATCCGCGCCTCTGGTGGCCGGCTGGCTCCGGCGAGCAGGCGCTCTATACACTCACCGTCGACCTTCCCACGGCAGCCTTCACTCGCCAGATCGGGTTGCGCACGGTCGAACTTCTAACGGATCCGGACGAGGCCGGCAGCCGCTTCGCGCTGAAGGTCAACGGCCGCGAAATCTTCTGCCGCGGCGCCAACTGGATCCCCGCGGATGCGCTGTTCTCGCGTTCATCCGAGGAGAAGACGACGGATCTCCTGAATTCCGCCGTTGACGCCCATATGAACATGATCCGCATCTGGGGTGGCGGTTTCTATGAAGCCGACTGGTTCTACGATCTCTGCGACCGGCTCGGCCTGATGGTCTGGCAGGACTTCATGTTCGCCTGCAATCTCTACCCTTGCACCGAAGACTTCCTCGACAACGTCGCGCATGAAGTCGAATACCAGGTCAAACGCTTGTCGAGCCATGCCTCCATCGTCATCTGGTGCGGCGACAACGAACTCGTCGGCGCGCTTACCTGGTTCCCGGAATCCCGCGATAACCGCGACCGCTATCTCGTCGCCTATGACCGCCTCAATCGCGTGATCGAGCAGGGCGTCAAGAAGTCTTATCCCCAAGGCATCTGGTGGCCGTCGAGCCCGGCGTCCGGCTATCTCGATTATGGCGATGCCTGGCATGCCGATGGTTCCGGCGACATGCATTACTGGTCCGTCTGGCACGAGAACAAGAGTTTCGATAATTACCGAACTGTAAAACCGCGCTTCTGCTCGGAATTCGGTTTCCAGTCCTATACCTCGCTGCCGGTCATCGAGAGCTTCGCCGACAAGGCGGACATGAACATTGCCTCGCCGGTCATCGAGCTGCACCAGAAGAATGCCGGTGGCAATGAGCGGATAGCGGGTACGATGTTCCGTTATTTCCGCTTCCCTAAGGATTTCGCCAATTTCGTTTATTTAAGCCAGATCCAGCAGGGGCTCGCCATCAAGACGGGGGTCGAATACTGGCGGTCGCTAAAGCCCCACTGCATGGGCACGATCTATTGGCAGCTCAACGACACCTGGCCCGTCGCTTCCTGGTCCAGTCTCGATTATGGCGGCAGCTGGAAGGCCATGCATTACATGGTGCGCCGCTTCTTCCAGCCGGTGACCGTCGCCGCTATCCCCTCGGAGGATGGCAGCAGCATTGCGCTCTCCATGGTCAACGACACGCTCGACACCGTCACCATCGACGCCAATCTCTTCGTGCTGACGCTGTCGGGGGATCGCATTCCGCTGAAAAGCGTGCAAGGGGATTGCGGCCCGGATGCCGCCGATGTTCTGGTGACGCTCGATGCCAGCGAGATCCCGGCAGACGGTCTGCTCGCCTGGAGCTTCATCGCCTCCAACGGCATGAGCGGGGAGGGACATTTCTCGAACGGCACCTACAAGGCGCTGGATCTTGCGCCAGCTGGCCTTGAGACCACGGTTACGCCCACGAATGAGGGCACGTTTGAGGTGACCGTCACCGCAAAGGGTCTGGCACTCTTCGTCATGCTCGAGAGCGCAACCCCCGGCCGCTATTCGGACAACGCCTTCGATCTCTCGGCCGGCGAGAGCCGCCGCATCATCTTCACGCCGGAGACGGCTCTGCCCGCAGGCGAGCTGCCGGACTTTCGCATCTACGATCTCTATACCTGCCAGTCGGTGGACTGACAGGCGAGATAATCAAGACCCTGGGCGCCCGATCCAGGGAAAACGAGGAGGAATACCCCATGACCACGCTCGGCTTCCAGCTCTACAGCGCCCGTAATTTCCAGCCCTTCAGTGGCATCTATCCGAAGCTTCAGGCTGCCGGCTACGGTGAAGTCGAGGGTTATGGCGCGCTCTACGCCTCGCTTGCCGATGGCGAACTCGATGCCTTCCGCAAGGAACTCGACGATAATGGCCTGACCATGCCGACCGCCCATTTCGGCCTCGACATGATCGAGAATGATCCGGCCCGTGTCATCAAGATCGCAAAAACGCTCGGCATTGAAGCCGTCTACTGCCCCTATCTGATGCCCGACCAGCGCCCGACCGATGCCGGCGGCTGGTTCGCCTTCGGCCAGCGCCTGCAGGCCGCCGGCAAGCCGCTGCGCGATGCCGGTCTGGTCTTCGGTTGGCACAATCACGACTTCGAATTTGCGGCGCTCCCGGATGGCTCGACCCCGCAGGAGCAGATCTTCGCCGGTGGCCCCGAGCTCGACTGGGAAGCTGACATCGCCTGGGTCATCCGCGGCAAGGCCGATCCCTTCGCCTGGATCGAAAGCTACGGCAAGCGGATCAGCGCGGTGCATGTGAAGGACATCGCGCCGGCGGGCGAGAATACGGACGAAGACGGCTGGGCCGATGTCGGCCATGGCACCGTCGACTGGAAGGGCCTGATCGCTGCGCTGAAGAGCACTCGAGTCAAGCACTTCGTCGTCGAGCACGACAATCCCAAGGATATCGACCGGCTGATCACCCGCTCGATCGCCTCCTTCAAGACCTACTGAACCACTCGCAGCAAGCAGGACATTTCCATGGCACGCGAACTCGGCGTCGGCATCATCGGATGCGGCAATATCTCCACCACCTACTTCTCGCTGGCGCCGCTGTTTCGCGGCCTGAAGGTCGTCGCCTGCGCGGACATCAATCCGGCTGCGGCGGAGGCCCGGGCCGCCGAATATGGCGTGAAGGCCCAGACCATCGATGAACTTCTCGCAAACCCAGAGGTCGACATCGTCGTCAACCTGACGATCCCGGATGCCCATTACCCGGTCTCCAAGCGTATCCTCGAAGCCGGCAAACACGTCTATTCGGAAAAGCCGCTGGTTCTGTCGCTCGAACAGGGCGAAGACCTGCGCGCCATTGCCAAGGCCAAGGGCCTGTCGGTCGGCTGCGCGCCCGACACCTTCCTCGGCGGGGCGCATCAGCTGGCGCGCGCCTATATCGACAAGGGCGGCATCGGCCGCGTCACGTCGGGCACCTGCCATGTGATGAGCCCGGGCATGGAGATGTGGCATCCGAACCCGGACTTTTTCTTCCTGCCCGGCGGCGGCCCGGTGCTCGACCTCGGTCCCTATTACATCGCCAACCTGATCAACCTGATCGGACCGGTCAAGCGTGTCGCGGCTCTCACCTCGATGGCCAACGAGACCCGCACAATCACCAGCCAGCCGCGCAACGGCGAGGTGATCCCGGTGAAGACCCCCACCAATATCCATGCGCTTCTGGAATTCCAGAACGGCGCGACGATCACGCTGTCCGCCAGCTGGGATGTCTGGAGCCACCGCCATGCGAATATGGAGCTCTACGGCACCGATGGTTCGCTCTATGTGCCTGACCCAAACTTCTTCGGCGGCGTGGTGGAGGCCTCCGGTCGCAACAAGGACATCCAGCCGCTCGAAGCCTGGGATCATCCCTTCGGTCGCAACAACCAGGAAAGCCCGCAGGGGCCGCGCGCTAACTACCGCACGGCAGGTCTGGCTGATATGGCTGTCGCGATCCTCGAAGGCCGTGATGCCCGCTGCTCGCTGGATCGCACCCTGCACGGCGTCGACGTCATGGTGTCGATCCTGAAGTCGGGCGAGACGGGAGAATTCGTAACTCTGTCGACAACCTGCACTCAGCCGGCAGCACTGGGTATCGACGAAGCGCAGGCTCTGCTTAGATAATGTTCGTGTCTTAGCCCCTCATCCGGCTGCTGCCACCTTCTCCCCGCTTGCGGGGAGAAGGTCCCGGCAGGGGGATGAGGGGCAAGTATGAAGCGTCTGCATCTGGGAGAGAACCATCCATGACCTATACCCCCGCCGAAAACCGCTATGAGCGGATGACCTATAATCGCTGCGGCAAGAGCGGGCTGAAGCTGCCGGCGATTTCGCTCGGCCTCTGGCACAATTTCGGCCAGGACACGCCGCATGCCACGAAGCGGGCGATCTGCCAGAAGGCCTTTGACCTCGGCATCACCCATTTCGACCTCGCCAACAATTACGGCCCGCCGGCCGGCTCGGCCGAGGAAGCCTTCGGCGAGATCCTCAAGACCGATTTCCGCGGCTACCGCGACGAACTGGTCATCTCTTCCAAGGCCGGCTACAACATGTGGCCGGGTCCTTACGGCGAATGGGGCAGCCGCAAATATCTGATCGCCTCCTGCGACCAGAGCCTGAAGCGTATGGGCCTCGACTATGTCGACATCTTCTATTCGCACCGCTTCGATCCGGATACGCCGCTCGAGGAAACCTGCGGCGCGCTTGATCACATCGTGCGCTCAGGCAGGGCGCAGTATGTCGGCATCTCCTCCTACAATTCAAAGCGCACCCGCGAAGCCTATGAGATCCTCAAGAGCCTCGGCACGCCTCTTCTCATCCACCAGCCCAGCTACTCGATGATCAATCGCTGGATTGAGGAAGACGGCTTGATCGACACGCTGGAAGACCTCGGCGTTGGCTCCATCGTCTTCTCGCCGCTCGCCCAGGGCATGCTGACGTCCAAGTATCTGAATGGCATTCCGGAAGGCACCCGTGCGACGCAGGACAAGTCGCTTGATCCGGGCTTCCTCAACGACCGCAATCTCGAAAACATCCGAGGCCTCAACAAGATCGCGGAAAAGCGCGGCCAGACGCTGGCGCAGATGGCTCTGTCCTGGGTGCTGCGCGGCGGCCATATCACCACGGCGCTGATCGGTGCGTCGAAGCCGAGCCAGGTTGATGATTGCGTCAAGGCAATCGAGACTCCGGACTTTACGGCAGAAGAACTCGCCGAGATCGACGTCTTCGCCAAGGATGCTGACATCAACATCTGGGCCGCCTCTGCTGAACGCAAGGGCCCGCCGCGGAAGAAGAAGTAAGGAGGAAGACCCTCCCCTTGAGGGGGAGGGTCGGAGCGAAGCTCCGGGGTGGGGTGATGTGCAGGAGTCCGGCTTCATTTGCCAAACTCCAAACTCCCGGATAGCACCCCCACCCGCCGCTTCGCGGCGACCTCCCCCCTTAAGGGGGGTGGTGGGCACAGCGGCCAGAGAGGGATCTTCTCCCTTGCGGGGCAGAACGGGATTTCAGCAGCTTAGCGTCAGCTAAGTGCTAGAAATCCCAAGAGAGGGGCTTGTCACTCAGGCAACCCCTCTCCTGAAAAATCTAGGGCTTGAGCCTTCGGCTAAGACCCTGATTTTTCTTCCTCTCCCGCAGGGGGAGAGGTAGGTGCGGAGGAGGAAACACGCCATGATCATCAACCCCATCCTGCCGGGCTTCAACCCGGATCCGTCGATCTGCCGCGTGGGCGACGACTACTACATCGCCACCTCCACCTTCGAATGGTTCCCTGGCGTCCAGATCCACCATTCGCGCGACCTTGCGAACTGGCAGCTCGTCTGTCGCCCGCTCAATCGAGCAAGCCAGCTCGACATGCGTGGCAATCCGGATAGCTGCGGAGTGTGGGCGCCGTGCCTCTCCTATGCCGACGGGCTCTTCTGGCTCGTCTATACCGACGTCAAGCGCTTCGAAGGCTCGTTCAAGGACGCCCACAATTACATCGTCACGGCCCCTTCGATCGAAGGTCCGTGGTCGGACCCGATCTACGTCAATTCCTCCGGCTTCGACCCCTCGCTTTTCCACGATGATGACGGCCGCAAGTGGTTCACCAATATGCAGTGGAACCACCGCCCTGAGGCGCGCAACACCATCGGCCACACCGCTTTCGACGGCATCCTGTTGCAGGAATGGGACCCAAATACGCTAAAGCTCACCGGCCCAATCAAGAACATCTTCGAAGGCAGCAAACAGGGCCTCGTCGAAGGCCCGCACATCTTCAAGCGCAATGGCTGGTACTACCTGACGACCGCGGAAGGCGGCACCGGTTACGACCATGTCGTCACCATGGCCCGCGCGCGCGCCATCGATGGCCCGTACGAGATGCATCCGAACACGCATCTCATCACCTCGAAGGACAATCCGGAGGCCATGCTGCAACGCGCCGGCCACGGCCAATATGTCGAGACGCCGGACGGTCAAGTCTACCACACCCATCTCTGCGGCCGGCCCATGCCGCCCAAGCGCCGCTGCACGCTCGGCCGCGAAACGGGCTTGCAGAAATGCGTCTGGAAGGAGGATGGCTGGCTCTATCTGGAGCAGGGCGGCGTGGTGCCTGATGTCGAAGTCCCGGCCCTTGCTGGTGCAATCAAGCGCGAGGAACCCGTCGAAGTCGTCAGAACCTTCGACAGCCCCGACTTACCATCCGAATTCCAGTGGCTGCGCACGCCCGCGCCCGAACGCCTTTTCAGCCTCACCGAGCGGGCAGGGCGCCTGCGCCTTTTCGGCCGGGAAAGCATCGGTTCCTGGTTCGAGCAGTCGCTGATCGCCCGCCGCCAGGAGCATCACCGATTCCGCGCCGAAACGCGGCTTGAATTTGTGCCGGAAACCTATCAGCAGGTCGCCGGTCTCACCCATTATTACAATCGCTACAAGTTCCATGCGCTCGGCATTTCCACCGATGAAAAACTCGGTCGCTCCCTGATCATCCTCTCCTGCCCGGGCGACTATCCCTCCGGCAAGCTGGAGTTCCCCATCGGCATGGGCCAGTCGATCCCCGATGGTGCCGTGGATCTCGCCATGGAGATCACCGACAACGACCTGCAATTCTTCTGGCGGGTCGCGGGCGAAGGCGCGTGGCAACCCATCGGCCCCGTCCTCGACGCCGGCGTCGTCTCCGACGAGGGCGGCTTTGGCGAACACGGCTCTTTTACCGGCGCCTTTGCGGGGATGTTCTGCTTCGACATCACGGGACGCGGCAGGCCAGCGGATTTCGAGCGGTTCGTCTATCGGCGGGGGTGAATTGCCGCTCAGCGGCCCCGATGCGTCATCCTCGGGCTTGTCCCGAGGATCTACTGGCGTCTCGGGTAAATCAACGGCGGTGGATGCTCGGGACAAGCCCGAGCATAACGATCAGGCTCTTGGCCACTAGATGCCGAAAAGGATCCCCAATCCAATTCTGAGTAGCGACACCGGATTACTCAAGCCCAGCATGAAGCATGCCGCTATGGTCACGATACCCCATAGCAACCAGTAAATGCGGTGGCGTCCTGTCCGATAACCGAGAACACAAACCAGCAGATTCGATGCCACCAGCAATGCGAGAACCCAATTAGACCTTGTGCCGACTATCGCCAGCCCTTGGGAAAGGGCGGCGATGGTCACCGCCGAATAAAGTAATCGCTGCGTTTCGTTCATTGCAATGGTCCACCGTGTGTCTCGGTTCAACCCCGGAATGTTTACTCACCCCAACCTTTCCGCATGCCACTTCAGATGATCCTCCATGAAGGTCGAAATGAAGTAGTAGGAGTGATCATAGCGCTCATGCATGCGAAGCGTCAGGCCGATATCAGTGCCCTTGACCGCCTCTTCGAACTTCCACGGCGCCAGACCCGTCTCCAGGAAGCTGTCGGCCTTGCCCTGGTCGATCAAAAATTCCGGGAAGCGGGCGCCGTCTTCCACCAGCGCGCAGGCATCGTATTCGCGCCACTTGGTGCGGTCGGGGCCGAGGTATTTTTCAAACGCATCCTGTGTCCAGTCGGCGGTCAGCGGATTGACGATCGGGGCGAAGGCCGAGCAGCTCTTGAAACGGTCGGGGTTCTTCAGCGCAATCGTCATGGCACCATGGCCGCCCATGGAATGGCCGAAAATGCCCTGGCGGTGCATGTCTGCGCGGAACTGTTCAGCGATCAGGGCAGGCAATTCCTCCGTGATGTAGGAATACATCTGGTAATGCTCGGCCCAGGGCTTTTCCGTGGCATTCAGATACATGCCGGCACCCTTGCCCATCTTCCAGTTGGTGAGTTCGTCGGCCACGTCATTGCCGCGCGGGCTCGTATCCGGGCAGACGACGATCAGGCCGAGCTCGGCCGCCATGCGCCGGTATTCGCCCTTTTCCATGACATTGGCATGGGTGCAGGTCAGGCCCGAGAGATACCAGAGCACGGGCCGCTTCTCATTGATTGCCTGGGGCGGCACGAAAACCGCAAAGGTCATCTCAGTGCCGGTCGCTTCCGACTGGTGCGAGAACACGCCCTGCATGCCGCCGAACGCGGTGTTCTGGGAGAGGATATTCATGGAGATCTGTCCTTGTTTCGTGCCCAATGGGCTTATTTCTTCACTCGACGACACAGCCGGTCGAGCGTTTCGAGGAAGGCCGAGCGGTCGCGCGGCGAAAAGGCGGCGTTATAGCCCTTGCTTTCGCCGGTCTCGCGGAGATGTGCCCCAAGGTCGCGCATGGCGGTCGCCATGCCGATATTGGCCGTGTCGAAGATCCGGCCCGTCGGCCCTGTGACCATCGCACCGGCGGCCACGCATCGACCGGCGAGCGGCACGTCGGCGGTGACCACGATGTCGCCTTCGCCGCAGCGCTCCGCGATCCAGTCGTCGGCCGCATCGAAGGCGCCTGACACAATGACATTCTTCACCATCGGATCGCGCGATGGGCGAAGACCGGAATTCGCGACAAAGGTGACGGGCAGGTCATGCCGCTCGGCCACTTTCAGGATCTCTGGCTTCACCGGACAGGCATCGGCATCAACATAGATTTCAGGCATTGGTTATCCCTTCCGCAGCATATCCACATGCGGAATGCCATCCTCCAGATACTCCTCGGAGATCATCGCAAACCCCAGCGATCCATAGAACTTCTGCAGATGGCTCTGCGCCGAAATCTCGATCGGTTCGCCCGGATAACGTCTCTCGATCTCGGCAATCGCCTCGCGCATCAGCGCGTCCCCCAGCCTCTTGCCGCGATGGTTCGGCGAGACCGCAACCCGTCCGATGCGGGGATGATGCTCCGCTGTCGGACGCCAGAGCCTTGCGCAGGCGAGCAGGTCCTCGCCATCGAGCAGCCGCAGATGCCAGCAGTCGATATCGTTGCCGTCGAGCTCCGGATAAGGGCAATGCTGCTCGACGACGAAGACGTCGACGCGCAGCTTCAGCATGGCATAGAGATCAACGGCGGAGAACGCATCGAGCCTCCGCACGTCGACTGTATAAGCCGCAGACATCAATAGACCACGACGCCGCGGATCGATTCGCCCTTGTGCATCAGGTCAAAGCCCTTGTTGATGTCTTCGAGCGGCATGGTGTGGGTGATCATCGGGTCGATCTGGATCTTGCCCTCCATGTACCAGTCGACGATCTTCGGCACGTCGGTGCGGCCGCGCGCGCCACCAAAAGCGGTGCCCATCCAGTTGCGGCCGGTGACCAGCTGGAACGGACGCGTCGAGATTTCCTGGCCGGCGCCTGCGACGCCGATGATGACGGACTTGCCCCAGCCGCGATGCGAGCTTTCGAGCGCCTGGCGCATCACCTTGGTATTGCCTGTGCAGTCGAAGGTGTAGTCGGCACCGCCGATCAGGTCGTTGCCGCGCTTGGTCATGTTGACGAGATAGGGCACGATGTCGTCGCCGACTTCCTTCGGATTGACGAAATGCGTCATGCCGAACTTCTCGCCCCAGGCCTTGCGGTCCGGGTTGATGTCGACGCCGATGATCATGTCGGCACCGGCCAGGCGCAGGCCCTGCAGCACGTTCAAACCAATGCCACCGAGACCGAAGACGATGGCCGTCGAGCCGATCTCGACCTTGGCCGTGTTGATGACGGCGCCGATACCGGTGGTCACGCCGCAGCCGATATAGCAGATCTTGTCGAAGGGCGCGTCCGGGTTGACCTTGGCGACGGCAATCTCCGGCAGAACCGTAAAGTTCGAAAAGGTCGAGCAGCCCATGTAGTGGTGGATCTTGTCCTTGCCGATCGAGAATCGGCTCGTACCGTCAGGCATCACGCCCTGTCCCTGGGTTGTGCGGATCGAGGTGCAGAGATTGGTCTTGCGCGAGGTGCAGGAATAGCATTCGCGGCATTCCGGCGTGTAGAGCGGAATGACATGGTCGCCCTTCTTCACCGAGGTCACGCCCGGGCCGACATCAACCACGATGCCTGCACCTTCATGGCCGAGAATGGCCGGGAAGAGACCTTCCGGATCGGCGCCAGAGAGCGTGAAATCGTCGGTGTGACAGATCCCGGTGGCCTTCACCTCGATCAGCACTTCGCCGGCGCGCGGGCCTTCGAGCTGAACGGTCATGACCTCGAGCGGCTTCCCAGCCTGGGTAGCGACGGCGGCGCGAACATCCATGGTTTTTCTCCTGACAAATCGTTGGTGGCGACTTTGGCACGCCTTCGCCATCCGGCTCAAGGGCTGAGTCGGATTTTCTCAAAAGTCTGATTCTTATCGTCTATTCGGCTGTGAGCACGGGGAAATGCGGGGCTGCATCTGGCCGCAGTTTACCCGTCTGTCTGGGATCCTCGAAAATCTCGACCATGCGCTTGAAAGGCTTGAAGCCGGAGCGCTGGTAGAAGGCGAGTGCCGCCGGATGATCGAGATGGCAGGTGTGAACCCAGAAGCGTGAAATCGGCTTTTCCCAGGCCGTGTCGATTGCGGCATTCATCAGGATACGCCCGGCGCCGGAGCCAATCAGGCTCTGGTCGAGACCGAAAAAGGCAAGTTCGCATTCTCCGCCCTCGCGGAAGTCGAGTTCCAGCAGTCCGAGCCTTTCGCCGTTGCGCCTCAGGGCATAGATTTCAACGGCTGGATCTTCGATGATGTCTCTCAGCTTGCTGTCATCCATGACGGCGCGCGAGACCCAGAGCCAATCCTCTCCCACGCGGCGGTAGAGCGCGCGGTAATCCTCGAGTGCTGGCGCGTTCCAACGCTCGATCGTCAGCCCATCGGCCGGCGGATTTGGGCGAGGTGCTGGTCTTTTCGTCATCTCAAGGCAGGTGACGATGGTCGCGAGCATGTTCGGCGCGACATCGTGATAGCCGGCGGGGAGGAGCTTTTGATTGGTATCCATGCGGTCTCTTGGAGCTTGAGCGTCGCCGCATGTCAAGCGGGTGGAGCGGCGGTGCGATCAGGGGAAGAGTCTGTCGCAGGCATAGATCACCGCGTAGACGTGGATTGCGAGCGCCGCATAGTAGCCGAAGCCGGTCATCAGACGTTCCGGACCGTTCATCGGCACCAGAGCTTCGCGCGGCTTGGCCGATTTCGTCCTGATCATCCCGAGCAGGGTGAAAAGTGCCACGCCGATCGTCAGTGCAGGTGCTGAAAGCCCAATTCTCCAGCCGGTCCAGGCGACCACGCCAGTCACCAGAAAACTGGTGAGCGCGAGTGTGCGCGATCCTTGAAACACCTGTCGGAGCACCTGGCCGCCGTCGAAGCGATAGGTCGGCAGCAGGTTGAGAAGATTGAAGGCACCGAGAATGACGAGAAACACCAGGATCGGGCCATCCATTGCCATCGAGTGGGGAATGTCCATCGTCGATTGGTGGGCAGCAACGAGGATCGGGACAAGCAGCGCCGAGAAACCAGCTCCCATCAGGGCACAGGTCGCGACCTCGAAATGGGTATTGTAGGGCCGGCCGCCGATCGCCACGCCCCCCAGCAGCGGCACGAAGAGCATGCGCGTCGTCGGATGGCCGAAGGCGCGGTAGGCCACCATGTGCCCGAGTTCATGCAGAAGGATGACGAGGGTCAGGAACACCGAGATCATCAGGCCCTGTGCCGTCAGGCCGAAGAACGGCCAGAGCAGAACGGTCGATAGAATCACGAGTACGGTCTGCCACAGCGGGTGTTCGAAATGCAGGAGGCTCGACCCTGGACTTTCCTCCACATGGTTTTGCAGTGCAGAGAGTTCACGGGCCAGCGCTATGCGCCGGAAAAGATAAAAGGCAAGTCCGCGATAGGTGTCCGTCTGCTCGAAGGTCACCCGGCTGCCCAGGGGTGCCCGTTCCACCTTGCGGCGTTCGCGGTACCCTTCCCAGAAGGTGTGGTCGAGTGTCGAGTCGTTGACCACCCGCAGTTCGCAGGAAAAGCAGCCGGCAGCCGTCATCGCGGTGCGGTCGACAATCATGGTTCGTCTGCTGGGATGGCCGTGGCGATCGCTCTGCCTGTAGGCAAATTCCACCAGATCCGGTTTGCCATCGACAGGTTCGACGGCAATGACGTTGGGATGCCAGGAGGTCTGGTCGCCAGCGGGGCGCGTGATATTCCAAAGTTCTTCGGGGCGCTCGCGGATGATCCGGCTCACCCGGATGGTTCGCCGCCCAAGCGGTGCGGCCATCAGGAGCCAGAGCAGGCCGAGATTAAAGGCGGCCAGAAACACTGCGGCCTGATACGTCGCCAAGAAGCTCTCCCGGTGCTGCGGATGGATGAGCCGAACCTAGGCGAGAACCCTTAGAATCTCGTGATTGAATTCACTCAAATGCCTTCCAATTGCCGGTCTTTCAGGCAATGTCCGCGACGGTCCGTGCCTGCGTCGTTCGTCTTTGTTCGCGCCAGAGAATGAAGAGACCCGATCCGACGATGATCAGGATGCCGAGCCATTTTGAGGGCGTCGGGAACTCGTTGAAGAGAAAGTAACCGAGCGCGACCGCCGCGATGATCTCGAAATATTGGAAGGGCGCTAGCACCGAGAGAGTTGCCATGCGAAAGGCGCGTACCACGAGGAGATGGATGTAGCCGGAGATCGCGCCGAGCAGGACGAGCAGGACGAGACCAAGCCATGAGGTCGGCAGCGACATCTCGAAGTCGACGCCATCGGCAGCGGTGCCGAGCAACAGAGCGCCGCCCATGAAAAGCGTGCCACCGATCCCGGCCATGGTCTGCATCGTCATGGGCGTATCGGCCTCGCCGATCGCCCGGTTCAGAAACATGTAAAGCGCATAGAGAAAGGCGCAGGCAACCGGCAGCAGGGCCGTCATGCCGAAGACTTCGTAGCTCGGCTGGATGACGATCATCGCACCGCCGAAGCCGACAGCGATCGCCAGCCAGCGGCGCCAGCCGACCTTCTCCTTGAGGAATATGGCCGACATGGCGGTCAAAATGAAGGGCTCGACAAAGTAGATGGCAAAGACGTCCGCTAGCGGCATGTATTTGACCGCCATGAAGAACATCAGGCTCGCTGCGCCATGGATTGCGCCTCGCAGCAGGTTCATCCACGGACGTTTCGCCGAAAAGGCTGCCAGACCGTTGAGGGCGATCAGAACCGGCAGGACGGAGGCCAGCTGGAAGAAAAAGCGGTAGAAGGTTACCTGTCCCGGAGACATGCCCTCGACGGTTGCCATGTATTTGGCGATGGCATCCATGATTGGTAGCACGAGCATGCAACCCGCCATGAGGACCATGCCGCGAAAGGGACTGGAAGGCGTGGAGCTCATGGCGGGACTCACCGGAAGAATGCGGGCTTGAGAGAAGAAGCATCATGCGCTCATCGGGATCAAGCAAAGAAAGTCTGGAACAAAAACTCGCTTGCGACGTTTGCCTGGCGTTTGTACGCATCCTGCGGATGTCGTCGCGTGGCGGGTTTGCACCTGTTGGTGGCGCCCGCGGAAAGATCCGGGATCTTCATGTCGTCTAATGTAGTGATGTGAGATCGGAGTAAAAAGGAAAGTCGGCACAGCGTCCGACCTTCCCCGACGGTCAGGAGAAGTCGCATGCCCACACGCAAAGTCTATCCCCGGATGACGGATTCGAGTGACGATACGCTTGGGGGGCGCCTGTCGACTGCGCGCGACGCATCTGGCCTCTCACTGGCCGATGTCGCCAACCGCATCGGCGTGAAACGCGACAGTCTCTTGGCCTGGGAAGCTGATCGTGCCGAGCCGAGACCGTCTAATCTGATCGATCTCGCAGGCATTCTTGGTGTTTCGCCCATGTGGCTGATGACGGGCGTCGGTTCGGGCCCCATTCAGGAGGCCGGCGATCTGCCGCTCGAAGCGCTCAAGCTTGATCTCCAGCGCCTGACCGAGGCGCATCTGGAATGCGGCCGGCTGATCGAGAAGATTGCCCAACAGATTGAGACCTATGAGGAACGGCATGAACGTCGCCGCGATTCCGGCGATCTCGACGGCCCGGTAATGGGACGCGCCTGAGGTCTCAGCCTTCGTTCACCGTAGGCCCAAAGACGTCTTCGAATGCATCCCGCAGGCGCATATCGACGTCTGCCATCATCACCGGCAGCCCGAGATCGACGAGGCTCGTCACACCATAGGCGGAGATGCCGCAGGGCACGATCCCGGTGAAGTGCGAGAGATCAGGATCGACATTGATCGACAGGCCGTGAAAACTCACCCAGCGGCGCAGTCGGATGCCGAGCGCTGCGATCTTATCCTCGCTCATCGTACCATCGGGCAGAACAGGCTTGTCCGGGCGACGGACCCAGACGCCGACGCGATCCTCTCGGCGCTCGCCCTTGACGTTCATGCTGTCGAGCGTGCGGATTACCACCTCTTCGAGGGCAGCCACATAGGCGCGGACATCCTGGCGCCGGCGCTTCAGGTCAAGCATCACATAGGCCACCCGCTGGCCCGGACCATGATAGGTGTATTCGCCGCCGCGGCCTGTAGCGAAAACCGGGAATCGCTCGGGCTCGATCAGGTCTTTGGAATCGGCACTCGTGCCCGCCGTGTAGAGGGGAGGGTGCTCGACCAGCCAGACCAGTTCGTCGGCTTTTCCGTCGGCAATCAGAGCGACCTGGTGCTCCATCTCGGCAACCGCATCTTCATAACCAACCAGCCCGTCGGAGACTCGCCACCGCACGGCAGGTGAGCCTTCACGAGGGTGCATGGCATGGTCGAGATCTGTGCGAAGCATGAAAAGCGCCTTGGGCTGTGGATTGGCGAAAAGCCTTGTTTTCCCTGTATTTGGCAAGAAAAGCCCCGGAGTTCAAGGGCGCCGGCCTCCCCCATGCAGGGGGCTTATCCACCGGCTGTGACGAATTTTCAAAAATCTGTCACGGCGGGCTTGTGGACCCCCAAGGCTTTTGCTACATGCAGCCCCGCCGGAGTAATTCGGCGCCTACCACGATGCGGTCGTGGCGGAATTGGTAGACGCGCAGCGTTGAGGTCGCTGTGGGGCAACCCGTGGAAGTTCGAGTCTTCTCGACCGCACCAAAAAAAGAACCCGGCCTTCGAGCCGGGTTTTTTGTTGTCGCGATTTCAACGACCTCTCAGTCGCCATCGTCAGGGATGTGAGTGTCGACGCCGAGGGTGGTGATGAAGTTCTTCACGTCGCTCACGCCCTTGACGCCCAGCACCCTCAACTCGATCAACCGGCGTTCCTCCGCCGTGTCGACCGAACCGCGCAGCGTCACGACGTGGCCGTCCACATGGATGTCCAGGCCGGCCAGAATGTCGTCTTCAAGACCTTCAAGCGCGGTCGCGATATCGGATTCGAGCTGGTCATCGTCTTCCCGGCCATCTGTGGTTGGCAGCACCGGTGTGGCGACCTCGGGCTCGAAGCCATCGGCGTTAACCGCGTCTACCCGAAAACCTTCGTTGCGGTCTCGGTCGAAGTTGGCGCCGGTTTCGCCATAGCCGCGATTCCCGACCGGTGTCGCCGTCGCACCCGGGCCATCTGCATAGGGCCAGCCGTCGCCGATATTACGCTGATCGTAATCGCGGTAGTCGTCTTCGCGGGAGAATTCGGTCTTGCGGTCGTCCTTGGCCATGGAAGGGCTCCTTGTTCATCTCGTCTGACGGAGATAACGCCCGGCCGCTGGCTTTGTTCGATGGCGTCAGCGCGTCGCCTTGTCCCACTTCTTCAAGAGCCGCTCGCGCTTGAGCCGTGATAGCTTCATGATCCAGAATATGCCGTCAAGCTGGTCGATCTCGTGCTGCATGCAGATAGCAGCAAAACCCTCCATCTCCTCCTCGACCACGGTCCCGTCCAGGGTCTGATGGCGGATCCTGACAGCTGCCGGTCGCGTGACCTCGTCGGTCATGCCCGGCATCGAGACGCTGCCTTCGGTATGGGTCATCATCGCATCGGAGGCCCAGAGGATTTCCGGGTTCACATAGTCACGCCGCCCGCCGATCTCCGGTATGTCGATCACCGTCAGTCGCTTCAGAATGCCGCAATGGGGTGCCGTGATGCCGACACCAGGAGCGGCCTTCATCGTCTCGTAGAGATCGTCGGCGAGGGTTGCGAGGTCAGGGCCGAACTCGCTGACTGCTTCGGCAGGCGTTTTGAGGGCGGGATCAGGATAGCGGCGGATGGTCAGGCGGGTCACGAAAAGCTCATGTCTTGCGCTATGATGCGGTTGTCGGCTGTGGCGGTCCGGCCACGCTAGCAGGCTCAAGGCCGGTTTGCACCGACAACAGGAGATTTCCGCTATCTGCTTGTTGACTTGAGGGTTTTTGCGGCCATTCTCCGGGGCGTCCGGGCGTGGTGTCGCGAGTGAGAGGTTGAGATGACAGAAAACGAAGACGAATATCTCAACCGTCCCGCGGCCGAAGAGAGCCACGACGACATCTATGACGACGAGGGATCAATCCGTCACGACTTTCTGACGATGGTCGGTGCGGCGATCGCCGATCGCGACGTCCTGTTTCTCCGGCAAAACGTTGCGGGCTTGCACGAATCGGAACTCGGCGACCTGATCGAGGCGATCCAGCCCGAACAGCGTCTCTCCATGATCCGCCTGCTCGGCGCCGACTTCGACATGACGGCGCTGACCGAGGTGGACGAGACGATCCGTATGCAGATCGTCGACCAGATGCCGAACGAGCAGATTGCCGCAGCCATCGGCGATCTCGATTCGGACGATGCCGTCTACATTCTCGAAGATCTCGATGACGAGGACCGCGAGGAAATTCTCGCCCAGCTGCCTTTTACCGAACGGGTGCGCCTGCGTCGCGCGCTCGACTATCCGGAAAGCTCGGCTGGCCGGCGCATGCAGACCGAATTCGTCGCCGTGCCGCCTTTCTGGACGGTTGGCCAGACAATCGACTACATGCGCGAAGAGGAGGACCTGCCGGAAAGCTTCACCCAGATCTTCGTCATCGATCCCACCTTCAAGCTGCTCGGTGCAGTCAATCTCGATGCGATCCTCCGCACCAAGCGTGCGGTGAAGATCGAGACCATCATGCATGCGACAAACCACCCGATCCCGGCCGAGATGGACCAGGAAGAGGCAGCCCAGCTCTTCGAGCAGTACGACCTTCTGTCGGCCGCCGTCGTCGATGAGAACGATCGGCTGGTCGGTGTGCTCACCATCGACGACGTGGTCGACGTCATCCAGGAAGAAGCGGAAGAGGACCTGTTGCGCCTTGGCGGCGTCGGCGACGAAGAGCTCTCCGACAGCATTGCAGAAACGTCTCGCTCGCGCGTGCCGTGGCTTGCGGTCAATCTGGTGACCGCCTTCATGGCGGCCTCGGTGATCTCCCTGTTCGAAGCGACCATCCAGGAAATCGTTGCACTCGCCGTCCTGATGCCGATCGTCGCCGGCATGGGCGGCAATGCCGGTTCGCAGACGATGACGGTCACGGTTCGCGCACTTGCGACCCGCAATCTCGATATCCACAATGCCTTCCGCGTCGTGCGACGCGAGGCCGGCGTCGGGCTTTTGAACGGTCTGATCTTCGGTCTTTCGATCGGCGCTGTGGCGGGTTTCTGGTTTCAGGATCCCAATATCGGCGGCATCATAGCGACGGCGATGCTGATCAACATGATGGCGGCTGCCATCGCCGGGATCCTTATTCCCTTGTCGCTGGATCGATTCGGCGCGGATCCCGCGGTCGCTTCGGCTGTCTTCGTGACAACCGTAACCGACATCACCGGCTTCTTCGCCTTTCTCGGGCTTGCGACATGGTGGTTCATGTGACCAGCGACACAGGCAAGGTCGCATGATCGCTCAAGAAGCGGTTAGGCCAATGCCGAAAAATTGACTTGTACGTAAAAGTCAATATCATGGTCCTCCATAGAGGAACGGATGGCCGTGAAGAAATACTATAGCATAACTGAGCTCACGCGAGAATTCGGTGTATCGACGCGGACCCTGCGTTTCTACGAGGACGAGGGTCTGCTGCATCCGGAACGTCGTGGCCGGACTCGCCTTTACCGTGCCGCCGACCGTCGTTTCCTGCAAGAGATCCTGCGCGGCCGCCGTATCGGCTTCACGATCGCCGAAATCCGCGAAATCGTCCACGTTTACAAGGAACCGCCGGGCGAGATCGGTCAGCTCAAGCTGATGATGAAGAAGATCGACGAGAAGCGTGACGAGCTTCGCCAGAAGCGCCGCGATATCGATGAGACGCTCTCGGAACTCGACCAGGCCGAAGAAGCCTGTCTCACGCGGCTGGTGGAAATCGGCGTCGGGACTTAAGCCCGGGCCGTCAATCGCCCCGAATCAGATCCAGCGCCGCGTGCGCTTGCGGTAGCTTTCATAGTCGTAGCCGAAACGGGCTTCGAGATGGCGTTCCTCGCTCGGGATCGCCAGGATCCGCGTCCCCAGAAGTGCCAAGATTGCCGCGACGAAGAACCAGGTGTTGCCGCTGATAAAGCCAAGCGCCACCGTGAATAGCGTATAGGCGAGATAGATCGGATTGCGGCTGAAGCGAAACGGACCGCAGGTTACGAGATAGCGGGCGCAGCCCGTGTCAAACACGGGCGTCTGTCGATCTATCAGCGTTCGCACGGCCCAGATGTCGAGGGTAACGGCCAAGAGGCCGATGCTGAAGCCGATTGACGGCAGAAGGTAGGGATGCGGCGAGGGGATCGGTCCCAGGGCTGCTAATTTGCCGGCCATGATCGCGGCGATGATTCCCGCCAGATAAAGCACGGGCGGCCAGGGATATCGCAGAGGCTTCGCGCGGTAGGCATTCATCGGAGAATTCCCCCTTACGGCGCTGGCTGACTCCTGATGGTGCATTCCTCGGCCAGCGTCTGGATGCGGGCATTCTGCTCGTCCAAGTTTGCGCCAGACTGGAGGGGATCGAGGAGGTTCTCCGCCTGCAGGCGCTCCAGCGTGCAGCTGCAGAAGCGCTCGCAGAGGCCCGCGTCGTTACCCTGTTGCAAACAGCTCGCCTCGCAGCTCCCGATATAGGACGCGACCGGATCCAGGGCAGGTGCCGGAATGACGAAGCTCGCCAGATAGAGGCCGGCGATCAGCACCGGTTGATGCAGCAGATAGACGGTCAGCGAATGGCGTCCGCCCCAGCGCAACCAGCGGGGCCCCGCGGGCATTCGGTCGATCCAACCGAGGCGGTTGCCGTCGACCAGAAACCTTGCCATGGCGATGCCGGTCAACAGTGCGCCGATCCAGGGAAGAAGCGGCACATAGTCATTGGAGCGGGGCAGGGTCTCCGAGATCCCGAGGAACCAGAACCAGGGCGAATCGAAGGCGGAGGAGCGCAGAAATTCGGGCAGAGCGAACGCCAGGACTGCCGCAAGCAGTGTCAAAATCGGCGGGACGCGCAGGAAGAGAAGGCCGATCAGGCTCGAGAGCGCGATGGCATGCAGAATGCCGAAAAAGATCCAGCTGTCGGGTGTGAACCAGTAGGTGGCAACCGAAATAGCGGCGGCTGCTGCGACGATCACGCCGAGACGACGCAGGAAGGGCTCAAGCCTGAGTTTCGGATAATGCGCCAGCACCAGGCTGAAGCCCGCGAGGAACAGAAAGCTCGAGGCGATCATGCGGGCATAGAGACGCAGGAACCCTTGAGTTGACGTGCCCGGCGCAAGATAGCCGAAGAATTCCAGGTCCCAGCTGAAATGATAGGTGGCCATGGCGATCAAAGCGAGCCCGCGCGCCGCATCGAGCGCCAACAGGCGCGGTCTGGTCGGGGCGATGGGGCGCTCGGTCGGATCTGCCACTTGCTCTTCCTTAAGCTCTTCGACGACGGTGCTCGCCATCGCCATTATGCTTCGGCGGGGTCGGCAGCAAAGACGGCGAATTCAAGGCCTTGGCCGCTGATATCCCGCCGTCACCTATCGCTCGCGTTGATGAGGGCAAGTCGTGCTTCCGAGAAAAACTGCCGGCGCAACAGCACGATGAAGACGAGAACCGTGGCAATCATGAACACCCAGGGGCTGACGAACCAGCCGAGATAGCCGATCGAGTAGAAGATCGCCCGAAGGCCCATGTTGAAATGGCTTGCCGCGATGATGTTCATGCGAATCGTGCGTTCGGCGGCCTGCATCGCCCGTTCCGGGTCCTTCGCTGCTTCGTCCGCCATCGGAATCGCGCCGAAGAGAATGGTGCAGTAGTTGAACAGGCGATAAGACCAGCCAAACTTGAAGAACGAATAGGCAAACAGCGCGATCAGGCCGCAGACCTTCAACTCGAAGGTCGCGCGTCCGCCCTGCACGATGTAGGGAATGTCCTTCAAGATGGCGTCGACCTGTTCGGTCGCGCCGAGAAGAGCGAAGCAGCCACCGATGGCGAAGATCGTCGTGGAGGCAAAGAAGGCCGTGCCGTTCTGCAAGCCGCCCATGATCTGCGTGTCGATCATCTTCAGATCACGCTTCATCGAGTTCAGGATCCATTCGCGCCGGCGTTCGGCCATGGCTTTCGTAAGGCTCGTTCGCGACAGAATCTGCTGGTCGCCGGTGATCCTGGCATATGCGAGCCATAGCAGCAAAAAGAGCGCCATGGCGCAGTAGTCGACAATGGTCATTTCGAGCGAATCCCAGGGGCCAAAAACGGTTGCGGCATTATCCCGCCGATCGGTCCATCCACAACGGAAATTAACCGCCTGAAAGATATTGGCCCGAATTGGGGCAGGCGATTGCGGCCTTGATGCGCGTGGCGGGCTGCTATCTTATTGAAATTTCGACAATCCATGCAAGCGGCGCATGCCTGCCTCCCATTCGAAGCCTTCCTTTTGCCATTTTTGCAGTTGCGAACCGTCCTCGATTTTAATAGATCAGGCGTCAGAAAGCGGTCGGGGGACGGCTTTCCTGTGAATGTGTTCTCACACGGAGTTTTCATGGAAGGCAGTTTCCAGAAGTCGTGCTGGGGTGTCACATTCCGTGCCTTGATGGGTTTCGCCGGCGTTATGTGCCTGGCCTACCTTTTCGGCACGATCTGACATCCGCCACAGGCGATTAAGCGAACAGCGCGGTCCTCACGGCCGCGCTGTTTGCGTTTCGGCGCTTTCGATGCCATCTCCACCATGTCGCGGCCATGAAAGCCGATGTCGATTGCAAGGCGCATTCGTGCTAGGCGATGCTCTAGCCTTTGCGCTTTCTTATCCCGCATGCGAGGAGCCTCATGTTTCTTTCGGTTTTCGACGTGTTCAAGATCGGCGTCGGCCCCTCGAGTTCCCACACCATGGGTCCGATGACGGCGGCCAACCGGTTTCTCGACCTCATTCTCTTCGACCAATGGCCGCGTCCGGCGGGCGCGCATGTCGCGGCGTTGAAGGCCAGTCTGCATGGATCGCTCGCCTATACCGGGATCGGTCACGGCACCGGCAATGCCGTCATCATCGGGCTAATGGGGGAGGCGCCTGACAGTGTCGATCCGGATCGCATGGAGGCGATTATCGCCGAGGTCGAGCGCACGGGACGGGTCACCCCTCCCGGTCATCCGTCGTATTTTTTCCAACCGAAGGATGACCTCGTCTACGACAAGAAGACGCCGCTCTCTGGCCATGCCAACGGCATGCGGCTTTCGGCTCTCGACAAGGACGGCCGGGTGTTGCTCACCCAGATCTACTATTCGATCGGCGGTGGTTTTGTCGTGACTGATACCGAGCTTCTCGCCATGCAGAAGCAGAAGAAGCAGGCCTCCAGCCAGAAGGTGCCTTATCCCTTTGCCTCTGCGAAGGAGATGCTCGCCATGGCCGCCTCCTCGGGCCTGTCGATCGCCCAGATGAAACGGGCAAACGAGGAAGTGGTCCGCTCGCGCGAAGACCTCGATGCCGGGCTCGACAGGCTCTGGGAGGCGATGTCCAGCTGTATCGATCGTGGCCTTCGCCAGGAGGGCCAGCTGCCCGGGGGCTTGAAGGTGCGCCGCCGGGCCAAGTCGATCCATGACCAGCTGCAGGAAGAATGGCGCTCGAACCGGCTCAATCCCGTGCTCGCCAATGACTGGCTTTCCGTTTATGCCATGGCCGTCAATGAAGAGAACGCGGCCGGCGGCCGTGTGGTGACCTCGCCGACCAATGGGGCGGCCGGCGTCGTGCCTGCGACCATCCGCTACTACCTGCATTTCCACCCTGATGCCGACCAGGAAGGCATTCGCGACTATCTGCTGACGGCGGCGGCCATCGGCGGGATCATCAAGCACAATGCCTCGATCTCGGGCGCGGAAGTCGGCTGTCAGGGCGAGGTCGGCTCAGCCTCGGCCATGGCGGCCGCCGGTCTTGCTGCCGTCATGGGCGGCACGCCGGAGCAGATTGAAAACGCTGCCGAAATCGCGCTCGAACACCATCTCGGTATGACCTGCGACCCGGTCGCGGGTCTGGTTCAGGTCCCTTGCATCGAACGCAATGCTCTGGGTGCCGTAAAGGCCGTCACCGCCGCCTCGCTCGCGCTGAAGGGCGACGGCCAGCATTTCGTACCGCTCGACGCCGCGATCGAAACCATGCGCCAGACTGGCAACGACATGAACGAGAAATACAAGGAGACCTCGCTCGGCGGCCTCGCTGTCAATGTCGTGGAGTGTTGAGGCGGGCAGGGGATCGGCGGGAGGCGCCTGTCTCGACACCTTCTCCGCGTCATCCTCGGGCTTGTCCCGAGGATCTGCCTCGGTAAGGGGGCGGGCGGTTAAGGTCGCATATCCAGACCGTCATTCAGCGGATGGCCACCCGTGACAGATCCTCGGGACAAGCCCGAGGATGACGACCCCCAGCCCTTATTCTGCCGAAACTGTTGAGCACATCACCCCTGCGACACCCCGGCCCTTGACCCGCCAGTGGGACCGTCTATCTCGGATGTCATGGCACTGCATCTCCTCAAGCTCTGCGTCGGAGCCGATTCGATCGACGATCTGCGCGACTGGGTCGCCGAACGCTGTCTCGTTGCGGTGGCGGCCGGCCTTGAGCCGCATTCCTCGCATGTCACCCGCATGGTCCCGAAGCGTGTCGAGGAATTGCTTGACGGCGGATCGCTCTACTGGATCATCAAGGGGCAGTTGTCTGCGCGCCAGAAGCTCCTTGATATCAAGACTTTCACCGGTGCTGACGGGATTACACGTTGCGAGTTGATCCTCGGACCCGAAGTCATCGAGGTGGCACCGGCGCCGCGGCGCCCGTTCCAGGGCTGGCGCTATCTGGAGGCGGATGCTGCGCCCCGCGACTTGTCAGCCTCCGGCGCTAATATCGAGGACATGCCCGACGATCTCAAGAGGGAACTGGCCGAACTCGGCTTGCTTTGAGCGTGTCCGGCTGATCTCACATTTCTCGCCGTCTTTCTGTTCGAGTGTCCTTTCGCCGTAAAGCGTGCTATGGGCGCCGCCATGACGACACGACCTGATTTCCTGACCCGCGCCATCCCCGGTCCTGCCCCCTATGGGCGGCCGGTGTTTGCGGTTGCGCCGATGATCGACTGGACGGATCGGCATTGCCGGTTTTTCCATCGGCAGCTCTCGGCCCGGGCGCTGCTCTATACCGAGATGGTGGTGGCCGATGCGATCATTCATGGGCCGTGGGAGAAGCTCCTGTCGTTCAACGGCGAGGAACATCCCGTCGCCCTGCAGCTGGGTGGTTCGGATCCGGCAAAGCTGGTCGAGGCGGTGAAGATTGCTGGCGATTACGGCTATGACGAGATCAATCTGAATGTCGGATGCCCCTCGGACCGGGTGCAGTCGGGGACGTTCGGGGCTTGTCTCATGCAGACGCCCGAGGTGGTCGAGGCCTGTGTCACGGCGATGAAAAAGGTGGCGACGGTGCCGGTGACCGTCAAGTGCCGGATCGGGGTGGACGAGCAGGAGCCGGGCGACGTGCTTCCCGATTTCCTCGCCCGGATGATCGGGGCGGGGGCGGATGCGATCTGGATCCATGCGCGCAAGGCCTGGCTGAAGGGGCTTTCCCCGAAGGAAAACCGCGAGATCCCGCCGCTCGATTACGAGCTCGTCTATCGGATGAAGAGGGAGAACCCTGGCGTTTTCCTCGGCATCAATGGCGGGATCACCGATCTCGATCAGGCGGTTCGGCATCTCCAGGTCATGGATGGCGTGATGCTCGGGCGGGCGAGTTATCACAATGCGACGCTTTTGACCGAGGTCGATGCGCGCATCTATGGCGAAGCGGCCGTTGCTGTCGATTGGGACGGGGTGCGCGATGCCATGATCGGCTATGCGGAGCGGGTGATCGCGTCCGGCGGGCGGCTCAATCACGTCACGCGGCATATGGTCGGGCTGTTCCAGGGCTATGCGGGTGCCCGGCGTTACCGGCAGATCCTGTCGTCCGAGGCGACGAAGCCGGGTGTCTCGCCTGACTTGATCGCCGAGGCCTTTGCGGCGGTCGATATCAAGGGCGGGCCGAAGATACAGGGTGCTTCGGGCGCGTCTGCTGCGGCGGAGTAAGATCTAGCGCAGCTTTCCGGCATTATTCAGGCCCGAAAGCGAAAATGGCGCCCCGGGGGACGCCATTCGAAAACTTTTAAATCAGGCAGCCTGGATGTTGACGGCCTTGGGGCCCTTGCCCATGCGGTCCGGCTCGGTGTCGAAGGTGACCTGCTGGCCGTCCTGCAGGGTCTGCATGCCGGAAGCCTGAAGCGCGGAGATGTGGACGAATACGTCCTTCGCGCCGCCTTCCGGAGTGATGAAGCCGAAGCCCTTGTCCTGGTTGAAGAATTTTACGGTGCCCTTGGTGGCCATGGGGATAGTCCTTATTCCCGTGTTGTCGTCTGCGCCGCGGCCGGCGGACCGGAAGCGGCAAGGTAAAGTTCCGCCGAAACGGAACCGTCGAGGGATCGCGATAACGGGGAAAGAACGTCTACCGGCGGGAGAAGGCCCCCAATGACCGCGCGGGCGGTCGATACAAGTCAGTCCAGTCTCCGGGATCATTTGTGCCCGAACAGCGTAAGAGGTAGGGACATTTCGGAATCTTGGCAAGTATGAAAAGTCACAGTCTGGCCGACAAAATCGCAGCAACGGGCTGAAATCCTTGAGATTTAATGGGTGGTACCGTTTCCATGTTCCGGGCGTGCCTTTAAGGCCCTCGTGCGGGCTGCCTGGATCGTGACCGGGGACAGAGGGTTGTTCCGTCTTGAAGCAGCCGCCATCCGGGGGTAGGGGAAGGGTGGCTGGGCGCGGGAGTGGATGAGTATGGCAAAGACGGGTGCCGCAGTGATCGACCCTTACGAGCTCCTGGGCGTGGCCCGCGATGCTGACGAGGCCGCCATCAAGGCCGCCTATCGCAAGGTGGCGAAGACGGCCCATCCGGATGCCGGCGGCGATGCCGAGGCCTTCGCCAAGATCTCCGCCTGTTACGAGCTCCTGAAGGATCCCGTGCGCCGCCGCGTCTTCGACGACACCGGTTATGATCCGCAGCTGGCCGAGCCCACCGACCTCAAGGGGCTGATGGTGCTGGAAACGCTGATCAACGACATGATCCTCGACGAGCGCGAGCCCGGCTCCTTCGATCCGGTTGCGGGGCTGCGCCGCAAGCTCACCGACGATATCCTGAAGGCCCGCTTCCATATTCTCGAACTCGAACGCCACCGGGCGCGGGTGCGCAAGCATCTCGACCGGCTCGGCCGCCGCCCTGATACGGACGTGCTCGGCTCGATGCTCCGAGCCCGGGCGCAATCGATCACTGACGCTATCAAGTCGGCAGAAGTGCAGATCGGCGCGATCGAGCGGGCCTATTCCATGCTCGAGGGCTATTCCTACGAAATGGAGCCCTTGCCTGTGGAAGTCGAGGCCGAGGAGCTGCCGAAGGCAGCGGAGTAGGGGCGAAACGTAAGCCCCGGTTGACAGTTCGCCTCGGACAAGCTGATCAAACGCAAATCTGGTGGAGAACCTGTCAACGCCTGTTGACAGTGACATATCGTTTTTTAGTATTGCCGAATACTCCGGTGAACTGGCCATTGTCGACGACGGTATCGGCACTGTCACCCCAGTAGGACTGGCATGGCATTGCGTAGCATGGCATGGATCAGGTCCGCCGGGCGCTGCGCGCGTTTGCGCTGCCTCCTCAGCCTGAGCCGTGAGCCCCTGGGAGGGGTCCCCAGATACCAACAACTGGAGAAGGCACAGATGCATAGCGACGGCTTCGTTTCGCAGGCGCGTGAGACGATCATTCACTTCCCCCTTGCGCATCGTCGGCAACTCGTTTGCTCCGCCGCCTGTCGGCTGGATCAGCTGAACGGACAGGCGGCGACCGATTTCTGGAAAACGCTCTGCAGCCGGCTGAAAACCGAGCTGTTCGATACCGGCCAAACCTATGAGGATGTGCGCCGGGAGATCCTCGACTTTCAGGCCGAGGTCCACAGGGAGCTTCTCCTTCTCTACGAGCCGATTGGCGGCGAGCTCAGTCTCGCGGCAACCTAGCGGCGCTTCCCTCCTGTTGCGACGATCGCGGCCTTGCGGCCTGTCCGCCTTGACGACGGCAGGTCGCGTCACGTCCTGTCGCAGGATGGGGGCGTGCCTCATGAGGGCGCGGCGTCCGGGTTCGCAGGCCGGCGCTTCTCCGCTTTGGGTTGGAGCCAGATGCGGCGGCAAATGGCGGTGAGTTCCGGTGCTGGGTCGGTGGCATGCCAGGCGGCAAGCGCTGTCCCTTCGCTGTCCGGATGCGGGCCGGGGCGGGAATGAATGCGCTCGACGATCGCGATCGCCTGGCGAAGGTGGTTGGCCGCCTCTCTGTCATCAGGCCATGTGCCAAGGGTAGTGCTGCCGTCCAGCGGCGGGAGCAGGTCTCTCGCCATGGCGATGAACTGCCGGCGCGCCTCGGGTTTGGCGCTGACGGCGCAGGGCGGCAGCCTTTCGTCTGCGGTGAGCGGGTCGACCGGGCTGAGTGCTGCACCGCTGCAGTGTCGGCTGCGCCGGCATTGGCGGCGTGGGCAGCGGCGCGGGATGCCTCGTTTGTCGAAGGTGTCGCGCAGCAGGCGCAGCGTGAGCGGTTCGGGGGCGGGAGGTCTTGGGTCTGGCATGTCGGGCTCCTTTCGGCGGTTAGGGAATTGGCGAAATAGGGAAGTGCGGAAGGGGTGGGGAGTGCGAGGCCCATCTCCCCCTTGGTGGGGGAGAAAGCGATTTCGATGAATTAGGCCAGCGCAAGCGGCCTAAACATCTGAAATTGCAAGTGAGGGGGGGCCGTTCGTCGTGCCTGCAACACCGATCCCCTCACCAACAAAATCTGAGGTTTAGCCCTGATCGGGCTAAGCCCTCGATTTTGTAACCTCTCCCACAAGGGGGAGAGGTGGCAACCGCGCGCGCCTCGCCTCCGAAAGGGGGAGATGGAACTGAGCTGTCAAAAAACCCAAGCTTCGCCACCGGTCAGACTTATCGTCCTCCGGGTCATCAATGCTTGTCTCGGACGAGGCGCCAGAAGCAACCTGTCTAAGTAGTTTATGTGGCTCCTTCCGGCGCCCCGTTCGGCGTCTATTCCCGCTGCATGCGTCTCTCTGGCAAGGCGGCGACGGTCCTTGGTCCTCGGGTCAGGCCCGAGGATGACCGAAGATTGACCGGGCGCGGGTCCGGCTGCGGCAGTCTCCTCCGAAGAGTGTTCTGCTTCAGCCTGGCCGGTGGCCCGGGAGGTTCCCGCCGGATGGTGCACCATTCCGACCGGGACCCTCGCCCGGGGGATGGGGGTTGGATCATTTGCGATCGCCCATCATCCCCGCCGTTTTATCCGCCCCGCCGTCTGGTGATGTTCGCGACGGCGTGGGCGCCTTGTCTGTGTGCCTCTAAGGAACGTCCTTCCGATCGGGGTATCCGGTGTGGGGCATCCGACCCCGTCACCTTCGTTACCAGCCCCTCGTCCGGAGGGAGACCGTTGCAGCGGGCCGGGGATTTGGATCTGCGACAACCCTCCACCCCGGCGCCGGCCCCGCCTCGCCTGACATCGCATCGTCAGGTGTATCCGAGGGCGGGACGGGGATAAGGGTAATGGCGGGGAAATGGGCGGGGATGAAAAAATGTGTGGGGGGTTGATTTTGTTGAGGAATCGCTCCGGGGCGTCCCCCTTTGCTTGGAATTTGCTGTAACGACGTGTGTTGACGGCAGGAGTATGCGCGAATAGGTTGCTGTTATGGCGTAGTAGCCTAGGCGGTGGGGGTAAAGTACCGAGCACCTAAGGTGTTCATGCCGCTTCGGCTCGAAAGGGTTGAGGCGAAGGTGGCGTTAGCTACCTGATCCCCTGACTCGCGGCCCTCACCGCCGCATTGTTTTACAGGGGGTAAAATGCAAAATGCGCTTAAGGCGGAAATAAAGAAGCTGGCCTTGAGGGCGTTTGCGAAGGCCAGCCTTGAAGAGCGAAAGAATAGAGAATACCGCTCAAAATATGAGAAAAGAACCGGATTAACGGCTGGCACGCCATCCAGCACCCGCGTCTTACCCAAACCGAGACATTTTGACCCGCGGTACTGTGCAAGAAATGCAAATCTGCTGGCGAAGACTATTTGGTTCAAGGTTCTCACTGGGACATATGAACCTGGTCCGGCAGTCAATTATCAGATTCCCAAGGCGGATGGGACCAAGCGCTCGATCATGGCTTTCTCTATTCCGGACGCTGCGCTGGCGAATGTAGTGCTTAGGAGAGCTAGAAGTAGAAACACAAAACGTTTGTCTCCTTCGTCGTATGCATATCATCCCGACAAAAATGTTTTTGACGCAATCATCGCTTTGCGGGAGTACAGTGTCGACGGCAAGCTCTTTGCTGTACAAATTGATTTCGAGAAGTATTTCGACAACATTCCTTCGGCGTACCTTAAAAAAAAGATCTCGGACAAATCGCAGATCAGCTTAACTCCGCATGAGAGGCATGTATTCGAATCCTTCATGCATCATCGACATGCGGAGCCCGCAAATATATTTACCGGTCCTTTTGTTCGCCGTCATAAAGGAACGCCCCAGGGTTCATCTGTTTCCCTACTGTTGGCAAAAATAGCTAATCACGATTTGGATGTGAAACTTTCATCACAGCCCGGAAAATTTGTCCGATTCGCCGATGATGTCGTCGCTTTGTGCGAGAATTATAGCCAATCACAGGAGATCGAGAGATGCTTCACGCAGCATTGTAAAACAAGCGGCTTAAAGCTTAATCTCAATAAATCACCTGGGATTGCAGTTATTTCTGAAACCCATCAGGAGCTGAGGACTTATCCATACTTTGATTACCTTGGTTATAGATTCCTTGGGTCAGGCCTTAGTATTCCTGAGAAAACTGAGCGACGAATAAAAGCTCGAATTTCTAGGCTTGTTCATATTTACCTTATCAAATACCTGGAAACTGGATTCAACCCTAGTCGATCGTCGATTAGTCCTTCGCGATATGATTGGGATCTTTTGGGTCTCATATATGAAATTCGCCGATCTATGTATGGCGGTCTATCAGAGAGCCACATTCATAGGTTCCTTAACGCAGGAACGAGATTGCCGAAGATGAAAGGTCTAATGGGTTTTTACTGCCTTTTAGACGACCCAGCGCCTCTTCGAAGACTTGATGGTTGGTTGGTCAGCGTGATTAGGAGAGCGATGAGGCGACGTAATCAAATTCTTTTGACGCGTTATGGAATGCGCTGTGTAACGCCTAGTGACCTTGAGCTTATCAACGGCTCATGGCTTGATCCGTCTGCTTGGAGAGGTCCCACTCTTCCCGAAAGCGGTTTGCCCAGTTTCATGAGAGGTTGGCGAGCAGCGCGGAAGCACTTCTTCACGTTTGGACTTGAGCGGGTTTCGGCACCAAATTATGGCTTTTACTCGGATCTCGATGCTATCTTCGACTACATCTAATTCGGAAGGCCTGATAGGCTGTGGTCCAGTCTTGTGGCACTTGTGCCAAGCTACAGAGACAATATCAGGTCATCCTCTGCGGCATTTCGCTATACTTAAGTGCAGCTCAGGCTATCTATATCAGCGGTATCGCTTTATGAGCCTGTTGTCCCTTATATCCGCCACAGCACCCAAACCAACCCGACCACCAACGCCACCAGCACACCCCGCACCAGCCATCTCATGCTGCGGGAGCGGCTGCGCCAGCCGGCGGTCATGTAGCTGAGGATATCGGAGAGCAGGCTGGCGATGTCTTGCATGGTTTCCGCAGTTGCCCCTCTCTTGGAATTTCTAGCACTTAGCTGCGCTAAGATGCTGAAATTCCGTTCTCCCCCGCAAGGGGGGAGATAACGTCACCGCCCCGGGCGTCCCGTCTTGCCCTTGGTGCGGCCCTTGCGCTTCTGATCCATCGGGTCCTCGTAGGAACCGGCGCCGGATCGGGCGCGGATGATGGGGCGGGGGTCGTCTGAAGCCTTTGAGTTTGGGGTGCCCCCCTCTGTCCTGCCGGACATCTCCCCCACAGGGGGGGAGAGTGGCTTGCCGCCGGCGTCGGGCTTTGGCTTCTCCGGCAGTTTGCCGGTCACTGGCTTTTCGGTGCGGCCGACGGTCATTTCGTCGAGGGTGTTTTTGCGGAAATAGGAGCTTTCCGGGCCGGATTTCGGCATGGGGACGGCGCCCTCGGTGCCGGGGCCCATGTCGTCGAGGCTGGGTTTGGAGAAATAGCTGCCCTTGCCCTGGGGTGCGCCGGACTTGTTGCGGCCGGAGGGGGAGATGCGGGGCTGCCCCTCATCTGCCCTGCCGGGCACCTTCTCCCCGCCAGCGGGGAGAAGGGGGGTGCTGCCGCCCTTCGACGTTTCCTGCGACCTGGATTCCTGCTTGGCAATCGGGTCGTCCATGGCGGCAAGTTCGACGGCTTTGAGGCGTTTGATTTCGTCGCGGAGGCGCGCGGCCTTTTCGAAGTCGAGGTCGGCGGCGGCGTCGCGCATGTCTTTTTCGAGCGCGTTGAGATGGGCCTGGAGATTGTTGCCGACGAGGTGGCCGCCATCGGCGAAGCCCTTGCCGGAGGTGCCGGAGATGTCGGCGCGGACGTGGTCGCGCTCGTAGACCGAGTCGAGAATGTCGGAGATGCGGGCCTTGACGGATTCGGGCGTAATGCCGTGCTCGATGTTGTAGGCCATCTGCTTTTCGCGGCGGCGGGACGTTTCGTCCATGGCGCGCTGCATCGAGCCGGTGATCTGGTCGGCATAGAGGATGACCTTGCCGTCGACGTTACGCGCGGCGCGGCCGATGGTCTGGATGAGCGAGGTTTCCGAACGGAGGAAACCTTCCTTGTCGGCATCGAGGATGGCGACGAAGCCGCATTCGGGGATGTCGAGGCCCTCGCGCAGGAGGTTGATGCCGACGAGCACGTCGAAGGCGCCGAGGCGGAGATCACGGATGATCTCGATGCGCTCCAGCGTGTCGATGTCCGAGTGCATGTAGCGGACGCGCACGCCCTGTTCATGCAGGTATTCGGTGAGGTCTTCGGCCATGCGCTTGGTGAGCACGGTGCAGAGCGTGCGGTAGCCCTTCTGCGCGGTTTCCCTGATTTCGCCGAGCACGTCGTCGACCTGGGACTTGGCCGGGCGCACCTCGACCGGTGGATCGATGAGGCCCGTGGGGCGGATGACCTGTTCTGCGAAGACGCCGCCGGCTTCCTCCATTTCCCAATTGCCTGGGGTGGCGGAGACAGCGACGGTCTGCGGGCGCATGGCGTCCCATTCCTCGAAGCGCAAGGGACGGTTGTCCATGCAGGAGGGCAGGCGGAAGCCGTATTCGGCCAGCGTCGCCTTGCGGCGGAAGTCGCCTCTGTACATGCCGCCGATTTGGCTGACGGAGACGTGGCTCTCGTCGATGAAGAGGAGCGCGTTGTCGGGGATGTATTCGAACAGCGTCGGTGGCGGCTCGCCGGGCTTGCGGCCGGTGAGGTAGCGCGAATAGTTCTCGATGCCGGCGCAGGAGCCGGTCGCCTCGAGCATTTCGATATCGTATTTCGTCCGCTGTTCGAGGCGCTGGGCTTCCAAGAGGCGGCCGCCTTTTTCCAGCTCGGCGAGGCGGAGTTTGAGCTCCTCCTTGATCGCCTTGATGGCGCCGTTGAGGGCGGGGCGCGGCGTGACATAGTGGCTGTTGGCGTAGATCTTCACCGACTTCATGTCGCCGGTCTTCTTGCCGGTGAGCGGGTCGAATTCGGTGATGCTCTCGATCTCGTCGCCGAACAGCGTGATGCGCCAGGCGGCATCCTCAAGGTGGGCGGGGAAGAGTTCGATGGTATCGCCACGCACGCGAAAAGAGCCGCGGACGAAGTTGATGTCCTGGCGCTTGTATTGCTGGGCGACGAGGTCGGCCAAGAGCTGGCGCTGGTCGATGCGGTCGCCGACCGACATCTGGAAGGTCATGGCGGTGTAGGTTTCGACCGAGCCGATACCATAGATGCAGGAAACCGAGGCGACGATGATGCAGTCGTCGCGCTCGAGGATGGCGCGGGTGGCGGCGTGGCGCATGCGGTCGATCTGCTCGTTGATCGACGATTCCTTCTCGATGAAGGTATCCGAGCGCGGCACATAGGCTTCCGGCTGGTAGTAGTCATAATAGGAGACGAAATATTCCACCGCATTGTCGGGGAAGAAGTTCTTGAACTCGGAATAGAGCTGGGCGGCCAGCGTCTTGTTGGGCGCAAGGATGACGGCCGGGCGCTGCGTCGCCTCGATCACCTTGGCCATGGTGAAGGTCTTGCCCGAACCGGTGACGCCGAGCAGGACCTGGGTGCGGTCGTCATTCTTCAAGCCCTCGACCAGGTCCTTGATGGCGGTCGGCTGGTCGCCGGCGGGCTCGAAATCCGAGGCCATGCGGATCTTGACGCCGCCCTCGGATTTTGCCGGGCGGTGGGGCCGGTGCGGCACCCAGAGCTCGCCGTTCTTGAACAGCGGATTGCCGCTCTCGATCAGCTTGGACAACGCGTCGACCGTGGCGGTGACGGCGCCGGTCGCCAGCGATTCGGCTTCTTCGAGGGATACGTCCATGCCAGCGATCGGGTTGAGACCGGCGGCGGCGCGGGTCTTCGGATCGTTGGAGGCGCCGATGGACACGCCGCGGGAGGTCTTGGTCGAGGTGGTGTTTTTCGCGGTTGTTGGCTTGGCTTTTTCCAGCGCCAGCTTCTCCGCGTGGCGGCGGGCCTCGATCTCGATCTTCTTGCGGTGCTTGCCGGCTTTCGAGGCCAGCTCCCGCTGACTCTCGACCGTGGACGCTTCCGCTTCCGCCTCCAATTGTTTCACCCAATCCGAAACCGAGCCGGAGAGCGGCGCGCCTTCGAATGCGGTCTGCGGGGCTTCCTCGAATCTATCAGAGGGGGCGGAGGATTTCGGAGTCTTGGCCATGTCCGGAATATGGAGAAGGGCACCGGCAAAGGGAAGGGGCGGGGCCAGGATAATCAGAACAAAAACGCAACGGGAAGAGGTGGTTCTTGCCAGCGTGGTGGCAGGAGGGAGAGGGCGTCAGTGCTTGAAGACGTTGTCGCGATGCCAGCCGAGGTAATGGGGATGCGGACGCAGATGTGGGGCGGTCGGGACCCGCGCCTTGCCGTCCTTGACGAGCAGGTGGGAGATGTCCTCGTTCAACTGGCGGGACTGCAGGATGGTGAAGTCGTCTGCGAGTGACAGGAGGCCGCGATCGAACATCCAGTGCACAGTGCCTGAGAGGGCGATGCCGTTCTGGACGGAGTCGTTGCCGCCGCGCTCGACGGGCACGATGTGGGCTGCCTCGACTTCGGGACGTCCTCCGCCATTGATCAGGCGAAGGCCCGTGAAGGCGCAAGTCCTATCATAGACTTGCCGGATATGTTGGCGGAATTTCGCGTCGCGGAACGGACGATTGATCGTCTGCTGCAGGATCGGCCTTTCATAGCCGTCTGCGACATACTCGGCTTGCGCCGGCTCATCGACTTCAAAGTAGGTCAGGGGGGCGGCCGGCAAATGGCTTTCGCCCGCCTGGTCGATCCTTTGCGGCCACTCATCGGGTTCGGACAGGCCACTGTTCACCAGGGCAGCAAATTCAGCGCCACTGATCACGCGGACAGCCTGTACGCTGCGCCCAGGGTTGACGCTTCCATCGGGGCTTACCAACTGTCGCTCGAACCCGCCGTTTTCGCGGTAGTCCAGTGGACGGTCAAAATCGATGTAGTCAGCCAGCCTGGCGTAATGGTGGTCCGGGAGCTCTTGGTCGTCATCGATTGCAGTGACTCTGGCAAGACCGGAGTAATAGCGACTCGGCATTCCAGTCAGGGGGCCGTAATAGACGATCCAGTCACCTAGAGCCTGCTGCACTCGGGAGAGGTACATTTTCGGGAAGTGATAAAGCTGTCCTCGGACATCCTTATAGCCGCTGCCGTCCTTGTGGTAGAAAATCGCCTTTGCCATGGCCGTCCCGAGTCATTTCGCTTAGCCACTATGCAGCCGCGACCCGCAGATGCAACCAGCGTTCGATCACGCCACGGACAGGTGCTTCGCTTTTGTCTTGCGCTTGAGTGCGGTCGGCTGGTGGTCGGCGATCCAAGTGTCCAGGGCATTTGCGGGCATGGGGCGGGCGAAGAGGTAGCCCTGGGCGATGCTGCAGCCGAGGCGGGCGAGGATGGCGGCGTCTTCGGGTGTCTCGACCCCTTCGACGACGATGTCGAGGGAGAGCGACTGGCCGAGGCTGACCATGGCGGAGATCAGTTTCTGGTTGGTCTCGCTGCGGGCGACGTCTTTGACGAAGCTGCGGTCGATCTTCAGACGGTCGACCTTCAGGCCGATGAGATAGGCGAGGGAAGAGTGGCCCATACCGAAATCGTCGACGGCCAGCTTGTAGCCGTCCTGTTCGAGCTGCTTCAACTGTTCGTCTGCCAGGGCAGGATCGAGGATCGCTTCTTCGGTGATCTCGATCTCAAGTGCCGACGGTGCCACGCCATGGGCGCTGGTGACACGCTGCAGCATGCAAGGCACGGAATAGAGGGCGAATTCGCGCGGCGAAACGTTGAGCGCCACCGTCGCATCGCCGAGGCCAACATCGGGCAGGCGGCGGGCGAGAAGGCAGGCATCGCGAGCGATGCTTGCCGTCAGCTGTTCCGAGAGATGCACCGTGCGTGCGGCGTTAACGATCTCGGGCGGAGACACGAAGCCGAGCTGCGGATGCTGCCAGCGGACCAGCGCCTCGAAGCCGGTGATGCGGCGTGTGGTCAAGTCGACCTGCGGCTGGAACCAGGCGCCGATGGCACCGGACTGGATGGCGCGGTCGAGGTCCTGCTCGATGATGCGTTTGCGCTCGGCATTGCGGCGCAGGTCCGGGTCGAACTCCCGCAACTGGCGACGATCGCCGCGCTTGGCATCGTAAAGCGCCATGTCTGCGCAGGCGAGCAGTTCCTCAGCATTGTCGGCATGATCGGGATAGGCGGCAAGACCGACACTCAGGCCGATGACGGCCTGGCGCTGGTGCCAGTGGATCGGCCTGCGGATGGCTTCGAGCACGGCGGCAGCATGGGTGCGGGCGCGATTCAGCGAATCAGGACCGCTGACGACCACGGCGAATTCATCGCCGCCAAGGCGGGCAATCAGGCTGCCATCCTTGACGATCGAAGCGAGGCGCGCGGCGATTTCGCGTAGCAGGGCGTCGCCGGCGCTGTGGCCGAGCGTGTCGTTGATCGACTGGAAGCGCTCGACGTCGAAGATCAGCAGGGCCACCTGTTCCTTGACGACGGCGGCGCGGGCGATGTCGCCGGCGAGGCGTCCGTGAAAGAACATGCGGTTGGCGAGGCCGGTTAGCGTGTCGCGGTTGGCGAGGGCTTCGAGACGAGAGTTCTGACGAAGGATGTCGCTATTGGCGCGGGTCAGGCTGTCCGCGAGCGCGGTCGCCTCATGACGGGCGACCTGGCTATTAACGAACATGCGCTCCGCCCAGAGGCTGCGGCGAATGAATACGAAGATCATCAGACTGAGGCAGAGGCCGACCAACACGTCATTGAAGCGCCAGTTGCCGATCAGGTTGATCATCAGGGAGAGGAGGATCGGGATGGAGTAATTCAAGGCGAGCGGCGTGTAGCCAATTTGCTTGATGACCGATCCGGCAGCCATGCCGCCCATCATCAGGAAGAGCGGGGCATGTCGCCCGAGCGGTTCAAACCCGCCAACGGTCCAGGGCAGAGCGGCCCAGACGACACCCGAGGCGAGCGCGCCGAGCGAGAGGATGGTCAGGCTGCTCTGCGGTGCTGACAACAGCTTGCCGCGCCGGCGAAGCGCGTTAAAGGCATAGGCCCTGATAGCAACCACAGTGATCGAAACGACGTACCAGAAGACGTTTGTCCAGCCTGCCTCGTTTTGCAGGTGCAGGATGAACAGGCAGACGGTGAGTGTGATGAGGTTCAAGAGGAGTGTCGAGCGATAGCCGTCTGCGATGTCCGCCACCTGGGCTTGCAGCACTGCCGGCACCATTCCGCCACTTCGGCTCTCGTTCAACCACATAAAACAAAACCCATACCAATCGCAATAAAACATCAATAACAAGAGCGACTTAACGGGATGTTATCGCAGCTCCACGCAATTTAACTAGAAATCACCGGCAACTTTTTGGTGGTGCTGAAATGTGAGTTCGCGTCGCTTTTGCGTGATTTCGATACGGCGCTTTCCAAGCGCAATCCCGTCCTCAGGTTGTGAGTCTGCGCGCGGGTGGGGTTCGGCGGCGGACCAGAATGCCCGTCCCATATTCGAGCCAATTTGATATGTAGGTATCTGCAGGCGACTCATGGGTCGTTTGCATCTCCCCCTCCATCTCACGAGTTCTCTATGCCGAGCCTCTCTCCCGCCGCTCTCTGGCCGATCCTGCTCCTGTCACTTTCGAATGTCTTCATGACATTCGCCTGGTATGGGCACCTCAAGTACAAGACATCCGCCCTCTGGATCGCGATCGTCGCGAGCTGGGGCATCGCCTTTTTCGAGTACTGCCTCGCTGTTCCTGCCAATCGGATCGGTGCGGAGGTCTATTCGGCCGCGCAGTTGAAGACTATCCAGGAGGTCATCACGCTGATCGTCTTTTCCGGCTTCTCAGTCTTCTTTTTGAAGGAGAGCTTGACGATCAATCATGCGATTGGTTTTGCCCTCATCGCCGCTGGCGCCGCCTTCGTCTTTCGTGGATGAAAGGGTGCGGCGCGGCCAGTTTAGCGCATCTCCAGTCAACAGGGGATCACCGGCGATACCCCATTATTGTTTCGGCTGCATTGTCAAACGGCGAGGCGATCACGTTTCGCCTGGAATGCTCTAAGTTGTCCTGGCGAGTCGAGCGGCGCCGATGCGCCAGGCGGGGAGCACGATGGCCAGCATCAGAACCGTATTGAGCAATACATTAACGCCTGCACCGGAGACGAAGGAGCCGGTGCTGTCGACGATGTACCAGGCGAGCGTCGCCTCGATGATGAGGAACCGTGCAAGCTTCGGATCGGCTTGCCGCAGCCGGTCGACGACGAGCCAGATCATCACGCCCCAGCCAACCATAACGCCGCCGGCAATGGCGGCAAGGACGCGAGCGGCCTGTGTGTCGATGGCCTGAGTGCCATCAAGCGGCCAGAACACGGTGTCGGCAAGAAGGGTCGCCGGCAGCGAGGTCGACGGATGGGCGCCGAGGGCAACGAGCAGGCCGAGCAAGACGATAAAGAGACTGGTGACTTTCAGCCAGGTAGCGGCAAGATCATGGGACATTGTCAATTTCCTTTCCGGTTGCGATGACCTGACCATGGCGACCGGCCGGACGTGCCGCAATTACGCCCGAGGTAAGTGACGAGGCTCGTTGCCTATGTCAGATGTTCGGGCGGTTCCGCGGCGTTGCGGAAGCCAGGAGGGTGTCATGATGCAAGATTTCGGTGGGCAGCTTCGCACCTGGCGCGGCAAGCGGCGCATGAGCCAGTTGCAATTGGCGCTGGTCGCGGATGTCTCTGCGCGGCACATCGCCTTTCTCGAAACGGGACGTGCGAAGCCCAGCCGTCACATGGTTCTGCGGCTTGGTGAGGCGCTGGACGTGCCGCGGGCCGAGCGCAACCTGTTGCTCGATGCGGCGGGCTATCGGGCGGCCTATGCACGTCGGCCGCTGGACAGCGTGGCCATGGCACCGATCCGCAAGGCCATCAGCCACATGATCGAAGGGCACATGCCCTATCCAGCCTTTGTCTTTGATCGCCACTGGAGAGTGATGGATGCCAATCCAAGCGGCCAGGCAATGTTGTCAGGCTTCGGGCTTGCCGTGGGCGGCAATTTCATCGATTTCCTCTTGCAGCCCGGACGGGGCTCCGAACTGATCGAGAACTGGCACGAGGTGGCCGGGCATCTGGCGGCGCGCTTCCGGTTGGAGAGCGCTCATCTCGGCGGTGACGCCGTGCTCGAGCGGGCGGCTGAAGGGCTGGCTTGCGAGGCGGGAAGGGGCGACCATGGTGACGTCGGCGATCTTCCGCCGGTGCTGGCAGTCCGCTTTCGTGCCGGCGGAATGGTCTATCCGATGTTCTCGACGATCGCACAGTTCGGCACGGCGGATGATATCGCGCTTGCCGATCTCAAGATCGAAATGTTCTTTCCGTCGGACGAGGCCTGCGAAGCTCTCTTCCGCAGCATGGCTAGCTGAGCGCTCAGGCCTGAGGCACCGGGGTCGGTTTGCCGTCGGCATCGAGGGCGACCATGACGAAGGTCGCTTCGGTCACCTTTTCCATGACATGGGTCAGATAGCGTTGGGCCCAGGTCTCGACCTTTAGTGTCATTGAACTGCGGCCGACCCGGCTGATTTCCGTATAGACGCAGAGCGTGTCGCCGATCTTCACCGGCATGGCAAAGGCCATCTCCTGGACGGCAGCCGTGACCACGCGGCCACGGGCACGCTCTGCTGCCCGGATCCCGCAGGCAAGGTCCATCTGGGCCATGACCCAGCCACCGAAGATATCACCTGCCGCATTGGCGTCTGCCGGCATGGCCAGCGTTCTGAGCGTCAGTTCTCCGGTGGGGGTTTGCGTGCTGGCGATCATGATTCTGCTGTGACTCCTGTGCGTGCGTCACAGAGAAGATCGTGAAGCAGCCAATGCGCCACTACTAATTTTAATGGGTGAAAATGAACCTGTCAGATTTCGCAGGTCCGCATTTACGGAGTTTAGAACTGATAAATATCAAAATTTAGCATTCCAATCAAAATGGGGGTGGAAAATATGAAATCGGTGTCTCTGTCAGTGCGGCTATATGCACTGGTCGCACTGGCTCTGGCGGTTCTGGTGGGCGCGCTGACCTACAGCCTGTTCCAATCGTATGACACGCTGGTCCAGGAGCGCCGCATGGGTCTGGCGCAAATCAACGACAATTCGGTCGCGATCCTGAATAAGTATTACAAGATGGAGCAGGACGGCACGCTGACGCGCGAGGAGGCGCAGGAGCGAGCCAAGGACGTCATCGGCGCGATGCGTTACGAGCCAGACGGCTATATGTGGATCAACGACATGCAGCCGGCGATGGTGATGCATCCGATCAAGCCGGAACTGAACGGCAAGGATCTGAGCCAAAACAAGGACCCGAACGGCAAGTTCCTGTTCGTAGAATTCGTGAATACCGTAAAGGCAGGACAGGAAGGCTTTGTCGACTACTACTGGCCGAAGCCGGGCTTCGAGGAACCGGTCGAGAAGCTTTCGCATGTCATCGGCTTCCAGCCCTGGGGCTGGGTTGTCGGCACCGGCGTCTATTCGGACGACCTCGCGGCCCTCTTCCGCCAGACGGCCATGCAATATGGCGCGCTGATCGCGCTTGCGCTCGTCGGCAAGCTGATCTGTGCCTATCTCGTGGTTCGCAGCGTCGTGAAGCCGATCAACCGACTGAAGGACTCGATGCGGGATATCGCCGAGGAAAAGGTCGATGGCGCGATTGCCGATACCGAACGCCGCGACGAAATCGGCGGCATGGCCCAGACGCTGGTCGTGCTGCGCGACAGCGTGCGCGAACGCATCGAACTGCGCGACCGCGAAGCGCAGCAGCAGGCGAGCCTGAACGGCGAACGCGAGCGCAACGAGCTTAACCTACGCACCTCTTCCGAGCGGCAGAACCATGCGATCAACGCGCTGGGCTCGGCACTTGAGCGTCTGGCCGAAGGTGATCTCACCGTGCAGATCGGCGTGATTGGCTCCGAATACGAAAAGCTGCGCGACGACTTCAATCGCGCGGTGGAATCGCTCGGAAGCGTTGTTGCCGCCATCAACCAGACGAGCGATATCGTGACCTCGTCGGCCGGCAATATCAGCGAGGCAACCAACAACCTGTCGCGTCGTACCGAGCAGCAGGCGGCGGCGCTAGAGGAGACGGCTGCGGCCCTCGACGAAATCACGGCAACCGTTCGCACGGCGGCGGAACGCGCCAATGAGGCACGCCAGATGGTGGCCGAGACCAAGTCGAGCGCCAATCGCTCCGGCGAGATCGTCCGCAGCGCGGTCGATGCCATGGGCCGGATCGAGGGTTCTTCGCAGAAGATCAGCCAGATCATCTCCGTGATCGACGAGATCGCATTCCAGACGAACCTACTGGCGCTGAATGCCGGCGTCGAGGCGGCGCGGGCCGGTGAAGCGGGTCGCGGCTTCGCGGTCGTGGCGCAGGAAGTGCGGGAACTCGCACAGCGGTCTGCGAATGCGGCAAAGGAGATCAAGACGCTGATCAGCGCATCGGCTGCTGAAGTCGATACCGGCGTCGGTCTCGTGCGTTCGACCGGCGAGGCGCTGGTCGAGATCGAGGCTCTGGTCAACCGCGTCAACGAGAGCGTCAACACGATCGCGACCGCTGCCAAGGAGCAGGCGACCGGGCTTGCCGAGATCAATACCTCGGTGAACCACATGGACCAGATGACGCAGCAGAATGCGGCGATGGTCGAGGAAACCTCGGCCGCCGGTCAGTCGCTGGCGGAAGAGAGCTACAACCTGCGCCAGCTGCTCTCGCGTCTCAAGGTGAACGCCGCGCAGGCGGCGGCCGGACATCGCCGGGCGGCGTAAGCGTCAGGTTTGACGGACGGATAGACGACAGACCGGGGCCGGCGGAGTGATCTGCCGGCCCCTAATTTTTGCCCCGGATTCCTAAAGGTTTTCGTTCATGGCGCATTAAGCCGGGATCCCCTATGCTGCCTTTTGTTGTCCCATAAGGGGATATCGAGGGTGAAATGAGTGATGCGTTTTCGTCCCTTGGCAGCCGGCTCACGGTTGCCGTCCTTTCGATCGTTTTCGTCGCCGGCTGTTCCGGCAGCGATCGCATTCCCTTTGCCGATGTCGGAGGGCCGCGCGCCGGCGACCAGCTGATCGGCAAGGTCGATCGAAGCAAGGACGGGCGTGTGCTTGTCGGTCGCGTCGGCGACCCGAGAGCGGAAACGGCGGCCTATGCGCCGGCTGGGCCAACGAATGGCGGGGCGCAAGGGCTCGACTATCTGGACAGCCCCAACCTCGCAGAGGCCGATGCCTTGCAGGCCGCGCCTGCCTTGGCTGCGGCGGAACCTCAGTTTGGCGACGGCGGCCAGAGCCAGGCGGTGGGCGCGATGGTGATCCCGGAAGGCGGCGTCAATATCGACGGCGCGCTCGGGATCGGGGCCGACCCCGGGATTTCGGATGCGAGTTATGCCGATGCGACGAGCCCGGTCGGGGTGCAGCCGCATGTGGTGACACAAGGCGGGGCGATGGCGATTGCCGAGGGCACGACCAGCCAGCCGGTGGTCGACGGTATCGGTTTCGACGAGCCAACCCAGATCGTGACGGGGCCAAGCGCGGCACAGCAGCCCGCCATGCAGGAAACGCAGGTGGCCGCAATGCCGGAGAAGGGCGGGATCCTGCCGCTTTCGGCGGATAGCGGCAGCTCCGGCATGGATGATCCCGGTCCGGTATCGAAGCGGCGGACGGCAGCGTCTTCGAAAACGGGGGCGCCTGCGGGCAAGGATTGTTCGCTTTATCTCGACAAGCGGAACTGCCGCTGAGATCTTCGTGAGTTCCGTCCCTATTTTGCGAAAAGCCTAAGTCCGTTTGGGTAAGCGCTTGCTGACGTTCTGCTCGCGCCTCGGTGATGGCGCGGGACGGTGGTGCTTGGACTTCATGTCTGGACTCTTTCGGAAAGACCCCTCCCAACCCCACAAGGGGAAAGACGCATCTGGCGGTGGGGTGCGTGATGCTGGCAAGCTTGGAATGGCGCTGGCGCCTCGTTTGCCGATGAGGAGGGCTGACGGGCGCCCGCCGTACCGGCTGAGGCTGCGGAAGGCTTGCGGGCGGGGCGGTGAGCGCCTAGAGGCTTCGAGAGGTGTGGGTTTCCAGCGCAGCCGCAACGCGCGGGGCCCATGCTCGATCCTGCCGCTTTCCTCACCGCCCGGCAGGGCGGTCTTATCTCCGGAGTGAACCCATGCCGCCGATTGCCGATATCCTGATGTTTGCCGCCTTGCTGGCGGTAGCGGGCGCCGTGGCGGGGTTGCTTGCCGGCGTGTTCGGCATTGGCGGCGGCGCCGTGCTGGTGCCGGTCTTCTACCAGGTCTTCGGCTATGCCGGGATCCCGGAGGAGGTGATCATGCATCTCGCCGTCGGTACGTCGACGGCGCTGATCGTGCCGACCTCGCTCCGCTCGTTCCAGGCGCATCGGAAGCGCGGGGCCGTCGATATGGACCTCCTCAAAGGCTGGATGATCGCGGTGCCGCTCGGCGCGCTGCTTGCAACCGTTGTTGCGGCCTATGTCTCCAGCGCGGGTCTCAGGCTGTTCTTTGCGGTCATGGGCCTGGTGCTCGCTGCGCGTATGCTCTTCCTCTCCAACCGCATGCATCTCGGCACCGAACTGCCGGGCCAGCCCTTTCGGTTTCTCACTGGTTCGGCGATTGGGCTGTTTTCCGGCCTGATGGGGGTCGGCGGCGGGGTGTTCAACAACACCTTCATGACACTTTTCGGCCGGCCGATCCACCAGGCGGTTGCGACCTCCTCAGGCGTCGGCGTGCTGATCTCGATCCCGGCCTTTTTCGGCTTCATCTATGCCGGCTGGGGCGAGGCGGGCCTGCCTCCTTTCTCGACCGGCTATGTCAACTGGATCGCCTTTGCGGTCATCTTCCCGATCGCCATGCTGGTCACGCCCTATGGCGCGCAGCTCGCGCACCGGTTGAACAAGCGGCAGCTGGAGATGGGGTTTGCGGTGTTTCTGTTTTTTGTGTCGGTAAGGTTTTTCTGGAGTTTGGTGGGGTAAACGACTGCTTTACCCGTCACGCGTTTCGATCGCGCCATGATTTATCGTCTCTGACGAGCGTGTGGAGATCTAGCGCGTCTATCTCAGCCTTCGGCAACCGGCGCAAGGCGAGCCTGATGGCCTTCCCCAGACGGATTATCGCTGCCGCATCGATAGGATCGCTTTCGGTTGTTTTGCCAAGCGCTTATGTAATAGGCTCTGTTTGCAGCCGAAGTCGCATGAGATGCCGGGAAATTTGCGTAAATTCTACAAGCTTGTACTGAGGATGACGGATGGTTAGCGAAGCTTTCGGCTTTTACATTTTCATTTTGACTGTTGTCTTTGCATATTTGGTCTGGTGTTCCGATTGGCGTCGCCAGACATGGCATGACTATAGACGGCGAGGGTTTTCTCGGACTGACAGTGTGAATGCGGAAGGGATAAAGAAGTCCGTCCATTGGTATATCTTCTGGAATTATTCCAGTCTCTCAAAAAAACGAATTAGTTTTATTGAGACTGTTCTCGGCCTTATATTGGCGCTTCCGTCAGTTCTAGGATTGGTCCAGGAGTCAATTGGCTCTGGCATTCAGGTCTTGTATTCGACGACAGCGCTAGGCACGTTTATTTCCATACGTGGGTTTTATGGCTTATGTAAAGATTACATGGCGACGACAAGTGAATATGATCATGAATTTGGTGGTGATCTCAGAGAGTATAAAGACGAATTCGACGGGAACATTTCAAGAGATGGGAAAAGTTTTCGAGCGCCATTAGAAACGATACGATATATTGATGTTGGCTATAAGAGGTCATTCGCTCTGTGGGATGAGAGTATTTCATTTTATATTTCAAACAGCAAATTCATGCCGTACACAATATGTCGGCGAGGATTATTGAGTATTTTTTCGCGAAGCAATAACACCGGAAAAATATTGCTGGAAATTAGGAGTTTAATTCGAAATGCAAGTGAAAATTCTCATTGGTATTATTTGAACTTCCGGTACAGGGATGCCGCTGATCAGATCCAGCGTACGAAAAGAGGTTACGTAAGGTCGTTTACCAACGACAAGAAGATACGAATTGATGATTACGATTCGGACTCGCTAACATTTTCAAGTTTTCGTCTGTCGCAGACCGACTATTATACAAGCCAAATTACAAATATTCTTTCTACAAAGAGTGAATACAAGCCTAATGATCATGGCGGCGAGCCGGTTCGTCTCGTAAGGCACTTGTTCCCAGTCAAGTTACATGAAGAATGTAGCGAGAAAGGCGGCGTTTTGGAGGACTTTTGGTGTATCCGGCACTTGTCAAACCACGTGGGCGGCGTTCACCTTGCTATTTCAGCCGATGGATATCCGCTTTTGGGATTGCAAAGTAACAATGCCTCCGTCGGTCCTTCGACGGTGGTCTTTTGTGGAGCTGGGTCGGCTGATTGGGGGGATATCGCAAATGGTAAACGTATTTCCCGAGATAATAACTTTCTGCAAGTTTTGCGGCACGCGCATGCTCGTGAGGTTTTGGAGGAAACCGGCTGTGTGATGCAAGACAGCGTACGCAAAGGCGATGTCTTGCACGTGGGCAATTTTGCTGCAAAGCGGGTGAAGATGGTGGGACTTTATCGTAATGTAAATTGGGGCGGCCTGCCGATATTTTTTGGCGTGTCCCGGCATTACATCACCTATGAGAAATACATTGAGAATATGAGGCAGGGAGGGAAAATTGGAAGTAGGCTTGAGCTCGATTGTATCGACTATAGGAATGTGTTGTCCCAGAATTCAGCCGTACTGAATCCAATTACCTGCGTCGATGATATGCTGAAATTTCTAGATGAAGCGCTTCCGCTGTTTTTTCAGTTGCAGAATGGGCGTATCGAAGAGCAGAGCCATCGAAGGGCTCCGATCGAGATAAGATTTAATGATCAGATGTTTATAGTTGGAAACATTCTCAGAAAATCGAGATCGGCGAGTATGGCGTTCAACTCATTCATAGAGAAAGACTTTGGGATTTAGGAAGCAGGCCTTCGGCACTGAAGTGGTGGTGCATCGCTTAGGCCTGATCCCGGTCTGCTTTCATCACGAACTTGAAGTCTGAATGCGCTTTTGAATGCCCATCGTGGCGCGTGGTTTACACCACAACCCCCGTCCGATTGCTCGACATCGTCAGCTTGCGCTCCGCGCGCTCCTGCTGGGGGGAGCGGTTGTAGAGTTCGCGGTAACACTTGGAGAAGTGGGAGGCGGAGACGAAGCCGCAGGCGACGGCGACTTCGACGACGGGCATGGAGGACTGCACCAGCAGGTGGCGGGCGCGGTCGAGGCGGATTTCGAGATAGTAGCGGGCCGGCGAGCGGCCCATTTCCTGTCTGAAGAGGCGCTCGATCTGGCGGCGCGAGAGGCCGGCATCATCGGCGATTTCGAGCAGCGACAGCGGTTCTGCGAGATTGGCTTCCATCAGCTCGATGATCTGCAGCACCTTGGAATTCTGCACGCCGAGGCGGGCGCGCAAGGGCAGGCGCTGGCGGTCGTTGGCGGAGCGGACGCGGTCGGTCAGATGCTGTTCGCAGACGCGGTTGACGAGGCCTTCGCCGAAATCCTGGCCGATCAGGTTCAGCATCATGTCGAGCGAGGCAGTACCCCCGGCGCAGGTGTAGAGATTGCCGTCGACTTCGTAGAGGTCGGCATAGACTTCGGCCTGCGGGAAGGTTTCGGAAAAGCCGGGCAGGTTTTCCCAGTGGATGGCGCAGCGCTTGCCATTGAGCAGGCCGGCCTGGGCCAGGACATGGGCGCCGGTACAGAGCGAGCCGACCGCGACATTGCGGTTATAGGCTTCGCGCAGCCAGGCGTTGACCGACTTGTTGTTGAACTCCTCGACATAGATGCCGGAACAGACGATCGCCATGTTCGGCCGGTTTTCGCCGCCGAGGAAGCGGCGCTCGTCGGCGAGCGAGGAATTCACCTCAATGCCGATGCCGGAGGAGGAATAGACCTTCTGGCCATCGACCGAGGCGAGACGCCACTCATAGGCGGCGTAACCCAGCATGCGGTTGGCGATGCGCAGCGTCTCGATCGCGCCGGCAAAGGGCAGAAGGGTAAAATGCGGGACGAGGAAGAAGACGATCGAACGCTTCTTGGTTTGCGGCTGTATCTTGCTCATGATGATGCCCAGTTGTCCTTGCTGCCGTTCCCTTGTTTTGCAGGCATGCTCCGCCTGAATCGATCGGCGCGATTGTCGTTTTACGACATTGTCATCCTATCGCGCGCCGCGACCTCATCGGCAATTGCTAAAGAACGACATTTTCCGACTTTTTTCAGGCTGCGACGCCGTGGACAAAGCGCCTGGCGCTAGGAGGCGGCAGGTGTCTGAAAAGTCTTGGCTTCACGGAACGGGATGCAAGGTGCCTCAAGGGCGGCCCTGCCCCGTTTGCGACACGGTGGGGCGGCTGCGTCGCAAACGGGGTGCCGGGACGGCTATTCGAGCCGCTGCGGGATCAGCGGGATGGTGAGCGGATTGTGTCGCCTGAAGGCCAGCCGAGGTCCTTGCGCAGGTCGAAGGGCAGGGCTTCGAGGGCGACCTGTTCCAGGCGCCGGCGGCGATGATCGGCGATTGCGCGTGCGAGAACCCTCACGGCTGTCGCGAAGCGATCGGCGGCGTGGCTTGCGCGCTCGTCGAGCGTTCGGGTGGCGGCGGTGAGGTTAGCCTGTCCCGTGATTGCGTAGAGCCGCAGGCTCGTCTGGGAACGGGGCCGAGGCAAAGGGGTGTCGCAGTAAACCACGGTCATGGTCGTTATCCTCTTAGGAGTGGTGGCCCGTCTTTCGTTCTGTCGCCCGGGCCTGGCTTTGTTTTGCTCGCCTTTATTCCATCAATCAAACGAATGTTTCTGATGTTTGTCATTCTGAAAGATGATCAGTTGGCGGTGGCGCGTGAGGCCGAGATCGTCGCGCAGAGCGGGGCCGAGGATGGTGAGCGCTTGCCGAGTCTGCTCGCGTACGGCGTAGCGGCGGGTGTTGCTGAGCAGTGCCTCAAGCTTCTGCTGGACGGTCTGAAAACCAAGCTGTGTCATGCGGCAATCCTCTTGTTTGCGGTCTATGCGAAGAAGGATGCATGCGGATTGACATTCAATCAAACGCAATAGTATCGTCTTCAAGTTCAATTTTGTTGAAGGTCCCTCGCCATGACACTCATGCTGCGCCAGCCGCTTCCGCTGCTCGACAACGATGTCCTCCGGACCTTCGTGGCGATCGCCGAGACCGGCAGTTTCACCACCGCCGCCGATCGGGTCTATCGCACGCCGTCGGCCGTCTCGATGCAGATCAAGAAGCTGGAGGAGCAGCTGAATGTGACGCTGTTTCTGCGGGATGCGCGCTCGGTGACGCTGACGGAAAGCGGCGAGGTGCTGCTTCCCTATGCAAGGCGGATGCTGGCGCTGTCGAACGAGGCGGTGGGGCGTTTCCGCATGCCGGAGATGAAGGGGGTTGTCAGGCTCGGCGCGCCCGATGATATCGGCGAGCGTTTCATGCCGACGATCCTCAGGCGCTTTGCCGAGCTCTACCCGCTGATCATGGTGGACCTGACGGTCGACACCTCCGGCGCGCTTCGCCGGCGGCTGGCCGAGCAGCGGCTGGATCTGACGCTGGTCAACAGCGCGCCAGGGCAGGTGGTGCATGAGGGCGAGGTGATCCACCAGGAACAGCTGGTCTGGGCAGGGGCGAAATGCGGCACGGCGCATTTGCGCGATCCGCTGCCCGTGTCGATCTGGGAGGATGGCTGCTGCTGGCGGGCGGATGCGCTGGCGCGGCTCGACAAGGATAAGCGGCCCTATCGCATCGCCTATCTCTCGGCGCATACGATGGCGCAGCGCGCCGCCGTGATTGCCGATCTCGCGGTCGCGCCGCTTCCGCGCAGCTATCTCACCGACGACATGACGGCGCTCGGGGCCAAACACGGCCTGCCGGAGCTTGGGTCGTTCGAGGTGCGCTTGCTCACCGGCAAGGAGACATCGGAGACGATCCAAGCGGTGGCTGACAGCGTGCGTTATGCATTTTCCGAGATGATCGGCATGGCGGCGTGAGGCGATTAGGGATTTAGGGAAATAGCGAATAGCGAATAGCGAATAGCGAATAGCGAATAGCGAATAGCGAATAGGGTTCGACTGGATATGACGGATGACAAGGGGCAGGCGTTGCGGCTTGAGGATTTTGCGGGCCAGGCTTACGACAAGCTGCGTTATGGCGACACCGACCGGCAGGGGCATGTCAACAATGCGGTCTTTGCGACCTTCATGGAAACGGGTCGTGTGGAGCTGATCTACAACCCGGACGATCCGCTGCTCGAAGATGGGTTTTCCTTCGTGCTGGCCAAGCTTGACATCAACTATATCGCCGAGGTGCTGTGGCCGGGCACGGTGGAGATCGGCACGCGGGTAACGCGGGTCGGCCGCTCGTCAGTCTCCATGCAGCAGGCCGTGTTTCAGAACGGCAGGCTCTGCGCCTCGGCCGAGACGGTGGTGGTGCATTTCGACCAGACGACGCGCAAGTCGCATCCTTTTTCGGAGGACCAGCGGGCAAAGCTCGAGGGGTGGATGCAGGCGGGGTAATACGTCAAGCAATTCCGGCGAGGTGGCTGTTGTCGCCGATCTTGATCACACCGCGGCTCTTCCACTGGGTGTTTTCCGCGAGATGGGTGATGCTGCCGGAGGTGACGGGGAAGTTGACTCGGCCGAGGCTTTCGATCGGCATTCCGATCCACCAGGCTATGACGAAGGTCAGTGCGAAGCCGTGGGTGACGATAACAAGGGTGTCGGCCGGATCGGAGATCAGCGCATCCATGGCGCCGTAGATGCGGGTGCCCGTCTGGCGGCGGGTTTCGGCACCCTCGATTCCACCGGTGTCGTCGAGGCTGCCTTCATCGGGCACCGGCAAGCGGTTTGCGTGGAGCCAGGACTGCGGTTTTCCCTCGGCGATACCACAGCTCATCTCGTGTAGGCCGGGCAACAGGCGGGGCTTAAGACCGAGGCTGCGGCCGATGATTTCGGCGGTCTCGCTGCAGCGGAGGAGGTCGGAGGAGACGAGCGACGGGGTCTTACCAGCGCAGAGTTTGGCGATGCGAGCGGCGATTGCTGCCGCCTGACGCTGTCCGAGATCGGTGAGGCCGGTATCGTACCAGCCGCCGACGCGGTCTTCGACATGATGGATCGATTGCGGGTGGGTGACGACGTAAAGGATCTTCATGCGGGGCCTCGCTTTTGCTGCGCGCGCCCCGCAAGAGGGGGCACGTTCACCCCAGCTTTTCGTAGAGGCCCTGGCTCTCCGTCAAGACCTCGTCGAGGCGTCGGCCTGCTTGAAAGTGGGTGAGGTGGTCGGGATAGGTCACACCTTCGGGCACCTTGGGGCAGATTTCGGGCTGGCCGAGCCTTGTCTCGACGGGGATGACGCCGGCCCAGACGGGGGCGTCGACATCGGCGGGATCATCGGAGACGCCGCCTGTGCGGATCTTGGCAGAGGCTTCCTCGATGCGCATGCCGATGACCATGGTGCCCTTGGCTTCCTGCGGGTCGGTTTCGCGCAAAACGTCGGTGCGGCCGGGATAGAAGCGGTCGACGACAGCTTTCAGTGCCTCGGCCTTTTCCTCCGGGTCGTCGATGATATGCGCGGTGCCGAAGCACATGGCTGAGCGGTAGTTGGCGGAGTGGTGGAAGCCGGAGCGGGCGAGCACCAGGCCGTCGAGATGAGCGACGGTGAGGCAGACGGGGATGCCTGATTTCTGGGTCTTCAGCATGCGGCTGGCGGACGAGCCGTGCCAGAACAGCCAGTCGCCGTCGCGCCAGTGGATGGTCGGCGTGCAATAGGGCTGGCCGTCGATGACATAGGCGACGTGACAGAGGAGTGCCGCATCGAGCACGGCATAGACGGCCTCGCGGTCGTAAGCTGCGCGCTCATGCAGGCGTTTTGCCCGGTTGCGCGGGGTGACGGGGAAGGAATGCGGGTCGGGTCTGTCGTTCATGCTTGCCTCCTGACGGATGATGCGGCAGGGATAGTGGCTGTGATTGGTCCAAAGAAGATCCATGATGGTCAAAAATATCCGAACCAATTCCGACTGGTCTGCGAGCACGCCGATGTTGCCGGCGCAGGGGCCACGGCGGCTGGCGCTCTATCGTTCGCTGCGCGGGCTGATCGAGAGCGGCCAGATGAAGCCCGGCGACAAGCTGCCGACGACGCGGGACATTGCGAAACGTTTCGGCGTGTCGCGCGGAGCGGCCGTTGCGGCCTATGAGATGCTGGTGGCGGATGGCTTTGCCGAAGCGCGGGTGGGGGCGGGGACCTATGTGGCCGAGGCCGTGCCGTTGTTGCAGGCGGTGCCCCAGCCGAAGGTGATCGAGGTTCAAGAGGTGTCTGCGCCGCTGCCCGGGGCACTCGGTTGTTCGACGGCGGACGAGACGACGCTTCGCATCTTCCGCATGCTGATGAACAGGCATCTGACGCAGCCCTCGGCGCGGCATTTCCACTACAACGATCCGGCGGGAAGTCATGCGCTCCGTGTTGAGATTGCGGCTTACCTCAAGGCGGCGCGCGGGGTGGTGTGCGATCCGGACCAGGTGATCATGACGGCGGGCACACAGCAGGGGCTGGATCTGGCGGTCCGGGCGCTTCTGAAGCCTGGCGATCCCGTGTGGATCGAGGACCCTTGTTATGCGGCGGCCCGCGAGCTCTTCGAGGGCACGGGGCTTGCGGTGACGCCAGTGCCTGTCGATGGCGAGGGGATCGATGTGGCCGCAGGGATTGCGGCGCAGGCGGATGCCAAGGCCGTCTATGTGACGCCGTCGCATCAATATCCGCTGGGTGTGACGCTTTCCATGGCCAGGCGGCTTTCGCTGATCGACTGGGCGCGGAAGGCGAACGCCTATATCATCGAGGATGACTACGATAGCGAGTTCCGCTTTGCCGGGCCGCCCTTGAGTGCGCTGCAAGGCATCGATGGCGAGGGCCGGGTGATCTATTTGGGCACGTTTTCCAAGACGCTGTTGCCGGGCTTTCGCTTCGGCTATCTCGTGGTGCCCCGGCATTTGCGTGAGCGGGTGCTGACCATTCGTCGGCTAACGGATCGCTTTCCCTCGACGCTGGCGGAGGATGCGCTCACCGAATTTCTGCGTGACGGGCATTTTTCGGCGCATATCAAGCGGGCGCGCAAGCGGGTTAAGGCGGCGCGGGATGCGCTGATCGAGGCGCTCCGCTGCGATCGGCTTGCAGTCACCGTGCCGGAACAGGGGTTGCATCTGGTGGCAGAGCTCGACGGGGCGGAAGACGATGTGGCTCTGGCGGCTGAGGCGCGGGCCGTTGGTTTCGGCGTCAAGGCGCTGTCGCCGCTTTATCATGGCGAGACGAAACGGCGCGGGCTTGTCATCGGCTTTTCGGGGTTTGCGCCTGACGTGCTGGCGCAGGCGGCGCGGCGTTTCGTGTCAGTCCTTCAGGCTTTGCCGATGCGCGACGCCGTCGACCCAGATCGTCAGCATCTGAGATAAGAGCTCTTGCGGTGGTGCCGGGTTCGGCCGCGACTGCTTGAGTCCTTCCGACATTTCGAAGACGATCACCTCGTGGAACAGCGCCTGGACACCCCGGGCATAGAGGCGGGCTTCGCCTGGCGTGAGAGACGGATAGGCGCGGATGAAGAGGGCGGCAACCTGATCTTCCACCTCGAAGCAGAGGCGCATGAAGGTCTCGGTATAGGGGCCGGTGACGATGGCCGCCTGGCTGAGATAGAGCCCGGCAAAGGCCGGCTCGCGGCAGAAATAGGTCAGCCAGGAGCTGAGTAAGCCGACCAGCTGGGTGTCGAGCCTTGCTCCCGGATCGATGCCGACGCCCTTGCGGCCGGCTTCGGCGAGTTGCTCGATTTCCGTCAGGCCGAGGGCCGCCAGAAGATTGGTCTTGTCGCCGAAATGGGCAAAGACGCTGGATTTCGCGACTTTCGCCGCCGTGGCGATCTGGTCAATGCTGGTCTGCTCGTAGCCCTGACGGGAAAACAGATCTGACGCGGCGGCCAGGATCTGGTCCCTGGTCTGTCGGCTGCGGGTCTGGCGAAGCTTCATGCGCGAATCCTTTCGGTCGAGCCTACGCCAAATATATGTTGACCGCGGTCAATTTCATCTCCATAAAATGACCACGGTCAAAAAAATGAGTGATCCTTATGTCCTTTCTGTCGCGCGATGCCCAGCCCTCCCGTCTTCTGGTTCTGAACGGCAATCCGGCCACGGATGCCCTGTGCGGAGCCATGGCAGAAAAGATCGCTGCGGAGGCGCGGCGGCGCGGGCAGACGGTGCGCCTCGTGCATCTCGAGGATCTCGATTTCGACGCCAATCTCCGCCTAGGCTATCGCGCCCGCATGGAATGGGAGCCGGACTTGCAGGCCTTTGCCGACAGCCTGACCTGGTGCGACCGGCTGGTCATCGTGCATCCGCTCTGGTGGGGATCGGCGCCGGCTAAGCTCAAGGGCTTGCTGGACCGTGTCCTGGTGCCCGGTTTCGGCTTTCAGTATATCGAGGGCAAGGCGTTCCCGAAGCCGCTGCTCGCGGGGCGCAAGGCCCGCATCGTCATCACCTCGGATACGCCGACCTTCTTTCTCAAATGGTTTTACGGCAATGGCTGGGTGAAGGTGTTGCGCCGGCAGATTTTGGGCTTCTGCGGCTTCAAGGATCTGAAGGTGAAGTATTTCAGTCCGATCCGCGGGGCGAAGCCGGAGGCGTTGGCGAAGATGGTGGAGGATGCGGCGGGGATTTTGGGGTGAGGGGGCGCGCCAAGCGTAGTAGGCGGCACCGTTATTTGCGGCGTCGAATTATTGAAGTTGACGTTCAGCGTATCGTGCCGCTTTTGGGGCACGATGAAGCCGGCAAGTTGGTGGCTATGGTACTGCGACGGCGGCCGGCGCAGAGGGTGCCATTTCAGCAATGAACCGGCTCGCCTGCAAGATCGCCGTTCCATAGCTGACGTAGGCAGGCGTGATGCCTGCTTTCATGGCATCTGCTAGAGGCATTTCCTGCGAGTAGGTCAGTATCAGCGTTCCGGGCTTTCCATTAGCGGGATCGGCCTTCACTCGCGTTATGCCCACGAAGAAGAGCCTACGCTGTTCTTCATCGTAGTGCTGCCTTTCGAGTGGGGTCATGACGCTCGAGGGCGATCTAGGCAGCAGGCCATTCACACACCCAGCGATGATTGTGACGGGCGAACTTAACCCCTTGCTCTTATGCAGGCTCATTACACGGACTTCTTGGATGTCTGCTGGAATCTCCGGCTGCGTGATCGTAGCAACAAGTTCACTGAGCAGTGACCGTGCATCTATAGTCGGATTAGTTGCTATCAAGCCGACAGCGATCTCACGCAATTCACGAGTGTCAGTCTGTCCAGCAGGAAAGAGCACATCGATAACAGAAGCCAAGTTCGGCAGTGCGGCCAAAGCATTCAGTTCTCCCACCACCGTATTGAAATCACTCACAATCCGACTTGTGTGGCGAATGCTTAAAGTGCCGGCGCTTAACTGACTGAGAACTTGCCATGGCGACAAGCCGGTAGCTTCACAATGGTCCCGAACGCGCTTATAGCCCGCCGCATGGAAATTGTTCCCGTTCCGTCCTACAATCCAGCGCAGTGCGACTCGGTCGTCCTGATTTGCGAACAGTTTAAGCAACGCGAACGAATACTGCGCAGCTTGCCTTTCAAGTTCGGCTTCGGAGTACTCCGATCGAGCGGGAACTCCGCTTGCCAGCAGCGCATCATAGATCGGTGTCCCAACAGCTCGGCTTTGGGCGAGGACAAGTATGTCGCCCGCAGGCGTTCCCGCAGCGATCATCTGCTCAATCGTGGCCACGACGCCTGCGACTTCTCTGCTCAAGTTTGGGTACTGCGGGATACTTACCACCCCATAACCCTTTGCCGCGAGAGGAACCAGCGGACGGGGCACAGGGCGATGAACGTTGTGGGCAATTAGTGCGTTTGCCATATCAACAACACGGGTCGGGCAGCGTTGGCAATCGACAAGGCTTAGATCGTCGGCGCCCGCATTCACGGTTAGCCAGTCTCGGATCCCATCGGGATGAGCGTGTTTGAAGCTGTAAATTGATTGATCGTCGTCGCCGACGATACAAATTTCCGCAGCGTCAGAAAGCAGTTCGATGATTGCTTGTTCTGCTTTGTTGAGATCCTGAAACTCATCGACGAGAATATGATTGAACTCAGCCCGTTCGGGTGCGCCGGGATTGGTAGAAAGGTAGCGATAGACCTCGGGTATCACTTCCCCGATCAACATCGCCTCATGAAACCGCAACCACTCGAGTAGGTCATGTTGGAAAGCAACATCCTCTGGGGAGGGTGCATATCCCGGCGTTTGGTGGTTCAGCCGAGCCCATGCTGCTTCGTAAGCTTGTTTCAGGTTGCCCACGACCCTCTTTCCGCCGTGGGCAGCCATTAGGTCGCAAACCATTGCTTCGGTCTCGAAGTCGTTCAGCGGGCGAGGAACGCGCCCGGTTGTCGCGAGAACATGGTTTCTCGTGAGCATACGAAGCGCGAGGCTGTGCAGGGTGTGCGCGTTCAGCTCGTCGCAACCGGGAGTGCCCATATTGACCAACTCGCGGTGCAGATCCTGCGCCGCAACGCGGGTAAACGTCACTGGGAGAATAAGGTTGGGCGCCACCCCGGACTCTAGAAGACGCGCGACACGCCTCTTCATCGCATATGACTTTCCGGTACCCGGTCCAGCAACCACGCGAACACGCGGGTTTGTAGTAGATGCAATGCTGTGTGCCGGCGTCCCGGGCGTCAATCCATCAAACCAAGGCATTCTCTTCTCCCGTAAGCCGACTATGTCGATGCTCACTTATAAGTAGAAGTGATAGGAGATTCGCGCAACATCACAACAGGAGAGCGCACTGTCGAACATCCGCTTTGCGCAAAGCGGATTTTTGGCGATGGGGGCAGAATTTCGCATTGTCTCATTCGGACGTTGCCTAAGCGTGCCGTAGCGCGCGCTGAAACGACTGCTATCCGCCTTGGTGGAGTCTTAGTTTGACGCGCGGCGCACGACAGTTTTCGGGACGAGGGCCAAGAAGCCGCAATTCTCCAAAAGCAGAGCCAAAGCTGAGTATTGGTAAGGTACCGCCAAAGATACCTATTCCCGGCTCCTTCTTCTCCTCCGCCCAACACCCTCGCCATCCCCCTCCGCCAGCACCTTCCGCGCCGGCAGCGTCACGACGCTCGCGAGTTTCGGAAACGGATCAACCTTGTTCGGCAGAGCCATGGCGTCGATGAAGAGCTGCTGGAAATGCGGCTCGAGCGCGGTTTCGATCTTTTCGATGCGGGTGACGGTTTCCTCGATTTCGCGGCGATAGTCGCGGTTGAGGAGGGCCATGAGCGCGCCTGTGCCGGCGGCGTTGCCGACGGCCTTGACTTCATCGAGCTCGCAATCGGGGATAAGGCCCAAGACCATCGCGTATTTCGGATCGATGAAGGAGCCGAAGGCGCCGGCGAAGCGGATGGTGTCGACGGTTTCTACTTCGAGCTTTTCCATCAGGAGCTTGATGCCGGCATAAAGGGCGGCCTTGGCGAGCTGGATGGCGCGGACGTCGTTCTGGGTCACCGTGATCTTCTGGGCGCCGTCATGCAGGAGATAGGAGAAGGTTCGGCCGTTTTCGAGGATGCGGGGGCTTTTCGCGGCCATCGCGCCATCGACAACGCCATCGGCGGAGATGACGCCGGAGAGATACATTTCGGCGACGACTTCGATGATAGCCGAGCCGCAGATGCCGGTGATGCCGGTATTTTCGGCGGCTTCTGCGAAGCCTTCTTCATCCGACCATTGTTCGACGCCGATGACCTTGAAGCGGGGCTCCAGCGTTTCGGGGTCGATGCGGACGCGTTCGATCGCGCCGGGGGCGGCGCGCTGGCCGCAGGAGATTTCGGCTCCTTCGAAGGCGGGGCCCGTGGGGGACGAGGCGGCGACTGTGCGGGTGCTGTTGCCAAGCACGATCTCGGCATTGGTGCCGACATCGACGAGCAGCATCATCTTGTCCTGACGGTGCGGGCCTTCCGACAGCGTGGCGCCTGCGGCATCAGCGCCGACATGGCCGGCGATGCAGGGCAGGCAATAGACGCGGGCGCCATGATTGATGGCAAGATCGATCTCGCGCGACCAGGTGTGCACGGGGCCGGAGACGGCGAGCGCGAAAGGCGCCTGGCCGAGTTCCGTCGGATCGATGCCGAGGAAGAGGTGGTGCATGATCGGGTTGGCGACGAAGACGGCATCGAGGATGTCGTCGGGATTGACGCCGGCTTCCTTGCAGACCTTGACCGTCAGCTCGTTGATCGCCTGGCGGACGGCTTTGGTCATGGCCTCGCGCCCGTCCGGGTTCATCATCACATAGGAGACGCGGCTCATCAGATCCTCGCCGAAGCGGATCTGCGGGTTCGATGTGCCGGAGGAGGCGATGACGCGGCCTGAGAGCAGCGAGACGAGATGCATGGCGATCGTCGTCGAGCCGATGTCGCAGGCAATGCCATAGGCCTCGTTGTGCAGGCCGGGCCAGAGCGCGATCATGTTGGGGCGCGAGGTGTCGAGATCGCGGTGGATGGCGGCGGTCACACCCCAATTGCCCTTACGTAGGATCTTCTGGACATCCGGCAGCAGATGCTGGGCGACGAGGATGTCCTGGAAACCCCAGTCCTTTTCCAGCATCAGGTTGAGCCGGTCGAGATCGCCGAGCGGCTTGTGCATGTCGGGTTCGTCAACCTCGACATAGCAGAGCTGGATGGCCGGGTTGCGCGGGAAGGTGCGGTCGGTCGCGGCCTTGCGGATGACCTGGGCATTAACGACCGTATCCGGCGGCACGTCGACGACGAGATCGCCGAGGATCGTCGCCGAGCACGAGAGGCGACGGCCGGCCGGGATGGTGCGGACTTCTGCGTAGCGCTTTTCCTTCGGGCCGACGGGGGAGATGTGGTTGTTCGACGAGGTGATACCGTGCTTTGCGAACTGACCTTCCTGAACCTCGATCTGGCAGCGCCCGCAGGTCGCGCGCCCGCCGCAGACGCTTTCGACATAGACGCCGAGTGAGCGTGCGGCCTCCAGAACGGTGGTTCCGACGGGGAAACGGCCACGCTTGCCGGAGGGCATGAAGAGGACGAGGGGATCAGCGGCGTCTGTCATCAGGGTCTTTCGGTTTCGAGGGACGTCTCCCTCATCTGTGTTGCGAGGCGGTGTTACCCCCCTCTGTCACTGCGTGACATCTCCCCCACAAGGGGGGAGAGTGGTTTCCTTGTCTTCTCCCCAGCGGAGAGAAGTGCCGAGCGTATGCGAGGCGATGAGGGGGCTGCCCGGTAAAGCTTCAGCGCTTCGCGCCCCCCTCATCCGGCGCTTCGCGCCACCTTCTCCCCGCTGGGGAGAAGAGGCCAGCCCGCGTCTCGATCACTCCGTCGGCGCACCGCCACCGACACGCGCGGCACGGCCGCCGCGGCGGCCGCCGCCGGTGGAGGCGGAGGCCGGGGATGCGGTAGGGGCTGCGTGCGCGCCGCCTTCAGCGGGTTTGTAGTCGCGGTAGGTCTTGATCCAGTTGTAGCAATTCTCGTCGGTGCCATTGAGGACATTGGCGGCGCGGACGGCTTCCATTTCGGCCGGGCGGCAGGGGTTCATGATGGCGGATGTCATGCCCGCACCGATGACCATGGGGATGAAGCCGGCATTGATGCCGTGGCGATGGGGCAGGCCGAAGGAGATGTTGGAGAGGCCGCAGGTGGTGTTGACCTTCAGCTCTTCGCGGAGACGGCGGACAAGGGCGAAGACTTGCAGGCCGGCGGAGCCGATGGCGCCGATCGGCATGACCAGCGGGTCGACGACGATGTCATGCGGCTTGATGCCGTAATCCATGGCGCGCTCGACGATCTTCTTGGCAACGGCGAAGCGGACGTCCGGGTCTTGCGAAATGCCGGTTTCGTCGTTGGAGATGGCAACGACCGGGACATTGTATTTGGCGCAGAGTGGCAGGATGGCTTCGAGCTTTTCTTCCTCGCCGGTCACCGAATTGACCAGCGGGCGACCCTTGGCGACCTTGAGTGCTGCCTCGATCGCGGCGGTGACGGAACTATCGATCGCGAGCGGTACGTCGACCAGGCCCTGGACGATTTCCATGGTCTGGACGAGCAGGCCCGGTTCGGTTTCGTTGGGGTTGACCGAGGTGACGCCGGCATTGACGTCGAGCATGGTGGCGCCGGCGGCGACCTGTTCCAGCGCGTCCTTGATGACGGTGTCGAAATTGCCGGCCTGCATTTCGGCGGCGAGCTTCTTGCGACCCGTCGGGTTGATGCGCTCGCCGATGACGCAGAAGGGCTGGTCGAAACCGATGATGATTTCCTTGGTGGCGGATGCGACGATGGTGCGGGTCATTTCAGTCCTCCGGTCGGTGCCGGCTCGCGCGCGGCGGAAATGGGATGTGCCGGCAAATGCCGGATAAAGGCAAGGCGGTTGATCAGTGTGGCTGGGCGTGGGCGGCCTTGGCGGCGAGTTCCTGCTGGTCCTGGACCGGATCGGCGCCGATCTCGCGCATGCGCTGGGCGGCCATGTCGTCGGCGCGGGCATGCTCGCGCTTCCAGGGCTGGCGGCCCTTCAAAATGCCGGATTCATGCACGATTTCGGCGACATATTCCTCCTGGCGATAGGCCATGACATGCACGCCGGAGACGCCCTCGATCTCCTTCACCTCGTTGATGATGTCGATGCAGAGCTGCTTGCCTTCCTTCTTCTGGTCCTGTGCGCCTTCGAGGCGGGCGATCACATGGTCGGGAATGTGGATGCCCGGAACATTGGAGCGGATCCATTTGGCCGTCTTGGCAGAGGCGAGCGGACCGACGCCGACGAGAATGTAGCATTTCTCGTGAAAGCCGAGGTCGCGGACCTTCTTCATGTAGTCGCGGAACATCGGCACGTCGAAGCAGTACTGGCTCTGGACAAATTGAGCGCCAGCCTCGATCTTCTTGCCGAGCCGATGAGGGCGGAAGTCGTAAGGCGGGGCGAAGGGATTGATGGCGGCACCAAGGAAGACCTTGGGCGGGCTCGTCAGCTTGCGGCCGGAGAGGAATTTCTGCTCGTCGCGCATGGTGCGGACGGTTTCGAGAAGCGACATGCAGTCGAGGTCGAAGACGGGCTTTGCGCCCGGCTGGTCTCCGGCCTGCACGCCGTCACCCGTCAGGCACATGATATTCGCGACGCCCATGGCAGCAGCCCCCAGCACGTCGCCCTGGATGGCGATGCGGTTCTTGTCGCGGCAGGCGATCTGCATGATCGGGGCATAGCCCATGCGGGTCAGCAACGCGCAGATGCCGACGGAAGACATGTGGCAGTTGGCGCCGGATGCATCGACGGCATTGATGCCATCGACCCAGCCGTCGAAGATCTTGGCGCGTTCGTAGACGTCTTCGGGGTCGGCGCTGTCGGGTGGGTTCAATTCTGCGGTGACGGCGAATTCGCCACGGCGGAGCACGCGCTCGAGTCGACCGAGCGAGGAATGACCGGGCAGGGGATCGAGCGGAAGGTGAACCCCAAGCGGATTTTCATCGATATGGGCCATGCTCTCAGGCTTCCTTTGCCGTGTTCTTTTCGCGTTCTGCAGCGGCTTCCGCCGTCACGCGCAGCCAGGAGGATGTTTCGCGCAGCGACTGGTTGACCGGCTTCTGCACTTTCAGGATCGCGTCGCCGGCGACCATGTTGCGCGAGCCGTTCCAGGCCTGAACCCAGACGCAGGGCATGTCGGGTTCGACCTCGCAATTGCCATTGGCGCGCACACCGCCGCAGGGGCCGTTGCGCAGCTGCTTGGGACAGTTCATCGGGCAGGACATGCCGGTCGAGGACAGCACGCACTGGCCGCACATGCGACAGTCGAAGAGCAGGCCCTTCACATTGCGCTCGACGAAGGTGACCGGTGTTTCGACCCTGTTGTAGCCGAGCTTCTTCCAGACCGGGTGGAGGAAGAGGAAGGCGCTGGCGAAGTTGCGGTAGAACCATTCGAGGAAACGGGAATTCCTCACAGCCCAGAGCCGGATCGTATAGGAGCGGCGGGCGCGGCGGTTCGGCGAGACGCCGGCCGGCGTGAAGGCGCCGGTCTTTGCCTTGGCAGCTGGCGCCGCGTTGCCCTTTTTCGGTGGGCCGGGATCGACGAGTACGGGCTCACCCATTGTCGCGGCCTCCGGCATGGACGAGGGCCACGAGGCGTGCCTTGTCGTAAGCAGCCTCGATCTCGGCTGCCGCGGTTTCGGCCTCGACTTCCAGGTCGTCACCCACCGGCACCGGATCGGCCTTGCGCCAGTCGGCGAGATAGGCGTCAGTTTCGGCCGCACCTGTACGCATCGCCGCCATGTCGATGGCTTCGGTGAAGCGAAGCGAGAGCTCGCGTTTTGCGGATTTACGTCCCTGCTTGACGATCACCTGGGCCGGAATATCCCGCCAGTAAACGACGATCTTGTCTGCCATGCCACTCACTCCCTTTGAAGCCAGAATGCACGGGGGGCATTCGCCGGACTGCGCTTTTCACGACGTCGCTTGTCGCCAAAAACGACGCTGCCATGAGTCCTGATGATTTTACCAGATCCGGCGGGTCACGCCGCACCAGATCCACGACCAGAGGGTCGGCGGGAAGCGCAGGGCGGAGGGGCCCCGCGGCGCGGTAGGGGCGAGGCGTCCGTTGAGCGCGTCGTCGATCGATTGGCTGACGATATCGAGAGCGGCAAGGGTCAGCAGAAGCGGATAGGTGGAAATGAAATCGGAGCGCCCCGGTTGCGTGCGGACCTCATAGAGCGTGCCGCCGGTATCGGTGCCGGCATCGACGAGATGCAGGGTGGCGCCGAAATTTTGGCTGTCGTTTTCGCGAAGCGACCAGTAACCGCCCATCTGGCCGCGATAGTTCGGATTGATGCCGGCATGCAGGTTGATGACCGGGCAGGGCATGGCGGCGAGCTGCCGGCCCGACATGAGGCGCGTGGAGACGAGGAGAATTGCTCCGGGATCGAGCTCGTCGACCAGGACCTTTGTTTCAGGCGCGTTGATCGAGGTCACCGGATGGATCGGGATCGTTGCGGCAAGGTCACGCTCAAGGCCGTGACTATCAAGCAGTTCCGCGATGCGACGGTCTGCAAGGCGGCGCAAAAGGCGTGCGGCGATCATCGTGCCGAGTTGTCCTGTCGCGTTGATCCAGCCGAGGCGCCGCGCCCGGCGGCGGGTTATCTCGCCTTTGCCTTCCGGGTTCTCGAGGATGACGGCGATGTCGAACCCGAACTTCGCCAGATGCTGGATGACGACTGTAGGGTTCAAGCCGCCGGCGGTCATGACGACCACCTTGCGGCGCATCGGGTTGGCTGCTGTTTCGAACATCATACGACGAGCGAGACAACAGCGATGGCGGTGTAGACGACGAAGGCGGCGACGGCGATCGAGAGGACGCCGATCAGGCAGCCGATGACGACGCCGAGGCCATCACGTTGGGAATGGGCAAAACCGAGGACGGCCAAAGCGAAGGCCGGCGGCCAGTTGCCAAGTGGGATCGGCAGGAAGACGACGATGGCGAGGATCAGCGCGAAAACGCCGATCAGCCGTTCGGCAAAGCGGCTCTCGAAAAGCCAGAATCGGGGCACCACCAGTTTTTCTGCCCAGCGCATCCAGGGCACGAGACGCTTGACGATTGCCTCGAAGGTCTGGGGCTGGACGCCATAGTCGCTCACGACACGTGGGAAGAAGACACGCCCACCCGGAGAGGCCATCATTTGCCACGCAACGAAGATCAATGGCAGCCCAAGGATGAAGGTGGCACCGGGCGGCAGGGGCACGAGGTTTGGAAGCGCAAAGACCAGAAGGAAGGCGCCAAAAGAGCGGTCCTGCAGCGCGATCGCGATGTCGCGGATTGTCACCTTGCGGTCGGTCGTCCGGGCCAGCCGGACCAGAAGATCCGAGAGGTTTTCGGGATGCTTGTGTTCACGCGCGGTGACGAGGCCCGCCACCCATGTTTCCGCCCTGTCGGTCATTCGTGTTCTCTTGGTTATTTGTTGACCTGACTGGCAGTGTCGCAAGGGTAGATTACAGGGAAATTAAAGCGGATCAGTGACACGGTCACGCTTCTGGGAATGGTGAAGGGAGGGTGAAGAACGAAACGTCGAGTTATCTCATCATCGACGTAAGCCCCTGCCTTGATTTTTCCGCAAGGGCTGGGCACCTAGGGTGCGGATATCGTTCAGACGGGGAATCAGGATGACTGTTGTTTCTCAGCGCTTTGCGAGTGTCGGCGCTCTCATTATCGCCATCATGTTCGGCCTTTCCTCTTGCGGCAATACCATCCGCGGGATTGGCAATGATCTCGGCAATGCCGTCGATGCGACGCAGGATGCCGGTCGCAGCGTGGCCAATTCGGTGCGTTGACGCAGCGATCACCCAAATTCGAGATGATCAGGCGGCCGGGATGGCGGTCCGTGCGGCCGCGACCAGTTCCGGCTGCAGATCGCCATAGCCGGTGAAGCGGTATTCATAGTCCAGCTTCAGATAATCTGCTGCCCATTTCGCCTTGGCCTGGAGTTCGGCGTCTTCCGTTTGGGCGAGGTAGACGATCTTCGTATAGTTGCCGAAGACCATGTCACGCAGTTCGGGATGGCGGTCGAGCTTCAGGGGTTCGATGACGAAGGCTTCGAACTGCCGGGTGATCAGGTCAGTGAGGTAAAAGGCCGTGAATTCGGTCTCGCATTCGGCGAGGAATTTTTCGGTACCGGTGAAGAAGGCGTAACAGTGGGGCCCAGACAGGCGCTCGATTCCCTCCTCGCGACAGATCCGGTCGATTTCCCCTTGGGTGCCGCATTCGGCATAGCCGATGAAAATGTTGTCGTGGCCGGCCGAGCGGGCTTCGGCGATCTTTTCGCGCAGCGCGGGCGCGATCTTTTCCGGCCAGACATGCCAGATGGCGGGCAGGCATTCCAGTGTCAGATGATCAAGGCCATTCAGAGCTTTGACTGCCAAAATCTCGCGGGCAATCGCTCCGCACGCAATAACGTGAACCTTTTTTGATTTGGCGCGTTGTTCCATCGCATTCCACTCGTCACCCTTACAGAAGGTACATCAACATGATGGCGAAAAAACTGACAGCCGGCGCAGTCCTCGTTCTCACCGTCTTCGCACTGTCGTCCTGCGGCAATACGATCCGTGGCGTTGGCCAGGACGCTGCCAACACCGTCGATGCGACGCAGAGCGCTGCTAACAACGTCGATGCTGCCGCTTCGCGCTAACCGCTAAAGTGATCGCCCTGAGCGGCGGTGTAACAGGAGAGGGAGCATGACGCTCACGACGATTGCAAAGGCCAGTGCCATCTACATGATGGCGGCCATCCTGTATGCTGGAGGGCATGTCGCCTGGCAGTCCATGGCGACTATCCCTCAGGACGACGTCTACGCAGAAGCCGGCCTCTAAGGCCGGCTTCGCCGTTTTCACATTCAGGCGCGAGCGCCCATGCTGTTGTGCTTGCGGCTTATGAATTCCTTCGCCGTCTCCACCGCCACTGCGGCATCGCGGCAATAGGCATCCGCTCCGACGGCCTTGCCGAACTCTTCGTTGAGCGGCGCGCCGCCGACGAGCACGACGTAATCGTCGCGAATGCCCTTTTCCTTCATCGTATCGATGACGACCTTCATGTAGGGCATTGTAGTGGTGAGCAGCGCCGACATGCCGAGGATATCGGGCTTTTCGCGCTCCAGAGCTTCCAGATAATTCTCGACCGGATTGTTGATGCCGAGGTCGATCACGTCGAAGCCGGCCCCTTCCATCATCATGCCGACGAGGTTCTTGCCGATATCGTGGATGTCGCCCTTCACCGTGCCGATGACCATCTTGCCCTGCTTCGGTGCGCCGGTTGCAGCAAGCAGCGGACGCAGGATCGTCATGCCTGCTTTCATCGCGTTGGCGGAGAGCAGAACTTCCGGGACGAAAAGAATGCCGTCGCGGAAATCGATGCCGACGATGCGCATGCCTTCGACGAGCGCCTGGGTCAGGATGTCGTAGGGTGCCCAGCCGCGGTCGAGCAAGATCTGTGTCGCTTCCTCGATCTCTTCCTTGAGGCCGTCATAGAGGTCGTCGTGCATCTGCTGCACGAGCTCTTCATCGGAGAGTTCGGAAAGAATGATGTCGTCTTCGGCCATGGTGGTGCTTCCCGCTTCTTTTCAAACGCGATTCCGGTCGCGCCGGGCATGAGACTGCCCGATCGAAAGTTAAACCTCAAGTTCGTGAAAAACTCTTTTCGATTACGACGTGGCCACCCTGAAAAGCGACGGGGACAGACTAGCGATGCAAATCGAGATGTCTGTGAGACGCAAGCGGTTGGCGCATAAAGGATGGTTTCACATGCGGATTGGAATAGCATACTGGAGGAGAGAAGCAGCGCGGACGAGCGCTCGAGCGAGGAAGCAGACATGGATGACATCACGGCAGAACCGGGCGCAGGACGCCGCCAACGCGGCGAAGGACGAGGGGCTGCGGCCCGCAGGGCATCGCGCAGCGGTGGCGGTGCCGGTCCTTCGATGCCCTACATCACCCGCAAGATCAGAACCTACGAGGTCCTTGACGAGGAAGGCCTGGCGCTGATCGAGCGCAATGCCGATACCGTTCTCGAAGAGATCGGCATCGAATTTCGCGAAGACGCCGAAGCGCTGGAGCTCTGGAGACAGGCCGGCGCCGATGTGCGGGGCGAGCGGGTGCATTTCCCCAAGGGTTTGTGCCGTGAACTCTTGAAGACAGCCCCGTCCGAATTCACCTGGCATGCCCGCAATCCGGAGCGCAGCGTTCGGATCGGCGGCAATGCCACGGTGTTTGCGCCGGTCTACGGGTCGCCATTCGTGCGTGATCTCGAAGGCGTTCGCCGCTATGCGACGCTTGAGGATTTCCGCAACTTCGTAAAGCTCGCCTATATGGCGCCGTCGATGCATTCGTCGGGCGGCACGGTTTGCGAGCCAGTCGACATTCCGGTGAACAAGCGTCACCTCGACATGGTCTACAGCCACATCAAATATTCCGACAAGCCGTTCATGGGCTCGGTCACGGCACCGGAGCGTGCGGAAGATTCGGTTGCGATGGCGAAGCTCGTCTTCGGTGACGAGTTCGTCGAAAACAATTGCGTCATGCTGAACCTGATCAACGCCAATTCGCCGATGGTCTTCGACGAGACCATGCTGGGAGCTGCCAAGGTCTATGCCCGCCACGGCCAGGCCTCGGTCGTCTCGCCGTTCATTCTGTCGGGTGCGATGAGCCCGGTCACGGTCGCCGGTACGCTCACGCAGATCCTCGCCGAAGTTCTGGCCGGTGCCTCGTTCACCCAGCTTATCCGTCCGGGCGCGCCTGTGCTGTTCGGTACCTTCGCCGCTTCGATTTCGATGCAGTCGGGTGCGCCGACCTTTGGTACGCCGGAGCCGGCGCTGGTGTCCTATGGGGCCGCACAGCTCGCGCGACGCATGGGGCTGCCCTTCCGTACCGGCGGCTCGCTCTGTGCGTCGAAGGTTCCGGATGCGCAGGCCGCCCACGAGAGTGCCAATACGCTCAACATGACGCTGCTCGCCGGTGCGAACTTCGTCCTGCATGCTGCCGGCTGGCTCGAGGGCGGTCTTGCCGCCTGCTACGAGAAGTTCATGATCGACCAGGACCAGCTCGGCATGATGCAAAAGATGGCGCAAGGCGTCGATCTGACCGAAGACGGCCAGGCGATGGATGCTATTCGGGAAGTGGGTCCGGGTGCCCATTATCTCGGCTGCGCGCATACGCAGGCGAATTTCCAGACGGCTTTCTATCGCTCGGCACTTGCCGACAACAACTCCTTCGAGCAGTGGGAAATCGAAGGTCGCAAGCGGATCGAGGATCGTGCCAATGCGCTCTGCCGCTCTTGGCTGGACGCTTATGAAGCCCCGGCACTCGATCCTGCGATCGACGAGGCGCTGCTAGCCTTCATCGCCAGCCGCAAGAACTCGATGCCTGACGCCTTCACCTGAAAGGGTCCCGTTGCCAGGGAGCAAGGCGGAGCCAGCAGGGTTGCCGACATGATCCAGGAGGAGGTCTGGCGACCCCATTACAAGATCGAGGGGCCGCGATGAGCGGCCCTTCTGCCATTATTCTTGCGCTCGAGGCGCGGTTTGCCGAGCATGGGCTAACGCCGCGCGGCCTCGTTCGCTTCGGACCAGAAGACCGGGCGCCGCTGCTTGCCAACGGCGCGGCGGCTGAGGCCGTTCTCCTAATCGGGGTCATCGGTGGTGCCATGTGGCCGCATTTCGAGCGCTGGCGGATGGCGCAAGCCGATCACGGGGGTGCCGATCCGCTCGATCACTGGTCGAAGATGGTGATCGATCGGGTCGCCGATGAAGTGGGGGGCGAGGCCTGTTATCCGTCAGATCCGCCTTACCAACCCTTTCAGCGCTGGGCGATGCGGGCCGAGGGGCTGAAACCCTCGCCACTCGGTATCCTGATGCATCAGCGCTTCGGTCTTTGGCACAGCTATCGTGGGGCGCTTCTGTTTCGGAACTGGGACGAAGCCCAAGATGGCTCGGCTGTAATCGCGCCGCATCCTTGCGCGACCTGTCGCGATAAACCCTGTCTGACGGCGTGCCCTGTCGGCGCGATCTCGCTGGATGGGTTCGATGTGGTGGCATGCCGAGGGCATCTGGCGAGCCCTGAAGGGCAGGGCGGCTGCATGGTATCAGGCTGTCTCGCCCGCAATGCCTGTCCGGTTGGAGCCGAGTACCGCTATCCGGATTCGCAGCTGCGCTTTCACATGCAGGCGCTGAGGTTGCCGGGTTGATGGGCAACCGGTTGATCATCTGAATATTCAAGCCCACGGCCTTCACATCGCCCGGAACTGCAGTCAAAAAAGCGGACTTAAGTACAAGAGGCCCCGGTGCGAAAACTCCTCTCCATTTTCGGTCTTCTAATCGGCTCTTGTCTGCCATCGCTGGCGCAGGCGGCCTGCGGAGATCTCATCGACGGTGATGGCCGCTATCTTGCCTGCCGGTTCGATCCTGCCCACGACGAGATCCGGCTGCATCTGGGCTCGCCTGAGGGCGACGCCTATGGCGGGTTTGCCAGCCTGAGGCGCCAGCTCTGGGCCGAGCGGCGGGTGCTTACTTTTGCGATGAATGCCGGCATGTATCATGACGATCTGTCGCCGGTCGGTTACTTCGCCGAATATGGCAAGGTTCTGAAACCGGCTGTCACGGGCGGTGGATGGGGGAATTTTCACCTGCTGCCAAATGGCGTCTTCCTGATCAAGGATGGCAAGGCGTCGGTGATCGAGACGAAGGCCTTTGTCGCCAGCGGATTGACGCCTGACTTCGGCACGCAGTCCGGGCCGATGCTGGTAATCGACGGGAAACTGCATCCGCGGTTTCTGGCCGATAGTGACAGCTTCAAGATCCGCAACGGCGTCGGTGTCGATGCCGATGGGAAGGTGCATATGGTGGTGTCGCGGGTGCCTGTCCGCTTCTACGATTTTGCCCGCCTGTTTCGCGACCGGCTCGGTTGCGCCAACGCACTCTATCTCGACGGCACTATTTCGAGCGTGTTCATCGCCGAAAAGAAGCGGATGGACCGCCTCTTTCCGATGGGGCCGATCCTCTCGGTCAGCATGCCGATCCCGCAGTGAGACCAGAGGTCACACGGCGGCCTTGGGATAGGCGCGCTCAAGGCCACCGGAACGGCTGAGACCGGTGCGGAAGGCAGCAAAGGCCGGGTGCTGGCTGGAGCGGGCGGCTTCCATCAGGCGGATCTGCAGGCGGGCAGGGGCATTCTCACCGATCCACTCACCATTGCGCTCCAGCTTCAGGGAGTTGAGGAACTTGCCTTCGGAGGCGATGTCCAGATAGAGATACAGGCCTTCGAGCAAGGCATCATCCTGGGCCGGGTTCTCGAAAATGAGCTTCAGGAAAGCCTGGTCGGGCTCCTGCATCGAGGCGATCTTGGCGGCGACGGTGTTGCGGTCCGGAAAGGCGGACATGGGCTTACTCCCTCTGCTGGTCAAAATGCTCATGCACGCATAGCCGAGCCATACGTCCATTAGGTCTAGCTACAGCACATGAAGTTTGCCCCAAGCTGGTCCCGCAGTTCCGGACCGGCCGTCACTCGTGGCGCAGCGCGTCGATCGGGTTCATCTGTGCGGCGCGGCGGGCGGGGAAATAGCCGAAGACCATGCCGATCGCCGCTGAAAAGGCGAAGGCGAGCAGGATGATCGAGGGGCTCGCGACAAAGGGAACCGACATCAGCGTGACAGCCGTATAGGCGATGCCAAGGCCAAGCGCGATGCCAACCACGCCGCCGAAGACGGAGAGCGTCACCGCTTCGACGAGAAACTGCATCAGCACCTGGCGCTCCACTGCGCCGATCGCCAGGCGGATGCCGATCTCGCGGGTGCGCTCGGTGACGGAGACGAGCATGATGTTCATGATGCCTATGCCGCCGACGAGCAGGGAGACTGCGGCGACCGCGCCAAGCAGACCCGTCATCAGTGTCGTGGTCCCCGTGAGCGTCGCTGCCATCTGGGTCATGTCGTTGACGGTGAAATCGTCGTCGCGGCCGGCGACGATCTTGCGGCGTTCGCGCAACAGGCGTTCCACATCGGCCTGCACCTTTGACGTGGATACTCCGTCTTCGGCTGACAGCATGATGCTGGAGATATCCGTCGAGCCGCCGATGCGGCGCTGGAAGACCTTGAGCGGCATCATCACGACATCGTCCTGGTCGCTCCCCATGCCGCTCTGTCCCTTCTTGTCGAGAAGGCCGATCACTTGGCAGGCGACATTGCCGACGCGGATGGTCTGGTCGAAGGCCGGGGTCGAGCCGAACAGCCTGGAGCGTACCGTCTCACCGATGATGCAGACGGCCTGTCCACCGCGCTCTTCCGACGGAAGAAAGCTGCGACCGGAGGCGAGTTCCCAGTTCTGGGCCACGAGATAATCGTTACCCGAGCCGATGATCGTAGTCTGGCGGCTCTGGCCACTGAAGACCACCGTCTGACTGGACTGGTTGATGGCGGCCACGGCGCGCAGGCCCGGTATCTGCTCGCGGATCGCCTCGAGGTCGCGGATGGTGAACTTCTTGGCATCGGTTGCGGCGCGGCCGGGGCCGAATTGCCCGGGGCGGACGAAGAGCAGGTTGGTGCCAAGCTTGGAGATTTCTGCTGTCACCTGAGCCGTGGTGCCGTTGCCGATCGTCACCATGGCGATAACGGCGGCGACACCGATGACGACGCCGAGCACCGTCAAGAAGGAGCGCAGGAGATTGCGGCGGATGGCGCGAAGCGCGAGCTTCAGGGTTTCACCGAACATCGGCCGTCTCCTTCACGGTCAGGCTGTCGGACTGGATGTGACCATCGACGAAACGCAATGTGCGCTTGGCATAGGCTGCAATATCGTCTTCGTGGGTAACCATGATGACCGTGATCCCGTGGTCGCGGTTGAGGCCGGTGATCAGTTCCATGATCTCGCGGCTGGTCTTGGTGTCGAGATTGCCGGTCGGTTCATCGGCCAGGAGCACGGAAGGGCTGGTGACGATGGCGCGGGCAATGGCGACGCGTTGCTGCTGGCCGCCCGAGAGTTCCTGGGTCGTGTGGTTTTCGCGGCCGGCCAGACCCACCTGCGACAGCGCGGTCAAGGCGCGGGCACGCCGTTCACGCGCATCCATGCCGCGATAAACCAGCGGCAGCTCGACATTTTCGACGGCCGAGGTGCGGGCGAGGAGATTAAAGCCCTGAAAGACGAAGCCCAGCATGTGACGGCGCAAAAGTGTGTATTGCGCACGGTCAAAGCCCGTGGTGTCGATTCCCTGAAAGAGGTATTGGCCGGATGTCGGCACATCCAGACAGCCAAGGATGTTCATGGCCGTCGATTTGCCGGAGCCCGACGGGCCCATGATCGCGACGAATTCATGCCGATCGATCGTCAGGTCGACCCGATCCAGCGCGCGGATGGTCGCTTCGCCGCGGCCGTAGATGCGCGAGATCTGGCGAAACTCGATGAGCGGGGCCACTGCCATCCTGTGCCTCAACCGTTGCGAACCGTCTGATCGGTGATCACCCGGTCGCCTTCCTTCACGTCGCCCTTGACGATCACCGTATTCTGTCCGTCGGAGGAACCGATCTCGATGTTGACGGCGACCGGCTGGCCATCGCGCAACAGCCAGATGGTGCGTTCACTGCCCCTCGGCTCCGGCGCGCTGGCGGGCGCCATGCGGGGCGGGCGAAACAGGCTGAAGACGCCGCTGCCACCCTCGGAGGTCTCGGTCTGCGTGGCCGGGGGCGAGTAGCGCAGGGCGGCATTGGGAATGAGCAGGCCGTCTTCGACCGACTGAACGACGATATCGGCGGTCGCCGTCATGCCCTGGCGCAACAGCAATTCGTTATTGGCGACCGAAAGGATGCCCTTGTAGGTGACGACGTCGTTCACCGTTTCGGCCGCATAGCGGATCGAGGTGATCTCGGCCGGAAAGCGCTGCTCGGGAAAGGCGTCGACCGTGAAGGTGGCTGCCTGGCCGACGGCGACCTGGCCGACATCGGCCTCGTCGATGGAGACCTGCAGTTCCATCTCTCGTAGATCGCCGGCAATGGTGAAGAGGGTGGGTGCTTCCAGTGAGGCTGCCACTGTCGCGCCGGGATCGACATTGCGCGACAGAACGATTCCGTCGATCGGCGAGGCGATGGTGGCCTTCGAAAGCGACAGCTTTGCCTGCTCGAGCGCGGCTTCTGCCGCAATGACATCGGCCTCGGCGCTCTCGCGGGCGGCGGATGCTGCCTGATAGGTGAATTCGGCGGTGTCCAGATCCTGCTGGGTGGAAACGCGGCTGGAGACGAGGGCCGTCAGCCGGTCGAGCCTGGACTTGGCGGATTGCTCGTCGGCGCGGGCTTTCGAGACGGCGGCGCGGGAGGAGGCGAGCGCCGCCTCCTTGGCTTTAAGATCGGCACTCAGCTTTTCGGTGTCGAGGCGGGCCAGAACGTCGCCTTTCTTCACCTCGCTGTTGTAGTCGACCAGCACCTCTCGAACGGTGCCCGATTGCTCCGATGACACATCAACCTGAACCGTTGGCTCGACGGAGCCCGTGGCGGTGACGATGACAGTGAGATCGCCGGGCTTCAGCTCCGACGTCGTATAGCTCACCGTCGTGCCGCCGGCCGACCAGAGATAGGCGCCGTAGCCAAGACCGGCGAGCGCGACGACGAAGAGAACGCGCAGACCCCAGCGTCGCTTCGGTCGTGCGGCATTGGCCAGAATCGCTTTCAGCTCATCGGCTTCGGCCGAGGTCTCGGGTTTTGCTTCGTCGCTCACGTCTGCTCCGTCACACTGCATTCTCACTTTGCCGGGACCATGGCCCAAGCTCGGGCCGTCGCCCTTGATCGGGGTCAAGTGCCGACGAGTTCCCTTGGTTATGCAGATAGACTTTCGCGGCGGAAAGGACAGTGAAACATTGGTAAGGTTGGGGGATGGTTGGCATCCTGGACTGGACCAAGAATGCAACGCGGCCGGAGGTCCGAGACAAGCCCGTGACTAACTCGCGAGGCCTATGGCATCTAATTTGCGCGCCAATAGATTTCTATGATGGTCAGAATAACTTCGGAATAGTGGTGAGAGCGCAGGGATTCGAACCCTGGACCTACTGATTAAAAGTCAGTTGCTCTACCGGCTGAGCTACGCTCTCCCGTGCGGTTTTGCGCCGCCTCAAGAAGTGCGCGGAACATAGGCAGGTGACCCCGGCCGGTCAACCGTAAAAATGCAGTTTCGGCAGCAAAATGCAGTCCTCTTGTCGCAGGCTACGCAATGGTGATTGGCAAGCACGGGGTTGCGGGATTAGGAAGGGCCGGTTCGGGTTCCGGAGTTCATCGTGTCGATTGCCGATATTTCCTTTTTCAGCGCGCTTCTGGCCGGAGCCCTGTCGTTCCTCTCGCCCTGCGTGCTGCCGCTGGTGCCGCCCTATCTCTGTTATATGGCAGGCATTTCGGTCGATCAGTTCCGCGAGGGTGAGCAGGCGGAGAACGCGGCCGCGCGCCGGACGGTGATGTTGACCGCGCTCGTCTTCACGCTCGGTTTTGCCACCGTCTTCGTCGCGCTCGGCGCAGGTGCCTCGACGATTGGCGGGCTTTTGCGCCAGCACATGGATCTTCTCTCCAAGATCGGCGGCGTGATCATCATCATCATGGGGCTGAATTTCCTTGGCGTCTTCCGCCTCGGTCTTTTGTCCTCGGAGTATCGATTCGCAGGCGGCGGAAAGCCGGCGACGCTTTCAGGCGCCTATGTCATGGGTCTCGCTTTCGCTTTCGGCTGGACGCCGTGCATCGGCCCGGTGCTGGGCGCCATTCTCGGGGTCGCCGCCTCGAAAGAGACAGTTGGCGATGGCGCGCTTTTGCTGGCGATCTATTCGCTGGGCCTTGCCGTGCCTTTCTGGATCGCGGCCGGGTTCTCGGGCGCCTTCATGCGGTTCCTGACGCGCTTTCGCCGACATCTCGGCGTGGTGGAGAAGGTCATGGGCGGGTTGCTGGTGCTGACGGGGCTTGCCTTCATATTCGGTTATGTCTCAGATATGGCAATCTGGTTTCAGCAGACCTTTCCAATCCTGTCGCAAATCGGCTAAGTCCGGACTGAACGCATCGTCGCGTTCGGGGGGAGTGAGCCATGGCGGATATCATCGCGCTGGTCTTGCCGTTTTTCGGCCTGATCCTGATCGGCTACGTGTCGGGGAAGCTCGGCGACCATTCCGCCCAAGCGCTCGGCTGGCTGAACTTCTTCGTCATTTACGTCACACTGCCAGCGCTGTTCTTCAAGCTCGTCTCGCGCACGCCGATCGAACAACTCACCCGAATCGACTTCATCGCGGCCTGTCTTGCGGCCACCTATTCGATCTTTGTGCTGGTCTTCGTGATCGGCCGCTATGTTCGCGGTAACAACATTGCCGAATCGACCGTGCAGGCGCTTGCCGGCGCTTATGGCAACATCGGCTACATGGGGCCGGGCCTGTCGCTGCTCGCCTTCGGCGAAAAGGCGGCTGTTCCGGTCGCACTCGTCTTCTGCTTCGAAAACGCTGTCCATTTCATGGTTGCACCCGCCATGATGGCTTTTGCCGGTGGTGACAAACGGCCGCCGGCGCAACTGGCGCTCGATGTGGCGAAGAAAATCCTGACCCATCCCTTCATCATCGCGACGCTCGTCGGTTTCGTCGCTGCGGCCTTCGCCTTCGAGCCACCGCTCGCACTGCAACGGCTGATCGACTATCTCGCCCAGGCGGCAGCACCTTGCGCGCTGTTTGCCATGGGTGTGACGCTTGCGCTGCGGCCGCTCAAGCGCATTCCCGCCGAGATCGGCTACATCGTGCCGATCAAACTCGTGCTGCATCCGATCCTGGTTTATGTCGTCTTAAGTTTTGTCGGAAACTTCGATCCGCTCTGGGTCTATACTGCGGTGCTGCTCGCCTCGCTGCCGACGGCGACCAATGTCTTTGTCATCGGCCAGCAATACGGGGTCTGGCAGGAGAGGGCGTCGGCCACAATCCTGATCACCACGGTGATTTCTGTGTTCTCGGTGTCTGCGCTTTTGTTCGCCATTACCCAGGGCTACCTACCGGCGGACCTTTTCCCGTAGCAGTGACGGAAGGGCCTTCAGCCCGCGCCCCGGTGCCACGCCTTCCTGCATGACGAGATTGCGCAGAGGGGCGACGCTTGCCAGGACCTGAAGGCCGGCCGCACGCATCATCTGAACAGGCAGCAGGCCCGAGAGCAGCGATCGGTTGAGAAGATCGACGCTTGCCGTGCGGCTTGCGATATCGAGGCGGCGCTTGCGGTCGAAGCGGTCGCCCGCGTCCGCCGCAATCGGTGAAGAACCGGGATCGAGCAGAATGTCTTCCAGCGCTGCGATGTCGCGGAGGCTGAGGTTCAGGCCTTGCGCTCCGATCGGCGGGAAAGCATGGCCTGCCTCGCCGATGAAGGCGGCGCGGCCCTTGCCGTACTGACGCGCCGTCATGCCGGAGAGCGGCCAGGCCTGGACGCCGTCTTCCACCTGAACCTTGCCCAGCATGGACTGCATGCGCTGCTCGACTTCGGCAGAGAGCTGATCGGATGACAGCGAGATCATCCTGTCGGCTTCCGGCGGGGGCAGGACCCAGACGAGGCTCGAGCGCAGGCCGGGCAGGGGGACTTGGGTAAATGGGCCCGATTCGGTGTGGAACTCCGTCGAGACGTTCTGGTGCGGCAGACTGTGGATGAAGTTCATCACCACGGCCGTTTGCGGGTAGGACCAAGTCTTGACGCCGACGCCGGCACTTTCGCGGGTCTTCGAGCGACGGCCATCGGCACCGATCGCAAAGCCGGCGGTGATTGCCTCCTCGCCCTGGATACCGATGGTGACCGCGTCTGCGCCGATATGGATGGTCTCGGCAGACGAGGGGCGGCGGGTGATCAGCGGCTCGCTCGCGACCGCCTTTGCCAGCGTTTCGAGCAATGCGGAATTGGGAATGTTGTAGCCGAAGGCGTCAAGGCCGATCTCCGCGCTCCGGAATGCCACCGTCGGCGCGCGCAAAAGGCGCCGTGTGCCATCGACGATCTGCATGACGGTGAGGGCGGCAGCGGTCCCTTGCAGTTCTTGCCAGAGACCGAGACGTTCAATCATCGCCAGCGACTGGTCCATCAGGGCTGTTGTGCGCCGGTCAGAGCCGTCCGGCTGCGGGCCGACAAGAACGACACGGCGACCGCCGCGGGCCATGGCGAGGGCGGCAATCTGTCCGGCGGGGCCGGCGCCAATCACGGCAATGTCGAAATCGTGGCTCATGGTGAAGGTCCCAATTGGCATCTTGTGAGGCTATTTAGAGCCGCTGTACGGTAAAATCCATGGGCCGAAATGGCGCATGTGCCAAGCGGGTTCTGGGCGAAATCCGGGCATAGACCGCCACTTGTGTTGCAATGCGCGTCAATTCGTCCGATACCGTTTCCTCCGTAGTGCCGCCGACTGGAGCAGGGATGAAGATCTTCAATTACAAGCGCGTGCCTTATGCCGAGATCCGCGCCTTTTCGGTCCACATCCTCACCGCTTCCGGATCCTTCCTTGCTTTCCTTGGGGTCGTTGCTGCTGCGGAGCATCGCTTCGTCGATATGTTCTGGTGGCTGGGCCTGGCCCTGCTCGTCGACGGCATCGACGGACCGATAGCCCGCAAGGTGCGGGTCAAGGAAGTCCTGCCCAACTGGTCCGGTGATACGCTCGACAACATCATCGACTATGTCACCTATGTGCTTCTGCCGGCCTTTGCGCTTTATCAGAGCGGCATGATCGGCGAGCCATGGTCGTTTGTCGCGGCTGGATTGATCGTGGTTTCCAGTGCCATCTATTATGCCGACATGGGGATGAAGACAGACGAATATTTCTTCTCCGGTTTCCCCGTCGTCTGGAACATGCTGATCTTCACACTTTTTGTCATCGATGCGAGCGCCACCACGGCCCTGATTGCGGTTCTCGTCTCTGTTGTCCTGACCTTCCTGCCGATCTTCTTCTTGCACCCCGTGCGTGTGAAACGGCTGCGCAATCTCAATATGGCGGTTTTCCTCCTCTGGTGCGCTTTCGGCGGTTATGCACTCCTCCTGCATTTCCAGTCGCCTCCCTGGGTCGTTTGGGGCATGATCCTGACCGGAATTTACCTCTATGTGATTGGCGGCGTGTTGCAATTTTTCCCGGGGCTTGGACGCCGAGGCTGATCCGAAAGGTGATGGCTGGGCAAAACCAAAAAAAACTATTGCCTATATATTGTGCGCTGCCGCAAACCGGTTATGAATTGAGCGGTGGACTGGGCGCAAGACCTGGCTGACGCGCATGAGAGTGCAAGGGGGACCTGTGCTGCATCAATCGCCCAAGGGTGACAAGCCGCTTTTGACCGTGCGGGACCTCACGAAGCTGTTCGGCAGTTTCAAGGCCTGTGACGGGATTGATCTCGACATCGGCCATGGCGAGATCCACGCCCTTCTCGGTGAGAACGGAGCGGGCAAGTCAACCCTGGTCAAGATGCTGTTCGGTATTCTCGCACCGTCGGCGGGCTCGATCGGCTGGGAAGGCGAAGAACAGATCATCCTCAATCCTGCCGCAGCCCGGCGTCTCGGCATCGGCATGGTCTTTCAGCATTTTTCGCTTTTCGAAGCACTGACGGTCGCGGAGAACATCGCGCTGTCGCTCGACGAGAAAATCTCGATCTCGGAGCTTTCCAAGAAGGCGGCCGAGCTTTCGGTCGCCTATGGATTGCCGCTTGATCCCAATGCCCATGTCGCCGATCTCTCGGTCGGTGAACGCCAGCGCATCGAGATCGTCCGCGCGCTCCTGCAGAACCCCAAACTGATCATCCTCGATGAGCCGACCTCGGTGCTCACGCCGCAGGAAGCCGACAGGCTGTTCGAGACCCTGTTCAAGTTGAAGGCGGAGGGGCGGTCGGTCCTGTATATCAGCCATCGCCTAGAGGAAGTGCAGCGCATCTGCGATCGCGCAACCGTGCTCCGTCACGGCAAGGTGACGGGCGCCTGCGACCCGCGGCAGGAAACGCCGGCGTCACTTGCCCGCATGATGGTCGGCGCCGATGTCGCCGGCGTCGAGAAAGTCGAGCCCCCCGAGGATGGCGCCGTCCAACTCCAAGTCACTGAACTCTCGGTCAGCCCGCGGACGCCGTTTGCAATGCCGCTCAAGAATGTCTCGATGACCGTCAAGGCTGGCGAGATCCTCGCGATCGCAGGCGTTGCCGGCAATGGCCAGAGCGAGCTCTTTGATGCGCTTTCGGGGGAGTATGTTGTGGCCAATCCCGATTCGATCCGCCTGCGCGGCAAGTCCGTCGGTCGTCTCGGGATCAACGAACGTCGCCTGCTCGGCGCCGGCTTCGTGCCCGAGGAACGCCACGGTCATGCGGCGATCCCGGCGATGAGCCTGTCTGAAAACCTGTTCCTGTCGCGCAACGCATCGGACCGTTCGGCCTATCTCGCGGGCGGCAAGATCGGCCTCATCCGCCATGGTCTGGTGCAGCAGGCAGCGCGCCGCATCTCCGAGATGATGGATGTGCGCAAGAGCGGTGAGGATCCCGCAGCCGGGTCACTCTCAGGCGGCAATCTGCAGAAATTCATTGTCGGCCGCGAACTCGACCGCCAGCCTTCTGTTCTGGTCGTCAACCAGCCGACCTGGGGCGTCGATGCAGGCGCTGCGAGCCGTATCCGCCAGGCGCTGGTCGATCTCGCCAAGTCGGGCTCGGCCGTCGTCGTCATCAGCCAGGATCTCGACGAGATCTTCGAGGTTGCAACCTCGATTGCGGCCATCTCCGAAGGTTCGCTGTCCGACGCCTATCCCGCCTCGACCATGACCCGCGAACGCATCGGTATCCTGATGGGCGGTGTGCATGGCCTGACCACTGCCCCGGAGGCGGCCCATGCGCATTGAACTCGAACGCCGCTCGCGTCAGTCCAGCCTGTTTGCCATCGTATCCCCTCTGCTGGCGCTGGCACTCACCGTCTTCTTCGGCGGTATCATGTTCGCCATGCTGGGCAAGGACCCGGTCTCGGCACTCTTCAGCTTCTTCATCGAGCCGCTGCTCGAGGTCTGGTCGCTGCACGAACTTGCGGTGAAGGCCGCACCGTTGATCCTGATCGGCGTGGGTCTGTCGGTCTGTTATCGCTCGAACAACTGGAATATCGGCGCCGAAGGACAGTTCATCGTCGGGGCCATCGTCGGCTCGATTCTGCCGATCACCTTTTACGAATGGAATTCGCCGCTGCTCTTGCCGCTGATGATCGTCATGGGCGCGCTCGGCGGGGCTGCCTATGCCGCGATCCCGGCGCTATTGAAGACCCGCTTCAACACCAATGAAATCCTGACCAGCCTGATGCTGGTCTATATCGCGCAGCTGCTCCTCGACTGGCTGACCCGCGGCATCTGGAAGGACCCGGCCGGCTATAATTTTCCGCAGTCGCGTTCGTTCGTATCTGAGGCGGTGTTGCCGGAGATCCTATCGTCGGGCCGCGCCCATCTCGGCATCATCTTTGCGCTGGTTGCGGCCGTCGCCGTCTGGTTCATGATGCGCTACACGCTGAAGGGCTTTCAGGTCGTGGTGCTCGGGCAGTCGGAACGGGCAGGGCGCTTTGCCGGCTTCTCCTCGCGCAAGATGGTCTGGTTCTCGATGATGTTTTCCGGCGCGCTGGCGGGGCTCGCCGGGATTTCGGAAGTCTCGGGCTCGATCGGTCACCTGCAGCCGACGATTTCACCGGGCTACGGCTTCACAGCCATCATCGTTGCCTTCCTCGGCCGTCTTAATCCGCTCGGCATCATCGCGTCGGGCTTCGTTCTGGCGCTCACCTATCTCGGTGGCGAGGGCGCGCAGCTGTCGATCGGTGTTTCCGACAAGGTGACGCGTGTCTTCCAGGGGCTTCTGCTGTTCTTTGTGCTCTCCTGTGACACGCTCATTCTCTACAAGGTGCGCATCGTCTTCGACCGTGCCCGCAATGCCGCGACGAAGGGGGCCTGATCATGTTCGAGGCCATCCTTCTCACTGTCATCACCGCCTCGACACCGTTGGTGATCGCCGCCATGGGTGAACTCGTGGCCGAGCGTTCGGGCGTGCTGAACCTCGGCGTTGAAGGCATGATGATCATCGGCGCGGTCTGCGCCTTCATCGCGACCAACATGACGGGATCGCCCTATATCGGCGTTCTCGCGGGCATTGCGACCGGCGCGATCTTTTCGATGCTCTTCGGTTTCCTCACGCTCACGCTGGTTGCCAACCAGGTGGCGACCGGTCTCGCCCTCACAATTCTTGGCCTTGGTGTTTCCGGCATGATCGGTGAAAGCGTGGTCGGCGTGCCCGGTGTGAAGATGCAGCCGATCGTCATTCCGCTTCTGTCCGACATTCCGGTCATCGGCCCCATCTTTTTCGCTCAAGACCTGTTCTTCTACCTTTCCATTCTGCTCGTGGCCGGCGTCAACTGGTATCTGTTCAAGAGCCGCGCGGGTCTGAAACTCCGCGCGATCGGCGATAGCCACGGTTCAGCGCATACGCTCGGGTTACCCGTCATCCGGACGCGCTATCTGGCGGTTATGTTTGGCGGCGCTTGTGCCGGTCTTGCCGGTGCGCAGCTGTCGCTCGTCTACACGCCGCAATGGGTGGAAAACATGTCGGCCGGCCGTGGCTGGATCGCGCTCGCACTCGTCGTCTTTGCTGCCTGGCGGCCCTGGCGGGTTCTCGCCGGTGGCTATCTCTTTGGTGCCGTGACCATCGGCCAGCTGCATGCGCAGGCGCTCGGCATCGGTCTGCCCTCACAATTTCTGTCCGCGCTGCCCTATGCGGCGACCATTGTCGTGCTGATCATAATCTCTCATAATCGCCGCACGACGCTGATCAACACACCGGCCTGCCTCGGCAAGCCGTTTGTGCCGGATAGATAATCAAAACAAAAGCTTCAACCTAACCAGACAGGGGTACATCATGAAAAACATCCTCCTCGCGCTTGCCGCCTCGGCAGCCGCAATCGTGGGCGTCGCGGCACCTGCCGCGGCCCAGGACAAGACCAAGATCTGCTTCGTCCATGTCGGCTCGAAGACCGACGGCGGCTGGACGCAGGCACATGATATCGGCCGTCAGGAGCTTCAGGCTCATTTCGGCGACAAGATTGAAACGCCTTACCTCGAAAATGTGCCGGAAGGCCCGGATGCCGAGCGCGCCATCGAGCGCATGGCCCGTTCAGGCTGCGCCATGGTCTACACGACGTCGTTCGGCTTCATGGATGCCACGTTGAAGGTCGCCGAGAAGTTCCCGGACGTGAAGTTCGAGCATGCGACCGGCTACAAGACCGCAGACAATGTCGCGACCTACAATTCTCGCTTCTATGAAGGTCGCTTCATCAACGGTCAGATCGCCGGCAAGATGTCGAAGACCGGCGTTGCCGGTTACATCGCTTCCTTCCCGATCCCGGAAGTCGTCGCTGGCATCAACGCCTTCCTGCATGGCGCGCGTACCGTCAATCCGGACTTCAAGCTGAAGGTCATCTGGGTCAACACCTGGTTCGATCCCGGCAAGGAAGCCGACGCTGCCAAGGCTCTGTTTGACCAGGGCGTTGATATCTTGACCCAGCACACCGACACCACGGCTCCGATGCAGGTTGCCGAAGAGCGTGGCCTGAAGGCCTTCGGCCAGGCGTCCGACATGATCGCTGCTGGTCCGACCGCTCAGTTGAGCTCGATTGTTGACACCTGGGCGCCGTACTACATCAAGCGCACCCAGGCCGTTCTCGACGGTACTTGGACATCCGCTCAGACCTTTGACGGCCTGAAGGACGGCATCCTGTCCATGGCGCCCTATACCAACATGCCTGACGACGTGAAGGCCATGGCTATGGACACCGAAGCCAAGATCAAGTCGGGCGAACTGAAGCCCTTCACCGGCCCGATCAACAAGCAGGACGGGTCGGCCTGGCTGGCGGCAGGTGAGTCGGCTGACGACGGCACGATTCTCGGCATGAACTTCTACATCGAAGGTGTAGACGACAAGCTGCCGCAGTAATCCGCGGATGACCTGAGATCTGAAAGGGCGCGTTTTCGCGCCCTTTCTTGTTGAGCCCATGTAAAAATTCGAAAGCCGGGAGATAACGGCTTCACCAATTTTAGCCTTTCGTATAATTAACCAACCAGTACGGTTGGTGTTGAGAGGCGGCATGCGCAGGGAAGAAGTTGGGGAGCTGAAGGTCGTTTCCAATCTTCGAACAAGCCATGCAAAGGTGGTCGAGCAACTCGGCCTCGCGATTGTCGGTGGCCGTTACGGCATCGGCGAGCCTTTGCCGGGAGATGCCGAACTGGAAGCACAGTTCGGTGTGTCGCGATCCGTGCTGCGCGAGGCGATGAAGACGCTGACCGCCAAGGGGCTCGTGGTTGCCAAATCGCGAGTCGGGACAAGGGTAACCGACCGCTGTCACTGGAACCTCGTCGATGAAGACGTGCTGCGCTGGCATTTCAGAACCGGCGTTTCCCGCGAATTCATCGATCATCTCTATGATGTCCGCCTCGTGCTGGAGCCGGCATCGGCTGCCTTTGCGGCGCTGCGTGCTTCGCCTGAGGACTGCGCGGAGCTGCGGCACTACGCCAAGCAGCTGGGTTCCAACGAGCTCGACTGGCCAAGTCAGGTGGAGGCGGATCTGCGCTTCCATGTCCTTCTGACCCTCGTCGGGGCCAACCCGTTCCTGGAAAGCATGGTTGGTTTCATCAAGGCCTCACTCGACGGAGCCTTCACCATGGCCTTCGATCCGCAGCTTGCTGGTCGGGGGGAGGCGATCACGGAGCTGCATCTGGCGATCGTCGACGCGATCGAGCAGCGTGATCCCGAGGCTGCGAGAACGGCTACGGAACGGGCGATCGAGCAGGGGCGAGCTGCAGCGTTGAAGGCCGTCGACAGCTCCATGAAGCGCGGCTAGTCCTTCCAACACTTGCGGGCAAGACTTGCTGGTATTAGTGAGGAGCGCCATTCTCAGCTCGGAGCCATCCATGAACCGCACCTGTCTCGCCGTCGTCCTCGCTGCTGGAGACAGCACCCGCATGAAGTCGTCGATGTCGAAGGTGCTGCATCCGGTGGGCGGGCGCCCGATGATCGCCCATGTCATGGCGTCGATCGCAGCGTCCGGCGTCTCTGATGTGGCGTTGGTGCTCGGCCGCGATGCCGAGAAGGTTGAAAAGGCGGCCTCAATCGATGGGCTTGCTGTCGAAGGGGTGTTGCAGACCGAGCGCCTCGGTACGGGGCACGCCGTTCTGATGGCCAAAGACGCAATTGCCCGCGGCTACGACGAGATCCTGGTTGCCTATGGCGATGTGCCGCTCATCACTGCCGCTCCGCTGAAAGCTGCCCGCGAAGCACTTGCCGGCGGTGCCGATGTCGCGGTCATCGGTTTTCATACGAAAAACCCCACCGGCTATGGGCGCTTGCTCGTCGAGAACGGCGAACTCATCGCGATCCGCGAGGAGAAGGATGCGAACGAGGTCGAGCGTGCTGTGACCTGGTGCAACAGTGGACTGATGGCGATCGACGGTAAGAAGGCCCTCGATCTCCTCTCGCGGATCGGCAACCAGAATGCCAAGGCCGAGTACTATCTGACCGATCTCGTCGAGATCGCCCGTTCGCTTGGCGGCAAGGCAGTTGCCGTCGATGCGCCTGAAAGTGAACTCACCGGCTGCAACAACCGCGCAGAACTCGCCGTCATCGAGCGCCTCTGGCAGGAGCGCCGCCGTCACGAACTGATGGTTTCGGGCGTCACGATGATCGCACCGGAAACGGTGTTTCTGAGCCACGACACTGTCATCGGCCAGGACGCGCTGATCGAACCGAATGTCGTTTTCGGGCCTGGCGTGACGGTTGAAGGCGGAGCGGTCATCCATGCCTTCTCGCATCTCGAAGGCGCCCATGTGGCAGCTGGTGCGACCGTTGGGCCATTTGCTCGCCTGCGCCCCGGTGCAAACCTCGCCGAAGGTTCCAAGGTCGGCAATTTCTGCGAAGTGAAGAAGGCCGAGATCGGCCGCGGCGCCAAGGTCAATCACCTGACCTATATCGGCGACGCTGTCGTTGGCGCCGAGGCCAATATCGGCGCCGGCACCATCACCTGCAACTATGACGGCGTGAACAAGCACGAAACCCATATTGGGGCAGGGGCCTTCATCGGTTCGAACTCCTCGCTGGTTGCCCCGGTCAAGATCGGCGATGGTGCGCTGATTGCGTCCGGCAGCGTCATCACCGAGGACGTGCCTGCCGATGCCCTCGCTCTTGGCCGTGCGCGCCAAGAGATGAAGCCGGGCCGTGCCGCTGTCTTCCGCGAGCGCAATCTGGCGATTAAGGCCGCAAAGAAGGCCGGCAAGTAATACGACCAGTTGAGACTTCACCGCTTGTTATGCTGCGTTGCATTACGAGACGAAACGCAATTTGACTTGGCGCGTGATTGCCTATTGCGGCGGAACCGCTAGGAACAATCCGCGTGATTGATATGAAACGGAGAATTTCATGTGCGGCATCGTCGGCATTGTCGGTAACAAGCCTGTGGCGGAGCGTCTGGTCGACGCCTTGAAGCGGCTCGAATATCGCGGCTATGATTCCGCCGGTGTTGCCACAATCAATGACGGCAAGCTCGATCGCCGCCGCGCTGAAGGCAAGCTCTTCAATCTCGAGGGCAAGCTTGCCGGCGATCCGCTTCCCGGATCCATCGGCATCGCTCACACCCGCTGGGCAACCCATGGTGTGCCCAACGAAACCAACGCCCATCCGCATTTCGTCGAGGGCGTCGCCGTCGTTCATAACGGCATCATCGAGAATTTTTCCGAGATCAAGGAAGAACTGGCGGCCGAAGGCGCCACCTTCACCACCCAGACCGACACGGAAGTCGTCGCGCAGCTGCTCGCCAAACATCGCCGCCAGGGGCTTGGCCGCCGCGAGGCGATGCACGAGATGCTGCGCCATGTGACCGGCGCCTATGCGCTCGCCGTCATCTTTGAGGACGATCCGTCGACGATCATGGCGGCACGCTCCGGTCCGCCGCTCGCGATCGGTTTCGGCCATGGCGAGATGTTCTTGGGGTCAGATGCCATCGCGCTTTCGCCCTTCACCAACCGCATCGCCTATCTGCATGACGGCGACTGGGCGATCCTTGGCAAGCAGGGCGCCCACATCTTCGACATCGACGGCAATCCGGTCGATCGTCCGGTGCAGATCTCCTCGGCTTCCGCCTACATGATCGACAAGGGCAACCATCGCCACTTCATGGAAAAGGAGATCTACGAGCAGCCGGAGGTGATCTCGCATGCGCTGTCGCATTATGTCGACTTTGCCGAGCACACCGTGCGCGACATGGCGGCCGAGATCGATTTCGCTAACCTCCGTGGCCTCGCAATCTCCGCCTGTGGCACCGCCTATCTGGCGGGTCTTGTGGGCAAATACTGGTTTGAGCGCTATGCCCGCCTGCCCGTCGAGATCGATGTCGCCTCCGAGTTCCGCTACCGCGAGATGCCGTTGTCGAAGGATCAGGCGGCCCTCTTCATCTCGCAGTCCGGTGAAACCGCCGACACGCTGGCTTCACTCCGCTATTGCCGTGACAACGGGTTGAAGATCGGCGCTGTGGTGAACGTCAAGGAATCGACGATCGCCCGCGAATCGGATGCCGTCTTCCCGATCCTCGCCGGTCCGGAAATCGGCGTCGCCTCGACCAAGGCCTTTACCTGCCAGCTCGCCGTTCTCGCTTCGCTGGCGCTCGCCGCCGGCCGCGCTCGCGGCACAATCACGGAAGCGGAAGAGAAGCAGCTCGTGAAGAGCCTCGCCGAAATGCCGCGCATCATGAGCCAGGTCCTGAACGCGGTTCAGCCGCAGATCGAGGCCCTGTCGCGTGACCTCTCGAAGTTCAAGGACGTGCTCTATCTCGGCCGTGGCACAAGCTATCCGCTGGCGCTCGAAGGTGCGCTGAAGCTCAAGGAAATTTCCTATATCCATGCCGAAGGTTATGCCGCCGGTGAGCTGAAGCACGGGCCCATCGCGCTGATCGACGAGAACATGCCTGTGATCGTCATTGCCCCGTTCGACCGGTTCTTCGAAAAAACCGTGTCAAACATGCAGGAAGTGGCCGCCCGCGGGGGCAAGATCATCTTCATCACCGACGAGAAGGGCGCTGCTGCCTCAAAGCTCGAGACCATGGCAACCATCGTGCTGCCCGAAGTTGCGGAGATTGTCTCGCCGATGATCTATTCGATCCCGATCCAGCTGCTCGCCTATCACACGGCGGTCTTCATGGGGACCGACGTCGATCAGCCGCGCAACCTCGCCAAATCCGTCACGGTCGAGTGATCCTGGAGCGGGGCAGTCCGCTGCCCCAATTCTTGCTCTTGCGCCATAGGTGTCACTCCGGCATTGTCCGCAGCGTTACGGCACTGCACAATGACGGTGGGCATGACCGAAGGTTCTGACAGGATATCAGTGGCCGCCCGGCTCAGGAACAACTTCCTGACCGGTCTGATCATCTGCGCGCCAATGGCAATCACCATCTATCTGACCTGGACCTTCATCCATTGGGCCGACAGCTGGGTGAAGCCCTATCTGCCGGATCGCTACAATCCGGAAGCCTATCTGAAGTTTGCCGTTCCCGGGACCGGGCTTCTGATCGCCATTCTGTTCATCACGCTTGTCGGCTTCCTCGGTCGAAACCTGATCGGCCGCTCGATCGTTTCCTATAGCGAAAACATCCTGAACCGGATGCCGCTGGTCCGCACCGTCTACAAAAGCACCAAGCAGATCTTCGAGACCGTGCTGAAAGAGCAGGGCAATTCCTTCAAGAAGGTCGGCCTGATCGAATTCCCGCGCGCCGGCACCTGGGCTCTGGTCTTCGTCTCGACGGACGCCAAGGGGGAGATCGCGGCGAAGCTGAACGACAGCGGCGAGGAAATGGTCGCCGTCTTTCTCGCACCGACCCCTGTTCCGACCGCCGGTTTCCTGATGTTTGTGCCGCGCAGCAAGCTGATGCTGCTCGACATGAGCCCGGAAGAGGGCGTCAAGCTGCTGATCTCGGCGGGATTGGTGACGCCGGATTACAAGCCGACGGTCGCAGACGCCATGGCGGCATTTCGGGATCTCGATGCCGGGCAGCCGGTGGAACCGCCCAAGCGCGCCGGCCGCTCCTGACGGTTCTCCTTAGCCTGCATGCAGGAAGCGGATCGCCTCGTCGCGGCGATGGAGATAGAGTAGCGTGCGCACGGCCTCGCCACGCTCGGAGGTGAGCTCCGGATCACGCTCCAGCAGATAGGCCGCGTCCTTGCGGGCGATTTCCAGCAGATCGCCGTGATGCTCAAGGCTGGCGATCTTGAAGCCCGGCGTCCCCGATTGTCGGGTCCCCAGTAATTCGCCTTCGCCGCGCAACTTCAAATCCTCTTCGGCGATCAGGAAGCCATCTTCCGAATCGCGCAGGATCGACAGCCGCGCCTTGCCGGTTTCACCTAGTGGCCCCTTGTAGAGCAGGATGCAGCTTGACGCCTCGTCGCCGCGACCGACGCGACCGCGCAGCTGATGCAGCTGGGCCAGCCCGAAGCGTTCGGCATGTTCGATCACCATGATCGTTGCATCGGGCACATCGACGCCGACCTCAACCACGGTCGTCGCCACCAGCAGCCGCGTCTCGCCGTTCTTGAAGGCGAGCATGGCAGCATCCTTCTCTGGCCCTGCCATGCGGCCATGCACGAGGCCGATCGGGGCCTTGATGAACTGCGCCAGCACGGCCTGCCGCTCCTCGGCCGACATCAATTCGCTTTCTTCCGTTTCCTCGACCAGCGGGCAGATCCAGTAGGCTTTCTTACCTTCTGCGATCGCGGCCCTCAGCCGTTCGATGACATCGGGCACGCGCTCAGTCGGCACGGTCACCGTCTGGATCGGCTTACGGCCCGCCGGCTTCTCGGTCAGCTTCGAGACATCCATATCGCCGAAGGCGGCCAGCACCAGCGTGCGCGGGATCGGCGTGGCGGTCATGACCAGCATATGCGGCGAGATGCCCTTGGAAGTCAGCCGGAGGCGCTGATGCACGCCGAAGCGATGCTGCTCGTCCACGACGGCAAGCGTCAGGTTCTTGTAGCTCACGGTGTCCTGGAAGAGCGCATGCGTGCCGATGACGATCTGCGCTTCGCCGGAGGCAATCCGCTCCAGGATCGCCTCGCGCTCCTTGCCCTTGGTGCGGCCGGTCAGCACTTCGATCTTAAGGCCAGCCGGCGCGCCCAGCTTGGCAAGGGTGGCATGGTGTTGGCGCGCCAGGATCTCCGTCGGCGCCATCAGCACCGCCTGTCCACCGGCCTCGACGGCTGCCGCCATCGCAAACAGCGCCACCAGCGTCTTGCCCGCGCCGACATCGCCCTGGACCAGCCGAAGCATGCGCTGATCCGAGGCCATGTCCTTCAGGATGTCGTCGATCGCTGCCACCTGGCTGTTGGTCGGTGTAAAGGGCAGGCTGGCGCGGATCTTCCCGCTGATCTCGCCCGTCGGTTTGATGGGCGTGCCCGGCACCCGCCGAAGCTTCTGCCGCACCAGCGCCAGCGACACCTGACCGGCCAGGAATTCATCATAGGCGAGCCTGCGCCGGGCCGGCGCCTGCGGGTCGATGTCCTTTTCGTCGCGCGGATTATGGAGTGCAACGAGGCTCTCGCGCACGCTGGCGAAACCCTGCTTCGTCACAAGCGGCGCATCCGCCCATTCCGGCATGTCTGGCATGCGCTCGGCTGCCGCCTCCACGGCCTTGCGCAGCACCTTGGGTCCAAGCCCCGCCGTCAGCGGATAGACCGGCTCGACCAGCGGCAGGTTTTCCGCCTCGCTCGCCTTCACCATCAGGTCGGGATGCACCATGGAAGGCCGACCGTTGAACCAGTCGACCTTGCCCGAAACCATGACGATCTCGTCGACGGGCAATGCCTTTTCCAGCCAGTTGCCCTTGACGCGGAAGAAGGTGAGCGCCAGTTCCCCCGTCTCGTCGTGCAGCATCACGCGGTAGGGCAGGTTGCTCTTGCCCGGCGGAGGCGGCAGGTGTCGGTCTACGCGGCCGGTGATCGTTACCAGCGAGCCCTGTTGGGCATAAGCGATGCCCGGCTGGTGGCGACGGTCGATCAGACGGTGTGGGGCGAGGAAGAGCAGGTCGACGACCCGCGCATCCTCAGCATCTTCTCGCCCGAGCAGTGTGGCGAGAAGCTGAGCGAGTTTGGGGCCTACTCCGCTGAGCGAGGCGACGGAGGCAAACAGGGGATCGAGAAGATGGGGACGCATGATGGGGGCAAAATGCCTCGTTATTTGCCCCTTTGGCAAGCTGACATTTGCCGGACGCTGCTCTATAGAAGCGCAAGATTTAAAAGGATGCCAAGATGACTGGACTGGTGAAAAGCAGTGCCGACCTCGATCCGCGCCGTCGGCGCATCCTGTTCCGCTGCTGGCATCGCGGCATCCGGGAAATGGACTTGATGCTCGGGCAGTTCTGCGAGGCCCATATCAGCGAGCTTTCTGACGAGGAGCTCGACGAGCTGGAGCGCATCATGGTCGAAGAGGACAATGACCTCGTCCGTTACATCACTGGTGCCGATCCGGTGCCGGCCCATCTCCAGACACCGCTCTTCGAACGCATAGCCGCCCTGCGCCCGGATTTCTCACCGGTGACCGGCGAAGAACACGCTGCAAAGTAACTGATATGCCCCTGATCGATGTGAAGCGGATTGTCGGCGCACAATCTGCGCTGACGCTTTCTCATGTACCCGACGGCATGGATGCCTTCATCCTGGCCGAGTTGGCACGTGAAGGGAAACCTGTGGCCTATGTGGTATCCGATGGGCAGCGGCTGCAGAACCTCGAGCAGACACTGAGCTTTGCTGCGCCCGACATTCCGGTCTTAAGCCTGCCTGCCTGGGACTGTCTGCCTTACGACCGCGTCTCGCCGTCCGCTGATGTGTCGGCCCGGAGATTGGCGGCACTGTCGGGTCTAATTGCGCTTTATCTCAATCCGCATCCTGCAATCGTGCTGGTGACGGTCAATGCCATGCTGCAGAAGGTGGCACCTGCTGACGTCATCGACAGCCTCGGCTTTTCGGCCAAGCCCGGCAATCAGGTGCGCATGGACGACATTGCCGCACGCCTGGAGCGCAACGGTTTCGACCGGGTCGCCACCGTGCGCGAGGTCGGCGAATTCGCCGTGCGCGGCGGCATTCTCGATGTCTTCGTACCCGGTGCGGAAGAGCCTGTGCGTCTCGACTTCTTCGGTGATACGCTCGAAAGCATCCGCTCCTTCGATCCGGCAAATCAGCGGACGATCGCGCAGGTCCGTTCGCTTGATCTCAATCCTATGAGCGAGGTGACACTGACGCCGGAAAGCATCAGCCGGTTCCGCAAGAACTATCTCTCGCTCTTCGGCGCAGCGACCCGCGACGACGCGCTCTATGCAGCCGTCTCCGAGGGGCGCCGCTATGCCGGCATGGAGCATTGGCTCCCGATGTTCTATGACAAGCTGGAGACCACTTTCGACTATTTGCGCGGCTTCCGTATGGTCACCGACCATACCGTACGTGAGGCAGCGGAAGAACGCGCCAAGCTTATCCGCGACTACTACGAGGCGCGCCTCAACAGCGCCACACCCGGCAAGGGCCATCTCGCCCAGGGCACGCCCTACAAGCCTGTGCCGCCAGAGCGGCTCTATCTCGGCGCCGGTGAGTTTGGAAAGGCGCTCGACGCCTTCGATCCGATCCGCATCACGCCCTTTGCCGAAGCCAGCGGCGAGAACCGCAAGGTGATAGAGGTCGATGCCCGCCCGACGCCGCGCTGGGCAAAGAGTGCCAACGAAGCCAGCGAAGAAGGCAATCGCGCCAACGTCTTCGGCCAAGCGGTCAGCTATATCGCTGACAAGCGCGCCGCCGGCGCCAAGGTCGTCGTCTCCGGCTGGTCGGAAGGTTCGCTCGATCGCCTGCTGCAGGTGCTCAACGAACACGGCCTGGAGCGGCTTGTGCCGGTCGCGGCCCTCAAGGATGTCGACAAGCTGAAGAAGGGCGAGGCGGGAACCGCCGTGCTCAGTCTCGAAGGAGGCTTCGAGACAAACAATCTCGTCATCATCGGCGAACAGGACATTCTCGGCGACCGTATGGTCCGCCGCTCCAAGCGCCGAAAGCGGGCCGCAGATTTCATCTCGGAAGTCGCCGGGATCGATGAGGGCTCCATTGTCGTGCATGCCGAACACGGCATCGGCCGCTTCGTCGGCCTGCGCACCATCGAGGCTGCGGGTGCCCCGCATGCCTGCCTCGAACTGCAATATGCCGATGAGGCCAAGCTATTCCTTCCGGTCGAAAATATCGATCTTCTCTCGCGCTACGGCGGTGAGGCAACGGAAGTACAGCTCGACAAGCTGGGCGGTGGCGCCTGGCAGATGCGCAAGGCGAAGCTCAAGAAGCGCCTGCTCGACATGGCAGGGGCCTTGATCCGCATTGCCGCCGAACGCATGACGCGGTCTGCCCCTGTGCTAACCACCCAGGAGGGGCTCTACGACGAATTCGCCGCCCGTTTCCCCTATGACGAGACGGAAGACCAGGAGACCGCAATCGAATCCGTCCGCTCGGACCTCGGCGCTGGCCGTCCCATGGACCGCCTCGTCTGCGGCGACGTCGGGTTCGGCAAGACGGAAGTGGCGCTGCGTGCCGCCTTTATCGCCGCGATGAATGGCATCCAGGTCGCCGTCGTCGTGCCGACCACGCTTCTGGCCCGCCAGCACTTCAAGACCTTCTCCGAACGCTTTAGGGGGCTGCCAATCCGCGTGCAGCAGGCCTCGCGCCTTGTCGGCACCAAGGAGCTGAACCTCGTCAAGAAGGAAGTCGCCGAAGGCAAGACCGACATCGTCGTCGGTACCCATGCGCTGCTCGGATCAGGCGTCAACTTCGCCAATCTCGGCCTGCTGATCATCGACGAGGAACAGCACTTCGGCGTCAAGCACAAGGAGCGGCTGAAGGAACTGAAATCCGACGTCCACGTCCTGACGCTGTCGGCGACGCCCATTCCGCGTACCCTGCAGTTGGCCATGACCGGTGTGCGCGAACTCTCGCTAATCACCACGCCGCCGGTCGACCGCATGGCGGTCCGCACCTTCATCTCGCCCTTCGATCCGCTCGTCATTCGCGAGACCCTGATGCGCGAGCATTATCGCGGCGGACAAAGCTTTTATGTCTGCCCGCGTCTCGCCGATCTCGCGGATGTGAAAAGCTTCCTCGACGAGAACGTGCCGGAGCTGAAGGTGGCGATCGCCCATGGCCAAATGGCCGCCGGCGAACTCGAAGACATCATGAACGCCTTCTATGAAGGCCGCTATGACGTGCTCCTCTCGACCACCATCGTCGAATCCGGCTTGGACGTGCCGACGGCCAATACGCTGATCGTGCACCGCGCCGACATGTTCGGTCTTGCCCAGCTCTACCAGATCCGTGGCCGTGTCGGTCGCTCCAAGGTCCGCGCCTTTGCGCTGCTCACGCTGCCGGTCAACAAGGTGCTGACCGCAGGTGCCGAACGGCGCCTGAAGGTCCTGCAGTCGCTCGATACGCTCGGCGCCGGCTTCCAGCTCGCCAGCCACGACCTCGACATCCGCGGTGCCGGCAATCTGCTCGGCGAGGAACAGTCGGGGCATATCAAGGAAGTCGGTTTCGAACTCTACCAGCAGATGCTGGAAGAGGCTGTCGCCGAGGTGAAGGGTGTCGACGAAGTCGTCGATACCGGCTGGTCGCCGCAAATCCAGGTCGGTACTTCAGTGATGATCCCGGAGAACTATGTGCCGGATCTGCATCTGCGTATGGCGCTTTATCGCCGCCTCGGCGAACTCGACGATCTTAGAGAAATCGACGGCTTCGGCGCCGAACTGATCGACCGCTTCGGCCCGCTGCCGATCGAAGTCCAGCACCTGCTGAAGGTCGTCTATATCAAGGCGCTCTGCCGCGTGGCCAATGTCGAGAAGCTGGAAGCCGGCCCCAAGGGCGTCGTCGTGCAGTTTCGGGCTAAGCAGTTCCCCAATCCGGCAGCGCTGGTTGGCTATATCGCCAAGCAGGGCACCATGGCCAAGATTAGGCCGGATCACTCGGTGTTCCTGACCCGCGACCTGCCGACGCCGGAAAAGCGGCTGGCAGGGGCGGCGGTTGTCATGACGCAGCTGGCGGAACTGGCGAAGGCAGGCTGAGGCGGGGGCAGGGCACTCGACGTCAGGCGTCGCTCTGTTCCGGCTTGATCGCCAGGGCTGCGTCCGTCTTGCCGGCCACCGGCGGCGGAAGCGGCGTGTCGCGTTTGCGCTCGCGGATCAGCGTCAGGAGCCCTGACCCGACAATCAGCACGATGCCGATGCCCATCGGCCAGTCGACCTTGTCGCCGAAGACGAGGTAACCCAGCAGGATGGCCCAGAGCATCTGGCTGTACTGTATCGGCCCGACGATCGGGGCGGGGGCATAAAACGACGCCAGCATCATGAAGATATTGCCGACGGCTGCGAGCAGGCCGAAGGCGGCAAGCAGCATCAGGTCGTAGCTGTCAGGCGCCTGGAAGTCCGGCAGAGAGAAGGCCGCGCATATGATCACGCTGCCGAGGAGGCCTGCACCATAGAGCGAGATGTTCTTCTCCTGCGGGCCCATGGCGCGGAAGATGATGATGGTGACGGCGCCGGCAAAGCCCGAAATCAGTGCTGCGAGATGCCCGATTTCCAACTCGCGAAAGCCCGGCCGCAAGACCACGAGCACGCCGAGAAAGCCGATCAGCACGGCTGCCCAGCGCTTCATGCCTACCTCTTCTTTGAGGAAGATCACCGACATGATCGTTGCAAAGCTCGGCAGCAGGAAGATCAGGCAGAAAGCCTCGGCCATGGAAAGCTGGGTGAAGGCAATGATGCTGCCGACGGTGCCCACGGCAGAACAGACGAAACGCAGGCCCCAGAGCGGCCAGTTGGTGCTTCGCACCAGATCCGTATAGCGGTCGCCGCGTTTCATCAGGAAGGGGATTGCCAAGAATCCGAAGAGGCTGCCGATGAAGCCGGCTTCGAACGCAGGCACGCGGCCTTCCACCATCTTCACGGCAGCATCACTGAAGGAATAGGCGGCAAAGCAGATGAAGGCGAAGATGACGCCTTTGAAAGTGGTGTCGGCGGACAAGGTGATGATCCCGGGGAGGAGGTTGCCTCTCCGGGATACGAGTGTTCGTTACAACCGTCAATTCAGATTGCGCAGCGCCTCGGCCTTCGCCTTGGCGATTTCGCGCAGGGCATTGGCGAGTTCCGCCGGCGGCTGGGCACCGCTGACCGCATATTGCTGGTCGAAGATGAAGAAGGGCACGCCGTTGACGCCCATCTGCTTGGCGGCTTCGACCTCGGACAGCACGTGGTTCACGTCGGCATCGCCTGACAGCAGCGATTCGATCACCGGACGCGACAGTCCGGCTTGCGTCGCGATGTCGAGCAGTACGGCGGTTTCGCCGATATTGCGGCCCTGTTCGAAATTGGCCTTGAAGAGGAGGTCGACGACGCGGCTTTGAGTCTCGCGGCTTTCCTGGCCGGCCCAGTGGATCAGCCGATGCGCATCGAGCGTGTTCGGGCCGACCTTGATGGCTTCGAAATCAAAGGCAATGCCGACCTCGGCGCCGAGCGACTTCAGATGCGCATGCGCCTGGTCCATCTTGTCCTTGCCGCCCAGCTTCTTCGCCAGTTCCACCTGTTGGTCGACACCTTCAGGCGGATAGTCGGGATTGAGCTGATAGGGGCGCCAGTTGATGTCGACGCTGACTTCGTCCTGCACTTCGGCGATCGCGAGTTCGAGCCGCGCCTTGCCGAGATAACACCAGGGGCAGACCACGTCGGATACGAGGTCGATGGTGATGCGGTCCATGAGGGTGTCCTTTCCTGGCAGAGGTATGCCTGTCACTTAAAGCAAAGCGGGCCGGAGACAAGCTCCGGCCCTGAAACACAGCGTCAATCGCTTGGGGTTACTGGACGCGTGCGTCGAACCAGGTCGAGCGCTGGTAGCCATAGAGCGGGGCTGCGTCCGGCCGTCCGATGTGCTTCCAGCGGGCGACCCATTGCTCGCCGATATGATAGAGCGGGACGAGATAGTGCCCGGCAACCAGGAGCCGGTCATAGGCGCGTACGGCCGCCTGGAAATCGGCTGGATCGCGGGCCTGCAGGAGCGCCTCGATCATGCGGTCGATGTCGGGATCGGCAACGCCGGCGTAATTGAAGCTACCTTGGGCGTCCTTCGCTTCGGATGCCCAGCGATTGACCTGCTCGGCGCCGGGCGAGAGCGACGAAGTGTAGGCTTTGATGATCATGTCGTAGTCGAAGCTGTTGGAACGCGCCTGATACTGCGCGTCATCAACCGTGCGGATCGCCATGTCGATGCCAATCAGCTTCAGCGTTCGCTGAAAGGCGATAGCCATCTTCTCCTGGCCTTCATTCTGGGTCATCACCTCGAAGGCAAGCGGCTTGCCGGCAGCATCGACCATCTTGCCGCCCTGGATCTTGTAACCCGCCTCCTGGAAAAGCCTGACGGCCTTGCCGAGCGCCTTGCGATCGCCGCCGGACCCGTCGGTGGCCGATTGCGTGTAGGTGCCAGCAAGCATCTCCGGCGAAAGCCTTTCCTTGGCAGGACCAAGAAGGGCTAGCTCTCTCTCGTCGGCGGCATTGCCGAAGGCGCCGAGTGCCGAATTCTGCCAGTAGCTTTGTGTCCGCGTGAAGGCGTTGCCGAAGAGGGTCTTGTTCATCGCCTCGAAGTCGAAAGCGGTGCTGATGGCCTCGCGGACCTTGACGTCCGCAAAGATCGGGCGGCGCGTGTTGAAAACGAAGCCCAGCATGCCGGAGGGCAGCCCCGGCTTGAAGGCTTCCTTCACGACATCACCATTCTCCGCGGCCGGGAAATTGTAGGCCCGCTGCCAATGGTTGGAATCGCCATCGGGATAGATGTCGATCTCGCCTTTCTTGAAGGCTTCGAACAGCGTTGCTTCCTGGAGGAAATAAGTCACGCTGATTTCGTCGTAGTTGTCGAAGCCGACCTTTGAAGGAATGTCTTTGCCCCAGTAGTCGGGGTCGCGTGCCCAGGTGACCTTCTCGCCGGGCTTCAGCTCCTTGATCTTGTAGGGGCCCGAACCGACAGGGATGGCAAGTCCGCCCTGGTCGAAGGTCTCAGGATCGATCGCGTGTTTCGGCAGGATCGGGGTGGAATTGGCGAAGATCAGCGGTGTCTCGCGATTGGCCTTTTCGTTGAAGGTGAACTTGATGCCGTGCTCGCCGACCTTCTCCATCTTTGCGACGGCATTGAGCCGGCCGTTGAAGGGCGGTCGTCCCTTGTCGCGCAACAGTTCGAAGGTGAAGATCACATCTTCGGGAGTGACCGGCTTGCCGTCATGCCAGCGCGCTTTGGGGTTGAGATTGAACTGCACATAGGTGCGGTCGGCATCCCATTCGACGGTTTCTGCAAGCAGGCCGTAGAGCGTGAAGGGTTCATCGGCAGACCGGGACATCAGCGGCTCGTAGAGCAGATTGCCGAATTCCGGATCCCAGACGCCGCGCGCGGTTGTGCGCATGCCCTTGAGGACAAAGGGGTTCAACGCATCATAGGTGCCGACCACGCCGTAATTGACCTTGCCACCCTTCTTCACATCAGGATTCGCATAGGGAAAATGCGTGTAGTCGGCGGCAAGCGCAGGCTCGCCGTGCATGGCAATGCCGTGCACGGGTTCTGCCGAAGCGGCAGAGGCAAAGGGTAACAGAAGCAGAGTAAACAAGAGACGGCGCAAGGCGGCGGTCCTCCTCGTATTAGAATCTCGAATGTGCCGGGACGCTAGCACACTCACCATAAAACCAACACAAGGGGGTGAGAATGAGGAGGTGTGAGTCGATCCAGCGTCAAAGAAACGCTGGATATTCTGGCCGCCGCGATGTAACAGGTGAGCCAGATCGCAGGGTCATGTATTTGCCTCATTTGAACCACAGGTGGGCAAGCAAGACCGGTGAATGACGCGGCACACAAGTCCGCGCGACAGGGGTTTTCAGGAGACGGAATACGTATGATGTTCAAACTTAGCAACGCAACGCGGACGGCTGTGTCTGCAATCGCTCTGTCCTTCGCGGCAAGCGCCATGCCTGTCGTCGCACAGGCACAGGAAGCGGCCGCGCCTTCCGAGCCGCGGTGGTTCAAGACCTGCGCCAAGCAGGAAGAATCCGACGTATGCGTGGTTCAGAACCAGCTCGTCGCCGCAAACGGCCAGCTGATCACCGCTGTTGGCCTGATCACGGTTGAAGGCAAGGTTAACCGCAAGCTGCTGCAGGTCACGGTTCCCTCGGCTCGCCTTATCCCGCCGGGCGTGATGATGCAGATCGATGGCGCCAAGGGCACCAAGCTCGACTATGCTGTTTGCCTGCCCGACCGCTGCACTGCCGAAATCCCGCTGACAGATGCGATCATCGACAGCCTCAAGAAGGGTGGCGAGGTCGTGTTCACCTCGATCAACTTCCGTCGCGCGCCGAACCCGATCAAGATTCCGCTGACCGGCTTCACCGGTGCCTTCGAAGGCGAAGCAATGTCGCAGTCGCAGGCCGAAGAGCGCCAGCGTCTGCTGCAGGAAGCCATGCAGAAGAAGCAGGAAGAGCGCAACAAGGCGATCACCGACGCCCAGAACGCAGCCAAGCAGGGCAACTGATCCGCTTTACGGCAATCAAATCACATAAAAAGCCCGCGTCATCAGACGCGGGCTTTTTCGCATGACGCTTAGGACTTGCACTTAGTGCGCAAAGTTCATCTTCGGTTTGTAGCGACCCGTCTGCTGCGGTTCGAAGATCTGCTGGATCTGCGGATTGCGCAGAGGCTCCTGGCTCTGGTCACGCTCGAGGTTCTGCTCGGATACGTAAGCCACATATTCCGTCTCGGAGTTCTCCGCGAGCAGATGGTAGAAAGGCTGGTCCTTGTGCGGCCGAACCTCGGCAGGGATAGCGTTCCACCATTCCTCGGAATTGGCAAACTCCGGATCAACATCGAAGATCACGCCGCGGAACGGAAAGAACTTGTGCCGTACGACGTCCCCGATACCAAATTTAGCGCTTCGTTGTTTCATGGTTTGACTTCCTTTCCCTGTCATATTTGGGAAGAAAGCCTGGCAAAATCAAGGGATGGTGTCTGATGGCGTGGCCGGATGCCACACCTAGGCCGTTTTTCGCCCGGGTGCGGTGGCCAGGATCAGCCCGCCGGTCACCAGGACGATGCCGATGGCGTGATAGTGTTCGAACCGTTCGCCGAGGAAGGCGACGGCCATCAGGATGGACATCGGCGGCATCAGGTAAAGGGTCATCCCGGCGATTCCGGGCCCGAAGACCTGAACGGCGTGCTGGAAGCAGTAGAAGGCCGCCAGCGAGGCAAAGAGAATGATCCCGGCGAGCTTTGCGAATTCCATCCCGGTGTCGGGCAGGGGGCCGCCCGAGGCCATTTCAATCAGTCCCGGCGGGATGAGGACAATCGCGCCCGACAAAGCCAGAAGGGCGAACAGGGGCAGTGGCGGCATTGCACGTACAGACGGGCGCCTGAGCAAGAGGGAATAGGCGGCAAAGGCGATTGCAGCCACGAGGATGGCGAGATCACCGATGTTGAAGGTGAGTTTGAGCAGCGCTTCTGGGTGACCCTTCAGGACGATCGCAACAACACCGCCGAAGGCGATGATCATGCCGAGTAGCTCGCGACCGGTGATCGCGCGTTTCTGAAACAGCCACTGGAACAGGATGATGAAGAGCGACGAGGTCGTGTAGATCAGAGTCGCGTTCGAGGCCGTGGTTAGCGTCAGCGCCCAGTAAACCACGCCGCCGCAAATGCCCATGCCGAGAATACCCAGCGTGAGCCAGAGGACCGTATGATCTCGAACGAAGGCAAGGCAGGCCCGCCGCTCACGCCAGATGAAGGGCGACATAAGGATAGCGGCGCCGACCCATCGCAACAGCGCCGTCGTGAAAGGTCCGACCTCGCCTGATATCCCACGACCGAAGATCAGGTTCGAGGAGAAGAACAAGGGCGCCAGGAAGAACAGCAGCCAGTCGTAGAGGCGCGGATCGGTGGTCTGGTGGGGAGCGGGCATGGGGATCGCAGTCGCGGAGAGAAGGACTATCAAAGTGCTAGCGCGTCACGGTGCTTCGTGAAAGCGGCTTTTCCTCGAAACTGTACCCCTGGGAACGAAAAACGCCGACGGATCTCTCCGCCGGCGTTTTGTTATTGTCAGGCTCGAACAATCAGACCGAGTAGTACATGTCGAATTCGACCGGATGCGGGGTCATTTCGAAGCGCATGACTTCCTGCATCTTCAGTTCGATGAACGAATCGATCTGGTCGTCGTCGAAGACGCCGCCAGCGGTCAGGTACTTGCGATCCTTGTCCAGGCTTTCGAGCGCTTCACGCAGCGAACCGCAGACGGTCGGGATCTTCTTCAGTTCCTTCGGCGGCAGGTCATAGAGATCCTTGTCCATGGCCTTGCCCGGATGGATCTTGTTCTTGATGCCGTCGAGACCGGCCATCAGCATGGCAGCGAAGGCGAGGTAGGGGTTCGCGGTCGGATCCGGGAAGCGGACTTCGACGCGCTTAGCCTTCGGGTTGGAGCCGAAGGGGATACGGCATGAAGCCGAGCGGTTGCGCGCGGAATAGGCGAGCAGAACCGGTGCTTCGTAACCCGGGACAAGACGCTTGTAGGAGTTGGTCGACGGATTGGAGAAGGCGTTGATCGACTTGGCGTGCTTGATGATGCCGCCGATGAAGAACAGGCAGCTCTCCGAAAGACCGGCATATTCGTCGCCGGCGAAGGTCGGCTTACCGTCCTTCCAGATCGACATGTGCACGTGCATGCCTGAACCGTTGTCACCGAAGATCGGCTTCGGCATGAAGGTCGCAGTCTTGCCATAGGCATTGGCGACCTGGTGGACGACGTACTTGTAGATCTGCATCTTGTCGGCGTTGCGCACGAGCGCGTCGAACTTGATGCCGAGCTCGTGCTGGGCCGCTGCCACTTCGTGGTGGTGCTTTTCGACGACAACGCCCATTTCGCCGAGAACCGTCAGCATTTCGGAGCGCATGTCCTGCAGGCTGTCGATCGGCGGAACCGGGAAGTAACCGCCCTTGACGCGCGGACGGTGACCGAGGTTGCCGGTCTCATAATCGGTGTCGTCGTTGGACGGGAGTTCTGTCGAATCGAGCTTGAAGCCGGTGTTGTAGGGGTCGGCCTTGTACTTCACGTCGTCGAAGACGAAAAATTCGGCTTCCGGACCGACAAACACGGTGTCACCGATGCCCGATGCCTTGAGGTAGGCTTCGGCCTTCTTGGCGGTGCCGCGCGGGTCGCGGTTGTAGGCTTCACCCGAGACAGGATCGAGGATGTCGCAGAGGATGACCATCGTCGACTGCGCGAAGAAGGGGTCCATGTGCACGGTTGCCGGATCGGGCATCAGCACCATGTCGGACTCGTTGATGGCCTTCCAGCCGGCGATCGAGGAACCGTCGAACATGACGCCATCGGCGAACATGTCTTCGTCGACGCAAGCGACGTCCATCGTGACGTGCTGCAGCTTGCCCTTCGGATCGGTGAAGCGCAGGTCGACGAACTTGATGTCGTTGTCCTTGATCTGTTTCAGAATATCGTTTGCGGTCGTCATATTCTTGTATTCCTCGCGTGAGCTGACGATTTAAACCCGACCTCCCTTGGTGCCGGGTCCGATTAGATGGCGTCGATACCGGTTTCGCCGGTTCGAATGCGGACGACTTCTTCGACGTTCGAAACGAAGATTTTGCCGTCGCCGATGCGGCCCGTCTGAGCTGCATTGCGGATGGCGTCGATGACGGCCTCCACATTCTCGTCGGCCAGTACAACTTCGACCTTCACCTTTGGCAGGAAGTCCACGACATATTCGGCGCCACGATAGAGCTCGGTATGGCCCTTCTGGCGACCGAAGCCCTTGGCTTCCGTCACGGTGATACCCTGCAAGCCGACTTCCTGAAGGGCTTCCTTCACTTCGTCGAGCTTGAAAGGCTTGATGATCGCTTCGATCTTTTTCATGAGAAAATTTCTCTCCGCTTCCTCAGTAAAGCAGGATGAGCCCCGCCCGCCGGCATGGATGCAGGGAACGTGCCAGTTTTTCGCGAAAATTGCGCGAAAACCGTCGCCTCCTCCGTCCGACAGGGCAAATCTCCTGCAAAATGACCGGAAAAGCCAGCCCGTTTCCTTTAAAATATCGATTTTGGCCAATCTTTTTTCGGGAGTGGGGCGTCACTAAGCTGCTGGCCTTCCTGCGTAATTTCTCAACATAGCGCCATTTAATTAGGCATTTGCACAAATGGATGTCATTTGGTTTTGCCTAAAATCGTGCAGCGTTGCGCAAAGCGTGGATTCTGCTCTACCCTTGCCCCATGACCCGCCCCAGCAAGCACGTGCGCCCCGAGATCCTTCTGACACCGCAGGCCATGGTCCGCGTCGATCTGGCCGCTGCCTCTTCGGGTATCGACAGCTTCGGCTTGATGCAGCGTGCCGGGGAGGCGGTCGCTGCAGCAGCCCTTCGTCACTTTGCCGGAGCCTTGCGGTTCGTGATCCTCTGCGGGCCGGGAAACAATGGCGGAGACGGATATGTCGCGGCTTCTGCCCTGGCGCGCTCGGGCGCCGATGTCCACGTCTACAGTCTGGTGGAGACGGCGGCGCTCAAGGGGGATGCTGCTCGCGCGCAATCGGCCTGCCCAGCCCCAGTGATGGACATTGAGCAGTTCCACCCCAGCGCAGGTGAGGTGATCATCGATGCGCTGTTCGGGGCCGGCCTGACGCGGGATCTTCCGGAGGCCGTGCAGGCGCTCATCCGCATGATCCGCGAGGCGGGACTGCCTGTGCTTGCCGTTGATCTTCCGTCCGGCATTGACGGGGCAACGGGGGAGATCAGGGGCGAGGCCTTCGAGGCTAGCCACAGTGTGACCTTCATGACGAGGAAGCCCGGCCATGTGTTGCTGCCTGGACGACTTCATTGCGGGAACCTTGCGGTTTTCGACATCGGCATTCCCCGGCGCGTCATCGAGGCGGAAGCTGGTTCGCTTTGGATCAACGGTCCTGCGATCTGGGCGGAGCATGCCCGTCAAAGTTCTGCGCACGATCACAAGTACCGCCGCGGCCATGTGACTGTGTTCTCCGGTCCGCAGACGGCGACCGGCGCAGGGCGCCTATCTGCGGAGGCGGCTTTGAGGGCTGGTGCCGGACTGGTGACGCTGGCGTCGCCATCCGATGCGCTTTCGACCAATGCCGCCCACCTGACGGCCGTGATGCTGGCGGCGATCGACGGTGTGGGCGAGTTGTCCGAATGGCTGGCCGACACGCGCCGCACCACGTTCGTGCTCGGCCCGGGTTTCGGTGATCGGCAGCGTGCCCGCGCGTTTGCGGAGATGATCGGCGAGGCCGGCCGCAAGCTCGTCCTCGATGCCGACGGTATCACTGCCTTTGCGGGTGCCGCCAAGCGACTGAATGCGGGCTTCGGTTCCGATGAGTCGAGGCTGGTCGTCACGCCGCATGAGGGCGAGTTTTCACGCCTCTTTCCGGAAATTGCGGCAGGACGAAGCCTTGGCAAGGTGGAGAAGGCGCTGGCGGCTGCCCACGCCCTCGGCGGTATCGTTGTCTACAAGGGAGCGGATACTGTGATTGCCGCGCCGGACGGGCGCGCAGCCATTGAGGAAGCGGCGCCCCCGACCCTTGCCACTGCCGGATCGGGTGATGTTCTTGCAGGTATCATTGGCGCAAAGCTGGCCAATGGGATGCCAGCTTTTGAGGCGGCCTGTGCGGCTGTCTACCAGCACGGCCAGGCGGCGCTCCGTGTTGGTCGCACGCTGACGGCCGAAGACCTGATCACCGAGATCCGGGCGGACTAGGCTTCTACAATCTCGACTTCAATGATCAGAGCTCCGCCGGTTGCATGAGGCGGCTGCGTCGCAACATGCCTTCGCCTTCCAGCAAGGGGTAGGCGATCGAGACGAAGAGGGAGTTGATCTCCTTCAGATCGCGCATGGTGTCGATATGCAGCGAACTCGATTCAAAACTCGCAGCATTGCCCTGGCGCAGTCGCTGAAGGTGGCTCTCCTCGCTGATCTTGACCAGGTTGCGGATCGCTTCCTTGCGGGCGACGAGCTGGCGGGCATGCTCGAGATCGCGGGTAACGAGCAGGTTGAAGGCGAGATGGGCGTTTTTCACCACCTCGTTGTGCATGGCGCAGAGCTCCGCCCAGCCCTCGGCCGAGAAGCCTACGTTTCGCTCCTTCTTCTTGCGGGCGCGTGTCAGCATGTTCTGCGAGATGATGTCGGCCGCCTGCTCGATCTTGATCGTCGCGCCCAGGAGGTTCTGGCATTGTGCCGCCGACGTCTGGTCGAGGGCCGTTGCGGAAATGCGGGCGAGGTAGAACTTGATGTCGCGATGGATCGTGTCGATCTGGTCGTCGAGCGTTTCGATCCGCTCCATCTTCTTCGGATCCCAGTGCTCGAAGAGATCGAAGATACCGTCCAGCATGACTTCGGTCTTGTCGCAGACAGCCAGAACCTCACGCGTCGCGTTGGAGATCGCTTGCTGCGGATTGCCGAGATCCATGACGTTCAGGGCAGAAAGGCGATCGTCATTCGCCGGCCGCTCCTCGCTTCGGGCGAGCGTGCGCTCGAGAAGGCCAGCCACGAGCCCGGCAAAGGGCAGACCGAGCACGAGCACGGCGCCGTTCATTGCCAGATGCACCATGACGACGGCATCCCCGGGAAGGGTGGCAAAGACTGTCGGGCTGATCGCAAACACAAACTGGGCCGCGAGCGCGATCAAAGTCATCATCCCGCGGATCACAACATTGCCGAGCGGCACGATCCTGGCGTTCGGCGCGGCATTCTTGGTGAGCAGTGCGGCGATAATGGCGGCGCCGAAATTGATGCCGAGCACCAGTGGAATGATCAGCGCATCCGGCAAGAGATGCTGGTCGGCGAGCGAAGCGACCAGGAGGACGGCGGCAACACTGGAATGGAAAGCCCAGGCGAGCAGGGCCGCGAGCGCAAAGGCGCTGATCCAGTCGCTGGCGAGATAGTTGAAGAGAACGGGCAGGATCCGGCTCTCGCGCAGCGGTTCCGACGCCTCGCCGATCAGTCTGAGCGACAGGAGCAGCAGGCCGAGACCGAAGAGTATGCGGCCGATCTGTCGCAAGCCGCGCGCCTCTGATGTCCGGAAGGCGACGGTGCCCGCGAGAAGCAGAACGGGAACAAGCAGCGAGAGATCGTAGCGCAGAATGCGCACGACAAAGGCCGAGCCGAAGTCGGCACCAAGCAGGGTCGCTACACCGATGGCCGGCAGCACATAACCGGCTGCGGAAAAGGACGAAACGATCAATGCGACGGCGGTTGCACTTTGCAGCGCTACCGCGAACAGAAAGCCTGCGAAGGCAGCCGAAAAGCGGTTGCCGACGGCATGCCGGAGCTTGTCCTTCAAAACGCCGCCATAGGCGCGCTCGATCCCGGTGCGTACCATGCGGGTCGCCCAGAGAAGCAACGCAACGGCGCCGGCGAGATGAATGAAGACGGCAATGCCCGACATGAAAGTGCCCCGAAAATTCGCAATGGTGGACGTGCACGTCCAAAACGGGAAGCATGCCGGCCGATGTCGCGGTCTTGTCCGCGACTCTGCGACCGAGCCTAGTCCAAATTCGCCATTGTCACAAATTGATGACCGTCAGTCGGCGGGAGCAATCAACTGAACTTCTTTTGCAACTCCATGGCGCCGCGTGGTGCATTGACCTTGCCGCCGGAAATGAAGAAGGCAAAGACGTCACGCGTTTTTTGCTCTGACTTCTGGTCTTTCGCAATCAGCGGGAGATCGTCGGGCACACCGCCTGCCGCGTAAGTCTTCAGCCGTTCGGCCCAGGCATCGAGCTCCGCCGGCGGGTAACAGGTCGAGGTCTCGTCCGTGCCCTTTTGCAGCCGTGCATAAACGAAGTCGGCGGTCGGATCCGCGAACATCGGATAGTCGTGATGATCGGCGCAGACGGCGGCAACGCCATGGCGCCGCAGCATCTCGATGAACTCCGGTACCTGGAAGGAGGCATGACGCGGCTCGACGACATGGGTGAGGGGGCAGCCCTCCAGGGTCTTCGGTAGAAGCGTCAGAAATGCCTCGAAATCTTCGGGCTCGAACTTCTTGGTGGCCATGAACTGCCAGAGGATCGGCCCGAGATGATCCCCGAGTTCGCCAATGCCCTGGTTCACGAATTTCTCGATCGACGGACCGGCTTCGGCGAGCACCTTGCGATTGGTGCAATAGCGGCTTGCTTTCAGCGAAAAGACGAATCCCTCCGGCACCTCCGATGCCCATTTGGCGAAGGTCGCCGGTTTCTGGCTGGAATAGTAGGTGCCGTTCACCTCAATCGCGGTCAGCTGACGGCTGGCATAGTCGAGCTGCCGCTTCTTCGGCAGATCGGAGGGGTAAAAGCTGTCGTCCCAGGGATCGAAGGTCCAGCCACCGATGCCCGTGCGGATCGTACCTGACTTGGTCATGACTTGAATGTATCCTGTTCAGTTTCGGCAAATCCCGAGGTCTGGCCGACATCTTGAAGGATCAAGCGATAAACCCGGCCTTCACGCGTGGCGGCAGCCAGATCCCCACGTCGCAGTGCCTCTCTCGCACGATCGAGTTTGCGGAACTCATCCAGGCCAACAGACGGCCCCCAAGATCCGGCTGCGTCATCCATCGTGACGGAAACCTCGACCGCAAAATCTTCCTCCCGCACCACTTGTACCGTCGTTGTCATCTCACGATCCTCCGCGAAAAATGATCCGTCCAACGATCCGGATCTGGACGATAGGCTGTCACCAAAACGGCAGGCGCTTGAGCGCCTGCCGGAAGGCCCCAAACCAGATGAATAGGCATTCCCTGTGAGCAGAAACCCTTAGCTTTCTGTCGCCGATGAGGCTGACGATGCGCTGAAGTGTTTCGCTCATCCGTTACTCCGCCGCCTGCACCCTCTTCATGGGACGCCGCTCCAGCAACTCCTTGAGGAACTGCCCCGTATAGGACGCCTCAACCTTAACCACCTCTTCCGGCGTGCCCTGAGCGACGATCTGGCCGCCGCCATCGCCGCCTTCCGGGCCGAAATCGAGGATGTAGTCGGCCGTCTTGATGACCTCGAGATTGTGCTCGATAACCACTACGCTGTTGCCCTGATTGACCAATTCCTGCAGCATTTCCAGAAGCTTGGCCACGTCGTGGAAATGTAGGCCGGTCGTCGGCTCGTCGAGAATGTAGAGCGTTCGGCCCGTCGAGCGCTTCGACAGCTCCTTGGCAAGCTTGACGCGCTGCGCCTCTCCGCCCGACAGCGTGTTGGCCTGCTGGCCGACCTTGATATAGCCGAGACCAACATCGAACAGCGCCTGCAGCTTGTCCCGCACCGCCGGCACCGCCTGGAAGAACTCGACGCCTTCCTCGACCGTCATGTCGAGCACGTCAGCGATCGACTTGCCCTTGAAGGTCACGTCGAGCGTCTCGCGGTTGTAGCGCTTGCCATGGCAGACGTCGCAGGTAACGTAGACGTCGGGCAGGAAGTGCATCTCGATCTTGATCACGCCATCGCCCTGGCAGGCCTCGCAGCGACCGCCCTTGACGTTGAACGAGAAACGGCCGGCTTGGTAGCCGCGGGCCTTGGCTTCCGGCAGGCCGGTGAACCAGTCGCGGATCGGCGTGAAGGCGCCGGTATAGGTGGCCGGGTTGGAACGTGGCGTGCGCCCGATCGGTGACTGGTCGATATCGATGACCTTGTCGATGAACTCGAAGCCGTCGATGCGCTCGTGCTCGGCCGGATTTTCGCGCGCACCCATGACGCGGCGCGCCGCCGCCTTGTAAAGCGTCTCGATCAGGAAGGTCGACTTGCCACCACCTGACACGCCGGTGACTGCGGTGAACACGCCGAGCGGGATCGCCGCCGTCACGTTCTTGAGATTGTTGCCCTTGGCGCCGACGACCTTGATCTGCTGGCCCTTCTTCGGCTTGCGCCGCTGGGCTGGGACACTCACACCCATCTCGCCGGTCAGATACTTGCCCGTCAGGGATTTCGGATTGGCCATCACGTCCTGCGGCGAGCCCTGCGCGATCACCTGGCCGCCATGAATGCCGGCCGCCGGACCGATATCGACGACGTAATCGGCGGTCAGGATCGCATCCTCGTCATGCTCGACGACGATCACGGTATTGCCGATGTCGCGCAGGTGTTTCAGCGTGTCGAGAAGGCGGGCATTGTCGCGCTGGTGCAGGCCGATCGACGGCTCGTCCAGCACATAGAGCACACCCGTCAAGCCGGAGCCGATCTGCGATGCCAGACGAATGCGCTGGCTTTCGCCGCCAGACAGTGTGCCCGAATTACGCGACATTGAGAGATAGTCGAGGCCGACATCGTTGAGGAAGCGCAGACGCTCGCGGATTTCCTTGAGCACGCGCACGGCGATTTCGTTCTGCTTGTCGGTGAGCTTGGCCGGCAGATCCTCGAACCAGGAGCCGGCATTGCGGATCGCCATGTTCGTCACCTGGCCGATATGCAGCCCATTGATCTTGACCGCGAGCGCCTCGGGCTTCAGGCGGAAGCCATTGCAGGCCGGGCAGGGGGCGGCCGACATGAAGCGCTCGATTTCCTCGCGCGCCCAGGCACTGTCGGTCTCCTTCCAGCGCCGCTCGAGGTTCGGAACGATGCCTTCGAAGGTCTTGGTCGTGGTATAGGAGCGCGCACCATCGGCATAGTGGAAGTCGATCTTCTCCTCGGTACCGTGCAAGATCGCCTTCTGCGCCGCCTCTGAAAGATCCGACCACTTCGCCGTTAGCTTGAAGCCGAAGGCCTTGCCCAGCGCTTCCAGCGTCTGGTTGTAGTAAGGGGAGCTCGACTTGGCCCAGGGCGCAATCGCCCCGTCATTCAGCTTGCGATGCACCTCCGGAACGATCAGCGCTTCATCAATCTTCTGCTGCGAACCAAGGCCATCGCAGGTCGGGCAGGCGCCGAAGGGATTGTTGAAGGAGAAGAGGCGCGGCTCGATTTCCGGAATGGTGAAGCCGGAGACGGGGCAGGCGAATTTCTCCGAGAACAGCACGCGTTCATGCGTTTCGTTCAGGGACTTGTTGGCCGAACCGCCGGCAGATGTTTCCTCTGGCGGCAGCGGCTTGTCTGCGAATTCCGCGACCGCGAGACCGTCGGCGAGCCTTAGGCAGGTTTCGAGACTGTCAGCCAGGCGGCTCGCGATGTCAGGCCGGACAACCACGCGATCGACCACCACGTCGATATCGTGCTTGTATTTCTTGTCGAGCGTCGGGGCCTCGGCGATTTCGTAGAACTGCCCGTCGATCTTGACGCGCTGAAAGCCCTTCTTCATCAGCTCGGCGAGTTCCTTCTTGTACTCGCCCTTGCGGCCGCGGATCATCGGCGCGAGGATGTAGAGACGGGTGCCTTCCTCGTAAGCGAGGATCCGGTCGACCATCTGGCTGACCGTCTGGCTCTCGATCGGAAGGCCGGTTGCCGGCGAATAGGGAACACCGACACGTGCAAACAGCAGGCGCATATAGTCGTAGATCTCGGTGACCGTGCCGACCGTCGAGCGCGGATTGCGCGAGGTCGTCTTCTGCTCGATCGAGATCGCTGGCGACAGGCCCTCGATCTGGTCGACATCGGGCTTTTGCATCATCTCGAGGAACTGGCGGGCATAGGCCGAGAGGCTCTCGACGTAACGCCGCTGGCCCTCGGCATAGATCGTGTCGAAGGCGAGCGACGACTTGCCGGAGCCGGACAGCCCGGTCATCACGATCAGGCTGTTGCGCGGCAGATCGAGGTCGATGCCCTTGAGATTGTGCTCGCGCGCGCCACGGATGGAAATGGTCTTGAGTTCGCTCATGTCAGGCTCTGATCGGCAAAGGGAAGGGGACTGTTCCTGGGAGAACTGTCCTTATGTAGGCAACGGCGCCGTTGAGTCGAGGCACAAGGCGCAATGGCTGCGGAATTTCGATTCTGTTGACAGGATCATAGAGAAATACTAGAACAAATAAAGAACATTTTCGCTGTGGATTTAAGACCGTCACCACCCACTCGCTGCAGCGGATGGGATAAGGTGGCATTTGATTGGATTTTGAACGCCGCGGCGGCGCGGCAGTAAGGTGAGTGTCATGGCTGGTAGCGTCAACAAGGTCATTCTGATCGGCAATCTCGGTGCCGATCCCGAAATCCGCCGGACCCAGGACGGTCGTCCGATCGCCAATCTGCGCATCGCGACCTCGGAAACCTGGCGCGACAAGAACAGCGGCGAACGCAAAGAAAAGACCGAATGGCATTCGGTCGTGATCTTCAACGAAGGTCTCTGCAAGGTCGCCGAACAGTATCTGAAGAAGGGCTCGACCGTTTACATCGAAGGCCAGCTCCAGACCCGCAAGTGGCAGGACCAGAGCGGCGCCGATCGTTATTCGACGGAAGTCGTCCTGCAGGGCTTCAATGGCAATCTGACCATGCTTGGCGGTCGCGGTGATGGCGGCGGCGCCGCGCGTGGCGGCAACGACTTCGGCGGCGACAGCTACGGCGGCGGTGGTTATGACGGCGGCTACGGCTCGCCGGCTCCCTCGCGCGGCGGCTCGTCCGGTGGTGCAAGCCGCGGCGGTAGCGCTCCGTCCGGCGGCTTCTCGCGCGATCTCGACGACGACATTCCGTTCTGAGCGGCCATGATCACGACACAAGCAAACGGCGGCCGATTGGCCGCCGTTCTTCTTTGTCGATCTGGGAGGATTCGCCTACGGGGCCGTGCTTTCCGTCGAGCCGCTCTCGGAAGAGCTGGAACCCGAGGTCCCGGATTCCGACTGGCCGCTCATGCCCGAACCACGCATCGGCGGGTCGATGACCATGAGGACGGTGTTGCCCTCTTCGGTCTGTGCCTGCACCAGATAGGATGCATCCAGGATCTGGACATTGCTGAAGCCCGCGCCTTCGAGCTGGCTCTGGAGCTTCTGCTGCGTGACAGCCGAGGGCTGGCTGGACTGCGATGACGTGGTGGTCGTGGTATCGGTCGAGGAACTGTCCTGTGTATCGCTGCTGGACTGAGCATGTGCCGGTGCGGCAAACAGGCCGAGGGCGAGGGCGGTAGCAACATATTTCATGGTGTTTTCCTTCCTGCTTTTTGGGATGTGAGGTTGTGACTGCCATCATGCTGCGGCAGCCGGTATCGCTCCCTGGCGGAGCGAAGATTCGTGCCCGGCACGGTCATGCCGGGCGGTCATTCCGACGATCAGCCGGAATTGAGCGTCAGCCCTCGTTGATCCGATCGTAATCGAAGGGTGTGAGCGTGACGGAGTCGTCACGGGAATAAGGCAAGTCGTAGTAGCGGCTGCCCGGAGCCCAACCGTAGCCATAGCCGTAGAACGGATAGGCATAGCGGCCTCGCGTACCGTAACCGGCATCCCGGTTAACGATCGCCGCGGCGACCTTGTCGTTCTGGAAGACGATATCCTCGACGTAGCCGTAGCCGAGGCGGCTTCCGGGAGCCATGTCGTTGCGACCCTGAGCGTCGCCGGTGGCGGCGGCTGCCTGTTCGTTTTGCGTTGTCGCAGCGGCATTGTTCTGGACGTCACCCGTTTCCATGCCGGCCTGCGCACCACGAATGCGTGCGATGTCGCCGATCAGTTCAGACGCGCGCCAGACGCGCGGTCCTAGTTCCTCGTCATCGAGCCCGCTGGCGACATTCTCGGAGAGGTTGCCGGTCCTCAGCTCGTTGATGACGCTGAAATCATCGGCATTGTCTTCGGTTACGGGGATCGTGACGGTCCGGTCCTCGCGGAAGGACACCTGGTCCCAGGGAACACTCACATGCGTGTCGCCGATATCCCAGAGACCGCCGACTTCGGCCACGAGCGCAACGAGATCACCATTGGCGCCGATGATCAGATCCTCGACGTCACCGATCTCTTCTCCACCCGATCCGTAGACCGTGCGACCGAACAGGGCCTCGGCCGTCCAGCCGCTGTCATAGAGCGTGTCCGTGTCCCAGTCACGCAGCGGGATGATCTCGCCGACCCGAAGCTCGCCGTCGTTCTGGGCACGATTGCCCGCGGATGCCTGCTGCTGGCCGGTTTGCGTGGTCGTGTTGTCGACATTGTCCTGCTGCGTCGAAGCAGTTTCCGTTTGATCGGGCGCCACGACGGCGATCACGGAGACGACGGCGTCGACTTCGGCCTGATCGAGCGATCCATCGCGGTTCGTGTCGCCGACGGCATTCACCCCGGCCTGGAACTCCTCTCGCGTCAGATAGCCATCCTCGGCTCCCTGCCAGTTTCCGCGCAGGTCCGTGTCGGCCAACGCTGCTCGAAGCTCGGTCTCGGAGATGCGGTCATCCGAGTTTTCATCGATCTCCGAAAAGTCGGGGCGTTCGCTGCTGAACCAGTTGCCCCAGTTGCTTTCGAACGCGGCCTGATCGAGTTCACCGGATTCGCCGCTCCAATTCTGGTGCAGGCCCTGTGAAAACTCGCCGTCATCCAGACGGTCATTGTTGTTGGCATCCCAGCGGGAAAATGCCGAGGCGCTATATTGGTCGATCTGGCCGGTCTGGGCGGATGCGTTCTGCGAAGCTCGATCGCCGACCTGCGATGCCTGGTTGTCCGGTGCAGTCGAGTTGGCCATTGCCGGCGCGCCGGCGGCCAGGATAAGCGCGAGTGCCGTGTGCGAGGTCTTCATGGAGAACTCCTTTCGGGTTGGTGGCGAGCACGGATGTGCGGCAGCCAGGCGCCTCTCGAGCTCCCGTCCTCGCCGAATGGAATGGATCGTTTCTGATAGCGCGACATCGCCGCAAAATGCGGCGTCGCATGTGAGGCTGCACTTGAGCGCGCAGCCCTCAGCTTTCGATGATCCGTGTCGGTAATCTTCGACAGAGCCGTCATCACGGAACACTTGGCTAACCAGAGAGCGCCGGCACTGTTCCGTTGGAATGTCGGTTTTGCGGCAAAACAGTGAACTTCGTCGCCAGCTCCATCTGCGGCAACCGGCGTCCGAGCAAGGCGAGACGCCGTTATGAGTTTGTGATCGATTCAACCATTCTGGCTGCGATCAGTTGTTTCCGGGGTCGCCGCGCAGACGCTGGAGATCAGCGTCGCTCAGCGCCTTTTCGGCCCGCGAGAGGGCCAGCGCGGACTGATGAGCGGCGGCAGCGCGAAAATCGGCGTCGCCCAGACGCGCGAGAGCGGCCAGACTTTTCTGCAAACGCAGCTGAACCTCCACCTGCTGTGCTCCATCGCGCGCCACTGTCATGAACGCGTCCTCGAAAAGATCCTCGGCGGTCAATGCAGGAATATAGACGCGGGAAAACTGCGGATCCTGATCCTGGATCGGCTCCGCCCAGCGCGTGAGGAGCCGCGTTGCGCGGCCGATGATGTCGATGGCCGTGCCCGGGTCGTTGACGGCAGGCGACAGCGCCCGCTGACCGGTCTCGCTCAAGACCACCAGACCGAAGCGGGGGTCCTGGTCGAAATTGCGCTCAGGGCCGATGGTGACTGCACCCCGCAGCGTGTCCTCGGGTAAGGGCATGTCCTCGCTCTTCTCGACGGGCGGCGCATCGATATAGGCGATCACGCTGTCCCGATAGACGAAGGCACCGGGGTTGATGACCATATAGATCTCGCCATCGATCCGTTCGGCAAGTGCCGACAGGGCCTGCATGTCGAGATGCTGCACATAACCGATGGTATTGGCCTCGACAGGCTTCATGCCCTCGAACCGCGTGCGCGCACTCTCCACCAGCGGCCGTCCGCCGAGATAGGGATTGTTGCGCCGCGCCTCTATCGCGCGCTCTGCAGCGTACTCGATCCGGCTCGCCGTCTCGCCGACGCGCCCGAGTTTCGTCAGGTGGTCGATCCAGCGCAGCAACTGGAAGACGATGAGAGTGATGACGCCAATGGTCACTACGAAAAGAATGACGCGCCCCTGATCGCCATAGGCGCCGGTCTGAAGCACCACGATGCCGACGATCCCGTAGAGAAAGGAGCCGACGAAGGTCGACAGCACGTTCTGCGTCAGCGGGTCTTCGATGAGAAGCTTGGTTGCCCGCGGCGTCACATTGCTGGTCGCCGAGCCATAGGCCGAGGTCATGGCGCTTAGCGAAAACGTGGTGACCGCCAGCATGCTGGAGGCGATGATGTTGAGGATGGTGTCGACCGAATCCGCCTTCATCGTGCCGGGGATATCGAAAGGCACGAAGCGCTCGGCAACGGTCGCGAGGACGGCGGCCAGAACGCCGATCGCACCGATCGCACTCGCCCGGACCCAAAGCCGCCGACTGAATTGCCTGAGAATAAATCGCCAGCGGCTGAAAACGGCGTCTTGGGACATCGGGGACTCCTCAGCCCGCAAAGGCTGACTTGATGCCGTCTACGACGAACTGGACCGAAAGCGCTGCGAGCAGGACGCCGAGTAGACGCGTCAGTAGCGCGCGACCGGTCACGCCTAGGAACTTGTTGAGCCGTTCGGCAAGGTAGAGCGAGACCAGGACGAGGCCGAGCACCACGGCAATAACAGCAATCAGCTGGAGCTTGCCGAGCCAGCCCTCGACGGCTCCCGAGATCAGCACCGTCGCCGATATGGCTCCGGGGCCGGCGATCAGCGGAATGGCGAGCGGGAAGACGGCAAGGTTGTGGATGTGATCCTTGGTGATCGCGTCACCGGTCGTCTTTTCCTTCCGCTCGTTGCGCTTTTCAAAAATCATCTCGAAAGCGATGGCAAACAGCATCAGGCCACCGGCGATACGGAAAGCGCCCATGGAAATGCCGAGCGCGCTGAGGATGCTGGCGCCGAACAGCGCAAAGACCGTCAAGATGGCAAAGCCCATCACCGAACCGCGAATTGCCACTTGCTGGCGCTGGGCGCGAGTCATGCCCTGGGTCAGGCCAAGGAAGAGTGGGGCAAGCCCTGGCGGGTCGACGGTGACCAGCAGGGTTGTAAAGGCGCTGATCATCGTTTCGGTCATGGCCATGGCGTGTACTTCTCCTGTTCGAGCGCCCATAAAGCCGAAGCGCTGGTAGGCTTGCAAGCGGCGCACCCAAGATATTGAGGAAAATGCCTTTCCGCAGCCGCAAAAGCCTGTTTATAACCGGGCTCAAAATTGGCGCTTTCGCGCATGTTCCGCTATAGATTTCCCAGTGATTCCGAACAGAGATCGTGACCTGATTTGACTGAGCAAAGCACTCCCGGCGGCGGCAAGTTTCCGTCCGATATCGAGCCGATTTCCATTATGGAGGAAATGCAGCGGTCGTATCTCGATTACGCGATGAGCGTAATCGTGAGCCGCGCGCTGCCTGACGTGCGCGACGGCTTGAAGCCGGTACACCGCCGCATCCTCTACGGCATGAACGAGCTCGGGCTCGACTGGAACAAGAAGTACGTGAAGAGCGCCCGCGTCACCGGTGACGTCATGGGTAAGTATCACCCGCATGGCGATGCGGCGATCTATGACGCGCTCGCCCGTATGGCGCAGCCCTGGTCGCTGCGCATGCCGCTCATCGACGGCCAGGGCAATTTCGGCTCTGTCGACGGCGACCCGCCGGCTGCCCAGCGTTACACGGAATGCCGCCTGCAGAAGGTCTCGCACGCGCTGCTCGACGACCTCGACAAGGAAACGGTCGATTTCCGCGACAACTATGACGGCACCATGTCGGAGCCGGTCGTCGTTCCCGCCAAGTTCCCGAACCTGCTCGTCAATGGTGCGGGCGGTATCGCCGTCGGCATGGCGACCAACATCCCGCCGCACAACCTGGTTGAGGTTCTCGACGGCTGCACCGCGCTGATCGACAATCCGGCGATTGAACTGCCGGAACTGATGCAGATCATTCCCGGTCCGGACTTCCCGACAGGGGCCATGATCCTCGGCCGTTCGGGCATTCGGTCCGCCTACGAAACGGGTCGCGGTTCCGTTGTCCAGCGCGGCGTCGCCCGGGTCGAGCCCATGCGCGGCGACCGCGAACAGATCATCATCACCGAGATCCCCTACCAGGTGAACAAGGCGACGATGATCGAGAAGATGGCCGAACTCGTGCGCGAAAAGCGCATCGAGGGCATCTCTGACCTCCGCGATGAATCCGACCGCGACGGATACCGCGTCGTCATCGAGCTCAAGCGCGATGCCAATGCCGACGTCATCCTCAATCAGCTTTATCGCTACACCCCGTTGCAGACCTCCTTCGGCTGCAACATGGTGGCGCTGAACGGTGGGAAGCCGGAGCAGTTGACTCTGCTCGATATGCTGCGCGCCTTCGTCGCCTTCCGCGAGGAAGTCGTCAGCCGCCGCACCAAGTACCTGCTGCGCAAGGCCCGCGAACGCGCTCACGTTTTGGTCGGTCTGGCGATCGCCGTCGCCAATATTGACGAAGTCATTGCGCTCATCCGCAAGGCGCCGGATCCGGCGACCGCCCGCGAACAACTGATGACGCGCCGCTGGCCGGCTCATGACGTGGAATCGCTGATCCGCCTGATCGACGATCCGCGCCACCGTATCAACGAGGACCTCACCTACAATCTCTCGGAAGAGCAGGCGCGCGCCATTCTCGAATTGCGTCTTGCTCGCCTGACGGCACTCGGTCGCGACGAAATCGACGAAGAACTGAACAAGATCGGCGCCGAGATTTCGGACTATCTCGACATCCTCTCGTCTCGCGTTCGCATCCAGCAGATCGTCAAGGACGAATTCAAGGCGATCCGTGACGAGTTCGGCACGCCTCGGCGCACCCAGATCGTCGATGGCGGTCCCGACATGGATGACGAAGACCTGATCGCCCGGGAAGAGATGGTCGTCACCGTTTCGCATGCCGGCTATATCAAGCGCGTACCGCTCACGACCTATCGTGCCCAGCGCCGTGGCGGCAAGGGCCGCTCCGGCATGGCGATGAAGGACGAGGATTTCGCGACCCGCCTGTTCGTCGCCAACACCCATACGCCGGTCCTGTTCTTCTCGTCGCGCGGTATCGTCTACAAGGAAAAGGTCTGGCGCCTGCCGATCGGCACGCCAACTTCACGCGGCAAGGCGATGATCAACATGTTCCCGCTGGAGCCCGGCGAGCGCATCACCTCGATCATGCCGCTGCCCGAGGACGAGGCAAGCTGGGGCAATCTCGACGTCATGTTCTCGACGACCCGTGGTACGGTTCGCCGCAACAAGCTGTCGGACTTCATCCAGGTCAACCGCAACGGCAAGATCGCCATGAAGCTCGAGGAGGAGGGCGACCAGATCCTCGGCGTCGAGACCTGCACCGAACGTGACGACGTGCTGTTGACGACGGCGCTTGGTCAGGCGATCCGCTTCCCGGTCGACGAAGTGCGCGTCTTTGCTGGCCGCAACTCGATCGGCGTGCGCGGGCTGACGCTGGCTGACGGAGACCGTCTGATCTCGATGACCATTCTCGCGCATGTCGATGCCGAACCATGGCAGCGTGCGGCCTATCTCAAGCGCTCTGCCGCCGAACGTCGCGCCATGGGCGTCGACGAGGACGATATCGCTCTGGTGGGCGAAGAAGTCGGCGCCGAGGGCGAACTTTCGGAAGAGCGCTATCAAGAGCTCAAGGCCCGCGAGCAGTTCGTGCTCACGGTCTCCGAGAAGGGATTCGGTAAGCGTTCGTCCTCTTACGACTTCCGCACCTCCGGTCGCGGTGGCAAGGGCATTCGAGCCACCGATACGTCAAAGACGGCTGAGATCGGCGAGTTGGTAGCGGCTTTCCCGGTCGAGGAAACTGACCAGCTGATGCTCGTCTCGGATGGCGGCCAGCTGATCCGCGTACCTGTCAACGGCATCCGCATCGCCAGCCGTGCGACCAAGGGGGTGACGATCTTCTCGACCGCCAAGGATGAGAAGGTTGTGTCTGTCGAGCGGATCACCGAACCGGAAGCCGATGACGAAGTCATCGAGGCCGCTGAAGCCGTCGACGGCGAAGGCACTGCTGCTCCGGTCGACGACGCAGGCGGCGAGGCCCCTACGGAATGACATCTGGCCGGCCCGCGGGGGCCGGTTTCTCCATTGATCAATGGACAAACGAAAAGCCCGCCGGATCTAGGATCCGAGCGGGCTTTTTGCTGGAGGTCTGCATCAAGTTCGACGCGGTCTTGTTTTGGGCCGGCGTGTGGATCCACCGACTGTGACCGCATGGGATCGGTCTCAGAAGGCCTTGCGGCGCTCCATCATAGCCCGGAAATCGTCGTTTTCGCGCTTCAATGCCGTGATCGCGGAAGCGACCGAGGCGACGAACATGCCGCTGATCAGAGCAGCCAGAACGGACAGGGTGATAAACATGTCATTCCTTTCTTTCTCAGCGTGGCGTTGCGTTTCTAGCGGCGAAAACTCACTTCCGATTAGTGGCCGAAGCTATGGTAACGGGCCGTCATCGGGGGGCCGTAGAATGCAGCGTCACTGCTATCCTTGATGTAAAAGGTTGCAGAGGTGGCAACCATGGCAGTCATCATCATCATCCATACGAGGTTGATCAGGGTAACCTTGTCATGCATTGCTTTAGTCCTTTGAATGCCGGCATTCGCTGCCGTAAAATGCTTGCGTGCGGAAATAGTTCCCGCACAGTGTAGGAAGACGTTTAGCGGGACGCGCCTGAAGTCCTCTTGAACATGTCGTTCATCTCCTGTTCATCTTCACAGTCGAGCGGCGACTGATCCATCCAGTCTCGCGCGACCATCAGGCCAAGCTCGATGAGCAGAGACGCGGCGATGGCGGAAGCGATCAGAAGAGCGAGCACGGGAACGTCCTTGAAATGTCTAGGTTTGGTTGACGATTCAAACTTAGTTCTCTCGGCCTGAAGCGCCCTTGAATAGTGTGTTCATTTGCGGTTCAGCGGTCTGACCCGGTGCTCAATCTGGGTAAGTCGTGACAAAGGCGCGCGTTCAGAGTGCTTGCGATATCCCGGCTTCCGTGACAAAAGGCGGGCGAAACCAAAACATGGGTTCTGATGGCGACCGCATTTTATCCTGGGTCTTTCGATCCGATGACCAACGGCCACCTGGACGTAATCGTCCAGGCGTTGAACATCGCCGATCGCCTGGTGGTCGCGATCGGAACGCATTCAGGAAAGACGCCGCTGTTTTCCTATGAACAGCGCGCCGACCTCATCCGTGCGTCGCTTGCAGCGGTTCTGCCGGACAGGGCAGGGGACCTCGAGGTCACTTCCTTCGCCGATCTCGCCGTCGATGCCGCCCGCCGGCATGGTGCCCGTATTATGGTGCGCGGCCTCCGAGACGGAACCGATTTCGATTATGAAATGCAGCTTGCCGGCATGAACGCGACCATGGCACCAGAGCTGCAGACCGTTTTTCTGCCTGCGGCTGCGGCCTCGCGGCCCATAACGGCCACATTGGTCCGACAGATCGCCGCAATGGGTGGTGACGTCGGCCCCTTCGTGCCGGCCCCGGTGCTGGCTGCCCTTAATTCCAAATACGGCCGCTGAGCCGCAATTTTCAGAATGGGAGTGATCATGAAGCTCGTCCAACTCGCAACCGCATTCCTCCTGGCTCTTGCCGGGTTCGGCTCCGCCCAGGCCCAGTCCAACGAAGACTTCCTGACCATCCAGCTGAAGGACGGCCCGGTTGTCATCCAGCTGATGCCCGATGTCGCCCCGAAACATGTCGCGCAGATCAAGGATCTCGCGGCCAAGGGCGAATACGATAATGTCGCCTTCCACCGCGTCATCGAAGGCTTCATGGCCCAGACCGGGGACGTGCAGTTCGGCGATATGGAGAACGGTTTTGAGCCGGGTCGTGCTGGTACCGGCGGCTCAAGCCTGCCCGACATCGAGGCTGAGTTCTCGAACGTGCCCTTCGAGCGCGGTACCGTCGGCATGGCGCGCAGCCAGGATCCGAACTCCGCCAATTCGCAGTTCTTCATCATGTTTGCCGAGGGCGGCTTCCTGAACGGCCAGTATACGGTCGTCGGCAAGGTCGTGTCCGGCATGGAATATGTCGACAAGATCAAGCGTGGCGAAGGCGGCAACGGCGAGGTCACCGACCCGGACCGCATGGTCAAGGTTACCGTCGGTCGCAACTGATACCCCAAGGGCTTTCAGCCCCAATCCAAGGAGAAACACCATGGCCGAGATCAAGGATCCGGAAAACACCATCCTGATGGAAACCACCAAGGGCAAGGTCGTCATCGCGCTCTTCCCGGATCTGGCCCCTGGCCATGTCGCCCGCATCAAGGAACTGTCGCGCGAAGGCGCCTATGACGGCGTTGTCTTCCACCGTGTCATCGCCGACTTCATGGCGCAGACCGGCGACGTCAAGTTCGGCAAGAAGGGCGGCGCAGACTTCAATCCTGGCCGCGCCGGCATGGGCGGCTCGGACAAGCCGGACCTGAAGGCCGAATTTTCGGCCACGCCGCATGTTCGCGGCACCTGCTCCATGGCGCGTTCGCAGAACCCGAACTCGGCCAACTCGCAGTTCTTCGTCTGCTTCACCGATGCACCGTGGCTCAACAAGCAGTACTCCGTCTGGGGTCAGGTCATCGAAGGCATGGACGTCATCGACCAGATCAAGAAGGGCGAGCCAGTTGCCGATCCCGACTCGATCGTCTCGATGAAGGTTGCCGCCGACGCCTGATCGGCTTCTTCTACGGAAGCCCGCCTCGGTGCATGGCACCCGGGCGGGTTTTCGCGTTTAGACCCGTCAAGCCAGACCTGATGGAAAGCGATGCGTGTAGATCTCTTCGATTTCGACCTGCCGGACGACAATATTGCGCTGAGGCCCGCGAACCCTCGGGATCATGCGCGTTTTCTCGTCGTCCGCCCGGAGGGCGAACCCGTTCTCGAAGACCATCATGTCTATGATCTGCCGTCCTTCCTGAAGCCCGGCGATGCATTGGTGTTCAACGACACCAAGGTCATTCCGGCTCAGCTCGAAGGCGTCCGCCACCGCGAAGGCGCCGAGGAGATCGCAGTCTCCTGCACGCTGCACATGCGGGTGGGTGCCTCCAGATGGAAGGCCTTTGCCAAGCCCGGCAAGCGAATCAAGCAGGGTGACCGCATCGATTTCGGCACGGGGCAGGGCGAGGCTGCCGCCTGTCTGATGGGTTCGCTGGTCGCAACCGTTGCCGAGAAGGGCGAGGCCGGCGAAATCACCCTTGCCTTCGATCTGTCAGGCCCCGATCTCGACCAGGCGATCGCCACCGTCGGCCATATCCCTCTTCCGCCCTATATCGCCGCCAAGCGACCGGAAGATGAAAAGGATCGCGCCGACTACCAGACCATCTACGCCCGCGAAGAGGGCGCCGTGGCCGCCCCGACCGCCGGCCTGCATTTCACGCCAGACCTCTTCGCCAAACTCGACGCCGCCGGTATCGAACGTCACTTTGTCACCCTGCATGTCGGCGCCGGCACCTTCCTGCCGGTCAAGGCCGACGATACCGCCGAGCACAAGATGCACGAAGAGATCGGCTATATCTCGCCGTCGACTTCGGCCGCTCTTAACGCCGTTCGTGCCCGGGGCAACCGGATCATCGCTGTCGGCACCACCTCGCTGCGCCTGCTCGAAAGTGCTGCCGAAGAGGGTGGCCACATCCCCGCCTGGTCGGGTGCCACCGGCATCTTCATCACGCCCGGCTATCGCTTCAAGGCAGTCGACATGCTGATGACCAATTTCCACCTGCCCAAATCCACGCTTTTCATGCTGGTTTCCGCCTTTGCCGGCCTCGACACGATGCGCGGCGCCTATGCCCACGCTATCGAGACCGGCTACCGCTTCTATTCCTATGGCGACTCCAGCCTTCTCTTCCGGAAAGACGACTGACCGATGTCCGAGAATTTTACATTCAATCTGAAGGCCACCAGCGGCAAGGCTCGCTTGGGCGAGATCACCATGCCGCGCGGCACCATCCGCACACCGGCATTCATGCCTGTCGGCACGGTCGGCACGGTCAAGGCCATGTATCTCGATCAGGTCAAGGAAGGCGGCGCCGACATCATCCTCGGCAATACCTATCACCTGATGCTGCGCCCCGGTCCCGAACGTGTTGCCCGCCTCGGCGGCCTGCATGAGCTGATCCGCTGGCCGGGTCCGATCCTGACCGACAGCGGTGGTTTCCAGGTCATGTCGCTTTCGGGCCTGCGCAAGCTCGACGAGCAGGGCGTGACCTTCAAGAGTCATGTCGATGGTTCGCTGCACCACATGTCGCCGGAGCGCTCAATAGAGATCCAGGGCCTGCTCGACAGTGACATCCAGATGCAGCTCGACGAATGCGTGGCGCTGCCCAATGAGCCGCGCGAGATCGAGCGCGCCATGGAACTGTCGCTGCGCTGGGCCGAACGTTGCCGCGTCGCCTTCGGCAATCAGCCAGGCAAGGCCATGTTCGGCATCGTCCAGGGCGGCGACCAGCCGGCGCTCCGCATCCGCTCGGCAGAGGGCCTGAAGCAACTCGATCTCAAGGGCTATTCGATCGGCGGTCTCGCCGTTGGTGAACCCCAGGCTGTCATGCTTGACATGCTGCGCATCACGCTGCCGGTGCTGCCCACCGAAAAGCCGCGCTACCTGATGGGCGTCGGCACGCCCGACGACATGCTGAAATCGGTGGCAGAAGGCATCGACATGTTCGACTGCGTCATGCCGACGCGTTCCGGTCGCCATGGCCTCGCCTTCACGCGCCGTGGCAAGGTCAATATCCGCAATGCCCGCCACGCCGAGGACATGCGGCCGCTCGACGAACAGTCGTCTTGCCCGGCGACCCGTGACTATTCGCGTGCTTACCTCCACCATCTCGTACGCTCCAACGAAGCGCTCGGCGGTATGCTTTTGTCCTGGAACAACCTCAGCTACTATCAGGAGCTTATGCAGGGGATTCGCCAGGCGATCGCGGAAGATCGCTTCGAAGATTTCAAGGCGGAAACCATCGAGATGTGGGCGCGAGGCGATATCGACCCGGTCTGATACAGGTCAGGCCCGGAGGCTGATACCGCCCGCCATCTGTCAAATCAGATGCCCTGACTGTTGGTTTCGCGCTTGATGCGGACACCGTTGATGGCGAACTGGCCATCGCGCTGGCGCTTCAGCTCGTAATAGACTGCCCAGTCCTTGCCATCTGGTGCCGAGATCAGCACTTCCTGATAGGCGACCATGCCGTCGGGGGAGACCTGATTGCGTCCGAAGGCGTAGTTGCCGGGCCGGTAGACAGGGCCATAGCTCTTCTTCACCATATCGAAGAAGCGCTCGGCATTGGGGAACACCGACTTGATCTCCGGCGAAGCGAAGGAATAGGCGGTCGTCGCATCGTCATTGAGGAAGGCTGCGATCTGCTGCTCGATGACGTCCTTTGCGAGGCCTGCGACCTCTGCTTTTGCATCCTGCTGGGCAAACGTCGGGCCAGCAAAGAGCCCGACGGTGAGAAAGAGGGCAATTCCGATCCGCATGTGCATCACCATCCCCTTGTTTCAGGAAATCCGAAATTAGAGGATAGGCTGATTCGTGACGATGGGAAGTCCGTTCAAGCGGATGTGAGCGGGCAAGGCTCACATCCGCCGCTCAGCGGTACCATAGTGTGGGGAGCCAGAGTGTCAGATCCGAAAAGATCGTGATCAGCATCAAGACGGCAAAGAGAGGGATGAGGAACGGCGCAGTCGCCTTCATCGTTTTCTCGATCGACAGGTTGGAAACCCTGGCCAACACGAACAGAACCATGCCGATCGGCGGCGTAATTAGACCAATCATCAGGTTGAGCACCATCACTACGCCGAACTGAACCGGATCGATCCCGACATGAAGGACTGCCGGCATCAGGATCGGCACAAGGATTGAGATCGCTGCAATCGTCTCCATGAAGCAGCCGACGATCAGAATGATCACATTGATGATCAAAAGCAGCATGATCGGGTCATCGGTGATCGTCAGAAGCAGTGCCGTGAACTGCGCCGTGACCTGGGTTACCGTCAACACCCAGCCGAACAGCGAGGCCGCTGCGACGATGACCAGTACCGAGGCCGTCGTTTCAATCGTTTGGATCGAAATCTGGTAGAAGCGCTTCACCGACAGGGTTCGGTAGACGACAAAGCCAAGGATCAGCGCCCAGGCACAGGCCGCAATCGCAGCCTCCGTCGGGGTGAAGGCTCCTGTGGCGATCCCGCCGATGATGATTGCCGGGGTGAGCAGAGCGGGCACGGCATTCAGGAAGCTCGTTGCGAGCACGCGCAATCGAAAGGCCTGATCCGCGCCGATCTTGTGGCGCCATGAATACCAGGTGATGTAAAGCATCAGGGAGCCCGCCATCAGCAGCCCCGGGATAAAGCCTGCGGCAAACAACTGCCCGACCGAGACATTCGCCATCACCCCGAATATCACCATCGGCAGGGACGGGGGAATGATCGGTCCAATCGTCGACGATGCGGCAGTCACGCCGACTGCGAGGTGGTCATTGTATCCCCGGTCGCGCATGGCCTTCACTTCGATGGTCCCAAGGCCGCCTGCATCCGCGACTGCAGCCCCGGACATGCCGGCAAAGATGACCGATGCAATCACGTTGACATGGCCAAGTCCTCCCTTCAGCCAGCCGACGGCGGCCGTTGCAAAGTCGAAGATCCGGTTGGTGATCCCGGCGGAGTTCATCAGATTTCCCGCCAGAATGAAAAAGGGCACGGCAATCAGCGGGAAGCTGTCGACGCCCCCCACCATCCGGTGCAGCACGACGAAGTCCGGAAGGTTGCCGATGAAATGCGTATAGGCCAGGGAGGCACCGCCGAGTGCGACAAAGACCGGGACGCTGATAAGAAGCAATACGAAGAAGACGACAAGAAGAAGGACCATGGTCAGACCTCAATCGAACATCTGCGAGGGATCCGACACGGGATCCCAGCGACGCTTTGCATTGGAGACGAAGGCCTGAACTGCTCTCCAGAGGATCAGCAGGCAGCCGACAAGCACGCCGCCATAGACCACGCTCATCGACACATCGATCACGGTCATCCGCTGGATCATCATGCGCTGGGTCAGGTTCCAGGCGAACCAGACGAGCAGGATCACGAAGCCCAGCGTGATGACATCCGCGATGCAGCGCATGATCCTTGCCTGCGGACGGGGAAGCATGTCGACGATTACCTCGACGGCGATATTGGTTCGTCGCCTGAAGACGATGGCGGCGCCAAAGAAGGTCACCCAGATCAGCAGATAGCGCCCGATCTCCTCTGTCCAGGCAACGGAATCATTCAGGACGTAGCGGCTGAAAAATTGCAGAAAGGTGACGCCGCCGAGCAACCAGAACAGGCAGAAGGCCAAAACATCATCAACGCGAAAGACGATGGGCGGATCGGCCTCGTCCTCCACATGCAGCATGGTGGCTGCGTTCACAGGCTCGTCAATCGGCTCGTGTGTCATGCGCCTTGCTCCGCGCTGGCTGGCCACTGAAACGGCTGAGGCGCAAAGCGCCACAGCCAGAGATCTTGAAGGCGCGGAGCGTCAGAGCGCCTGCAGGGCGTCATATTGCTCCTTAGACCAGCCGGCGCCGGACTCCGGATCGTTGTGCAGAGGTACGGCCGCATCGATAAACGGTTGACGATCCACCTCGACAACCGTCTTTCCGAGGCCCCGGAACTCGTCGGCAAGGCGGCCTTCCGCTGCACGGATCTCATCCGTTGCGCGCGACGCAGCCTCTTTCAGGACCTCGTCCATGATCACCTTCTGCTCATCGGACAACTGCTCCATCACATGGCCACCAACGATGGTTAGGAGCGATTCCGTGATATGGCCGCTGAGCATGATATGGCTCTGCACCTCGTAGAACTTCTTGGCCATGATCGTCGGCAGCGGGTTCTCCTGGCCATCGACGGTACCCTGCTGCAGGGCGAGATAGACTTCGGCAAAGGCGATCGGCGTGGCATTCGCACCGACAGACTTGGTGAACATCAGGAAGAGCGGAGCGGGCGGGACGCGAAGCTTCATGCCCTTCATGTCATCGGGCTTGGTGACCTCCCGGTTCGCAGTCAGATGTCTTTGGCCATAATAGGTCAGCGCATGCACCTTGTGCCCGGTGGCACCGTCATAACCGCCTGCGATATCCTTGAAGAGGTCGCTGTCGCGATAGGCTTTCCAGTGATCGAAGTCCCTGAGGATGAAAGGCGCATTGGAAATCGCGATCGGCTTGTGGATCGCACCGGCGAATGCGACGCCGGTATAGATGATATCGACGGTGCCGAGGCCCAGTCCCTCGTTTATCTGGTTCTCATTGCCAAGTTGCGAGGCTGGAAAAACCGAGATCGATATCTCGCCATTGGTCCGCTTCTTGATCTCCTCGGCCGCCCATATCGCTTGCGTGTGATAGGGCTCGCCGGTCTCGTACACATGCGCCCATTTAAGCTCCATGGCCGCCTGTGCCGGTGCTGCGAAAATGCCTGCCAATGACAGTGTGGCGAGCGCCAGGGTGGCGCTCCTGCGGGTGAGTTTCATGATCAGTCCTCCCAATGCCGGGGATCCCGGCCGTTCCTCCGAATGATCGTCCAGCCGCGCAAGACAGCATGCCCGCCTTCCGCCGACGTGGCACATGCCTTCACATGCGCCGTCGCTCTGTCCGAGGCTGAGACGCGACCTCCATCACGCCAACCTGTCATACAGGTAATTTCAGATAAGCTGATGGTCAACAGACAACTTTGAGCGACCTCAATTTTGTACTGCTCTGCGCATGGAACAGCCACAACGAGCATATTGCCCTTGTTTTTTCGTCGCCTTTGTCGTTGGCTCCGAACAAAAGCATAATCTCGGGGATCACTGCGTGCCTCGAGACGTGAGACCAGGAGGAGGCCACGTGCTCGACCAATTGCTCGATCAGATGACCTTGGAGGAGCAGGTTGCGCTGCTGGCCGGGGCAGATTTCTGGACCACGGTTGCGGTTGAACGGCTTGGTATACCCAAGATCAAGGTGACCGACGGGCCGAACGGGGCGAGGGGCGGCGGCTCTCTGGTCGGCGGCGTAAGGTCCGCCTGCTTTCCCGCTGCCATCGGCATCGGTGCCAGCTGGAACCCCGAACTGGTGCGCGATATGGGCGTGGCACTGGCAGAAGAGGCGAAGACAAAGAGCGCGCGGGTCCTGCTTGCGCCGACCGTCAACATCCACCGCTCTGGCCTCAACGGCCGCAACTTCGAATGCTATTCCGAGGACCCGATGCTGACCTCGGCACTGGCGGTCGCCTATATCGAGGGTGTGCAGTCTCAGGGAATCGCTGCCACGATCAAGCATTTCGTCGCCAATGAAAGCGAGATCGAACGGCAGACCATGTCGTCCGACATGGACGAGCGCACCCTGCGTGAGATCTATCTGCCACCCTTCGAAGCCGCGGTGAAAAAGGCCGGCGTCTGGGCGATAATGTCCTCCTATAACCGGTTGAACGGTGTCTGGACCAGCGAGAACCGCTGGCTGTTGACAGAGTTGCTGCGCGAGGAATGGGGCTATGATGGCATCGTCATGTCCGACTGGTTCGGCTCACATACGACGGAGGCCTCTGTCATCGGGGGCCTTGATCTCGAAATGCCGGGTCCGACGCGCGACCGTGGCGAGAAGCTGGTCGCAGCCGTGCGCGAGAACAGGGTGCCGGCCGAAACCGTAAAGTCTGCGGCCCGCCGCATTCTGCTGCTACTCGAGCGCGTCAATGCCTTCGCAGACCCGAAGATGGAAGAAGAGAAGGCTGTAGACCGCCCGGAGCATCGCGCGCTCATCCGCAAGCTCGGGGCCGAAGGCATTGTTCTTCTGAAGAATGACGGTATCCTGCCGCTCGACAAAACCGCCCTCGACCGTATCGCAGTCCTCGGCCCCAATGCCGCCGAACCGCGCGTCATGGGCGGCGGTAGCGCCCAGATCAATGCGCATTACAAGGTGAGCCCGCTCGAGGGCATCAAGAGCGCGCTTACCGGCACCAACCGGGTGATGCATCTGAAAGCCTGCCGGAACAATCGCCTAACGCAGATGATCCGCGGCGAGGTGTCGGTCGAGTTCTTCCAAGGGCGCGACTGGTCCGGCCCGGCCGTTCATAGGTCGACGGCTGAAGAGAGCCAGTTCTTCTGGCTGGATATGCCGGATGGCTCGCTCAACCCTCGGGACTTTTCTGCCCGCGTGACGACCCGCTTCCGTCCGGAAGAGACGGGCTCGCATGTCTTCGGCCTCACCAATGCGGGGTTTGCCAAGCTCTATGTCGACGGCGAACTTGTGGTGGACGGCGAAACCGGCTGGGCGAAGGGCGACAATTTCTTCGGCCTCGGGAATACCGAAGTGCGGGTCGAAAAGCCACTCGAAGCCGGCCGCACTTACGAGATCCGTGTCGATTATCGCGCCATGCCCGAGGGTTATGAGGGCATCGAGATCCGCGCGGTGCGCTTCGGGGCCGAACTGCCGACCGCGGATGCGGCGATCGCCGAAGCGGTCGAGCAGGCTAGGGACTGTGACGTCGCCATCCTTGTCGTCGGTCGGGAAGGGGAGTGGGATACCGAAGGCCTCGACCTGCCCGACATGCGCCTGCCCGGTCGCCAGGAGGAACTGATCGAGAAGGTCGCCGCCGTCAATCCGCGCACTGTCGTGGTGCTGCAGACCGGCGGCCCCATCGAAATGCCCTGGCTCGACAAGGTCTCGGCAGTGATTCAGGCCTGGTATCCGGGCCAGGAGGCCGGCAACGCGATCGCCGACGTATTGTTCGGCGATGCCGAACCCGGTGGCCGGTTGCCGCAGACCTTCCCGCAGCGTCTTTCCGACAATTCCGTCATGACGGGCGATCCGAGAACCTATCCCGGCCAAAACGGACATGTGGTTTATTCGGAAGGCCTTGCGCTCGGCTATCGTCACCACGATGCAGATGGCGCAAAGCCGCTCTTCCCATTTGGTTACGGCCTCTCCTATACCCGGTTCGCATGGTCCGTCCCGCGCGCGTCCAGCCTCGACATGGGGCCTGCGGGCGTTGCCATCGAAGTGGATGTGACGAACATCGGCGACCGGGCAGGGGCCGAACTGGTCCAGCTCTATGTCAAGCCGAAGTCGTCGCGCCTGCCGCGTCCGGTCAAGGAACTCAAGGCCTTCGCCAAGCTGCATCTCGCCGCGGGCGAGACCGCAACGGCAAAGCTTTCGATTACCGTCCGCGACCTTGCCTACTTCGATCCGGACGCCCGCGCCTGGATCGCCGAGGCCGGGGACTATGAACTCGTGATTGCCGCCAATGCCGAGGATATCCGCGCAACGCTGCCGCTGAAACTGGCAAGCGAATGGCGGGAAGGGGTCTCGGCGCCGCCTCTGCCTGATGTCGTCGAATGATCCGCTGCGGCGGAGGTTGCCGGCCTCCGCCGTCTCTTGCCGTCGCGTGAAATTCGATTAGAAGGCTAGAATGTCTTCGAAACCGCATCGGATCCCCTGAGCATGCGCCTCTTCCTCGGATCCGATTTTCACGTCGATTACCGGCAGAACCTCGACTGGCTGCGGGCGCTGTCCCGCGCCGATTTCACCGACGACGTCCTTGTTGTCGCCGGTGATCTCTCCGACGAACTCGACCTCGTTAAAACATGTTTCGACGAACTCGTGCCGCGCTATCGCAAACTGCTCTTCCTGCCCGGCAATCACGATCTCTGGACGGCGAGAAGCGGGAAGGGGCCATCCTTCGAGAAATTCGAGACGCTGAATGCGCTCTGCCACGGCTACGGCATCGAAACCCGACCGGTGGCCTTCGGCAAGACACTGATCGTGCCGCTGCTCGCCTGGTATGATTATTCCTTCGGCGAGCCCGGCCTGACCCTCCGTCGTGGCTGGATGGATTTCTACAAATGCAATTGGGAAGGTCTCGCGCCTGCGGAGGTTGCTGCGCGTTTCGACACAATGAATGTCATGCCTAATACCTCAGGGTTCGAAACTGTCTACAGCGTCTCTCATTTCGTACCGCGTATCGACCTGATGCCGGCGCGCTATCCGGAAAAGCATAAGGCGCTGTTTCCGGTGCTCGGCACCAACAGGCTGGAAGCGCGGATCCGGGCGCTCGGCGCATCCAAGCATTTTTACGGCCACAGCCACCTGAACCGCAACAAGGAGATCGACGGCGTCACCTACATCAACAGCGCCTTTGGCTATCCCAAGGAAACCGAGATCTCGGCCAAAACCATCCTACATGTGGCAGATCTCTAAGCGCGCCTGGCAGCGATCGAGATTTGCCGAGTTAGGCTGTGCTCTTAAGAATGAAAAAGGATGTGAACGGAGATGGCGCTGGAAACTCTTCAGTCGCTCGCTGTACCAGCCGCCACCGCAATCACGGGCGGATACATCTTGGCGCTATGCGTTACGCGGCTCAGACGCGTCATCGTCCCACAGCTGAAGCACCGGTTTTCCGCTGCGGGCGGGCCCCACCGATTCGTCTTGCCGACCGCAGGACGATACACGATCTGCGTTGTCATCCCGCCGCTGACCTTCATTGCCGGTACGTCGCATTTCTCCGCGTCGTTTGCGATCACGAACCGCGACACAGGCGCGCCGTCCGACTATCGGTCCCATGGTCGAGCGCTGTTTCAGGTGAGACGATCGGACATGCGGGGACGAAGGATCATTCCGCTCGGCTCATTCAAGTGTGATGCTCCGGGGCGCTTCGAGATCGTCTGTCTCAATCCAGAGGCGATACGGCAGAATTTCGAACTGGAAGTCTCACCGCATATCTCGCCGATACGGCTGGTGGCTTTGGTCCTCGCGACCATCGCGTCCTCAACCGTCTTGATCGGTGGCGTGGTGTTGTCGGCTCTGCGGGTCACGGGGACAATCTGAGGAACGACTGGGGCGGAATTCTGCGCCGTGCAACAGTATCGGGTAACTGACATGCGCTTCGCCGGTGTCATTGTCAGACGGGAGAAGGCCGGGGACGGTAGGAGCCTGCCCGGAAAGACGACATCCGATGTCAAAGCTGGTTAGAGACGCGTGCTCACTAGCCACTTAGAAACGCGACACTAACACTGCCGATCAGCCCCGATCTGAGCGGCAGACCCGCTTGCAAGATCAGATCGGGGCGGGTGGGGCACTCCGCTTCGGCTTTAGCTTTGAGGCTGGCTAACGTCATTCTGCGGCCTCCATGCGCGCCATAGCCTTCTGCCTTTTAGCGATAACTTCCGGATCATTCATGAAATCCGTCCGAGGGCCGGGCTTGCGGCCGCGCTTCTGATAACCGTTTCCGATGCTACCGTCCCGAATGCCAAACATATGATCGGTCTGACCCGAGCGGCTTG